>ENA-UPSM01000119-UPSM01000119.1-activated-sludge-metagenome-genome-assembly--contig:-NODE-119-length-109850-cov-50.827178_pt1 | contig 109850 bp, 87 predicted proteins | sample MGYA00238181_ERZ773283 | MGnify/ENA primary metagenome ERZ773283 (study PRJEB29023, sample SAMN05720199) | activated sludge metagenome | isolation source: Anaerobic digester | place: Japan... | reverse complement strand
AAAACGGAACAAATCTGATTCCCGGCTTTTGTCGGTGCCACCACACTATGGAAAAATCAGTGGCAAAAGTTCCACACTGTGGAAAAATCCGCGTTCTGTCGCCCCATTTTTTCCACACAATGGAACAACTTTGAGTCCACTTTTCCACGCAATGGAACAACTTTGAGCAAAAAGTTCCACACTGTGGAAAAAAAATTTTTTTGAACCCGCCGCCGGTACAACGGCGGCCTACATTAAACCCGGCCTCAACGAGACCGGCTACAGATGAACCCTATCTCTAACCAAGCACGAAGCACCAAGAACCTTGCGTGTTACGCGCCGCGCAACTCACCAAGCACCCGCCAATTCTGCCCCCCCGCCCGGTCGCGCTGTCACTACAGGCGTTGCGGGGCGTAGCTCGTGTTACGAGTCGCCCGGCTCCGATGGTTCGGCTTTCGATTTCATCCCCTTCAACATGCTGCCTTCAAGCGTAAGTTGGCGATTGGCGTCGCGTGCCATTCTGCCGATTTCCTTTGCTCGCTCCAGCGTGGCGTCACTCGTCTTTTTGACAGCTAAACCGGCCTTCAACCACTGCACAGTAGTTTCCAGTGCCGCAATAGCATCTTGTGCGGCCTTCATCGGATGAGCGTCTTCTGCCTGCCAAAGGCCTCTCTTTTCAAGCTCTTCAGCGATCAAGTCTTGCAGCGTGTCGTACGTCGCAACCAAGCAATGCGTTTTTTTGACGGTTTCCTTGGAGCCAACATACCCCCAAAGCACTTTATGATTCCCGTCCCGCGCCGTAACACGAACTCCATTGCCCATCGGTTCGAAAATAATTTCAGCCGGAATGCGGCGATTGGGTGCGATATCCCGCACCGCGATACTTTCCCCAGCAACTGCGAGTTGTTGATCGAATGTTTTGCCAAACAGGTCTTGGTCTTTTGTCATGGCTTGTCTCCTATAGCAGCGAAAGGAAATCCGTCTCGGACATAATTTCGATTGCTGCACCTTTGTTCCGCATGGACTCTGCTTTGCGCATTTTGTTGCTCTTGTGCCCGGCTTGATATCCCCAGTACCCTTTTTGTCCGAGAATGAGGTAGTCCGTTTGGGCATTCACTATATCACCACATAATCCGCCGCAAGCCACGACAGCCTGCATTGCTTGGCGCCTTGTCATGGAAGACATTGTGCCAGTGAAGACTAAGACCTTCCCGAAAAAAGGATGATTTTCATCCTGAGTCCGATTGCTCGGGTACGTATCTGCCACACTACGCACCTGTTCGTTTTTATAAAATCGAGAAATATAGGGGCCACGACAGGGGTAATATCCATCTCTGAATAATTTTCCGGCTCGCACTCCCAGCATATCATGCAGATCCGTGAGGTCCTCTACTTGGAGTTGGCGACAGATTGTCAGGAACACCTGCGCACAGGTAGCGGCATCTTCTGCCGCGTTGTGGTGTTGAAAAACAATGCCCAGTGTCTGCGCGATGTGGTCAAGGGCATAGGTGGGATAGTGGGGCCAAGCCAGCCGTGACAGTACTCGCGTACAATAGTAATCGGTTTTCGGATAGGGCAGTTCACACTGATCAAGTGCGTGCCTGATGCAGCTCATATCGAAGGCGGCGTTGTGGGCAACAAGAGGGCCTTGGATGCTGGCCCAGAGTATAGGCCAATAGTCCTCAAAACTAGGAGCCTCCGCAACGTCATCCGCGGTAATGCCGTGAATGGAGATGTTGAATGGATCGAAGATAGGGGGGTGTGGACGAAGCAATTGATGAGTCCGTTTGACAATGTGGCCATCTTCAACCACAGCGAGCCCCACCGCGCAAACCGACGATCGCGAACTATTCGCAGTCTCGAAGTCTATAGCAGTAAACCTCATTCTACTCACGCAGTTGAAAATCAGCAGTGACGTAATGCTTGCATAGGCCGGCAGCCTTGAAGACTTTCTTCGAGCGTGCATCCTACAAAACCGCGGGTGGGTGTGTCCAGAAAACCTAACGCCCGCCTGTAGTTATCGAATTATTGGGTTTACAATTATATGATTGTCGGCGCGCTACCTCCCCCGCCGCACTCCGGAAAAATCTTTTCCTGTTTTCTTGTGTTTCTTGTCTTCCTGCTGGTTTTTATCGAGCTCGCCGCCGATACAACGGCGGCCGACATCAAACCCGGCCTCAACGAGACCGGCTACAGATGAACCCATTCCTCAAAACGCCATGCATTCTCTCCCTTTACGCCTCTCGCGTCGCTTACGTTGCACGTCTTCGGCTGTTTTCGCCCGGTAACCCAATCGGCGCCGCCCGCGACTCTATTCGTAACGAGTAAGGCGAAAGGGCGTGAGAATGAAAAAGCAGATTGCGGTTCTTTTGTTGGGAATGGCGTTCGTCGGACCATGGGCGGGCGCGCAGCAATTCAATGTGATCATCAACAATCAATGGGCCATGCATTACGCGGAGGCTCGGAATCAGTCGCATGTGGTCTTCAGCACCTCATTCCAAACGCAGGTGGGCCACGGATTCATTAGCCCGTGGCTGGGCCAGCCCCCTTTTTGCCTAGTCATTGGCGAGGAACGCTCCTTTTTCAATGCGCAGGCACGGATTATTACCCCCGATGACCAGAAACGAAACACGCCCGGCACATTGCTGTTTTCCCTGCCGCGCAATCTGCAGGCCGCCGCCCATGTTTTGCAGGCCAGCGGATGGCGTTTCTATTACTCCCTTGGCGGCTATCACGTCACCCTGCTCATAGAAAACATCTGGATGGACCCGACACAGATTGTCTGTTGCAAGGGCTACATGGTTGTGACCGCGGACCCGGACCTTGTTCTGTCCTCCGGCCCAAGTTCGGAGCTTACCGATTGGCATGTCGAGCAATTGGAGCGTCTGGCCGGCTTGCGCGACCGCGGCATCCTGACCGAAGATGAATTTGCCCGAGAAAAAGAACGCATTTTGAACAACCGCTGATTCAATCCGGTTTGCAATTTCCGGTACGATGTTTCAACCGGCCTCAGCGAGGCCGGCTACAGAAGAACCCCTCCCTCAAACAAGCGCCTTCTCTCTTTTTCGCGCACTACGCTTGCGGTATTTTGCGTCTCTCGCGGCGTTTGCGTTAATGTCAGCGGTGGGGACAGGGGTAATCGGCTTTGTGGGGGATGACGCCGCGGACGCCGCCGCGGGGATTGGGGTGATCGCCCGCGCGGCGGGGGATCAAATGAAAATGGCAATGGAAGACCGATTGCCCGGCCGTGGCGCCATCGTTGACGCCAAAATTGAAGCCGGCGATGGCGGGGTCGTTCTGCTGCAATTCCGCGGCAAGTCGTTGCGCGAGGCGCAAGGCGGCGGCCCATTCGTCTGGCGTGAGATCGCGGAACGACGCCACGTGGCGTTGCGGGATGATCAGCGTATGGCCGACGCTGACGGGGAATCCATCGCGAAAGGCCACACAGGGGCCATCGGTGGCAATGATCCGGTCGGCCGGCAGCGTGCAGAATGGGCAGGACGTACTCATGGCGCGGAGCATAAAACCCGTGCGCGCGCCGCGCAAATGAAAAGCACGGGCGCGCCATTTTGCGGATGGCCCGCGCGCGGCGGGCGGCGGCTTGGGCGGTGTGCTGTATTGACAGCGGGGGGGCCTTGCCGTTATACACAGCGGAACAGTTTTGGTGGCGAGATAGCTCAGCTGGTAGAGCAACGGACTGAAAATCCGTGTGTCACCGGTTCGATCCCGGTTCTCGCCACCATTTTTTTTGTGCCCGTGCGGGGCGGGATGGGCAAAGCGTTTTCCTGCGCCGGGCGGAAAATTCTTTGCGGGTGGCAGGGGGATGGGTAGGATGGGCGGGTTGTTTGTCGGCAGGAGGCTAGACGCATGAACCAGATTCTTTTCAAGGAGCAGTTGGCGCCGAATGTGTACCGCCTGCGGGTGCATGCGCCGCTGATTGCCGAGGAGCGCCAGCCGGGGCAGTTCGTGATTCTGCAACTGGATACGGAGTTTGGGGAGCGCATTCCGCTGACGATTGCCGATGCCAATTTGGCGGAAGGCAGCATTACGCTGATTTTTCAGGCGGTGGGCAAGAGCACCAAGTTGCTGGCGCAGATGCAAACGGGGGAGAAAATCGCGAATCTGGTGGGGCCGCTGGGCCGGCCAACCCATATTGCCAAGTTCGGCACGGTGGTGTGCGTGGGTGGCGGCATCGGCGTGGCGCCACTATACCCGATTGCGCAGGCCATGCGGAGGGCGGGCAACCGGCTGGTGGTGGTGATGGGCGCGCGGTCGCGCGAGCTGGTGATTCTGGAACCCGAAATGCGGGCGTTGACCGATGACGTGGTGGTGTGCACGGATGACGGCAGCTATGGCCGCAGGGGCCTCGTGACCGAACCGCTGCGAGAACTGTGCGCTCAAACGCCCAAGCCGGACCTGGCCGTGGCCATCGGCCCGCCGCTGATGATGAAGTTCTGCGCGGAAACCACGCGGCCCTTCGGCGTGCCCACGGTGGTGAGTTTGAATACCATCATGATTGATGGCACGGGGATGTGCGGGGGCTGCCGGGTGACGGTGGGCGGGCGTACCAAGTTTGTATGCGTGGATGGCCCGGAGTTTGACGGCCACCAAGTGGATTTTGACCAGATGATTCAGCGGCTGGGTTCCTACCGCGAGCAGGAGCGCTTGGCCTCGGCCGGCTGCAACCTGCACGACGAAGCCGTGCGGAAGGGTTTGCAAGAATGACTTTCCAAACGCCCGCCTCCTTGCAGGAGGCCGCGCGCCAAGAGTGGGCGCGCATCCAAACTCTGCCGCAACCATTGAAGCCTCGTGACCGGCTGGCCATACCGCCGCAGGAAATGCCGGCGCAAGACCCGCTGGCGCGGGCCAAAAACATGCGCGAAGTGGCGCTGGGTTATTTTGAAGAGCAAATGCGCGTGGAGGCGTCGCGCTGCTTGCAGTGCAAAAACGCGCCGTGCGTGGCCGGCTGTCCGGTGCGGATTGATATTCCCCGGTTCATCGCGGCGCTGGCCGCAGGCGATCCGGCCACGGCCATTGCGGTCATCAAGGAAACGAGCCTGTTGCCGGCGGTGTGCGGGCGCGTGTGCCCGCAGGAGACGCAATGCCAGGCCCCGTGCACCGTGGGCAAGAGCTTGAAATCCGTGGATAAAGCCGTGGCCATCGGCCGCTTGGAACGCTACGCCGCAGACTGGGAACGCTTGCAGGGGCAGGCCGCGGCGCCAGAGGTGGCACCGGAAACCGGCAAAAAAGTGGCGGTGGTCGGCAGCGGCCCGGCAGGAATTACCGTGGCGGCGGATGTGCGCCGCGCGGGGCACGCCGTGGTGCTGTTTGAGGCCTTCCACAAGGCCGGCGGCGTGCTGGTGTATGGCATTCCGGAGTTCCGCCTGCCCAAGGAAATCGTGCGGGCCGAGCTGGATACCCTGCGGCGAATGGGCGTGGAACTGCGCACCAACTTTGTGGTGGGGCGTACGCGCAAGGTCACGGACCTCATCGAAAAAGACGGCTTCGATGCGGTATTCATCGGCTCGGGCGCGGGGCTGCCCAAGTTCATGAACATCCCCGGCGAGAATCTGGTGGGGGTGTATTCCGCCAACGAATATCTGACGCGCTCGAACCTGATGCGAGCCTATGACCGCGAGCACGCCGTCACGCCGATCCATGCCGCGCAGCGCGTGGCCGTGCTGGGTGGCGGCAACGTGGCGATGGATGCCGCGCGCACCGCGTTGCGCCTCGGCGCGAGCGAAGTACACCTGATTTACCGGCGCACCGAAGCGGAGATGCCGGCGCGCGTCGAGGAAGTGGCCCACGCCAAGGAAGAAGGCGTGCAATTCCACATTCTGCAAAATGCCAAACGCATCCTCGGCGAGAACGGCAAGGTGACGGGCATCGAATGCCTGCGCTATGAACTGGGCGAGCCGGATGCCAGCGGGCGACGGCGCCCCGTGGAAATCCCCGGCAGCGAATTCCAGCTCCCCATGGATGCCGTGATCGTCGCCATTGGCAACGAATCCAATCCCTTGATCGAGCAAACCACGCCCGGGTTGGCAGTGGATAAAAACGGGCATATCGTGACGGATGAAAACGGGCGCACCAGCCTGCCGCGCGTTTTTGCCGGCGGGGACATCGTGCTGGGCGCAGCCACCGTCATTCTGGCGATGGGCGAAGGCCGCAAGGCCGCCGCCGCCATCAATGAGTTGCTGCGGGCCTGACCCCTGCCCCCCCCCCCTGCGGGGCAAACGGGATTGGAGAAAGGCCTGCGTCGAATGTAACCTTGGCTACTGGACGGGCGACTGATCTACTAATACCCCTGTGGAGAACATGATGCAGAAAAAGCGAAGCAAGGCGTGGCTGCTCTGGCTGCTGATATTGGCAGCCGCGGGCGCCGGGGGTTGGTGGTATATGCGCGGGGGGAATGGCAACCACCAGCTCAATTATAAAACAGTCGCGTTGGAGCGCGGCGATATCGTGCAGTCCGTGACGGCCAACGGCGCGCTGGGCGCGGTGCAAACGGTCACGGTGGGCAGCGAGGTTTCCGGCAAAATTGTGGAGCTGTTCGCGGATTATAATTCGGTGGTCACCAACGGCCAGATTCTCGCCAAGCTGGATTCCTCAACGTACGAGCGGCAACTCGAGCAGGCGCTGGCGGAGTTGGACAGCGCGCGGGCCAATCTGAAACTGATTGCCGCCAATTTCCGGCGCGCGCAGGAGCTGCGGGGGTTGGATTTGGTAAGCCAAGCGGATTACGATGAAGCCGAGGCCACCCTCGCGCAGGCCCAAGCCACGCTGAAGGTCCGCGAAGCCAACGTCAGCAAAGTACAAGTGGATTTGGAAAAAACCACCATCGTTTCACCGATGGATGGCGTGGTGATTTCGCGCGCGGTGGATGTGGGTCAAACCGTGGCTGCCAGCCTGAACGCCCCCACCCTGTTCACGTTGGCGCAGGACTTGCGCGAAATGCGCATCGAAGCACAGATTTCCGAGGCCGATGTGGGCGGAGTGGCGGAGGGACAGGCCGTGACGTTCACCGTGGATGCCTTCCCCGAGTTGACGTTCACCGGGCTGGTGAGTCAGGTGCGCTATGAACCGGTGACCAACCAGGGAGTGGTGAACTACATGGCCATTGTCAACGTCCGCAACCCCGACTTGAAACTGCGGCCGGGCATGACCGCCAACGCAGCGGTGATTACTGCCAAGCGCGAGCAAGTGGTGCGTCTGCCGAATGCCGCGCTGCGCTTCCGCCCGCCCGAGAATGCAGTGGTGGCAGCGGGTGAACCATCGGCAGATGAACCCATCGCTGCCAACCAGCACGGCGGTGAACACCGCGCGGGCAAACGCCCGCGATCCGCGGCGCGAGATGCGGCTTCGACGCGCAAGCCAATTTATCTGTTGGCGGCAGATGGCACGCTGACCCGGCAAATTGCCGAACTCGGCATCAGCGATGGCACCTGGACGGAAGTGATCGGCCCCAGCCCCCAAGTTGGCGATCAGGTGGTGACTGGCATTTTGTCCGCTTCTGACAAAGAATCCGCGCGCGGGGGCTCCCGCTCGCCTTTTATGCCGCGCCCGCCCGGCCTCCGCCCGCACTAAGCCGATGACGCCCGCCGATCATCCCGTCATTCAACTGGCCGGCCTGGATAAGGTGTACCAGACCGGCGAGGTGGCGGTGCATGCCGTGCGTGGTGTGACGCTACGCGTGATGCCCGGCGAATTTGTCGCCATCATGGGCGCCAGCGGTTCAGGCAAATCCACCTTGATGAATCTGATCGGCTGTCTCGACCGGCCGACCGCCGGCACCTATTTGCTGGATGGCGAAGATGTCAGCGCGCACTCGCCGAACAATTTGGCGCGGGTGCGCAACCAGCGGTTGGGCTTTGTATTTCAGGGCTTCAATCTGCTCTCGCGCACCTCGGCGCTGGAAAATGTGGAGCTGCCGCTGCTCTACGCCCCGCATGGTCACGGCCGCCGTGAGTTGCGTCGCCGCGCCCTGGCGGCGCTGGCGCGGGTGGGCTTGGCCGAGCGAGCAGCCCATCACCCAAGCCAATTGTCGGGCGGCCAACAACAGCGGGTGGCCATCGCCCGCGCCCTGGTGAACGAACCCGCGCTGCTGCTGGCGGATGAACCCACCGGCAATCTCGATACGCGCACCAGCCTCGACATCATGAGTATTTTCCAGGACTTGAATGACAAGGGCATGACGATCCTCATGGTGACCCATGAGCCTGATATCGCGCGGTTTTGCCGGCGCGCCATTCTGATGCGCGATGGCCGCCTCGTCAGTGACCGCCCCATTGAGGACCGGCTGAATGCGGCACAAGAATTGGCCGCGTGGCAGGATGCCGCGGAGGTGGGCGCATGAAGTTTTCCGCCACGTGGATGATTGCGCTGCGCGCGCTGCGCCGGAATCTGATGCGCACCGGGCTGACCATGCTGGGCATTATTATCGGCGTGGCGGCGGTGATCGCCATGGTGGCCATCGGCACCGGCGCGCGGGAGCAGGTGGCGGCCAGCATCGCGCAGATCGGGCAAAACACCATTTTAGTGATGTCGGGCGCGACGTCGCGCGGTGGCGTGCGCGGCGGTTGGGGCAGCGCCCCCACCCTCACCCGGCAGGACTACGAGGCCATCCGCGAGGAAATTCCCGGCGTGATTCGTGCCACGCCCGATGTCCGCAAGGGCGCCCAAGTCATGGCCGGCAACCAGAACGTCAATACCTCCGTCAATGGCGCCGGCGAAGATTTCGTTGAGATTCGTGCCTGGGGCTTTGCCGAAGGCGGCAACTTTTCGGCGTTGGACATCAAGACCAAGGCCAAGGTGGCCATTCTGGGGCAAACCGTGGCCACCAATCTGTTTGGTGACGCCAGCCCGGTGGGGCAAGTGGTGCGCATTCAAAATGTGCCCTATCAGGTGGTGGGTCTGCTCAAGCCCAAAGGCATGAGCATGATGGGCTCGGACCAGGATGACGTGGTGCTGGTGCCGTGGACCAGCGCGTTGGTGCGCCTGACCGGCACCGATAGTTTCCGGGCCATCACCGTGCAGGTGGAAAGCGCCGAGATGGTGGAGCAAGTCATGGCGGACATCACCGCGCTGCTGCGCCAGCGGCATAAAATCCGCGACGAGGCCGACGACGATTTTCATGTGCGCAGCCAGCAGGAAATCATGGAAATGGCCACCGCCACCGCCAAGACCATGACCATTTTGCTCGGGGCCATTGCCGGTGTGTCGTTGCTGGTGGGCGGGATCGGCATCATGAACATCATGCTCGTGAGCGTGACGGAGCGCACGCGCGAGATTGGCGTGCGCATGGCGGTCGGCGCGCGCGGCAGCGACATCCTGCTGCAATTTCTGGTCGAGGCGGTCGTGCTGAGTGTGGGCGGCGGGTTGTTGGGCATTGGGCTGGGTTTCGGCGTGGCGCAATTGGTGTCCGCCGAATTGGGCTGGAACACGCTCGTCTCGCCGCAGTCGGTGGCGCTGGCGTTTTTGTTTAGCGCGGCCATCGGCATCTTTTTCGGTTTTTATCCCGCGCGCAAGGCCGCCGGGTTGGACCCCATCGAGGCGTTGCGCTATGAATAATTTCTTTAAACAATCGGGCGTAGTCCTTGGGTTCCTGTTGATCACGGCGTACGCGGCACCGGGACAAACCAACGCGACGCAAAGCCTGACGCTGGCCGAGTGCGTGGCCATGGCGCTGGAGCATAATCTGGCGCTGCAAATTGAAAAGCTGACGAGCCGCTCGGCTCAGGAAGATGTCCGCGCCGCGTTGGGGGGCTATGATCCGCAACTCACCCTGTCCGCCCAACGGGCGCACACGGAGATCGAAGGCAAGCCGGCGGAAGACGATGAGCTGTTGGTGGGAAGTGGCTCCGATACCGACCGCGATACTTATGAAGCCGCCATTCGCGGGGCAACCGTGCTAGGCGGATTGAATTATGAAGTCGGTGCCAAACTGGGTCGCAACGAAGGCACACGCAGCGGCAACCCGTTTGATACCAGCACCGGCAGCGCGGGCGTGACCTTGACACAGCCGCTGCTCAAGGGGTTCACTACCGATGCCACGCGCTATCAGGTCACTCTCGCGCGCAAACTCTCGGCTGAGGCCCTCGTGCAATTGGAGACGGCCATGGCCAACACCATTCACGATGTGGAGGTTGCCTGGTTCGGTTTGGTGCAGGCGCTGGAGAGCATCGCCGTGCAGGAAGAGGCGCTGCGGTTGGCCACCCAGCTTTACGAGGATAACCGCAACAAAGTGCAGATCGGCGCCATGTCCATTCTGGATGAAAAACAGGCCGAGAGCCAAGCGGCAGCGGCGCGGGCGGACTTGAGCGCGGCCAAGCAGGCTTATGCCGAAGCACAAAATCGCCTCAAGCTGCTGATCTTTGCCGACCACCGGCAAACAGCGGCGACGGCCATTGCTCCGGTGGGCGAACTGGTGTCAGAGCCGGTCACAACCGATGTGGCCGCCAGTAGCGCGCAGGCGCTGGAGCAGCGGCCGGAACTCCGGCAGGCACGGCTCGCTTTGGCGCGGCAAGATGTGGTGGTGGCCTACCAGCGCGACCAAACCCGTCCCGCGCTCAACTTGGTGGGCAACGCGGGCGTGGCCGCCAATGATGAGCGCGATTCTAGCGGCGTGTTCCGCCAGTTGGAATCCGCCAATGAACCGTACTGGTCCGCCGGCATCACGTTGGCCATCCCGCTGGGCAACCGCGCCGCACAAGCCCGGCACGAGCAAAGTCGGCTGACTGCCGACAAAATGAAGCTGCAATTGCGCCAACTGGAAGAGCAGGTTTTGGTGGAGGTGGATAACGCGGTCAACGCGGTTGCCGCCGGCTATGAACGGCTGCAAGCCACCCGGGATGCCCGCGACTATGCCCGGCAGGCGCTGCTGGCCGAACAGCGCAAGCTGGAACGCGGCAAAAGCACCAGCTTTGTCGTGCTGCAACTGCAACGCAACCTGACCGCCGCCCGCAACGCCGCGGTGCAGGCGCTCATGGACTACAACAAACAGTGCGCCAACCTTGCCTTGGCCGAAGGCGCCACCCTCGCCCGCTACCACATCACCTTCGCCCCCCCGCCCCCGGAAAAGTAATCATTTTCCGCGGTGTTTTCGTTGAAGACCGGCAGGGCGCGTGATAGGTTGCCGGTTCAGACAACGAGCGCAGGCATGGGTAGAGGCGACATCAAAGACAATATGCTTTCGGCCGCAAGCGGCACCGTGGCTGCCGCGCGCGATTTTGATCAGTTCCGGGTGAGTGTGCCATGCCAGTTCGCTTGTCCGGCCCACACCGATATCCCCGGCTACTTGGCGGCCATCGCGAAGGGCGACTATGACACCGCCTATCGCATCAACCTGCGGGACAATGTATTTCCGGGCGTGTTGGGCCGGGTCTGCACCCAGCCATGCGAAACCGTTTGTCGGCACGGCCGCGAAGGACTTGGCGAATCGGTGGCCATCCGTGTGGCCAAGCGTGCGGCCGCCGATTTCCGCCGGCATACCGATCCGATTATTTTGGAACCCATTTTTTCGGCCAGCGGCAAGCGGGTGGCCGTGGTGGGCGCAGGCCCTGCCGGATTGACCACCGCGCGCGAATTATGCCGCCTTGGCCATGCGGTGGACCTCTATGAAAAAGATGACCAGCCCGGGGGGCTAATGGTGCAGGGTATTCCGCTGTTTCGCTTGCCGCGGGAGATCATTGCCCATGAAGTCGCCCAAGCGCTGGCCGTGGGAATCAAGCTTCACCTCGGCGTGAGCGCCGATTTGGCGGAATTGCGCCAGACCCACGATGCCGTGGTGTGGGCCACGGGCGCCCAGAACCCGGTGCTGCCGGATTTGCCGGGCGCCGATTTGCCGGGCGTCATGCACGGGCTGCCCTTTTTGCGACGGGTCAACCGTGGAGAAAAACCGGTGATCGGGCGGCGGGTGGTGGTGATCGGCGGCGGCTTCACGGCGGTGGATTGCGCGCGGATTGCGCGGCGGCTGGGTGCGGAACATGTGCGGATTTTCTATCGGCGGTCCGAAGTTGAGATGTACATCAGCACCGACGAAATGGACGCCTTGGCCGCGGAAGGCATCACACTGGAAACCCGCGTGATGCCGCTGGCCTGCCTTGGCGATTCGCACGTGAAAGAAATCCGTTTGGCCCGCACCATCCCCGGTGAGTTGGATGCCCACGGACGCAAACAGTACAACCTGGTGCCCGGCACGGAATTCACCATTGCGGCCGATACGGTGCTGTTTGGCACCGGGCAGCGTCCCATCCGGCCCGCGTCAACGCAGCCGCCGGTTTTCCTGGCCGGCGATGTGGCCACGGGATCCACTTCGCTGATTGATACCATTGGCCACGCCAAGCGCGTCGTCCGCGCGGTGGACCAATTCCTCATGGGCGCACGGCGCATCGGCGATGATATCGGGATCGGCCCCGTTGTGCCTTCGACCGGCCGCACAAGGGAAATGGATGCGATCCCCCGGCAGGAGATGGCGTTGGCGGCGCTTACGCCGGACCAGCCGGATGCCGAAGTGGAGCAAGGCTTCACGCGGGAGCAGGCCATGACGGAGGCCATCCGCTGCTATCAGTGCCAATATCTTTTTGAAATTGATAACCGGCGTTGCATCTATTGCGACATGTGCATCACCGCCTGCCCGGTGCCGGAGTGCATTGTCAAAGTTTCGGCGGTGCACCGCGATGCCGAAGGGCGCTGGCAGGGCTTTCAACGGGCCACCGGCCCGCAAGACTATAATTTGTTGTGCATTGATCCGGATTTGTGCATCCGCTGCGATTTGTGCGTCAAAGCCTGCCCGGTGCATTGCATCCCCGCGCAAGAGATGGCCTTCCGTCAGGCCGCCCCGGGCGCAGCCGGCCAATTTGAACAAGCCGTGGCCAACACGGCAAAGGAGAGTCCCCATGGGTGATGACCACTTGGACCTGTTTTTGATTTTCCCCAACAACCGGCAACATGCCTACGGTGACTTGGGGCGGGATATCGCCGGGGTCACGCCGCCAGTCCAATTGGGACTGCTGGCCGCCTATGCGCGCCGGCACGGACTGACGGTTGATTTGCTGGATGCCGACGCGGCGGGGCTGCTGCCCGAACAGGTGGCGGCACGGGTCAAGGCGGCCGCGCCGGCGCTGGTTGTGGTCGGCACCGACCAAGTCAACTCGGGCGATGTGACCAAAATGCAGGCAGCGGGCGAAACAGTCCGCGCGATCCATGCGCTGGCCACGGACATTCCCGTGCTGCTGGATGGCGTTGTGCCATCCGCCTATCCGGAGCGGATTTTACGCGGCGAAGAAGCGGACTTTGTCTGCTGCGGCGAGTCCTATGAGCCGGCCACGAAGTTGGCGGCCTGGCTGAAGGCCCATGGCCGGAACCGCCGGCCGGCCGCGGGAGAAATTCCCGGCATTTGGTCGCGGCAGGGCGATGAAGTGACCCAAGGGGGGCGCGCACCGATGTTTGCGGATGTGGAGCAATTGCCGGACGCGGCCTGGGACCTGATGCCGCCTGCCCGTTACCGGGCCCACCATTGGCATTGCTTTGACCGGCTGACCGAGCGCAGCCCTTACGCCGCGATTTATACGAACCACGGCTGCCCCTACAACTGCTCCTATTGCAGCGTGAACGTCGTTGCCGGCCGCCCGAACCTGCGCTTGCGCACCGCCGACCGGGTGCTGGGCGAGTTGGAAACGCTGGTGAAGCTGGGGGTGCGCAACGTGCGCCTGCTGGACAATGTGTTCACCATCAATGCTGAACGCGTCGAAGAAATTTGCGACCGGATTAGCGCCAAGGGCTGGGACCTGAATTTCTGGGCGTATGCCCACGTGTCATCCATCCGCGGGCCCGACCTCTTGAAGAAGCTGAAGAAAGCCGGCGTGAATTGGCTGGCCTACGGCTTTGAATCCGCCAACGCACGGGTGCGGGGCTCGGTCAACAAAATGACCACCGAAGATGCCACGGACCAAGTGATCGGCTGGACCCGCGATGCCGATATTTCCATCGTCGGCAATTTCATCTTCGGGCTGCCGGAGGATGATTTGGCGAGCATGCAGGAATCATTCGACATGGCCAAAAAGTTCCAGTTTGAGTGGGCCAACTTCTATTGCGCGATGGCCTATCCCGGCACACGGTTATATGACGAATTGGTGGCCAAAGGCGTATCCATGCCCACGAAGTGGTCGGCCTACGGGCACTACAGCCGGGACTCACGCCCGCTCTCCACCAAGTATGTTGACTGGAAGGAAGTCGTGCGTTTCCGCGATGCAGCGTTCAAGGAATACTACGAATCACCGGCCTATCAGGCGATGATCACCAAACGCTTTGGCCCTGAGTCGGCGGCCTATGTGCGGCGGATTCTCTCCCAACCGCTGGTCAGGGATTTTACATGACCAGCGCCCACCAGCATTCCGGTTCCTTGCGTGAGCTGGCGGCACGGTTCCGCGCGGACACCTTGCGGATTCACGCGCAAGCGCCGGAAACCCGCGTGGCGTCTTCCCTGTCGGCCGTGGAAATCTATACCTGCCTGTTCTATGGCGGGCTGTTGCGGCACAACCCGGCGAACCCACGGGACCCCGCGCGGGACCGGCTGATCGTCAGCAAGGGGCACGGCTCCATCAGCTTGTACCCCATCTTGGCCGACCGGGGATTCTTTTCGCCGGAGGAGTTGGCGCGCGTCTGCCGGCCGGGCACATTTCTCGGCGGCATTCCCGACCCCATCATCCCCGGTTACGAAACCGTCAATGGCTCATTGGGCCATGGCCCCGGCGTTGGCACGGGCATGGCCATTGCGTTGCAACGGCAGGGTTCGGACCGCCGCGTGATGGTGGTGGTCGGCGATGGCGAACTGCACGAGGGCGCCGTGTGGGAAGCCCTGTTGTTTGCGGCCCAGCAGAAGTTGAACAACCTGATTCTGATTGTGGATGACAACGGCCGGTGCATGATGGATTACACCTCCCACGTGGTCGATCTTGCGCCGCTGCCGGATAAATTACGCGCGTTCGGCTGGTCGGTTGAGGAGGTCAACGGACACGATGTGGATGCTTTGTGCGCCACCCTGCGCCGCAGCATGGAAAGCAGCTTCCCCGGACCGCGCGCGGTCATCACGCACACGATCAAAGGCAAAGGGGCCCCGGCCTTGGAAGACGATCCGCTGTGCCACGTCCGCACCCTGACTCCGGGCGAAGTGGAAGAATTGACGGGAGGCGCGCCGTGAGCACTCCCAAACGCCGCATGCGTGACGCATTCCTTCAGGTTATCAAGGACCGGATGGGCGCGGAATCCGATATTTTCTTTTTGACCGGTGATTTTGGTTCGCCGGTTCTCGATGGTGTGCGCCGGGATTTTGCGGACCGTTTTCTCAACGTGGGCATCGCCGAGCAGAATCTGGTGAATGTGGCGACCGGCCTGGCCCTCGAAGGCTATCGCGTCATTGCCTATGCCATTGCGCCGTTTATCACCATGCGGTGCTTGGAGCAGATTCGCATCAATCTGGCCATCCTCTCCCAAGTCCGACCAATGAATGTGACGCTGGTGGGCGTGGGCGCCGGCTACAGTTATGAAGTGTCCGGCCCGACTCATCAGGCCTTGGAAGACATGGCCCTGATGCGGGCCCTGCCGAATATCGGGGTCTGGTCCCCCGCGGATGCGGCCACTGCTGCCGCCATGGCGAACCGGGCGCTGGACACCCCGGGCGTGCGCTATGTGCGCCTCGACAGCCATCCGCTGCCGGATCTCGGCCCCGCACCGACACCGCAAGAACTTCAATGCGGCTTCCGCCTCAGCGGCACTACGGGTGCGGCCGCAGCGCTTGTTTCCACCGGCTACCTGAGCCATCTGGCCGCCGGGGTTCGCGATGAACTGGAAGCCGGCGGGCTGCCGGTCTTGACTGTGGATATGATGGACTTGGCGCACGCTGACATGACTGAACTAACGACCGTGCTCGCGCCCTGCCGCAATATACTGACCATGGAAGAAGGATTTATCGGCTGCGGCGGCATGGATGCTCTGCTGATGTTGCACGCGACCCCACGCCTACCCAAAGCCAAATGGGCGCACGCGGGACTTCAGCCGCATTATCACTTTGAAATCGGCCCGCGCGATGCTTTGCTCGCGGCACAAGGGATTTCACGTTCCGCGCTGGCGGCGCGCATGATCGAGCTGATCAATCGTTGATCCTACCATTCCAGTCCTGCAATCCAATCGGCTGTTTTTGTAGGGCGGGAATGGTTGAGGGACGAAACCTTCCCGCCGGGAAAGGCTGGAAGGTCTGCGACCGTTCCAGCCCTACAATCCAACCGGAAGTTGTTTGAGAAAAGCCGCGTAGGTTTCTCGCAATCCATCCACAAAACCGGTTTTCGGCTGCCAGCCAAGCGACCGCAGCGCCGAGGCATCCAAGCGTTTGATGGGCGCGCCATCGGGCTTGGTGGAATCAAATTCCAGCCGGCCCTCATAGCCGACAACTTGTTGCACCATCCGGGCGACTTCCGCGATGGAATAATCGCTGTCGGGGCCGACATTGATCGGGCCGTTGGCCGCATCGTAATGCCCGGCAAGGAAGAATGCGGCATCGGCAAAATCGCGGGAGAACAGGAAATCGCGCCGGGGAGTGCCCGTGCCCCACACAGAGAAAACCGACAAGCGCTGCTGCTTGGCCTGGTGCATGCGGATCATCAGCGAAGTCGCCACATGGGCTTGCGCGGGATCAAAATGGTCCTCTGGCCCATAAAGCGTGGAAGGAATCGCCGCGAACCAAGCCAGGCCGTGCTCTTGGCGCACCGCGGCACAAAACTGAATGCCGGCCAACTTCGCCGTGGCATAGGCCGTATTGGTGGGCTCCAAACTGCCCGTCATGAGGCTCTCGATACGCAAAGGTTGCGCGGCGTCACGGGGATAGCAGCAGGAGCTGGCCAAATACATCAGCCGTGGCACGCGCAATCGCGCGGCTGTGCCCAGCACATTCAGCACCACGCGCAGATTTGATTCCATCAACCGCGCGGGATGGGCTTGGTTCAGGGCAATGCCGCCAGATTCGCCGGCAACCACAAAGAGGTAATCGGGCCGGAACGAGGCAATGCCCTGTTCGATTGCCGCCGCATCGCGCCAATCATTGGTATCATCGGCAGACAAAAGACTGAACGCCCCTCCCCGCGCTTGGGTGGCGGCAGCCAATGCGGCTCCGGCCAAGGTCTCGGCGCCAATTATTTGGATGCGCGCGCTGGTCAAATTCATGGGAACAGGGTATAGCATGGATGTCGCCATGAGCAAATCGAAACCCGTTGTTGTCTATTTGCATCGCTACCCGCCGGAAATCGAAGCCTTCCAATGGCCGGCCCTTCGTGATTTGGCGGCGGAACTCACCCCGGCCTATGACTTGGTCTATGCCAGCATGATGCCGGCCGGCCGCCGGGATGAAGAATTGCGCCGCCAGATGCGCGTGTTGGAATTGCCTTTCACGGTGGATCAAACCCATGGCCGCGACAAATGGTGGAAAACCCTGCGTTGGTATCGGCAAATGCCCCGGCTGCTCCGGAAAATCGAGGAGTTGTCGCCGGCGGTGATTCTTTGCAAGGAAACCCTGCCCATGATTCCGGGGCAAGTTGTTCGGCTAAAGCGACCGACCATCATCGCCACCAGCGATTGGTGGTGGTCCATCCTGTTTGGCCAATGGCGCTGGGGCCGCCGGTTGGCAGACTGGATGGAAGCAAGGGAGGTCCGGAGTTGGAATCAACCATGGGTCCGGGCCACGGTCAGCACAAACGCGGAAAAAAATTTGCTGGCCGCGAAAGGAATGGATGCCGCCCGCATTCCCGTTATCAATGCCCCGCAAAATCCGGGCATTTTCCGCCCGCTGGCTCCCCGACCGACCAAAGGGGAACTGGGTCTGAATGAATACGAAAAACACTTCGCTATTTTTGGAATTATTCGCGGCGGAAAAGGCTATGACGAACTGCTGGATTGGTGGCAGAAGTTGCAAGGCCGGCATCCTGACTGGAAATTGGTGATCATTGGCGGCGCCGGCGGCGAAGCGTGGTGCCGGCAACAAATTGCCCGGCGTAAGTTGAACGATGCAGTTCACATGACCGGCTGGTTGCCCACCAAGCAGGAAGTGAACCGTTGGCTCAATGCGATGGATGGCATCATTGTCCATCGGCGCAATTCCGTGGATAATCAGGGGATTATCCCCAGCGCGCTGTTCAATGGCCTGTCCACCGGGCGGCCCGTGGTGGCGAGCGGTTTGCCGGGAATCGCGGAGATCATCCGCGATGGAACAGACGGATACTTATACAAGCCGGACGATGGCGACAGCTTTATGGCTACGCTGGAGAGGGTGCTGAATCATTCAGCCGAGGCCACCCGCATCGGGCAAGCGGGGCAGTTGCGCGCCGCGGAATGCTTCAATCCGCGCCGCGCCGCGCAGGAACACCGGGCACTGATTGACGCCTTGGTGGAGTAGCCTTCCACCGCCAATGGGGAGGGCTCGGTGAGGCAGCAGCAACCCAAATCTATGCCGTCCGCAGGGAGTTGAGGATATCGCACAACCAACGGATGCGCGCCTCTTCCAGCGTGGGGTAGTTACCAATGTAAAACCCGTAAAAGTGGATGTGGTCCACAACGGGAAATTGGCGGGGGATGTCGGCTTTGGCCGGCGCGATGCCATGGAGATAAGGTTGGCGGAGCTGGTTGCCGCCCCCGGCGTTGCCGCGCCGATGTTCAATGCCATTGGCATCCATCAGGGCCATCAGCCGGTCGCGCAGGCTGTCATCGGCCTTGCGCAGAACCAGCGGAAAAGCGTAGTTCACGCTGCCTTCGAGTTTGTAGTCCGTCCAGTAAAGCTCCGGATCAATCAGGGAGAGGAATAGCCGGAAGTTTTCGGTGCGCTGCCGGTTGTTGGCATCCAGTCGCTTGAGTTGGTTGCGCCCAATCACGGCATTGATTTCCGTGCTGCGGAAATTGCCCGTGGGCCAGGCAAAAATAAACTTGGGATTGAGGTCAGGATTGGCCTCTTCCCATTTTTTCCGGAACGCGGGGTTGTCAGATTCGCGGACCATCCCATGGCTGCGGAGCATTCGGCAGGCTTGATAAAAGTCTTCATCGTCGGTGCTGATCATCCCGCCCTCGATCGTGCTCATATGATGGGCAAAGTAGAACGAGAAGTTGGCGGCGAGGCCGAATGTGCCCGCCTTTTTTCCATGATGCGTGGCGCCGTGCGACTCGCACACGTCTTCAATCAGCGGGACATTGCGCCGCTTCAATTCAGTCAACAGGGCATCATCCAGCCCGTCAAACCCCTGACAGTGGGTCAGGAAAACCGCGCGGGTATTTTGGTTCAGCGCCGCGATGACTTGCCCGGGTTCCATGGCCAACGTGCGCGGATTCACATCCATGAAAACCGGGGTCAGGCCGGCGGCCAGCACGGAGGCAATGTCGGACACCCACGTCAAAGTGGGCACAATGACTTCGCCGGGGCCGTACAGATGCCGCACCGCCGCCATGGTAATGAAGTTGGCGGAGGCGCCGGAGTTGACGAACACGCTGCGCTGCAGGCCCAGCCACTGCGACCACTCCTGCTCAAAAGCGCGCACATTTTCCGACTGCGTCAGGATGGGATCCCCCCGCAAAAACTCAATGACGGCCGCCCGATCTTCGGCCGTGATGTTGTTTTCCATCAGGGGCAAACGCAGGGTCATGTGGATTTCTCCTGAGGCGTGGGATTGGAAAAGATGATCTGGGTGCCGGCATGATCAATGTCAAACGGGACATGCAGCAAGTGGCCCAGCGCGCGCCGAATGGCGGCGTGCCGTTCCGGGCGGGCATAGAGCAGCAGGAATCCGCCGCCGCCGGCACCGGTTATTTTTCCGCCCAGCGCCCCGGCCTTGCGCGCGCAGCCGTACATCTCGTCAATTTCCGCGGTGCTGACGCGCGAACTGAGCGAGCGCTTGAGCATCCAGCTCTCGTGCAGCAAGCGCCCAAAATCATCCATCTCCCCCTGCATCAGAATGCGAACGCCCTCATCCACCATGGCGCCCATGGTGGTCAGTTCCTTCGTCTTTCTGGGCAGGTTTTCCAGTTGTTCGCCCACCACTTCGGAAGCCACGCGTGCAAAGCCGGTAAAAAACAGCATCAGCGATTGCTGGAGCGTGGCCAGACGGGTGGCCGGCAACGGGATGGGATGCACCGCAATGGAGTCATCCTGGGCAAAGCGGATATGGTTTAAGCCGCCAAAGGCCGCGCTGACTTGATCCTGCGAGCCGACGCGGTCGCCGCAGCGGTTGCGCTCAATATGGATGGCTTCTTCCGCCAACTGCATTTTGGAGCGAAACTCCCCGCGCAGGGCGTACAACGCTTGCAGCAAACCGACCGTGAAGGACGAGGACGTGCCTAGGCCGGTCATTTTCGGCAAGTCGCCGTCGTGATGGATTTCAATGCCATCATGGATCTTGAGCTGCAGGAGACATTCGCGGACGGCGGGATGCTGAATATCCTCCACGCGCATGATGTCTTCAATGATGGAATAGACGATCCGCGACTTGTGGACAAAAAAGGGCGGCAACCAACGGCAGGTAATGTAGCAATAACGCGCGATAGCCGTGGCCAGTACGGCGCCGCCATGCTCCCGATACCAAGCGGGATAATCGGTCCCGCCGCCGAAAAAGGAAATGCGATACGGTGTGCGGGTGATGATCATGCCGGGGGTTCCAGGCGGAGGTGATTTTGCAGAATGGCATTCATGAGTTCAACCGGAGCCCACGATAGGGGCAATGGGCGGGAAAATGAAGCAAAAACCAGCCCGGTTTCAGCCATGGCGAAAGGGGAGGACTTCGTCCAGCGAGTCCGCATCGGCCAAAATCATGAGTAGGCGGTCCACGCCCAAGGCAATTCCGCCGGCGGGCGGCATCTCCGCCAAGGCGGCCAGAAAAGCTTCATCCAATGGATAGGCGGATTCTCCGCGGCGTTGGCGCGCGGCGTTGGCCTCCGCGAAACGCGTGCGCTGCTCCACCGGATCGTTCAATTCCGAATAGGCATTGGCCAGTTCCGCCCCGCCCAGATACAGCTCCCAGCGTTCCGCGCGGGCGGGATCATCCGGTTTGCGGCGCGCCAGGGAGGCCTGCGGCGTGGGATAATCCAAAAGCACCACCGGACGATCCATCGGCAGGCCCGGCTCCACGCGGGTCACGAGGTCCAAATCGAAGCGATCCGCATCAAAACGCACCGCTGGATCCCAGCCGGCAAACTGAATGAAGGCCTGAGAAACCGTATATTTCTCCCACATGTCTTGCGCGCAGGAGAGAGATTTACCCTGCCAGGAAAAATCGGTACCACCACGAAGTTCGGTGGTCACAAAAGCCAACAGGGCTTTGGTGTCGGCCAGAATATCCAAATAACCGGCGGGGGCCCGGTACCACTCCAGCATCATGAACTCGGGATGATGCCAGCGCCCCTGCTCCCCCGCGCGGAAGCAGGGGCCCAACTGGAAAATGGCCTCGTGACCGGCCGCCAGCAGTCGTTTCATGGCCAGCTCGGGCGAGGTGCGCAACCACCCCGTGCCAGCAGCAATGGCATCAATATGGGTTTCCGGCGCATTGGCCGGCAAAATGAGTGGCGTGGTGACTTCGAGGAAACCGCGCTCAACGAAAAAGCAGCGGATCGCCGCATGTAGCTTGGCCCGCAGTTCCAGAACTCGGCGCTGTTGGCGCAAGGCATCCGAATCCGCGGGCCGGGGCCGCATGATGCTGCCTATCCTCAGCTTTGCTTGACGCGCTCGACGTATTTGCCGGTGCGCGTATCAATGCGGATGAAATCGCCTTGATTAATGAACAGCGGCACACCGATTTCGTAGCCGGTGTCAATCTTGGCTGGCTTGAGCACGTTGGTGGCGGTGTCGCCGCGCGCGCCGGGCTCGGTTTCCTTGATTTCCTTGATGACAAACGCCGGCAGCGTGACGCTCATGGCGCGTCCGTTGAAAAACAGGACTTCGCACTCGAGATCTTCCAGCAGGAAATGGTGTTGACCGGCCAGCACGTCTTTGTGCAATTCGACCTGTTCGTAGGTCTTGTTGTCCATGAAAATATATTTGTCACCCTCCTGATAGGAAAATGCCAAAGTCTTGGATTCGATGTTGGGCTGGTCAATCTTGTCCACGGAACGGAAAGTTTTTTCCATGGTGTTGCCGGCGATCATGTTCTTGATTCGGCACTTGTACATGGCCTGCCCTTTGCCCGGTTTGACGAACTGAAATTCCGTCACTTCGTAGGGAATACCATCAATTTCAATTTTCAAACCCTTGCGTAAATCTGCTGCAGTGTATGCCATGATGCGATCCTTGTGCTAACTGGTTCCAAAAGCGGCGTTTGTTTACGCCAAAGCGCCATTTTTGCCAAGGAAAAAGCTTCGTGTTGCGCCTCACATCAGCCGAGCATCTTTTGCCGAAACGACTACCTTCGCGGGCGAGCCCGCAAACTATGTCCATCCACGCGCCAGTCCGTATAGCGCCACAGCCAACATAAGCGGCCAGGCCACCAATGCATATCTGAACTCAGCCGTATTGAATACAAACCCAAAGAAAAGGGTTCGGAGCACTATACAGGCCGCACCAATCAGGACGAACCTGCCCGGCCAACTTGTTCTCAAGATTCCTTTGTTCCGCCAAACACTCAGCATTCCACCGGTCGCAAAAATCAAAATAAATATTTTCATGCCAAACAATCCCGCGGTGATGCTTTTACTGACGAGGCGCGGGCATCGGGCTTGCGCCGTCAAATAATGCGTGGCGCTGCTCAAATTCAGCCACAAGTAAGCCGAATTATACACCCGGCCCCACATATAATAGGTCCACGGAGCCGCTGCAATCCGGGCAGCAGCTATTTCGGCAAATATATCATCCTCCTCGGCAGTCATGAATCCGCGTGATTGCACATCGTGAATAATTCGGATTGTGGCATCGCACTGCATGGGGTCAGGCAAGGCGTATTTGGCCAAAAGTCTCACATGCTCTTCATCGGTGCGTGTGCGAGTGAGGCCGCCAAATAACAGTTCCTCTTTCAACCATTGTGGCCCGATCCATGTTTTGGTCCAAAGATTGAGGCCGGGTGTGGGATGCCGAAAATGGGCAATGATCCGGATGTGCTTCTCAGTTTGCCAGTGGTAGGCCATGTTCAAACCAACCACCAAGAGGAAGGGGAGCGCAGCCAGTGTGGCGTAGCCCAACCACACCCGCCAGGGCATCCGACGAATCTCTAACCAGCCGGCCAAAACCAGCAATGCAGGCGCCAGGACGATCATTTCCGGTCGAACGGTGGCGGTTAGGCTGAGGAGAAAGCTGCCCATTGTGATGGACGTCGTTCGCGCCAACACCCAGCGAAAATGCCCAAACATTGCCAAACAAACGACACCTGCCACCGTCAAGAACATCGCCAATGTATCCGCGTATAGAGACGCGATGTGCGCGGATGTCCAAGGCTGTATGCCCAAGATCAAGGCCGCGACAAGCCGAAATCCCTTGGCCGGTCTAAACTGGAATGCCACCACCAACAACAATGTCGCGACAAGCAAATCCATGGTGTACTGGACAAGATTGACGCTGTGTCGGAGTTGGGTGATCTCATCGCCAAAGGGAAGCAGCAGCGAAATGAGCGTCGGATACCCCGGAGGACGGTAATCAGAATATTGCAACGCGCCATCTTCTGCGGATGTTAGCGGGGGGAAGCTTCCGTGCTGATAGAAGTAGCGGGCTTTGGCCACGTAACCGATCTCGTCACCCGAAATGTCATCAGGCAGTGGCGTTTGCTGTAACAGGGCCAACTTCCCCACCATGAGCGTGAAAAAGATCAACCAAGGCAAAAAAACTCCGACTTTCCTCATGCCCCTACCCCTTCGCAGGTGGACTCATTGCCGTGGCCGGCGCAGCACAAAACGTGCGCAAAAGGTCTACCAGCGGCGCCGAGCATGCCTCCCAGGTATATTGCCGGGCATTGGTGCGGGCGGCAGTGGCGAGGCGCTGCCATTCGGTATCGTCTTGCAGGAGCTGGCGCAGGGCGGCGGCGACGGCGGACACATCGTCCGGATCACAAAATTTGCCGCCCGAACCGCAGATTTCTGGAATGGCGCAAACCGTGGAACTGACCACCGGGGTTCCGAAGAGCTGGGCCTCGATGGCCGGGATACCAAAAGATTCACAGCGGCTCATCAGGCAGAATACCCGCGATTCGGCATAGAGTTGTTCCAAGCGTTCGCGGGAAACAAATCCGGCAAATTCCACGGCATCGCGTAAACCGAGCGTGGCGACCAGTCGGCGGATTTTTTGTTCGTAGGCGGCATCGGGCCACCCGCCGGCCACGACCAAGCGCGCGGCAGGAATTGTCGTGCGGACAAGTTGAAACGCGCGCACAAGGGTTTCCGCGTTTTTGTGCGGCGCCATGGCCGATACACATAGAATCTGGTGCGGCTTGCGCGGCAACTGGGCCATGGCCGCATGGGCGTGGGTAGCATCGTTGGCGGCTTGATAGACCACCATCCCACGCTGTTCGCGAAAACCGGCATTGGCGCGGTAGACCTCCTGCATATAGCGCGAATTGAACACCATGACGCCGGCCACGCTCATGGCGCGACAATAGGCCCGCCGCTGCAGCCACGCCTTGAAGAAATCCCGTCGGCGGCGGGCAGCCGGCACCAAAGCCCAAGGGTTTTGGCAAAACACGATTTGCGGGCTGGATAAACCCGCAGCCGCCATCCCGCTGGGTGTGAAATAGGCATCAGCGCCGTGATAACAGGCCAACCGTGGCAAGTGAAGCCGCTCCCAAATTGCGCGCCACCACCAGCGGCGGGTGGCGGCAGGTGCAATGGCCCAATCCACCTGCGTGCTCAAAGCAGCGCGCAGTTCCGCCAGATCGTCGCGTGCCACCACAACCAAGCGCAGGCGGTCGTGGAGGTGGCTGATGATTTGTTGCAAATGCCCGAGCAACACATGATGCCCGCTGGTGTTGGTGACCGACAGGGCATTGACGAGCACTTTAGGGCGCGGAGGCAATGAGTTCCTCCGCTTCCACGATATCCCACCGGACAACCCGCAGCGGGCAGGTGTGCAACACTCCTCGCAACGCTTCCTGCTCTTCCGGAGTCAATGGCTCGGTCAGGTAAAGAGCCTCGATGCGCAGACGCGGCGCCAAAGCGGGCAGATCCGTGACCAACCCCAACACGCGGATGCCGTGCACCGTGTGGCCAATGATAGCGGTATCCGCGCTGACGAGGCCAATCACATCCAGCGGCTTGAGTGGCGGTTCGCGAAAAACGGCTTGGCGTAAAAACAATGATGTGCGGTAGCCCGCGCCATAGACCAGCACCCGGCTGGGTTGCGTGCCGGCCGTATCGCGCGGGCGGCGTTGCATCAAATCCTGCACCACGCGCAACGCGGCGCGGGTGAACACCACCGCGGGCGCGGCCATTCCGGCCAGCAGCAGGTAGTGCAACCCCAGGGCCAAGATTCCCGCATGGGTTTGCTTGGTCAGCAAATGCAGGCCGGCTGCGGCGGCGTAGCCCAGCACTACGGCAAAGCCGGTCGCGGCATACTCCGACACGCGCGCGAGATACCACACGCGTGAATAGGACCGAAACAGCAGCAGCACCAGAAACGGCAGCACCACATCCGTCGGAAAATGCCGCAGCCATGTTGTTTTGAGATCCGGCGTCGCTTGGCCGGCATAAGCTGATAACAACAGGTGACCGATGATCAACGCCGCATTGAGAATCAACAAGTCGCCGGCGATATACAAAATCAGCGTCCGGTTGCGGCGCACCGGGCGCGCGAGGCCTTGCAGGACAACCCGGCCACTTTCGCGTAATTCAATCCCCGCCAAGTGGCGCACGATGGTGTAGGCCGCCAGCAGAAAGGCCAGCGCCAAGATGCCCAAGGCGCGATCATTGAACACCGTGGCCAACAAGCCGATGACCACCAACAGCAGCGTGGCCAGATAGAGCAGGCCGGCTACTTGGCCCTGCCCCCTGCCCTGCCGTAACAGGCGGTGATGCAGATGATCGGTATCGGCAGCATCCAGCCGTGGCAGCGAGCCGTCACTGGTTGTTGGTGTCAACAAACGTCGTACGCTGCGCCGCCAAATCGCCAGCAGCGTGTCAAACAGCGGCACGCCCACCGCCAGCATGGGCACACCCAAACCGGCCATGAAGGAAGCCTTGGCGTTGGTGGGGATGGACAGCGCGGCCAGCGTAAAGCCGAGGAACAGGCTGCCCGCATCGCCCAGAAAAAGACTGGCCGGATAACAGTTATACCGCAGGAAACCGAGGCAGGCCCCCACCAATCCCAAGAAAATCAGCACATCGCCGGGTGCGCTGCGAAAGACCAGCGAAAGACCGATACCGGCAGCGGCAATCAAGGCAATGCCGGTGGCCAAACCATCCACGCCATCAATCAAGTTGAAGGCATTCATCAGGGCCACAAACCAGATCACGGTGGCCACGGCATCCACCCACGCCGGAAAAGCGTAACCAAAAATGTTTTGCAGATGGATGCCGGATGCGTAAGCGGCCATGGCCAGCAGAATTTGTCCGGCCAGTTTCGTGACCGGCTTAAGATTGAAACGGTCATCCAGCAAGCCCAGCAGGATCACGCCCGCGCTTAGCGGAAGAAAACGCAACCACCAGATGGCGGTGAGCTGGCCGGCAAACGGTTTCCACGGGGCCAGAAACAGCACGGCGCAGGCCACGTGAAAGCCGGTAAAAATCACGATCCCCCCGCCGCGCGGCACAGGGGCGTGGTGAATTTTGCGATCATCCGGCCGGTCCAGAAAACCCCAGCCGGGCGCCCAGCGCCGCCAGAGTGGCGCCAACACCAGCGCAACCAACAACCCGGAAAGAAACACAACGGGATATTTCAGGATGGCTTGCGGGGTCATGGGTTTTTCCGGGCGAGTTCTTCCACCAAGGCGACCAGCCTAGCACAATTGTCTTCCGGCGTGAAGCGCGCCTGATGCAGCCGCAACGCGTTTTGCCCTTTGACCGTCCGCTGCACGGGATCGCGCAGCGCGCGGGCTACGGCGGCGAGATCGGCGGGGGCCGGCTCGTTGAGCAGCCAGCCGGCATCGGCCGCGCCCAGCCACTGGCCAATGGCGCTTTGCGGCGGCCCCGCAAACACCACCGGCCGTCCGACCGCGCATGCCGCCGGAAACTTGCTGGGCACCACGATTCCCTGCCACGCGGGTTTCTGGGAAACCAAATGGACATCCGCTGCGCGCAAATGCGCGGCCGCATCGCCGGGCACCGCCGGCATGAATTCGAATCGGTCGCTCCAGCGCCGCGCCCACGCCGCGCGGGCGGGGCCATCGCCGGCAAACACGAAGCGGCATCGTGGTGATACCTGACGCAAGTGTTCGGCCAAAGCAGCAAACTCGGTGGCCGAATGCGCCCGCCCCATGTTGCCGCTATACAGCAGGACAATCTCGTCATCGGCCCAACCGCGGGTTTTCCGCAAGGCGCGGGCAGCGGCCTCCACTTGGGGATTCAACCGCGTGGAGGCCCACACCGGAATCATCTCTACGCGCGCGGCCCCCGTGTTGCGCAGTCGCGCCGCCATGTCGAGACCCAACGCAACGACAGCCGCCGCACCGCGGCGCTCCCGGCGGGCCCAGCGGCGCAAAATGAATTGTAAAGGGTTCCAAGGGCTCAACCAACCGTGCGCGGTCAATACTTCGGGATAGAGGTCCATGCACCAGAGAATGAAGGGCAACCCGCTTTTTCGACGCCACTGGGCGCCCAACAAGCCGATGAATGGCGGTGTGGTCAGGCAGACCAGGGCATCCGCCGGTTGCTGCCGTTGCAGTTCGCGCGCAGCGGCGCGGTAAAAGTCGCGGTAATCCCGCAGCTTGCCGCGTGGACGGCTACCGTGATGGCCGGTTGCGCCCAACCGCACCACACTCACATTTTCCGGCAAATCAGGCGCGGCACCGGTTGCACCGTAACCGGCCGCAGAGGTGAGCACAATTACCGTGTGGCCGCGTTGTGCCAGCGCGACCGCAGTATCGCGCAACAAAATTCCGGTTGGCGCCTGCGCCGGCGGAAAAAATTGGTTGAGCAGAATGACCTTCATGACGGCGGCGGGACTGGTTGGCGCAAGGCGGCATTGATCATGCGTTCATAGCCGGCCATCTCGAGGCAAAAACGCCACCCGGCGGCGCCATCAAGAAAGCCGAGGCGCAGAATATAGGCATAGACAAAGCGCAACATTGGCCGGCAGGGCATTCGGTAGGACAGTGCGCGGGCAGCGGCGCGGCGGGTGGCGGTATCCCTCGAGAACAATGCGCACCACGACACCCCGGCGGCGCCGGAGCGAATCCGCGCCGCTTCGGCGAGGGCGTAGCGCTGATGCCGCGTCCGCCATTCCGCCCAGCCCTTGGAAAAACTGTAGTGCAGCAATGGTTCGGTAAAATATACGGAAGCCGCGGGATCGGTGGTGATGGTTTCACCGTGGCCGCGCATGACGAAGCGCGGCCCCTGCCGGTGAATGAGGCGCGGGACATAAACGGGATAGTCCGCGCTATGTTTCAACCAACGCTCCCCCAGCATGATTTTGCGGGCCAACTGGCCGACATTGCCGGGCACCAGCGTCGGGATACGGCGGTGGATTTCGTCCAGGAGTTCCGGCGTGACAACTTCGTCGGCATCCAGATGCAATGTCCACTCATGACGCAAGCCGGCTTCAGCCAGCGCCCAATTGCGCTGGTCGGCAAAGGAAGCGAATGGATGCACCACTACCCGTGCGCCAAGTTCGGCAGCAATACGCTGACTGTCATCGGTGCTGCCATCATCCACCACCACCACCTCGGCGCACCCGCGCAGCGCGCGCAAACAACGGGGCAGGTTGGCGGCCTCGTTGTGCGACAGCACGACAACCGAAATGGGCAACGGATCGTTCATGCCACTGGTCAAGCCGTCACCCAGCCGCCACGTTTCGTTGCCGCAAGAAACGCGCGGGATTGCCACCGACAATCTGGCCGGGGGGCACATCGTGCAAGGCGACCGCGCGCACGCCCACGACCGCATCCACGCCAACCGTGATGCCGGGGTGGAGATAGGCTTCAGCGCAAATCCAGGCTCCCGCGCCCACGCTGATCGGCGCGGTTTTCAACGGCATGTTGGGATGGTCCACTTCGTGTGTTGCCGCGCACAAAAAAGCGCGCTGGCTCACCGTGGCGTGCGCGCCGATTTCGATCCGCGCCACGTTATACAAGTCCACGCCGTGGCTGATGGTGGCGTAGTCGCCCAACTCGAGATTCCACGGGGCCCAGATTTGCGCAGAGGGCATGATCTGCACCCCGCGGCCCACTTTGGCGCCAAACAGCCGGAGCAAAACTCGACGGGGTGCGTGCCAGAACCATGGCGAGGGACGGAAGAAAAGCAGCCAGGCCAATTGCCAACCCAACCGCGCCAACTTGTTCGCGGCTGAATGTGGACTGGGACACGCCACGCGATCCACCCGAATGCGAGATGACGGTACGTCAGTCATGCGGCTCCTTTGGCGACAACGCCTGCTCGTAGCATTTCAACAATAAGTGCCCGAATGACGCAATGTCAAAACCCGCAGCGCGCGCACGGCCGCGTTCGATCATGGTTTGTCGCAGGGAAGCATCTGACAATAACTTCCGACAGGCACCGGCCAGCGCATCTGGATCTGTTGCCGGAGCGCTGAGCGCGGCATTGCCAGCCACCTCCAACAAAGATGGCGCGGTGGAGCATACAACCGGACAACCGGCGGCCATGGCTTCCAAAACGGGCATTCCGTACCCCTCATACAAACTGGGAAACAAGAAAAGAGCAGCGCGGCGATAGAGATCGTGCAATTCGGCATCGTCCACCGGCCCCATAAAATGAACCCTCGGCATCGTATTGGTTCTGGCGACCAGCTCTGGTGAAGGCGGTGGGCCCGCCAAAACCAAGTGAAGATTCGTGATGTCTTGCAGGCGTGAAAATACATCCACCACCCCGCTGCGGTTTTTATAGGAGGCGTTATGGCCAATGTGCAGGATGAATCGCGCACCCGGCAACAGGTTGGGCAACGCGACCGGGCGTGGCGGCGGCAGAGGACGCAACGGCACGGGCACCACTTTCACGCGCGCGGTGATCTTCGCCAGCCGGGCGAGATCGGCTTTGGTGGCGGCGGAATCCGCGCACAGCAGGGCACATTCACGCAGTGCGGTTACTCCACGCTGGATCAACCATCTGGCCGGCCAACTGGGCCGGCGCGGCAATTCGCCGCGCGCTTGCAGAAGCGGAATCAAGTCATGGACGGTCACCACGCTCCGGGCGCGAAGCGCCGGCGGAATAAACGCGGCCATGGAGCCATCCAGCCAGTGGTACAGATCAGCCGGATGCGCCGTCAGAGCCCGGCGGGCATGACGCAGCCGCCAGACGTGGTGCCGCCACATGGACGCGCCGCCGCGCGGATCAAAGAGATCGCAGGTGGCGAACGTCCAATCCGCGGCCAGTGGCGCGAGCGAACGCTGCACAAGGTCGGCATAGGCCGCCATGCTGCCTGCCTGATCGGGGGGCGCGGTTCGCACCCAAACCACACACTTCATGGCGCACCTTCCGTGCGCGGGGCATGCTGCGCCGCCAACCGGGCACCGGACAACAACAACCCGGCAATAAAGGCTAACAGAAATGCGACCAGCGGATCGCCGAAGATTTGGGCGGACACTACGGCAGAGGCGACGTTGGCCACCAAAATGGCGAAGATGCCCGCGGTCAGATAAAACGAGTCGCGCTCCCGCCCGAAACGCACCACATGATAAGCGGTAATGAACAGGACAACCCCCACCATCAGATATAACATCATGCCCGGCACGCCGAACTCCGCGACAATTTTGCTGGGCCCGCTTTCCTGCCACAGGCGCGGAGTTTCGACGTTGGGGATATTGTGCACCCCCTGCTGGGACATGCCCAGCCCATAGCCCCAGAAGCCGGATTGCGCGATGGTGCCGGCCACGGAGAGCAAGCCGTGAGTTTCGACACGCTCGCCCATTTCGGCCAGCGTGCTGACATAGAAGCGTTCGAGCGCCTCGTTGTGTACGACCGAAGCAATCACATACCAGCCCAACCCCATGATCATCGCGGCCATCCCCACGAGGGAAAAAATCCGGCGGGCATTTTTGAAACGGAAAACCAGCAGCGTATAGGTGCCGAGAAAGATGGGAATCATGGACAGCATTTTGCGCCGCCCGCACAGCCAAATGTTGAAGATTCCCCAGATGGCCACCGCGACCCACAGCCAACGGACCACCCCTTTACTGCGCAGGGCCAATACCGTAGCCACCATGAACAACAAAGCGGCATGCCAACCCATCACGTCGGGACTACGGAAAAACCCGGACAGCATGTGGAGCGCCTCGCCGGTACGGTGAGTCACCCAAATCGCGCCAAACATATCCGTGCCAACGAACGCTTGCAGATACGGCAATTTGAACGCATCGAGCGGCCCGCCCATCAACATCAACGCCGTAACCGCCGCGTAGAGCGTGAGAAGTCGGGCGATATCCTCGGAGCGATGTGGATAGCGCCACCCAGCGACAAAGATCCCAAAGATGGTGGAATAGATAAAGATTCCCAACAGGGTAATCAGCCAGGAATTATGGCCATAGGTGGCGGAAATGGCCGCGGGAATGACCAAGTAGATCGCGAAGGTGCGAATCCACAGGCCGAGGCGGGGAAATTGGCTCAAGAAGCGGTTGATAGGCAATTGACGGGAAAACGCCGCAGAGCAGATGACACCCAGCCAGATCGGCATCCCGGCCAAGACCAGATAGGCCGGAGTGCCGGGAATAATCTTGCGCAAAGGGTCTTGCAACAAGCCCAGCACAATGGCGGCGCCGATGCCCCAGCGCCAATTAACCAGGGCAACCAGCGTCGCCAAAGCCACCAATAGCATGAAGACCATTAGCATCGCGCACCCCGCGCGCAGGTTTGCACTGCGGTCAGAATACCCGCAATCACCTGCTGGTAGCTGAAAGATTGAATATGGCGGCTCGCGGCTGTGCCCTGTCGCGCCGCCAGCGCGGGCTCCCGCAAGTAGCGCGTCAGGATACCGGCCAATGCTGCGGTGTCGCCCAGCTCAAAGACTTCTCCGGTTTGACCGGGCAAGACCAAATCAGCCGCGCAGCCCACGGCTCGGGAAACAACTGCCGGGCGACCGGAGGCCATTGCTTCATTGACCACCAAGCCCCATGTTTCGCCGGCATCCGACGGCAACACCAGCACATCCGCTGCGGCATACACTTCCGGCAAGCGCGATTGGTTGATAAATCCCGCAAAGACGGTCGCCACGCCCAATTCCCGCGCGGCCCGTTCACATTCTGCACGTAATTCGCCATCGCCCGCTACAAGAACCTGCGCGCGGACACGGCAATCTGCCGGCAACTGCCCAACCGCCCGCAGCAAGTCCAGCGGACGTTTTTTCGGCTGGAGTTTGCCGCAGAACAAAAACACGGTTGCTTGCGGCGCCACCCCCAACCCGGCGCGAATCTCTGCGCGACGTGCGGCACACGCCGCCGCTTGCGTCGCGAAGAAATCGTTATCCACCACGTAGGGCACCCAAAAAATTCGTTCTTCCGGGCAACCATGGAAGCGGTAAAACTCTCGATTTGCCGAACCAATCGCCAAATATCCCGCGTACTGACGAAGCAGGAGGCGGTGCAGCAGATGTTTCCATGCTGCGCGGGGCCGCAGCAAATTGGCCTCGCCACGCACCAGACACGGGATGCCCAAGCGCCGGCAGGCCCGGAGCGCTTGCAGGCAGGTTTTGGCCACCCACCCATTCACCAGCACGGCGTCCGGCCGCAACTCTCGCAAGCGGCGGGCAATGCCCGGGGTATCGCAACCGCGAAACGTGGTTGCCGACGGGCGTCGCGCCCGGTTCGCCAGCACCTCGCTGCGATACCCCGTGCGCAAGGGCACATCCCACGCAAACGACACACCGAAACCGGCGCCCTGTTCAACCGGATCCGGTTCCATTGCGTACAGCACTGTCACATCCAGTTCCGGCACCGCCGCCAATTTCCGGAACAAGGGCGCCTTGTACTGGATGGGATGAGTTTCAACAATGACGAGGCGATGCGGTGCACGGCCATACCCCATTGCTTGCCCGGAAGCGGGGGCGGTCATGGCGCGGTGTCTCCCAGCAAACGCGGACCCTGGCGATGCAAACGCAAAGCCAACACCAGCGCACGCAGCTCACCGATGAATTTGACGGGAATCCACCACGGGTGGGCCAGATGAAACTTGGTGCACACCTCGCGGAAAGGCCGGCGCAGAAGATACCGCAAGCGTGGCCATCCCCGTCCGCTGCGGAGCGCAAAGTAGTAGTCCCCCACGCCATGAACCGGCGATGCCGAGGTCAGGTGGCTGCCGCTGGCGCGGGTGCCGCCGCGCGCCGCGCGCAAGTGGCGGATCGAGGCCGTCGGCTCAAACCGGATGCGCCCCCCGGCGCGGCTTAGCCGCGCGCAAAACTCCGCGTCAAAGCGATAGGAAACCGGCGGCAGAAAGTTTTCATCAAAACCCCCGATAGCCCGTGCCGCTTCGCGGCGGAAAGATAAATTGCCCGACATCCCATTGCGCACCCAGGTGGCAGTGGCCGAACTGAAATCAAAGTGCAGATCGCCAAACGGGTCGGCTGTTGTCGCCTGGCGGTAATTTTTCCGTGGTGTCTGGCCCGGCTGCAAAACTTGCCCGGCTACGCCCACCACCGTAGCATCTGCATAACACTGAGCATGCGCGCCGACAAAGGACGGCTCCACTTCAATATCATCATCGAGGCAGAGAATAATTTCTTGAGTCGCTTCCCGGATGCCGTGATTCAGGGCGCCGGGTTGGGACGGCTCTGTGAGCCGCACCCAACGGATAGCACCAGCGGTGTGCCATTGTTGCAACTGGCGATCTGTCGCTGGCTCGTGCGCGACGGTTTGGTCCAGCACAAGGATTTCTGCCGCGGGAGGCTGCTGTGCCAGCAACTGTGCCACCGTACGCACAAGAACCTCATCGCGACCATAGGTGGGTATCGCGACGCTAACCGGAACCGATGAAGTCTGGGCGCTCATCTTTTTTTGCCGTTTTGGGCCACCGCCCAGAAAGTGCAGGCTGGCGGGTTGACATCCATACTGACCAAAAATTCATCAGGATTTTCAATCCGTTGCACAGGGTCATGGCAAGCATAACGCACGGCTATTTTGCCCCACGCGGAAAGCCGGGATTCAACATTTTCGTAAATTTCAACAGAATCATATTCCGCCCGCAGCCATTTCATCACGCCGCGTGTGGTATCCCCAAAAGCGCCCAACATGTGGGGATGAATTTCTACAAAGATCACGGGATGCCAACGGCGAACCAGTTCCTGCGCACCGGCCAGCGCGCGACCTTCGGCGCCCTCCACATCCATTTTGAGGAAATCAACGCGCGTGCTGATGATGTCATCCAGTGGCACGAGCGGCACCTGATCCACAGTGGCGGTTGCTGTCGTGATTCGACCATTGATCCCTGACATAAAGCCGACGGTTCCTCGTTCCGAACCGGCCGCCACTTCGTGCAACTCGACATTCGACAATTTGTTTTCGGCAATATTTCGCTTCAATTCCGGCAAATTTTCCCGGGAAGGCTCAACGGCAATCACCTTGCCCTCTGATCCCACCAGACGTGCCAATAATAAAAGGTAGTAGCCGATATTGGCGCCAACATCCACGGCCGTGTCCCCCTTGGACACCAGGCGCGACAGCAAAAAACGCTCGCCGATAAACCGCTCCCCCTCCAGAAACAACAGCCGTTGAACCGCGGCCCGTGATACATCCACCGCCATACTGAAGCCAAAAAGCGGGCGGCGCAAAATACAGGGTGAAGGTGCGCCGGCAAACGCACGTTCCGCGTGCGGCAGGGTTCGGAAGCGATACACCCATGACACGAGCCGTAGCCATGACCAGCGCCACGCCATCGGTCAAGTCCTCTGCCCAATGGGTTTGGCCGGCACGCCCCCCACAATGGAATATGGCGCCACATCACGATTGACCACAGCCCCCGCGGCCACCACCGCGCCTTCGCCGATGGTCACGCCGCAAAGGATGACAGCGTTGGCACCGATCCAAACATCATCACCGATGGTCACGGGGGCTTCCTCCCCCCGCTGCTGAAACATAGGCGCGCCGCGTTTCAGCGAATGGTTATGATCCGTGATAAACACCCCGGGCGCGATCAGCGCCCCTTTGCCGATGGTCACCCGGAGACTCACTTCAATTTCCGTGCCACGGCCGATAAATGTATATTCGCCAATCTGCAGCGACGCATTGGGGTCGCCGACATTTAACCACACATTCGGCTGAAGCATGCACCGGGCGCCGAGGTGAATGGTCCACGGATGCTCCAAGCGCGTTCCCCGGCCCAGCAGACATTTGGGGTGAATATCCGCGCCCTGCCAGCGGTAGAGATAAACGCGCCCGCGTGCCAGCGCAATGCGGATAACTTCCCGCCACCGATAAATCCAACGCGCAATCATGATCCTCTCCTGCCGGCTGATTGTGACAACAATTGGGTATAAAACAATTCGGTTTCCGCGGCCACGCGATCCCAAGAATAGGCCGTTGCCGTGGCCACTGCTGCTGTCGAGATGCGGGCCGCTTCGGCAGGATTCGCCCACCAATGCTGGACCGCAGTGACAATATCGGCCGGTGAATGGAAGGGCACCAATGCGCCATTTTCACCCGGTCGAATCAAATCGCGCATTCCGCCGGTCGGGGTGCCGACCACACACAACCCGCGGGCCATCGCCTCCAGAAATACCTTGCCGAATCCCTCAAACAGCGAGGGGAACAAAAATACGCCATGTTCGTCATATATACGCACAAGTTCCTCTTGCGGCATCCAAGGGATAGCCTGTGCCCGTGGCCGCACTGCCGACGGCAGCGTGGCCAAAGCCGCCGCGCAATCTGCGGCCGGCAAAACCCAAGTGAACGTGGCCGTCTCATCCAACTCCAGCAGGGTGGAGGCGGCTTGGCTGACCGCGGCACAATCTTTGGCGGCACTATAACCACCGACATGGAGCAACCGCTTAAGACGGGCGGAACTCCAAGACGCAGGAGGCGCCTCTTGGAAAATCGGCGCCGGCGCCTGCGCGATACACGCCACTTTCTCCCCGGGCGTGCCATACGTGGACATAATATAATCACGATCCAGCGTGCTACTCACGATGGTGCCTGCTGTATAACGCAGTGCCCAGCGGGCGTGTTGCCCCAAACGATGATCCACCCACCAGCCGGGAATGCTGCGCCAGCCGCGTCGTGTCCGGCGACCCGACGCACGAAGCCAGCGGCGAATTACTTCTTCGGCGCGGGGTTCCCAGCCATGACTGCGTTGTACGACGACGCCCGGCCGCCGACGCCGGAGATGTTCACGCGCAGCCAACCAGCAATGCGTTTGATTGATGTGGACCACATCATACGGCTGCCGGCGGTACGCCGCGGCGATGGCAGCTTCATAGGCACGGGGCAGTTCAAAAATATAATGAAGATTCCAGTGGCGAATCCGGTGCGGCAGGTCATCGCCCCAGATTTCGTCAATGTGATGCCCCCGGCGGCGCAACGCGGCCAGGGTCTGCCATTCCGTGCCGGCCGCGCCTGAATCGGGATTGCGCACGAGGTCGGCCGCAAACAAGATACGCAAGGCGACCGGGCTAGCCATGGCGTTCTCCTGCCGGCAATGGGCGGTTCGCCAACCGGACGCTTTGCCAAAGCCGCAACCAATGCTTCACCTGCCACGGCTGGCGGCAGCAGGCTTCCCGCAAATAGGTCACGGCCCGCGGGTCACCGTTGCGCCGCAAGGTTTCGCCAATGAAATACCATCCCGCCGCCTTGCGGCGGCTCGTCGTTGTCTGGCTGCCGCTTGGCTGCGGCCGGATTTGCGCGGCTGCCTGCAAGTAGGGTTCTTCGCTGGCGCCTGAACGGCGCGCTTGAATCGTGCCGAAAAGGCAGTCGTGCAAGCGCCGCTGTTTTTTTCCTTGGCGCATGGAAATGCCATCCGGAAAAATCCGACTGCGGCACAGTACCGCGGCAATCCCGGCGAATGCGCCGTGGTCGGCGAGGCGCACCCACAAGTCACCGTCTTGTCCGTAATAGAATTGCCACCGGTAGCCGCCGGCAGCGCGGTAGGCCGCCGTCCGGAACATGACGGATGGATGGGAAGAAGGCCCATTCACCAGATAGCCCTCGGCCGCCGTTGTCGTGGCCTGTGCGATCCAATCGCCCGCAGTGGCACTGCTTTGAGTTCCGCGTTCCACGAACAGCGGTTCCCAGGCGGGGCCGCAAAATTCGGTCCAGCACGTCACCAGTACAACTTCCGGATGCGCAGCCAAAACCGCCTTTTGGCGCGCCAGCCGATCTGGGGTCATGACATCGCCCGCATCCATGCGGGCGATGTAGGTACCCCGCGCCGCCGCACACCCCGCGATCAACGCGCGGGTCAGCCCCGCATTCGCCTGGGTCAACACACGCAAACGCGCATCCCGGCGGGCGTACTCCGCGAGGATTTCACCCACGCGCGGATCGGTGGAGCCATCGTTGACGACTATCAACTCGAAGTCGCGTTCCGTCTGCGCCAATATGCTGTCCAAGGTGGGCGCCAACACTGCGGCCTCGTTGAATACCCCCATCACCACGGAGATGGCCGGCGTGCTCATGATGCCAGCACCTCCCGCCAAGCATTCACGGCGCGGTTGAATTGCGCCTGCTGAATTTCACCAGCGGCATAGGCTGGCGGTTGGGTAATTGCGGCAAGGGCGCGTGCCGCGTCCACGGCCGATGCTGGCTCCAGCAGAATTGCCAACTCTCGTTCATTCGGCGGCAAGCGGTCATGTTGCCGAGGATGAACCAGCGCGTAGCAACCTGCGGCCAGGGCGTCGGTGACCGTGGTTTTGCAGCCACTCCCCAGCGGGGATAGCACGGCCACGGCTTTCGACGCGCCAAGCAGGGGCCACGGTTCCACCACGCGCCCAAGCGCCGTGACATTGTCCGGCCAATCATCCGGTGGCGCATCGAGCAGGCCGGCGCTGGCCGCCATGTGCCGTCCGGCCCAAGCGGGTTGTCGGGCCAACGCCATAAACCCGGCAACATGGCCCCGGCCGATGGGATCACGCGTGCCCGCCAAACAGAGCGCATCGGTTTTCCGTTGCGTCCATGGTTGCAAAGTCACATCCGGGCGCAACGCCGGCCACGGACAAAAATACGGTGCGGCAACCAACGGAGTCGTACCCGCCAAACGCGCCCAATAATGCCGATCATCCCACGGGCTGATGCCCGCCAAAACGTCGGCGACGCGGCAGCACCGCCGGTCACGGCTGAGGAGGCGCAAGAACCCATAAATATCGCGCGGCAAACCGCGCAACCGCCACCATTGTTTTTCGGCGCGCGTCCAATGCTGCCGGGCTTCGGCATTGACGGTCCGTAGCACGATTTTCACCTGTGGACAGCAACGCCGCAGTTCCTCCATGGCTTCCGGCCAAAAGGTGTAGTACCAGATGACCGTGTCATTCGCGGAGCCGATCCGGGCGATCAACTCGCTGATGTTGTCTTCATGGAAACGAAACTCCCGCCACTCATTTCCGAGACGGGTCAACACAAGGCGAATACCGTGCAAATCCTTCCATTGGCCAGCGCCGGGCAAGCCTTCCCAGGCCGTGGGCACAACCAACCAGATCATGACCCACGCTCCCACCGTTGCCGGGCTTGCGCCACACGGTTTGCGGTCGGCTCCGCCATGATGCGCAGCATGAGTTCATGGTTGCGGTGACCGCTTGCTTTTTGCGGCGCGGGGGGGTGCCACAGGTGAATCGCCGGCAGAAATGAACCGGGATACAATTTTCGGGTTTGCAAACGGTCAAGAAATTCGAGGTCCTCCCCGCCCCACCCCGCGAAGCGCTCATCGTGACCGCCGAGGGCCGCATAGCTGTCGCGTCGGATCACCGTGACCATGCCGGGCGTATTCTGTTGGACGGCGGCAACCTGCCGCACACCGTCCACCCGGCCGGTGTGGACAAACTGGTGACTGGCTGGTTCATCCAACAGGAACAAAAACCGCAGCGGGCGGACCGCTTCCCAGCCGCGGGCCAAACAATCCATGGCGCGCGCCAGAAACGCGGGCGGCAACACACCATCGGCATCCAGCAAAACCAAGGTGGAATGCCGGGCTGCGCGCGCGCCGGCATTCATCGCTTTGCTTTTATTGAAAGGTTCGTCGGCCGCGGCCGGCACAAAGACGTGGCGGATTCCTGCGGTGGCGAGGTGAGCATAACGTGACGTCGCGTCATGCTCGCAGAGCAAGATTTCCGAATCTGGCCCGATTTGCTGGCGCACCGTTTCCATGACGAACGAGACCACCGGCGCGCGTTCTATACCGCGCACCGGCAGGATTACGGACAACGACGCAGCAGGCTGCTCGTTGGCTGCTGACCACACATGGCGCAGCAAACGCGCACCCGTACGTGGAAATATCCGACACACCGTCAACAAGGAGGAGTCGGGCCAGAGACAAATCCGGCCATGGCCATCGGGTGACTTGGCCAGCCGCTCGTGACGATTGCGCAGATCGAGCCATTCCAAGCCCGCGCGCCGGGCCAAACCGGGCGCCCGCAGGACCAATTCCAGCCGCCAGCGCTCATGCCACCAGCAACCCAGCTTCTGCTTGAGAGTTGGCGGATTCATGGTCGGCGGCCCAACAAACGGCGGCGCAGCCGGGTCAGTGCGAAATAGCCCGGCAGCAAGCGGTGTTTTGGCAACGCAGGCGACCACAGTAGCGAAGGCCGGTGACGCAGCGCGCGCCACGCGGTGCGCGTCAGCTCGGCATCGCTCCAAGGTCCCCCGTAGCGAAACTTGAGCAGGGCAACGCCGGCCGCGGCGGCACGGCGCAAAGCTCGCGGCGCGGTGACCAATTCGCGCGATTCAGCCAGCATTTGCAGATATTCATCATAGATTGCGGCCAAGTGGGTGTCACGCTGCTCCGGATGCGTGCGGCACGCCGCCAATGCTGACCGGAGTTGAACGACCTCGGCATGGAATGCCAGCCGGTACCATAAATCGGTATCGGGCACATGGGGGATGCGGGGATTCCAACCGCCAAGCTGCAACGCCAAGTCCCGGCGGAAAAATGCCGCGGCTTGATACACAAACACCTCGCGCGCTAGTAGCCGGGCCAGCGAATACGCCGGCTGCCGCGGCGAAAAAAGAAGTTGGCCGGCCACGTCCACGCGATCCACATTGCCAAACACCAGTCCGGCCGCCGGCTGCCGGGCGAACGTGGCGGCGGCATGGGAAAACGCGCCGGGCAGATAATAATCGTCGGAACTTTGGATGGCGCAAATCTCGCCGCGGGCGCGGCGCAGGCCTTTGTTCACGGCATCCACCACGCCGCCATCTTTTTCGGAAACCCACTGCAACTCGGGCCGCTGGCCAAACGATTGCAGCACCTGCACCGTGTTGTCGGTGGACGCGCCATCCATCACGATGATCTCCAACGGGCGATAATCCTGCGCGAGGCAGGACTCGATGGTTTGCCGGATGAACGCGCCCTGATTATAGCTGGGCACCACCACGGAAATCAGCGGGTTGGCTGGCAGCGGTGGCAGCGGTGACGCGGGGGAAGGCATGGCGGCAGGTGTCCTCACGCGGCGGCGGCGCAATCCTTGATCCACGCCTGAACGAGCGGCCATTCGGCGGGCGGGAAAATCTTTTCGCGGATGAGCGCGTCGTAGCAGGCCAAAAGATTGTCAGCCACCGCCGCTTCGCCCGGGGCCAGATCAAGGCCGGACAGAATGTCGGCGATTCGCGCATTCTGCAAATAACCGGGAACTTCGTCGTGGAAATCACGCAGGTAATCATGCGGGTTGCGTTCTTGCACTACCTCCGGTGCGTGAAACACCACGCCGGCGCCGAGCGCCCAAAGGCAGCGCTGAGCCACGAAGCTTTTCCAGATGTCGCACATCCGAAATGAACAATGGCTGGGCACATACAATAGCGGATAGGCCGCGGGCCACCACCATGTGCTTTGCGTATTGAACGGGCACCATTGGCCGGCGGTCAGCGCCAATGGCGCGGCCGGATCAAAATCAAAGGGGCGATTTTGGGTTAGCCGCCACACCGCATCCACATCGGGCGATCCGTTGACCAGCCCCTGTTGCACGGGTGCGCGGAACGAAGCGGCTGTTGCCGAAGCGGGCGCGGGATCAGCCGCCAACTGTTCCAAGGGGAAACCGCGCGGCCAGATATTCCGGTCGGCGGAAAAATAGCGATAGGCATTGATCCAGCCCGCGCCCGCCACGGTGCGTGGCGCGGCTACGGTTTCCGTGCGCGGCGCCCAAGCGGGCAACGGCGCGTTGTCGTCATCGGTTTCATAAATGCACGGTGCGCCGGCGCGGATGGCGTGCAGATAGCCGATATTCTTGCGTGCGTAATGGCCGGTGGGCAGTAGCTCGGCCAAAGCAAAACCGCTGGCCTGCTGGGCGGCCAACGGAAGGAAATCGGTGTGTGGCAGGTCGTAGGCAGCGGGGCCTTTCTTATCGCCGGCAATCACAAGACGTCCGGCCACCTCGCCCAGCCGTTGATTCAACTCACGTACCGCCCGGGTGGGCGGTTGAATGGTGGTAATGACGGCGATGAAAGCAGGCGCAGTCATGGGGACTCCGGACTGGGGGCGATGGCGCACGCGCCGCGCACGGCAATCAGGCCTTCGCGGGCTTCGCCACGATAGCCAAAACCGTAGATGTCCGAATCAATCACATCCAGTGGCAGAGCGCCATCCACGCGATCCAGCAGCCGCACGCCGGGTTCGAACACGAGGACATCCACGGAATAGGCGCCACTCATCAGCGGCACATCGGCCACCTCGAGACGCACAATCTCGTGGGGGTGGCGCTTGGCGGCGCGGAAGCCGCCCGCCATCGCGGAATTGAAGTGGAATACTTTTTGGTCAAAAACCGAGCGCACGGTCAGGCCGACCACCGCGGCGGGGAACCGGTCCAACCCGGCCACGCGCACATCCACCCGCAGCGAGTCGCCCGTGCGCACGGAGGCGGCGGGTTGGCCGACCGCGCTGACCACGCGCGCGGCGCAAATCAAGCCGGGCTCCGGCGGGCGGGGGATCTTGCGTTCGGGGAGCAACACAAAGCCCAGCGCATCGCGCGTCTGCTGTTCTTCCGTCGAATGAATGTATGTCTGGATGACTTCATCGGTGGGGCCGATGGCCGCCACCTGCCCCTGCCGCAGCATAAGCGCGCGCTGGCAAAGACTGCTGACTGCGGCCATGTTATGACTGACGAAGAGCACGGTGCGTCCACCGCCGGCCACCTCTTTCATTGCGCCCAGACATTTGCGCTGGAAGGTGACATCGCCCACCGCGAGTACTTCATCAATCAGCAAAATGGCCGGGCGCAGGTGAGCCGCCACGGCGAACGCCAAGCGCACCTGCATTCCGGAGCTATACCGCTTGACGGGCGTATCCATGAACGTTTCCAGCCCGGCAAACTCCACAATGCGGTCATATTCCTCCACGATTTCGTGGCGGCGCAAGCCCAACAAAGTGCCGTTGAGAAACACATTTTCACGGCCGGTCAATTCGGGATGAAAGCCGGTGCCGACCTCCAGCAGTGAGGCGATGCGCCCGCGCAGCGTGGCCTTGCCCGTGGTGGGATCGGTGATTCCCGCCAGAATCTTGAGCAGGGTGCTTTTGCCTGCGCCATTGGCGCCGATGATGCCAAAAACTTCGCCCTGCGGCACGGTGAAGCTGACCTCGCGCAGCGCTTGCAAGGTGGGCGCGGGGGGCGAACGGCGACCACGCAGCCGGTCGGCCGCGCGCCGGGTCCAATCGCGATGAATCTCGCCCAGTTGGAATGTCTTGCCCAGTTGGGCAACTTCGATGACCGGCGTGCTCATATCACATCCGCCACGGTACGCTCCACGCGCCGGAAAAAGATCATGCCGGTCAGCAAAATCAGGAAGGCCAATCCGAAGCCGGCGCCCATGATCCCCCACCCGCTGACGCTCTTGCCCAACAGCGCCCAGCGGAAGCCCTCCACCACGCCGGTCATGGGATTCAACTGCAACAGCCACTGGTATGACTCCGGCAGCAGGTTCACGGCATAGACCACCGGGGTGACGAACATCCCGATTTGCAGCAGGAACGGCACGAGGTGATGGATGTCGCGATAGCGCACCGCGATGGCGCTCAACCACAGGGAGAGCCCGCCGGCCAACGCGATGGCCGGCACTAGGAAAAGCGGGAACAGCGCCATCTGCGGCCCGAACACCATGTCTGCGCGGTACCACACCATCATGCCGAGCAGCACGCTCAGCGAGAGCGCCAGATCAATCAAACTGGTGAATAGGTAGGACAACGGCAGGATCATCCGCGGGAAATACACCTTGCTGATCATGTTGCTGCCGGCCAGCAGGCTGCCGGTGCCGCTGGTGATGGTGGTGGCAAAATAGGTCCAGGGCAACAGGCCCGCATACAAAAAGATCGGATACGGCACGTTGTCGGACGGCAGATTGGCGAGGCGGCCAAACAGCACGCTGAACACCAGCATCTGCAGCACCGGCTTGAGAATGACCCACGCAATGCCGATGGCGCTTTGCTTATAACGCACGGTCAGGTTGCGCCACATCAAGGTGTAGAGCAAATCGCGATAAGCCCACAGCTCGTCCAGCGCCAGATCGAACCAACCCGTCCGGGGGCGGCGCACATACATGACGTCACGCGCGGCCACGGATTCACGCCTCCGACCGGGGGGTGAGGTCCGGGTGCGGGCGCGAAGCCACCCACACGCCGGCCCACAGCGCAATCAGCAGCGCCAGCAGCGGAATGCGCAGCGGAAAATCCACTAGGCAATGCAACACACCGGCCACCAGTGCGAGCCCAAATGCGCAGCGTTCACAGTCGGCAAAAGCCGGTACTTCCGCCGGGTCGGCCACGGGCGGCGCGCGGCGCGTGGAAAAAGCCAACGCGGTCAGCGCCAGCAAAATCGCCACGCCGGCCCAGCCATATTCCACGAGAAACTGCATCGGCTCGCAGTGGGCGTGCAGAATGGTGTGCCGGGCATATTCGGCGGCCTGATAATACGGGAAAATGATGGCAAACGAGCCGGGGCCGTAGCCCCAGCGCGGCAACTCCTGCCACGCCGTGAACGAGTGGCGCAGGATGCCGCTGCGGTATGTCCATTCGCTGGCGATGGCGCTCACCTGCTGCCACTCGGCCCAGAACGCGCGCACGGCGAACGCGACCGCCGTCAAAAATGCGGCCACCCCCAGCGCCTTGAACACGGGCGAGAGCGGCACGCCGGCAAAGGGATAGCGCCGCACGGTGCGCCAATGCAGCAGGACGTGCGCCCCCACCAGCAGCGCCATGACCGCCACCCCCGCGCGTGATTTACTCATCACTACACCGGCGGCCGACAAGGCCGCCGCCAAATAAAACAGGCCCGCCGGACTGGAAGGCAATCCCGCCTGCACCGCGCGGAAGCGCGCGCGCGCCGCGCCGGCCAACACCACCGGCAGCAACAGATTGGCAAAAACCGCGTAATGATTTTCATTCACGAAGATGCCGGTAAATTCACGGATGCGCGGCGCATTGGGTTCCAAACGCTGGCTAATCACCACCAACGCCATTCCCGCCGTGGCCAGTGCCGCCAATGCCGGCAGCCAACTTAATTGCCGCCGCGAGAGACTGACGCCCGCCACAAACGCGGTCCACACCGTGCCGGCAAAGAGTAGCGCAGCCCGCGCGCCGGGCGGATAGGCAGCCGCCGGCCAACCGGTGTGATAGTCCTGCGGCACCAATCCCGCGGTGGAGCTCCAACTGTGCGATGGATTCCACACATAGGCATATAGCAGCACCAGCAGGCCCACGCCTGCCGCCCACAGGCGCAGCGGCGGCGGCTGCGTGATGACGCACGCCAGCAGCAACAGCAACGTCAACGCGGGCACCAGCGCCGTGCTCCACGGGGCGGGCTGCGCCGCCGGCCACGCCACTGCCGTCAGCAGCAGCACGAGCAGGGGCAGGAGAACGATGGATGCCGCGCGTTTCATTCAGCGACGGGCGCCGGCGGCTCTGCCGGCTGGCTTTGGTACTGCTGGTAGGCATAGCCGCCGTAGCGCCGGTAGTAGTAATACGTGGCGAGCGATTGCAGATTCACGCCATTCATGATGGCGCCCAAGCACGTGGTGCCGCCGGACTGAATCCGGCGCAGCGCGTGCGAGGCGCCGAGGCTGTGCGTGACGCCATAGCGCACCACAAACAATACGCCATCCACGTGCGGCAACAGCACCAGGGCATCGCTAATGCCCAGCACCGGCGGCGCGTCCAGCAAAACGTGTTGATACGTCTGGCGGGCTTCGTTCAAAATTTCAACCATGCGCGGATTGCCGAGAAGTTCCGCGGGGTGCGTGGGAATCCGGCCGGACAGCAGCACATCCAGATTGGGCGCCACCTGCTTGAGCAGCACATCGGTCCAGACGCAATCGCCGCGCAGGGCATCGGCCAGCCCCAGCGCACCACGGCTGCTGCCCACAATCCGGGCCAGCAGCGGACGGCGCAGGTCGGCGCCGATCAGCAACGTGCGCCGCCCATCCTGCGCCAGCGTGATGGCCAAATTGGTGGAAGTCAACGACTTGCCTTCGCCGGGGCCGGCGCTGGTGAACATCAAAACGGGCGCTTGTTTCAATTCATCCTGGAGCAGCAAACTGGCACGGAGCGTGCGGAACGCTTCGGCCACCTCCCCCGTTTGCTTGAGATGCGCCACCATGCCGCGTTCCTCCACGGTTTTGTCGCGGATGAGCGGAATGGTGGCCAGCACAGGCAAGCCCAGCAGCCGTTCAACCTCCTCATTCCGTCGGAAGCGGTGGTCGGCATAATATAAAAGAAAAATCGCGCCCACCCCGCCGATCAAGCCGAACACAATCCCGCGGAAAATCGCCTGCCGCACCTGCGGGCGGAACGGCGCCTTGGCCGGGCGCGCCTCCTCCGCCAGGCGAATGATATCCACCGGCAGCGATTCCGAGATGCTGGTCTCCTTCATCCGGGCGATGACGGCCTGATGGATTTCCTGATCGGCCTCCACGTTGCGCTTAAGCTCGTTATAGCGAACCAATTTGCGGTCCAGCTCGAACGATTCTTTTTCTTGTGCGGCCAGCGCCGCGCGCAGGTTTTGCTCGCGTTGCACGAGCGTCTGATAATTGTTTTTCAGCGCATAGATGGCATTGCTGTAGGCTTGGGTGAATTGACCTTCCAGTTTTTGTTCCAGTTCCAGCGCCTGCTGCAATTCCGGATGCTGCTCGCGGTAGCGCTGCTGTAATGCCGCCACCACGCGCTGCTGCTCCTGCAATTTCTGGGAAACCAGCACCAGGCTCTCATCGTGCAGCACGGTGGCGATTTTGGCCGGCTCGACCTTTTTATCCATCTGGCTCTTGACTGCGTGCCACTGGGTTTCCGCCTGAATGCGTTCGGTCTGCGCCATGGTCAGCGCGCTGTTGAGCGCTTTTAGTTTTTCGATGACGATGTTCTGGTCGTTTTCGAGCGAGACGGAACCGGTCTGTTCGCGGTAGGCCTGCAATTCGAGCAACCCTTTTTCCAGCCGCTCGCGGTATTCCTCGGAGCGCTCGCGCAGCCACTCCACGGCTTCAATGGTGGTTTGCATCCGCGAATCCAGATCCTGCTGGATGTAGGCTTTGGCGATGGCGTTGGCGAGATCGCTCGCGATCTCCGGCACGGAGTGCTCCACCTTGATGTTGATCAATCGGCTGCGCTCAATCGGCGCAATCTCCACCAAACCGCTGGCGGCATCCACCACGGCCTGCCGCGGCAGATTGGAGAAGAAACCGGGCCGGTCGAAGAAACCGCCCTGCTCCAACGCGGCTTCCAATACCTTGCGGCTGTGCAGCGCGGTGATGTGCGTGTTGAAGTATTCCAGGCTACGGGTGTTGATGGCCAGCACGTCCTGATAGTTCAGGATGCGCGGCACCTGCGCCTCCACCATCAGCGTGGCCGTGCTGCGGTAATACGGCGTCTGGCGTTTGGCCTGAAAAATAAAAAACAGCAAAATGACCGCAAAGATCAGCCCGCCCAGCCAGGCACGCTCGACGAGGATGGCGACGGCCTCGCGCCAATCCGGGAAGCGGGAAGTTTCGTTCGCGTTGTCCGCGACATCGGCCAGATAAGGATATTTCTGCATGCGGCGGGCCTATCTTTTTAGAACAACACTTCCGGCACCATGATGACATCGTTGGGCTCCAGCGGAATGTCCCGCTGGCCACGCTTGCCCTTGAGCAAATCGGAAACGCGCACCGGGATGGTCACTTGCTGGCCGTCGGGACCGCGCCGCACAATGCGCACGCGGTCGGGGCTGGCCAGCTCGGTGAAGCCGCCGGCGCCGGCGACCGCTTGCAGCAGGGTGATGGTTTCGCCATAGGCCAGCGGGTAGACGCCGGGTTTTTTCACTTCGCCCAGCAGCACAATCTGGGAGCTTTGCGTGGAAACCAGCTTGATGATCACGCGCGGATTGACGAGAAAATCCTCGTTGAGCCGGCGGGTCAATTCACCTTCCGCTTCGGCAATCGTTTTGCCGGCCAGGGGAATTGTCCCGGCCAGCGAGTGGCGAATCTCGCCAGCGGGAGACAACCGGAACGTCCCCGACAAATCCGGCTCGCGATAAATCTGCACATCAATTTCATCGCCCGGCTGGAGCACATGCTCCGGCACCGGGACGGTGGTGGTATCTGCCGCCGGCGCTTCCGCGGCTTTGGGGGTCTTAGCCACCTTGGCAGCTTTGCCGGATTTTTTCTGGGCCGGCGCCGGCAACACCAAAGCGCCCGGCGGCGGCGATGTGGTCGGCAGGCTCTTGCACCCCGCCACTCCGCTAGCCACCAAGCCGGCCAACAGCAGCCACCGGCATCCGCGTTGCCATGTTCGCGTCTTCATGACTCCGTTTGTACCTCAACCGCGGGCACTTGAAAAGGACGGAACCCCGCCCGTTTAGTAGTTCCAACTGGCGCGCAGCGTCCAGCGACCATAATCGTAGGATGTGGCGTCCTCGGCCTCGGCGCCCGCGCCCCGGCTGCCATCGCGCCGCATATACGAATAGGCCAATCCCACGGAAAAGCGCTGCCGGGTCCACCAATCCACGCCCACGGAAAAGCCCCAATAATTGTCGGTTCGGCCATCGCGCACCCATTCGTTTTCATCGGCGTGCGGGCTGCCGGAATACTCCACGCGGCCGGCGGTCAGCGAAGCATTGCCGCGCAGTCGCTCGATGAACAGGCGGCGCTCCACGCTCAGGGTACCGCCCTGGTCCACGGTGTCCACGCCATGCGCGTCAATCGCGGGACGAATATCGGCATACAGTTCGCCACGGAAGGTGGCGAGGCCGAAGGGCGAACTTTCGGCGGTCAGCGCGGCGATCCAGTCGCCGGCATCGGTGCGTTCCGGGTCGTCGTAGGCGCGCCACATATACCCCACCCGCCCAGTGGTGTGGAACTTGGGCGATTGCTTGCCGCGTACGCCCAGCGAGAGGTCATAAAAATCCGCGCCGTTGCGCGCATCCGAGTCGCGCAGCGGGTCATCACGCCCGATGCCGCCCTGCGCGAACACCTCGCTCTTGGCGGTGGCGCGGTGATACAGCCGGCCCGCGCCGTAGTAGCGGTCATAATCCAGATAGCGGTCGGCCTCGAAGTCGTGCCGCTCCGCGCGGCCCACCAACCCGAGGCTGGACTTGCCGGAAATGCGATGCTCCAGCGACAAGTCGGCCAGATAGTCCTGCTTGGCGAGACGCGCGCCGGCCACCACGTCGAGGTCTTCCTGCCGGTGGTAGCCCACCTGCCCCTGTACCTGGCTCTTGCCGGTGCGATAGACCACGCCCAGCTTGAGCATGTGCGCCGGATTGTCGTCCACCTCCGGCGCGCTGTCATACACCGGGATGCTCACGCCGTAATCCACATACACGTGGTTGTCCGCCGGGCGGCCCCAGAGGCCCAACACGCCGGGCACAAGGCGAACGCTCGTGCCCTCGGTTTTCTCGCCGGGATCGAGAAAAACATTGTCCTCGTGCGTGACGGTCAGCGTCACGCGCGGCAGCAGCGCGCCGGTCGGCGCCGGAATATAAAACGGATCGCCAACGGGGCTGCCCTGATCCATATACGCCGCCATTTCGACCCCGCGAGTATAAAACCCGTTGGCCAAGGCATCGCCCGCCGCCCGCGCCAGCGGGGCGAATCCCGCGGCGGCCAGCAGCAGACAGGAAACTAGCCGGAGTCTGATCACTCAGGCGTCTCCACAAACTGGAAGCCCTGAATCAACTCGACCTCGCGGCGGTCGTAGGGAGTTCCATCTTCCCGCAAAACATTTTGCTGCCACAGATCGGGATCGCTCTCCGAGCGGAAGCCGGTCTGCTGCACTTCCAACTGCGTCCGTCCCGCCACCAGCCCCTGGTTGAACCAGCCCACGTGGCCCATGGCGAACAGCGGCAGAATCTGGTCGAATTGGTTGCCGCTTTGGCGCATCAGCCAACCGGAGCAAATGATGGGCCGCTTGTATTGCTGCAGCAGCATCAGGCGGGCCTCGACGGCTTCCTTCGTGTCGTAGCTTTGGAAGGTAATCAAATCGGAGCGCTCCAGTTTGCGCGCGGCCATGGCGCTGCCGAACTCTTTCCACGCCGCCACCGCCAGCGGTTGCGTTGCCTCCACGCTGCGCGCCCAGTTGAACGTCTGATCCAACAGCGGCAGCGACTCCTCCCACAGGCCGCTGTTGCCGGCAGTGTTATACAAATCCCAATACAGCACACGCCCGTCGCGCTTGAACCGGCCCATCACATCCTTGACGTATTTTTCGAGCGCGGGCCACTGCTGGCGATCCGTCACCATGGCGTGCGCCGGACTGGGCACCCACTGGCTGTTGTACTCTCCCGGCACCGGCTCCGGTTGCGGGCCGGACACCGGCGCGCGCCCCGCCACATCGAGATCATCGAACAGCACCGGCACCACGCGCAGGCCGTGCTTGGCGGCCAGCTCGAGTAGCTTGTCCACGCGCTTGAGGAAGCCGTCCGGGTCCGCCTGCCACACCGCGAACTGCAATTGCACACGGATACTCGTATAACCAACATCGTGCGCCCACCCCAGCTCCTGATCAATCGTATCCGGATCGAACGTGGCCTCCTGCCACATCTCCACGGAATTGACGGCGGTGCGCGGAATATAATTCACGCCCTTCACGACGCCCAGCCGGTTGTACCAATCCCAAATGCGGCGCTCGCCCCAGCGAGCGCCCGGCGCGTTCTCGCCCGCGCGCGGCAGCCGAGTCGGCTGCGCGCCCGCGACGGCGGGGCGAATGGTCGGGCTGGCGTCGGTGACCAGCGCGCCATCGTCCACATCCTGGAACGGCGCGTTCAGGCCAAGATAATTGCCGAGCCCTTCGCGGTCGAAATCCAGCGGGTGCTCAATGAACGGCTCAAGGTCGCTGAAAAAGACATTGCACAACTCGAACGATTCGCGCGCGGGATCATTCGGCACGCCGGTGGTCTGCAACTCGGCGCGCTCACCGGCCAGCGTCAGGCGGGCGTTATTGCCCGCGCCCAGCGTGACGGGCTCGCCGCCGCGGGGCGTCAGCGTAAGCTCGCCCGCATGGCAGAACACCAGCCATTGGCCGGACTCGCCCTCGGCCACCACAAACTCGCCGCCGTGCGCCTCAATCACGCCTGCCGGCGTGACCACGCGGATATCCAGCGTGGGCAGCGGCGCGCCGGCATGCACACGGATGCGCCCCCGCTCCAGATTGAGGTGAATGCGGCGGATAATGTCATCCGCGGTGCGCGGCAGGCCAGCGGCCGTATGCCGCAGTTGCTCGATCTGGAACTGGCTTTGCGGCGCCACGCACACAATCGCGCCCGGCGACATCACCATGCACAGCCGCCCGTCCTTGCCAGTGATGACGCGGCTGTTTTCGTGCAGTGCGGCGCCCTCGAACAGTTGGCGCAAATCGGTGCGGCCTTCGTGAACGGGCGCGGTGAATACGCGCGCCTCGGCGTGGCCAGTCATGGCGGCCACGATGGCCTCGCCGCTGGCCGGCGCGGCGGGCGCCGCCGGAACGCCCCACAGCCAACCCAGCGCCGCCGCCCACCCCGCGACGCGGAAAACGAGCCTTGTCTTGCGGCGCGCTTGCGCTACCTTTTGCTGCACCATCATGGCGTTATCCTCATTCCATTCGCCAACCATCATTGCGGAACTGCTGCGCCAGCAAACGCCCGTGACGTTTCGCGCGCGCGGCCCGAGCATGAAACCGACCATTCGCGACGGCAGCCAACTGCATTGCCTGCCCGCGCCCGCGCGCCTGCCGCGCGGCAGCATTGTGCTCTACACATTCTGCGGCCGGCTCTGCGCCCACCGTCTGCTGCGCCACGACCGCCACACGCGCCGCATGTACGTCGTGGGCGATGCCGCGCTGACCGGCGGCCGCTGGCTGCCGGCGGAATCCGTTTTGGGCGTGGTGGTCGCCGCGCGCGACGAACGTCGCGAACGCCCACTGGCCACGCGCGCCGCGCGCTGGCGCGGCCTGCTGCGCCACGTGCTGCGGCCCGCCCGCCGCTGGGTGCATCGCTGGCGGCAGCGGCTTCACGCGCTCACCTCCGCCAAGCGGCCATCTTGAAGCTCCGCCAGCGCGGCCACCGCCGCCGGCTGCTTCGTGAAATGGAAGCGCCGCACCGGCACGCTCCCGAGCATGTTGTCCAAACCATCCAACGCGGCTTGCGCCCAGTCATCCAGGAACCACGGCACGGCGGCCACATCCAACAGCGCGAGGCGCGCCATGCTGGGCGGCACTTCTTCCAGCCATTCCGTAGCGGCCTGCTGCAGCAGGCAAACGCCCGCCAGCGGCACAGTGTCCGCCACGGCGAAGCGGCCCGAACCATGCCACGGCGTACCCGCCACGCGCCACCCGTCCGCCGTTGGATACACCAGCACGCGGTCATCGTTCAGAATTTGCCAGCCCGCCTCGTGGCACAAATTTGCCAGCGTGGACTTGCCCGCGCCGCTACGCCCGGCCAGCACAAGGCCGCGCCCGTCGTGCACGGCCACGGCGGCATGCAGCAGCACGCCGCCCGCCCGCGCCAGCAGGCCCCACGTCAAAATTTGATCCAGCGGATATTCCAGCGGCGCCTCGCACACTTCCGCGCCGCAAGCCACGGTCAGCTCGGCGCGGGTCAACGCGCGGTCCACCCGGCAATGCCAGCGCGCGTGGTTGCGCCCGGCAAACCCGGCGCACAAAATCAATTCCGCGCCGCTCTCCCATGCGGCCCAATTCAAGCCGCCGCGCCACAGCGGTTCACTCTCCGGCGGCGGCAGCGCGCCGCGGCGGATGCGCACAGTCAACGCGTCAACGGGCGCGGCGCCCGCCGGCGCCGGGACATAAAACCCGGCGTAGGCCCAGCGGGAGTAGCGCACGTTCAGCTCCGGCGCGGCTTCCAGCCGGAAGCTCACCGGGCCAATCCACAGTTGACCGACATCCTTCACGAACCAGCTTCCCACGCGGTAATCGGCGGCCCCACGCAACTGCTATCGTTCTCAAACTTGCAGCCGGTGGACAACGTCTCGGCCAGCGCCAAATCCACGCGCTTGATTTCGGGTTTGGTGTACGGCCTGCGTTCCTGCAGGTCGGTCGCGACCGGCAACGGTTCCGGATTCGGGGTCATGGGGCATCTCCTGTTTCGGCTTGCTGCGCTGCCGCGTGGCGCAAGCGGGTGGTGGCGCGCGCGTAATCCGATTCCACTTCGGGCGCGCCGGTTTCGAGGCGGTTGACCGCCGGGCAATGGGTGCACGCGCCGCGCGCCGGGCCCACCAGCGAGCCATCCGGCCGGGTGCGGCGGCATTGGCGAATCGCGCCGAGGTCCTCCGCCCACACGCGGGCGAATGACCGCGCGGAAGGCGCGCAGTAAAAGTCGGTGGCCAGCAGGCACGGCGAAACCCCGCCAAATGGATCGGCATGAAACGAGGTTTGCCCCGCGGTGCACGGATAGAGCCGGTCGGATTCCGGCAACTCAGCGGTGCGGTTGATTTTTTCGCGCCAGCGCGAGCGGCGCTCCGGCGTGGCCAAATCGGCGGCGACAGCTTCGGCCGGCGGCACGCGCAGCGTCAGCGGCTCCGGCGAACCATCCGCCAGCCGCGGGAAAATGGCGGCATCATGCCGGAACGGCACGCCGCACTCGCGCGCCTGCGCTTCCAGCGCGTCCAGCTCGTGGCGGTTCAGCGTCAGCAAAACGGATTTGAGCTCCACGCGCACGCCGCCCGCCAGCAGCCGACGGATGCCGGCCCACGCCCGCGCGTGCGAGCCGGGCTGGCCGGTCACGCGGTCGTGCGTGGCCGCCGTCGCGCCATACAAACTAATCTCCACCTTGCGCGGCGGAAACTCCTGGAACAAGCTCACGGTCTCCGGCGTGACGAGCGTGCCGTTGGTGAACACCGTCACCACCAGGCCCAGCTCGCGCGCGTGGCGATAAATCTCCGCGAAATCCGGATGCAGCAGCGGCTCGCCGCCCGTCAGCGTCATGGTCAGGCAGCCCGCGGCCACCCATTCGGCCATGGCCTCCTTGATGGCGGGCGTGGACAGCTCCTCCGCCTGCCGCCGGTGCTGCGCGATCTGGTCGCCGAGATAGCAATGCACGCAGCGCAAATTGCAGCGCCGGGTCAGCTCGAACAGCACAGCCACCGGCGTGCGCGTCCGCGCCGCCCGCGCCCGGAATGCGGCCAGCCAGTCTTGCGTGAAATCCGCCGGACAGCTCATGTGTCCGCCTCCGCCAGCAATTGCGCCGCGACCAGTTGGGCGGCAAACTCCTCGGCATCCGCCTGCGCATCCGCCGGCGCCACGGCGAACTCCGCCGCCAGCTCGTCCGCGGCCTGCGCGGGCGTGAGCCCCTGCGCGAGGCGCGTCCACAAAAATTCGCCCGTCTCGTTGATCGGGAACACGGCGTTGCCCTGCGCGGCGAGGCCGGACACCGGCACCAGCAGCCGGTCGGCGCCGATGCGCCGCACCACCACGCGCCCCACGGGCCGATAAACCGTCCCCGCGCTCATGCCGCCCTCCCCGCCGCAACCCGGCCTCGCGATACTTTTCCACAGTGTGGAAATATTTTTTCCACAGTGTGGAAAAAATCATCAAACATTTTCCATTGCGTGGAAAAGTCACCCCAAAGGTTTTCCATTGTGTGGAAAAATCCATCAAACTTTTTCCATTGTGTGGAAAAATCGCGCAAAGTTTTTCCATTGCGTGGAAAAACCGGGGCGGGTTTTTCCACAGTGTGGAAAAATGGGCGGCACTTTTTCCACGGTGTGGAAAAAGTTTTTCCACAGTGTGGAAAACTCGGCAATTCGGCTGGACGGCAACGGACCACGGCTTCCTTTATTTGCGCACGGCCTTCACGCCGAGGAAAATATTTTCGGCGGCGGGCAGGTTCACGCGGGTGCGGACGGTTTCCATGATGCCGTCCGGGGCGGGTTCCACGCTGAGGGTCTCCGTGCCGGTGGTGATGTTGCTCCACGTGACGAGGTCGGGCGAGAAATAGAAGTGGTAGTCGAGGTCTGGGCGGTTGACGCGCCGCTGCCAGCGCATGATGAAGCCGCCGCCGGCCGCTTCGTCAGGGATGGCGTAGCCGAATTCCGGCAGTTCGGCCACGAGCTCGCCCGCGCCATCCATGGCGTAGAGCTGGAAGTTGTGCGTGGTGGGCCCGCTGGTGGCGGGGTCGTTCAGCTCGTGCGGCGCATACTGCGCCCAGCGCCACTGGGCAAAGCTGGCGGCGGTGCGGCCAGCGCCAGTGTTGCCGGCCATCCGGAGTGCGGGGTCGCCCAGCAGATTATAGATGGCGAAGGTGTCGCGGGTGAAGGTTTCGGCGGGCAGCGCGGCGCGCGCCTGCTGCACGGCCAGGCCCAGCGTACCGGCGCCCTGCTGCAACACGAGGTCATAGAACGCCGCGCCGAGTTCTGCCGCCGGATGGTTGCGCGAGAGGCCCGAAGGGCCCCACACGGCGACTGCGCCGCCGGCGGCCCGCTGCATGAGCAGCTCGCCGAGGCTCTGCACGCCGGGCGCTTCGTAGCGGCCGATCAGACAGCTCAACGCCACCACCACCGGCTGGCGCGCGTTGTTCAGCGCGTTGACGTCCGCCGCCTTCAGCAGCCCCTTGCCGCTCCACGAATTGACGTTGCCGTGCCCGGTGTAGTGGATAATTCCCGCGCCGCTGCCGAACCAGTTGAGCAGCGCGGCGCGCGCCGGCGCCAAGCCCTGCGCGGCAAGGTCCACCGTGGCCACGGGGTATTCCACGCCGGCCAGCGCGGCCAGTTGCGCGTTGACGGCGGTGAAGTCGCCCGCGGCATCCGCGGCATCGGCGGCAAGCACGATTTGATTTTCCCAAGCGTGGCCGAAGTCCTGCTCGTAGGCCTTGATCTTGGCGATCATGGCGGCCAGCTCGGCGGGCGTGCGCGCGGGCAGGCGGCCGAGGGCCACATCGGGTTGGCCGTCGCCGGTCCAATCGGCCAAGAGGCCGTCGGCGGCGAAGAGGCCCTCGTAGGACGCGGTCAGCAGCGGCGGCACGTGGTTGGCTTCCAGATTCAGCGCGTTGAGATAATCGTAGTGGCCGTTGCCCGCCAACGCGACCAGCCACGGCGCTTCCGCCCAAACAGTGTGCGCGTGGCGCAACAGGGCGGGGATGGCTTCCGGCGTGTGCAGGCCGCCGGCGAACCAATCGCACGCGTCCTCAAAGGTGGCGAGGCCCACGCGCAGGCCCTGTCCAGCGCGATAATCGGCCAGCTCTTGCGCGGCATTAGTCAGCGCGCGCGAAGAAATGATCAGGTAATCCACGCGGTTGGTCGCCGCGAGGAACCAGGGATCGTCCACGATGGGCTCGGGCGTGAGCGCGGGAATGCCGTCCGCTTCGGCGAGCGCGTAGCGTGCGTCGCCATCGGCGACGGCCCACGCCTTGGCGGGCAGCTCGCCGGCGTCATCGGCCAGCCAAGTGGGTTGGCTGGCGGCATTCAGCGCCACGGCCAGCGGCGCGGCGAACGCCGTGGCGGCGAGCGCGGTTTGGCCATCCGCCAGCAGATAAGTGGTGCCGGCCTGCGGCGTGATTTCGCGCGGCAGTTCAGCTTCCACCCAATCCAGCACAAACGCGCTGCTGACGATGCCCGGCAGGAGGTAGGCCTTGATCGCCAGCGTGTTGATGCCATCCGTCACATCGCCGGCAGGGATGGTCACGCGCACATCCTTGGTTTGCGCGCCATCCAGCGTGGTCGCGGCGATCACCGCGCCATTCCAGCGCAGCTCCGCGGAGTGGTCCGGCGTGTTGGTGGAGCGCGACCAGCCTTGCAGGCGCACGGTCAGTTCCACCGCGCCGCGGCAGCCGCTCAGGTCCAGCGGGAAATTCTTGAGCGAGTGGGGCCCCGTGCCGCCGATCAGATAATCCCAGTAGTAGAAATCTGCCGGTTTTTCCAACGCGCTGTCGAAGGGGTAGCGATCCTGCTCGAAGTGGAGGCGCTGCGCGGTCACATTGGCGCCGCTGGCGGCGGCGGGGGCGCGGCGCGGCATGGCTAGGCCATTACCCAACGCAATCAGTACCGCGTTGTCGCGCGCATACCAGTTGGTGGTGGCCGGGCCGTGGAACACCACGCGAGCGCGGGCGCTGTCATAGATGTAAGGCACCGGGGCGCCCTGCTGCGTGAGGGCCAAACCGTTGGTGGCGGCGTGCGCCGCGATCTCATCCACTGGCCGGTCCATGGCGGCGGCGATGGCCGCCAACTCCACGGCGTAGAGCCCGGCGGCGCGATATTGCACCTTCAGGATGGAGGACGACTCCGCGGCCGGCAGCAGCGCAGCCGGCTTGCGCAGGCGGCGCACGGCCTTGGCCGCGGCCACTTCCGCGCGCGCGGCAAACGCCGCGGCGGGGGGCGCGCCGAACACCACCTCGTGCGTGCCGAGATCCTGCACGGTGCCGGCAAATTCGATTTCCGTGAGGCGGTATGTGGCGCGCGCGCCTTCCTGCGCCGCGGGGTCCACCCATTCATAGATGCCGCCCAAGCCGTCCAGCGTGGCCGGCACGGCTTCGGTGTTCATTTGTTCTTCCGCGCCGGCGTCCGGGTTCACGCGGTAGAGCACAAAGCCCGCAGTGCCCCACTCCGCTTCCGTGCGCCAGACCACGTGGCCGGCGCCGTCGCGCCATTCGCCCCACACCTCGCCCAGCGTGGCGCGCGTGGCTTTTTGCGGACGGATGCCCAAGTCCACGTTGCGGTTGGTCTGGCCGCTGGCCAGGTTGAGCAGCGCAGTCCAGGAGTAGCCGTTGGGGAGCAGCGAGAGGCCGTCGCTATCCACCACATCGTTCTCGGCCTGTTTGGCGGTGGTGATCCAACTGTGCGCCATGATGGGATTCAAATCGAAGCGAACAAAATACGAACCCGGCACCACATTGGTGAACAAATACGCGCCCGCCGCATCCGTGGTGGTGGTGGCCACCAGGTTGGAGTTGCGGTCCAGCAACTGCACGGTCATGTTGCCGATTCCCGTGGTTTCGGTGGCATTCTGAATGCCGTCGAGGTTGGCATCGAACCAGACGCGGTCGCCAACGGCCGCGTAGCGATACAACCCGGCATCCAGTGTGAAGTTTTCCCCGCCGACGCCGAGGGTGATGTAGCCCGTGCGGCCCGTGGCGGGGTCGGCATCGCTGTCGGTGGCGTCGTCGCCGACGTCCTTGCCGGTGAACACATAGCCCGCCGGCGGCGTGAAGCCGACGCTCCACGAACCCGGCGGCACATTGGTGAACAGGTAGGCGCCGCTGACCGTGGTCGTGGTGGTGCCGATCACATTGGAGGCGGCGTTATACAGCCGCACCACCACGCCCGCCACGCCCGGCTCGCCGGGGTCCTGCTGGCCGTTCATGTTCAGGTCTTCCCACACAAAGTCGCCGATCTTGCCCGCCTTGGGCACGATCACCACCGAGTTGGTGTCGTTGTTCGGATTGGGGTCATACACCTCGCGTTCGGAGATGCGCGCGGTGTTGGTGATGCCACGGCCCTCGTAGCCCTCGCGGACGGTCACGTTGATGTAGAGCGTGGTCGCCGTGTTGGCCGCCAGCGAGCCGATGGTCCAAACCCCGCTGACGTTGTTGTAGGTGCCGTTGGAGTGGCTGTTATATTGCACTTGGCTCGGCAGCAGGTCGGTGATCTTGACCCCGGTGGCCGTGTTGGGGCCGTTGTTGGTGGCCACCAGAATGTATTCAATGATCTGCGCCGAGAACGGTTCGTTGGTCGTCACCAATTTTTGGACACCCACATCCGCCGACACCACGCAGTTGGTGACGCTGGCGTTGGTGGCCGGATGCCCCAAGCCATAAACACTAGCCCAGTTGGTCACCGACCCGGTCGGCGGCGGTGTGTCCACCACCGCTTGGAACGTGATGGTGACTGAGGCGCCGGGCGCCAGCCAGCCATTCGTGAACAGATTGGGCGGCGCGCCCACATTCCCGGACGCAGTGACGAGGGTGACCACCACGCGGCCCGCCGCGCCCGCGCCGCCGGTGCGCGTGCCGGAGGTGCGATAGGCGCCGCCGCCGCCACCGCCGGGTGCACTACCGCCCGTACCGTTGCCCTGCGTTCCGCTTTTCCCATCGCCACCGTCGCCGCCGCCCGCCGGCGCCGTGGCACCCGTGGCGTTGGTGGCGTTGTTGCCGGCCGCGTTGGTGCCGGCCGAAGAACCGCCGCCGCCACCATAGTTGCCTCCCGCGTTCGCACCATTTCCCCCGGCAAACTGAACGTCACCAATGCCATTTGCCGCGCCGCCCGCCCCGCCAGTGGTATTGTTCTGCGCCACGCCGCTGCCGCCGCGCGCCAGAACAAGGTTGGTGGTTCCTTGGCGGAACGATGAATCGCCGCCGCTGCTGTTGGCCGCTCCGCCTGCGCCTACCTGCACCGTGTAAGTGCCGGGGGTCAAAGCCAAGACCGAGCGGCTATACGCCCCCCCGCCGCCACCACCACCCCCACCGGTACTACCGCTGCGGGTGGCACCACCACCGCCACCGCCCCATACTTCCACTGTGGCTGCGGCAGCGTTGGTCAGCGTTAGTGTACTCGTGCCGCTGTTGTAGGTGTTGGTGATTGAATAGAGGCCAGTGATGCTGACGCTGTTGGAAACATAGGTCAGCCCCGCCGGCAGCAAATCTTGGAGATTGATGCCCGCCTGCGCCACGTTGCCGGTGTTCTGGAGCACAATCGTGTAGGTGTTGGTCATGCCGCCGGCCAGGCATTCATTGGTGATGCTTGAGGTTTTGCGGATGGTCAGCCCACGGGTCACCGTTACGAAGCCCACGTCGCGCGTGGTGTCGTTGGTGCCCGGGCCCAGATAGAACAGCTCGGTAAAGCCGGTGAAGGGCGAAGCATCGCTATCCACCGCATCGTTGCCGCCTTGGTCCGGCAGGGTGTAGGTGTAGCCGTTGGGCGCGGCAAAATGCAGGAAGTAATTGCCCGGCGGCAGATTGGTGAAGGCATAGGCGCCGGCCGCGGACGAGGTGGTGACGCCCACCGTGTTGGAGGTCGCGTCGTACAGCGTGACCACCACTCCCGGCAGGCCGGTTTCGCTGCCGCCGCTTTGCAGGCCATCGCCATTGACATCGCGCCAGACAAAATTGCCCACGCTGGCCGGCGGCTGGTAGTAGCCGGCATCGCGCGTGGTGTCGTTGGCGCCGCCGCTCAGCGTGAACACGGCCGTGCGCCCGGTGGCCGGCGCAATGTCGCTGTCCAGCGCATCGTTGCCGCCCTGGTCCTGCAACGTGGGCGTGAAATCCTGCGGCGTGACAAACTCCAGGAAGTACGAGCCCGACGGCAAATTGGTGAACGCATAAGCGCCCGCCACGGTGGAGGTGGTGGTCAACAGCAAATTGGATGTGCTGCTATACAGCCGCACCGCCACGCCGGTTAGCCCCGGCTCGCCCGCGTCTTGAATGCCATTGTTATTCAGATCGTACCACGTCCGGTCCCCCACCGAGTTCAACACGGAAACATTGGTGACCGACGCCGAACGCGGCGGCTGCTGGTCGCTGGTGACGGTGGCCATGTTCACAAACTGGGTCGAAACCAACGGCAAGGTCAAGGTGGCCGCCAACCGAATCGTCACTTTTTCGCCCGGGCGGATGGTGACGTTGCTGAGCAGGTTGGGCGGCGCACCCGGCACCAGCGGTGGCGAGCTGAGATAGCGCACCAGCACCTGCCCGTCAGCGCCTGCGCCGCCATAGCGTGTGCCGCTTGACCGAAAGGCGCCGCCACCACCGCCACCCGGCTGGTTTCCATTATTCCCGTTGCCATTCGCCGTAGCGCCATTGCCGCCGTTACCGCCACCCGCCGGTGCCGTGGCGCCCGTGGCGCTGGTGGCGTTGTTGCCGGTGGCATTGGTGCCGGCTGAAGAGCCACCACCGCCGCCATAGGTGCCACTTGAATTCGCGCCACGACCGCCGGCATACAGAACCGTGCCAATCCCGCCATTGGTCGCCCCGCCGGCCCCGCCAGTCGTCGTGTTTTGCGGAACACCACTGCCACCGTTGGCCAGCACATTGGTGGTATTGCCCAAACTGAACCACGAGGCTCCGCCCGCCGTACTGGATGCACCGCCCGCGCCGACCGTGACGGTGTAGTTGCTCCCGGGTACTACTGATACGGTGCTCATGCTGAATGCGCCCCCGCCGCCGCCGCCAGTCCGCCCATTAGAGGTCCGTGTGCCGCCGCCACCACCGCCGCCCCAAGCCATCACAACCACCGAGGTCACCCACGATGCCGGCGGCGTGAAGGTGGCCGTGCCCGCCGTGGTGAACAATTGCGTGGTGAACGCCGGCGCCGGTTGCTGCGTGATGGTCACGCTGTTGGGCACATATTTGGTTCCCGGCGGCAAAACGTCCGTCAGGTACACCCCCGTTTGCGCCACCGTGCCGGTGTTCTCCAGCACGATTTCATACACATTGGTTTCGCCCAGATTCCAGTTGCCCGCCAACTGCGCGGTCTTGGTCAACGTCATGCCCACGGTGCCGGCGGCCCGGTTGGTGGCGGTGGCCGTCAGCCAATCCGGATGCTGGTCGCTCTGCAGCCGCGCAGTATTGACAAAGTTGGTGGACTGCAGCGGGCTATCCACCGTGGCCGTCAAATAGACCGTCATGTTGGTGCCCGGGGGCAGGGTGTAACCCTCCAGTAACAGCGGTGGGTCCGGCAGCGCATTGGTGGCGCGCGCGCCCGCCGCCAGAATCCGGATGTTGTCCAGCCAAACGATGTTCGTGGTGCCCCGCCCGGTCGAGCCGGCAAACCGGATCACCGTGCCCGTCGAGGCATACGACGAAATGTTGAACGAGGCCGGGAAATAGGAGCCGTCGTTCGTCGCCCCGCCAATCCGGCCCACCTCCGTGAAGGTGGCGCCGTTGTTGGCCGAGGCATAAACCACCACGTAGTTTGTTGCCCGCAGGCCTGTGCGCCGGTAATCGAACGCCACCGACACGTTGGTATAGCCCGCCAAACTCGCCGCGCGCTGCACGGCGGTCGTACCCACCGTGCGCAGGGCGTAGGTCTGCCCCGGCACCGAGCCGTTGTCCACCGCGATTTGGATGTTACCGCTCTGCGGATTGCCGTCTTCCCCCACTTCCGTCCAAGGACCGGACCACGCCACGTTGCCATCGCTGTTGTCATATTGGCGCAGATCGAATTGGTCCAGGAAGACATTGGTGTGCAGGAACGGGCGGTACAACTTGGCCGTGCCGTTGGAATAGGTCATGCCGGCGGGCAGCAGGTCCTCCAGCCGGATGCCCGTCTGCGCCACCGTGCCGGTGTTGCTGATCTGAATGGTGTAGACCACGCTGGTGCCAACCACCAACAGGTTGGTGGTGCCGGACGTTTTTTGCAGCACCACGCCCGCCGTGGCCCGGATGGCATTGGTCACCGGATTGGATTCGACGGGCTCGCGCTGCTGGTCGGCGGAGGTTTGCGCCCGGTTGACCACCTGCGTGGCCAGCGGCGGGCTCAACACCGTGGCCGAGAAACTCACCGTGGCCGTGCTGCCCGGCATCAGCGTCAGGTTATCCACCAGATTCGGCGGCGGCTGGCCGGCCACCGCCGCATTGCTGCTCACCAGCGTGAAGGTCACATCGTCAAAAAACACATAGTCATCGGCCGCCATGGCGCCATTGGCTTGGAACCGGATGGCCGTATTGGTCGAAATGTAAGCGCTGACGTTGTAATTGGTGGCCAGGAACGACGTGTCCGTCAGGCTGCCCGGCGCCGCACCTGCCAAGGAGGCCAATGTTGTGGAGGTGGCCCAATTGTTCGTTGAAATCAACACCGTTACCGCGTCGCCGCTCTCCATGCTGACCCGCCGGTAGCGGAAGCTCAACGTGGCGCTCGTGGCGCCGGCCAAGTTTGCCGCGCGCGTGGCCGCACGGTTGGCATTGGCCACTTGCAGCACGTAAACCTCCGCCGAGTTGGTCATGAAGTTGCCCAGCACTTGCACGTTGCCGCCCGCCACGCCGTCGCTTTCGCCGCTCTCCACCCACGGGGTCAGCCAGGGAATTGTGCCATTGCTGTTGGTGTACGTTCGCTCGTCAAAGCGGTCCATCACCGTGTTGGTGCGCGCGCCGGAAACCGTCACCACCGTGCTGTTGGGCACATATTCCAGGCCCAACGGCAGCTCGTCCTGAATGCGCAGCCCCGTGTAGGCCACCGCGCCGGTGTTCACCACCTTGATCGTGTAGGTCAGGTTGCTGCCCGGCTCCAGGATGTTTGTCGTGTTGACGGCCTTATTGATGGTCAGCCCCCGCACGAGGATGTTGGTGGTCGAGCCCGTTGTCCACGTGCCGTTGGTGCCACCCACCGTCGCGTTGTTGTGGATGTAGCCGGTGAAGTCCGCCGGCAGGTTCGTCACGATCTGCGTGACGTAGCGCACCTTGGTGGTCGTGCCGATCGCCACGGTGCCGACATCGTAACCGCCCTCGTCAAACGGGAAGCGCGTCAGCTTCGGCGGCAGGCTGTCCGGAATGATGTTGGTCACGCCGGCCACCGCAATCATCGCGCTATTGCTCACATAGGTGGTCAGGTTGGTTGGCAGGTCGTCTTCGAAAATCACGTGCGAGGCCGAGGCAAACCCCACGTTCACCACGTCAATTTCGTATTCGAGGCTGTCGCCCGCGTCCGGGAAGCCGTTGCCGTTGACGTCAATCAGCAGCGCCGCGTTCTTGCGCGACACCACCGCCGGATAGGCCGGAATCGCGTAGCCCATGTCAAGGTAGGGATTACCGGTGCCCGCATATTGCGGGTCCACGCCCCACGCCCCCAGCACCACCGTGCCGTCCAGCGTGTAGTAGCGCAATCCCGTCTGGTCGTTATCGGAGTTATCCCGCAGCGCCACCACTTGCAGCGCCGTCAGGTTCGTCGCAAAGTCGTAGTGGTTGCCGTGCGGATCCACGAGCGGGCCCGTCAGCGGGTCGCCGTCCAAGTCCACATACAGCGTGGTGTTGCTCAACGCCGACACCCACACCGGGCTGCCGTTGTCACCCGTGCCGGTGGAGCCATACCCCGGCCCCCAGCCCACCAACCCCGCCGTGGTCATCATCTTCTTCGGCACGAGGCTGATGCCCCAGTCATAGGCCTGGCAAGTCCCGCTGGTGTCAAAGATGCTCACCCCGATGAACGGCTGCCCGTCCGCCGTGAACAACCGCGCGCCGCTGTTCACCGGCATCCGGAACGGCGCGCCCGTGGTGTTGGCCGCAATGGGAATCGAGCTTGTGCTGGTGGCCGTCACCACCGTCACCGTGATGGCCGTGTTGTTGGGGTTAAACAGATACACATCCGCCGTATATGTGGCCGACCGCGAACAAACCGGCGTGAAATAATCGTTGTCCCACTGGTTCTCCGGCCACAAATCAAACCAGCGCGTTTCGTAGTTCGAGCCAATGTCGCCCGTCACCAGCGTGCATTGGAACGGCTGGTTGCCCCGCACCGTGCCGCCCGCCTTCACCCCGCTATTCACCGTGTACGGCTCGCCCTGGTCCAGATATACCGTCGTTTCAAAAATGCCGTCGCCGTCCGCGTCAATCTCCACGCGGGTGTTGTCATAGTCGCCCATGATATACAGCCCCGAAGAGCTGAACATCTCGTTGGTGTGCGCGCCCACCCCCGTGCCCTCGCCCACCGGCACCCGGTACAGCATCCCGTGCGTGCCAATGTCGCGCACGCCCACCGCTTCCGCGATCACTTCCCCCGGCTCCACCGGATACATCGCCCGCGTCACCGCAATCGGATACGTGGAGGCCAGCTTGTCCCGCCCGTCATACTCAATCGTCACGCTGTTGCGCGTCACGTCAATCACCGCCGAGAGCTCAATCACCGACCCCGCCATCAATACGTCATCCGGGAAACCCGGCGGATACCCGTTGCTCGGATCCCCGTCACCCCAAATCTGCGTCGAAAGCTGCGTCGGCGACGTCAGATCGGCCTCATACCCGTCTTCCCAGTGGTCGTAGTAAATCACCGTGTTGTCCGACCCCACCGCGATGCCAATGATGGACTGCATCTCCGTGCCGATGTTCGGCCCGAAGGAATCAATGATTTTCAACGACACTTCCACGTCGTCTTCCGGCAGCGGAATGAAAAACGTCTGCAGAATATGCGCCGCCGAGGCCAGCGAGGCCGATAGCACCAGCGCCAGCGCGGACGTTACCCACACCGTTTTGTTAAATCGTGTCTTCATAATCCCATTGAATCGGTTGACCTTTTGGGGCACACCGATATTTCTGCTAATCTGGAACAATTTATCGGCATAATTTGTACAATAGGCAAGCTTATGCCAATAAAACTACCAAAAACTTTCCGAAACCGCTGTTTTTCTTTCCGAAAAACGGTTTTCTTAATCAAATCTTAATAATTTGTCCCGCCTGTTGACCGCGCACCGAGACCGCTCATAGATTAGCACGTGTATGCCTCTCGCGCTGGTTGCACTAGTTGTCTTAATCGTTTGGACAGTACCGCGCCTCTTGCGGCCCGGCTTGTAATCCCCGGTGAGCAGTTCTTTGCACCCGCCCCAACAAATCCGGCTACCATCTGCCATCCCCATTCTGTTTCTTTACGATCTTGGCGTATCGGCGAGAATCTTCCCCAGCCTTTCGCTTGCGCTCTTTCGCGTCTCTCGCGCCGCTTGCGTTAACGCCCCCGGTGGGCTTTTCTCTACTCCGGCCTCAACGAAGCCGGCTACAGTTTGTCGTCCCCATTCTTTTTCTTTGCGTCCTTGGCGTCTTGGCGAGAACCGTTCCCCACCTTTCGCTTGCGTTCTTTTGCGTCTCTCGCGCCGCTTGCGTTAACGCCCCCGGCTGTTTTCCCCTCCCCAACCAAGCACGAAGCACAAAGAACCAAGCACCACTACCGATAAACCTCCCGCCGATGCCCGACCTTGACCACCCACACCGTCTTTTCTTCATCTTGGATCGAATACAAAATCCGATATCGCCCTTGGCGGATTCGATAGTATTCCTGGCCCGTAAGCTTTTGGACTCCGCGCGGTCGTGGCTCTTCCCCCAACCCCCGTATGGCCTTCACGATTTTTTGAACATCCGCCTTGGGCAGCGCCAATAAGTCCTGCTTCAAGACCGATTGCCGCAGCAACACTTCATATTTTGCCATGACGCTTGAGGTCCTTGAGGGCGTCTTCGAAGGATATCAGCGGTTCCCGCGCCCGTTCTTTGAACGCGGCGATGTCTTCGGCATCTTCAGCCAAGCTGATGGCTACCGCCTCGTTGACCAAAGCCGATATCGAATACTCCGTCTCGGCGGATTTGATCCGCAACGCCTTGTGCAGGTGCGGGTCAAGGTACACAGTAGCTCTTTTCGGCGGCAAAGTTGGCATCTCATCCTCCATCTTGGGCGACACTATAACGTCATAACGTCATAACGTCAATCTCTTCTTCGTCCTATTCCCGCCGTTTTGTTTTCCGGCCTGAATTTTCCCAATCCCGCCGCCGGCACAGCGGCGGCCCCCCCCCTCCGACCTAACCCATCTACTTTCCTTTGTGGTCTTGGCGTCTTGGCGAGAAGCTTTCCCCGTCTTTCGGTTGCGTTCTTTTGCGCCTCTCGCGCCGCTTGCGTTGACGTCTCTGGCTGTTCCACCTTCACCCTGCCACCATCTCCCCTTTGCGCTCTTGGCGTCTTGGCGAGAACCTGTCACTATCTTTCGCCTGCGCTCTTTTGCGTCGTTTGCGCCGTTTGCGTTAATGCCCCGGCTGTTTTTCCCTCTCCAACCAAGCACGAAGCACAAAGAACCAAGTACCGCGTTGCTACACGTTGATATGCGTGCGCAATTTTTTCAGCGCCACGGCGCCTAGGGCCAGACGATGGCCGCTGGACTGGAAAATTAGCCGGCTGACGCCATCATCACCCAGCCGCACCATCTTCACCTCGGTCACATTGACGATCGTGGAGCGGTCCAGCGCCCGGAAGAGTTTGCGCGGCAGCATGAACCGCCACTCGCGCAGCGGGCGGTTGTGCAGGAATTCGCGGCCGTCGCGCACCAAAACGCGCGTATAGACCCGCTCGCCCACGATGGCTTGCAACTCCCGTACGCGGATCATGTGGCGATCATCCCCCACCTTGAAGCTCTGCATGTCGTCCGGATCAAGCCCGCCACCTTGCTCCTGCGCCGCAAGGCGCTCCCGCAGCCGGGTGAGTGCCCGCGCCAAGGGTTCCTCGCTGACAGGCTTGAGCAGGTAATCCACCGCGCCCACCTCATAGCCCTTGATCGCATAGTGCGGGTGCGAGGTGGTGATCACGACCAGCGGGCGGCGTTCCGCCAGTTCCAGCGCCTTGAAACCCTTTTGCCGGCCAAGGTGAATATCGAGAAAAACCGCGTCGGGCTGCTCTTCGTCGAGGAGTTCCACCGCTGCGTCCAACGTGGGCGCCTCGCCCACAATATCCACATCGCCGTGGTCCTCCAGCAGCGTTCTGAGATTCAGCCGGTCAATTTCCGCATCTTCGATGATGAGAATACGCATAGGCGGTGCACATTATCAGCTCGGCCCCGCCCATTCCACCCGGAAATGTGCGCCGCCAGTGGGCCGGTTTTGCGCCTGCACCCACCCGCCCAGCAACCGCACGTTGGTTTGCACCACATGGAGCCCCAGTCCCGCGCCGTGCTCCAAATCGGCCACGGCTGGCGAGCCTGTGGTGAAGGCCTCAAACGTGCTGCCCACTTCGGCCGGCAGGCCCGCGCCTTCATCCAGCACGTCGCAGGCGAAAAGGTCCGGTGTGTGGGTGAACTGCACCGTCACCGCGCGCCCGGCCGGGGTGAACTTCACCGCGTTATGCACGAGGTTGATCACGATTTGCGCCAGCCGCACCGGGTCGCTCTGCCGCGTTTTTCCGGCCAGCGCGCCGGACTCCCAGCGCAACTCCACCTGATGCGCCTCGGCAATCGGCTGCAAAATATCGCGCATTTGCTGTGCCCATTCGGCAAGGTTCACCGTACGCCAATGCACCCGCGGCTGGCCGCCTTCCGTGGCCGAAATATCCAGTACGTTGGTCAGCAGCAGGTTCAAGTGCCGCCCGCCGGAACGGATTTGTTCAAGCATCCGCAGAAAATCTTCCGGCAGGCCGCGCCGCTCGCCCAGCCGCACCATGGCTTGCGACAACCCCACCAGCGCGCTAAGCGGCGTGCGGATTTCGTGGCTCATGTTGGCCAGGAACAGCCCCTTGGCATAGTTGGCTTTTTCCGCGGCCTCTTTGGCAATCAAGAGTTCCTCGTGTTTGGCTCGCAGAGCCTCTTCAGCCTGCTTGCGTTCGGTGATGTCGCGGGTGACGCCGTGGAGTTCGATGCGGTCGGTTTTTGGATTGCGCCAGAATCGGGCAATGACTTCAGTGTAGATGACTGAGCCATCTTTGCATGGTTGGGTGGCTTCTTCAGTGAAGAAGCCGGAGAATTCCCGTCCCTGTTCGCGCATCTCGCGGCAGACCGCGTTGACGGTATCGCGGAATCTTGTGACCTGCTGGGGGATCACTGAATCCTCGAAGGGGGCGGCCATGATTTCTTCGGGGGTGTATCCACGGGGATTGATAACAGCAGGGCTGACGTAGGTGTAACGGAAGGTTTCGGTGTCCAGGATCCAGACGACGTCTTTCATGGTTTCGGTGAGAAAACGATATTTCTGCTCGCTTTCGCGCAAGGCTTCTTCGGCCCGCTTGCGGTCGCTGATGTCGCGTGTCACCCCGTGGATTTCCACCCGGCCGTTGTTCGGATTCTGCCAGTAGCGCACAATCGCCTCGGTGTGCACAAAAGTGCCATCCTTGCGCGGCTGCAGCACTTCCTCCGTGACGAACGAACTGAACGGCTGCCCGCTGGAACGCAGGATTTGGACCAGCCGTTGCGTTTCGGCGCGGATATGTTTGGCTTGCTCGGGCGTCATGGCCGCATCCAGCGGCTCGGCCATTACTTCATCCGGCGTATAGCCACGCAGTTTTTCGACGGATGGGCTCACGTACAGAAAGCGCAAGGTCTCCGCATCCAAAATCCACACCACATCCTTCATGTTTTCTGTCAGCAGGCGGAATTTCTGCTCGGCGGCCAAAAGAGCGTCCTGTGCCAAACGCTGCGCAGTGATGTCGCGGACCACCACCAGATATTCAGCCGTGCGCCCCACATCCTTGGGCAACGCCGCAATCGCCAACTCAAACCAGCCCAACCCCGTGGACAACGGCAGCGAATACACGCTGCCGCGGTGGCTGCCATGGGCGACTGCTTCGGCCAATGCTTCCACAATGACGTCCGCCGCCTCCGGCGGCAATGCTTCACGCACATTTTTGCCCAAAAACATGGCCGGCGACGCATAAAGGATATTAGGGGTGGCCGCATGGAACTCCAAGATGACGCCCGCGGCATCCACCCGGAAAATCAAGTCGGGAATGGTGCTCAACATGGCTTCCAGCCGCTGTTGGTTTTCCTGCAGATTCAGGTTGGCCTCGGCCAGCTCGCGCATGGCCGCGCTCACTTCCGCGGTGCGCTCTGCCACCTGCTGTTCGAGTTCAGCAGTGTGTTCCCGCAGCAATGCATCGGCTTGGGCTTGGGCCAATGCTCGGTTAACCTGCTCTTGCCGCAACCGGTCGGCCATGGCCGCCTGAAAGAGGAAAAATCCCACCAACAACCCGACAGTCGGCAACATATTGGTTGGCGCCACCGTAGGCCACCAGTGCCAATCCTGGCCGAATTCCAGCACCACCAGCACCCAGAATATCCACCACGCCAAAACATAAAAACGTGCCGTACGGTTCCCGCGCTTCCATGCCATCATCCCAATCGCCAGTGACCCCGCCCCTGCCACCAGCGACACCACATCCATGACCGCCTGTCGCAACGGGAATGGCCCCGCCGCCAGCCAAACGACCAACACCACCACCCCCGCCATCGTCCACCGCAAACCGCGGTCCACCCGCGGGGACTCCTTCGCCAGCGAGAAAAACCACCGCAGATAGGCCAACAGCGCCAGGATCGCCAACCCGTTGAACACCAAATGTCCGTTGTACATTACGTAGCGCCATCCCGGCCATCCCCAGTGCCGCCAATGGCCCGAGGTGCCCACCAGCACCAGCCACACCATGACCGCACTGGCCGCATAGGTCAAAAAGCCCCAACTACGCGTAAATACCGCCTGCAAAATCCCCAGCGCGCCCAGCACCGCGAACGCCCCAAGGCAAAAATAGACGAACGCATCCTCCATTTCCGCCCAGCGCAGATAGGCCGCCGGTGAAAACACGCTGAACCGGACATCCATCTGATTGTCTGAACGCAGCCGCACATAAACTTCCACGGTTTCAGCAGGCGCCAGTTCCACCGATATCACTGGATTGTGGCGATTCACCGTTCCGGGCCCGCCCCGCGCATAGCGGATGCCGTCCGCCACATGCGTCACATCGCCCCCCGCGCGCACCACATACCAATCCACCTCTTCCGCACTGGGATCTGGCCGCCGTAAATACCACGTAGCCTGCTCCGGCATCTGTGCCTGCAACACAAAACGCACCCACATGGCATCTTGGGTGAACCGCTGCACGGCTGCCTGCTCCCCCAGCGGCACAAATTTACCGGCCTGCCACGCCGCCATGGCTTCCGCCAGCGTGGCTGACCCCGCGCCATCCCGCCACACTGCCGTTTGCTGACGTAACTTCAACGATGCCGTCTCCGGCGTCAACACCGCCGGTTCCTGGCCCGTCACAACCCGCGCCAAACCTGCGATCAGCAGGACCAACGCCATTTGCCGCCATTTGCTCACGCGCGGTATCGTGCCCGAAACCCGCCCCCCTGCGCAAGTCCCGCCTTGGCCGCAAACCGGTTTCATTCCTTCAGCGCCGACTCCCGCAAGGCCGCGCGTGCAGCGCGCAATCCGGTCAAGCGGTTCCGCAACAATGTGTGCTGCGCCGTGCCGGCAGCAAATTTATTTTTCATTTTTTGAGTCACGCGAATCATCGCCATAATCACGCGCATCATCTCTTGCCGTTCGCTATTCGTGATTTGCCGCCCCACGCTCCCCACTCCCGCCATCTGTTCCTGCGCGTACTGCAAGGCGTTTAGCTGCTCCTGCACCCGTTTTTCCGCCCCCGATCCCACCCGTAACTTACCCAACACCTTCTCTAACTTCCGGATCAATGACTCCACTGGCACCAGAGGAAATAGCTCTTGCTTTGTTATATTTTTATTTTTGGTATTACTACGCATCATATCACGTATGGAGTTCATACCATTTATTTCATGAAGAAAAAGTAGCATTCCATCACGACAAGATACAGCGCCGACCGTAATTCGGTGGTCAAAAGGGAGGGATTGGCCTATGTTCACGCCTTGCCATGTTGCCGATTTATGCCATTCGTGAGGAGCTGACCGCTACGTTGAAACGTTCGCGGCGGATCATCCTGACGGCCCCCACAGGCTCCGGAAAATCCACCCAAGTGCCGCAAATACTGTTGGATTCGGGCGCGCTGGGCTCCGGGAAGGTCGTGGTGCTCCAGCCGCGCCGTTTGGCGGCGCGCCTGCTGGCCAAGCGCGTGGCTGAAGAACGCCGAGTGTCACTGGGCGATGAAGTGGGCTATCAGGTGCGCCTGGAATCGGTGTGCGGCCCCAAAACGCGCATTCATTTTGAAACCGAAGGCATTTTGCTGCGCCAAATGCTCTCCCAGCCTACTCTGCCGGGGGTGGCCGCCATCTTGTTCGACGAATTCCACGAGCGCCACGTCTATGGCGATGTCACCTTGGCGCAAGCGCTGCGTTTGCAGCAAACCACCCGCCCGGATTTGCTGCTGCTGGTGATGTCCGCCACGTTGGATGCGCGCCTGCTGCAACCTTATCTCGAACCTTGCACCCATTTGCATTCCGAAGGCCGCACCTTCCCGGTCACGATTGAACATTTGGCCAAGCCCCTGCACCCGGATCACGATCCGCCATGGGATGCCGCAGCCGCCGCCTACGAACGCGCCGCCCGCGCCGGTGAAGCTCCCGGCGATACGCTCATCTTCATGCCCGGGGCCTATGAAATCCAGCGCACCATCGAAGCCCTGCGCCATACGCCGGCTGCCAAGGGCGCGCTGCTGCTGCCGCTGCATGGCGAATTGCCGCCGCATGAGCAGGATGCCGCCGTGGCCCGCCACGATTGCAAAAAAATTGTCGTGGCCACCAACGTGGCGGAAACGTCGCTGACCATTGACGGCATCCGACTCGTGATTGATTCCGGCCTGGCCCGCGTGGCGCGTTTTGATCCGTGGCGTGGCATCAATACGCTGCTGATTGAACATATTTCACGCGCCTCAGCCGACCAGCGCGCCGGCCGCGCCGGGCGCACCGCGCCGGGCCGCGCCATCCGCCTCTGGACCGAACAGGAACACGCCGGCCGCGCCGCCCACGATGTGCCGGAAATCAAACGCGTGGACCCGGCGGAAATCCTGCTGACCCTCAAAGCGCTGGGCGTAGCAGATGTGGCGGCCTTCCCATGGCTGGAGCCGCCCGAGCCGCGCGCGCAGGACCGCGCCCTCACGCTGCTGCACGATCTCGGCGCATTGGATGCCACCGGCGCGCCGACTGCTGTGGGCCTGCGAATGCTGAATTTCCCCGTGCACCCGCGCTATGCGCGGATGCTGCTGGCGGCCGCCGAACGCGGCGCGGTGCGCCCCGTGGCGTTGATGGCGGCAATTGCCCAAAGTCGCCCGCTGCTGGTGCGCAACGCGGGCCGGCAGGCCGTTGAACAGCGTCGCGATATTCTCGGCGAGGCCGGCGGCTCGGACCTGTTTTTGCTGATGCGCGCGTGGAATTATGCCCGGCATAATCAATTCGATCTGCAACGTTGCCGGAAACTGGGCATCCATGCCGCCGCCGCGCGGCAGGTCGGCCCGGTCTGGGATTATTTTTTGCGCATCGCGGCGGCACAACAACTGCCGTTGGAATCCACTCCACCCGAAGATGCCGACGTGGCCAAGTGCATCCTGCTGGGATTCTCCGACCAAGTGGCTCGACGGCTGGACCGGGGCACGCTGCGCTGCGAACTGGTGCATAAACGCCGCGGCGAATTGGCCCGCGAATCCATCGCAGACGAAGCCCCACTGCTGGTCGCCAACGAAATCAACGAAATCGGCCGTAGCGATGGCGAAATCAGTGTGCTACTCACCCAAGCCACCGCCATCCGGGAGGAATGGCTGCGGGAATTGTATCCCGACGATTTCAGCGCCCGCATCACGGTGCAATGGGATGCCGCCGCCAAACGCGTGGTGGCCCGGCAGGAAGTGGTATTTCGCGATTTGGCGCTGGATTCCCGCCCCTACGAACCGCCGCCCGCCGAAGAAGCCGCCCAGCTTCTCGCCAAGGCCGTCCTTTCCGGCGAGTGCGCCCTCAAGCAGTGGGATCGCACCGTGGACCAATGGATTGCCCGCGTCAATCTCCTCGCCGCGGTCTGCCCCGACTGGCAGATTCCGGCCTACGACGAAGCCTCCCGTGAACTGCTGATCCAGCAAATCTGCCACGGCGCGGTTTCTCACAAGGAAATCAAGGACCGCCCCGTCCTGTCCGCCGTCAAGTCCCTGCTCTCTCCCGCGCAAATTGCACTGGTGGAAAAACACATGCCCGAGCGCGTCACGCTCGCCAACGGCCGCGCCGTCAAGGTTCAGTATACCGACACCGCGGAGCCATTCATCTCCGCCCGCATCCAGGAATTGTTCGGAGTGGAGTCATTGCCCACGCTCGCCGCCGGCCGCATCCCGCTCGTAATCCACATCCTCGCCCCCAGCCAGCGCCCGGTGCAGATCACCAAGGACCTCCCCGGCTTCTGGCGCGACCACTACCCCCGCATCAAGCAGGAACTCCGTCGCAAATATCCCAAACACGAATGGCGCTAGCCGAATCAGGTTCCAGCCACCCCATCAGTCCGTTTTATTAATTTATAGGACCGACCCCTTGGCTTAGGACCGACCCCTTGGCTTGGCTTAGTTTTACCTTTACTCAATGATTGTCCAACGGACCGAGCGGTTCATGATTTCATCGAGAAACTTGAACTGTCGGTCGTATTCTTCAGCCGATACTTGTCCACGCTGATATTTCCTTCGAAGGGTGATATATCGCTTGAATGCATCCACTTGCTCTCGTAAATCTGGACTCATTACTTGCTCCGTAATAACACGATTAGTCAATATACCGGGATATTGAATGATGTCATCCAATGGTGCGGCTTCTCGATCATACTCCTCTTGTGTAATGGCCCGCATTTCCATACGCCCGCGAAGAATTAATTTCTTCTGAAATGCATTCACCCGCGCCTGCAGGTCCGGATCCTCGGCCATATGCGACGCCACTTCGGGGGGATTATCGTTCGAATATGCTATGGGTTCGTGAATAATTTCATCCAGAGATGCTTTTTGCCGCAGAAATTCTTCTTCTGTGATGTGTCCAGCCTTAAATTCCCTGCGTAAGGTTATCCGCTGAAGAAGCGCTTCGACCTGTGCACTCCGGTTTGTATCGGCATCCTGTTCTTGAGTGGAAAGATTTTCGCTTGCCTGTGGCTCCTGATTAAAAACCGGGTCTGTAGTTGCGTGTATATCTGTCATTTGTTGAGCATACGCAGCTACAAATACAAGGAGCAAGCATGCCCCAAGATGTACGATTTTTTTCATAATATTCTCCGATTATTTCAAACCCCTACGGACATATTCTTCTTCCTGTAGGGATCCGTTCTCCACATTGCCCGAACCCATACAGAATTTCGTTGGCAAAATCAGGGCAATGGTCTCGATGCCTCTCATAAAACCGGTCTAGCGCGTATTGAAATGCTGTATACAGGACTCCATGTATATAAGCATTTATTGCGTCGCATGTGTTAAATATCGTATCGTCTTCTGCAATATCTTCATTCCATGCATCAATGAATTCGCAATACATATCGTAGTGCTTTTGTTCATGCATTATTGCATCGTCTTTTTCAAATTGGGCGAGAGGGTTACATTCACCTTTTGCAAAGGAGCAATTATCTGCCATAACAGGCAAACACGATAATATTAACATATCGGCTTCGAAATAAAATTGCCCCCCTACGCGATATTGCTTACAGCCTGCGTCAACACATATAGATTCACAATGAAGATCACCCCAAATGTGCGGTATCAATTGACCCCATGTATCGTGGTCATTATGCCGGAGCGGATACGGAACTTCTGTCCGGGTGAGATGCGATGAGCATTCTGAAGGTATGTCACGACTTGTATATCCCTCTCCAGTAATTTTCCCGACCACTTCCGGTCCAGCAGTGATTTCCGCGCAATCGGTGTCGCTTGGAGTGGCTTTGGCGGAGAAGGATACGTCTATGGAAAACGGCCCCTTGGGTACGGTGTATTTGAATGAAGCCGTCTCGCCCCGGCCGGAAGCCGGATCCGTCGTCAAGCCGGCGGTCGTCCAATTCCATTCGATCGTCTGGGTGATTGCCTCCTCCTCGGGCGGCTCGCCGCCGCAGCCTTCGATGCTCGGTTCATAGTACTTCCGCCCGTCCTCGGCTGTGTAGTCCGCCGTAATGCTGTCGGTCATCTCTCCGCCCTCCAATACGCAATAGCAGTTGCTTTGCACCGTGTTGCTCATGCTGAACGTGGGGCATTCCCGCGTGAGAATCCACTCGAACTTCGGCACTGGCTTGGGCGGGCTGTCGCTGTCGCATTTCCAGCATTCGCTTTCACCGGGGTCGTGGGGGTCGCTGCAATCCACATCGGGATTGCCCCAAGCACCGGGAAAGGGGCGATCGGGATCGCCTTCGTAGGTAAAGGTTTCGCCCTCGGCTTTCAACGCCCCGGTCCACGCCAACGCTGCGACGAGCGCAACCGGAATCCATTGGCTCAGTTTGCTCATGCTGCCACCTCTTCAGTATTTCAGTTCAGACAGGGGTTTGGCTTGCTCAAACAGGCTGCGGACGTCCTGTTCCGCTGCGCCGGCCACGGTGGTATCCTGGATGCGAACGTTGGCTTCGCTGCTGATGGACAGCCCGGCGGTGGTCAGGTTGGCGCTGCCCAACCACACTGTTTCGCCATCCACCACGACCAGTTTCTTGTGCATGACTTTGTAGGCCTGCATGAAGCGGACCTGGACATTGCCCGTCGCCAGCGTGCTGGCGAAATTCAGCACCGCACGCTTGAGAAACGCGCTGGTGCCCGGCCCGAATTCCGTGACGAAGGCGACCTCGATTCCCTCCTGCGACTTTTGCCGCAGCACGTCATAGAACTCCCCCAAGGGACCGTAGAGTCCTTCGGACATGTTGTAGGTGGCGATCAGTATGCTCTTGCGCGCTTTCTTGACGCCTTCGAGCAGATCGGCGCCGAACGCGGTTTGCGGCAGGAAGGCGGTTTTAACCGTTGAACCGGAATTGGCATCCGCCGGGCGTCGAGCAGGAGGAGTGCTCGCTGATGCGCGCCACAGCAATTGCACCGCGGATTTGTCGATCCAGCGGATTTGGCCGTCCGGAAAGCGCCACTGGTGGCGCAAGGGCTGGCCAACCAGCCATTGCCCGGCCAGAAGCCGGCCATCGCGAAGCAGGATTCGGTCGCCGCTTTCGGTCATGAATTCCTCCCTCACGCGGGTCCAGCTGGCGGCGGATGGCGCCGGAACGGCTTCGGCTTCAAGCAAAGCGGTCTGTTCCAGGCGCTCGTGGGACGGGAGGGATTGCAGGCGGCGCAGGAGATCTATTTCCGCCTCCCACTGCTGGCGGGTACGCATGTCGTCCACCATCCGGCGACCGAGCACGTAGTCCGCCCAGCGGGGATCGGGCTGCGGCAGATCGAGCAGGACGCTTGCTTCGTATACCCGCTTGCCGGAGAGTGCGCCTTCCGACCAGTTGTGGGAGCCGATCAGAACCCGTCTCAGGTCGGCCACGACCAGCTTGTCGTGCTGGGCGCCATTGGGGATGCTCAACCGCACGTCGACCCCGGTGGCACGCAGCCGTTCCGCCCAGGCGGAGTGCATATCTCCCAGCCGGTCCTTGCCGCCGGGGGGCGTATAGAGTCCGAGGTAGACATAGACCCCGCGAGCAGCGGCGCAGCTCATTTCCCGCACAAGAGCGGCTTGCGCTTCTCCCGCCGTTTCCGGTGCCGGGAAGGCATACATCAGCATGAGCAGGCTCTGGTCGGCGGTTCGGATCACGTCCAGAAGGGCAGGCAGATATTGCTCGTCGGGCAGATAGCGAGCTTGGGCCTCGAATTCAAAAGCCTCGAACGGCGGCCTCGCCAAGGCGGTGAAATTCGTGCGGGGACCGGTCGGCGGCAAACGGCCGCAGCCTTCCGCCGGCACCTCGCCGGCGGCGGCTACGGGCGGATCGAAAGACATGCAATGGACCGCCACCTGACCCAGAAAGGTTCGGTAGTACGCGGCCATGTCGGAAGAATGGAAGCAAAGGATATCTTCGATGTTCATTCCCATGGCCGCTTTGGTCCAATTGGCCGATCCGGTCCAGACCTGGCGGTCGTCCACCACCAGCGTTTTAAGATGCAGGCTGTGGCGGTCGCCTCCATAAATTCCGACTTCGCAGCCCGCCTCGGCCAAGTCATGCAGGATTCCCATGAACCCGCCCTCGCGCATCTGGATGTCGAACAAGGCCCGCACACGTACTTGAGGATTTTGTGCCTGGTCGGCGAGTGCCTGGACCAGTTCCGGCTGGTTCAACAGATACATCCCCACATCGATGCGGTTGGTGGCGGATCGAATGGACGCTGCCAAGGCTTCGCCAACACCCGGTTCAAAAGTGAACCAAGCATCCATGTTCCCTTCCCCGGTGCGGGACAAGACATCCATCCTCGATGGCCGGAACGTCCGGGAGCGGGGACCTGCCAGGCCCCGATGGTTCCCCCCCGGCGCGGCAGGTACCGGCCAGCGCATGTTTCGGTACCGTTTTGCAAGCTGACGCGGATCTTCGCCGCCATAAGCCACGATCGGCGTCGCCTCGGCAATCAGCCGGTTCATCTGTTCCCGGTACTTCTGCGCCAGAGGCGCGGAGCGCATGGACACCGTATCCTCAATGTTGGCCTCGAACGCCTGCCGCGTCCAATTGGCCGTGCCGCTGATCACGAGATCCTCGTCCACCACCATCGCCTTCAAGTGCATTTTCCCGGATTGAACCGTGACCACATAGGTTTCAATCCCGGCCAGAGCCATGCGTTCCAGAATCGGCCGTTGGGCGGGCTTGGCCATCTCGTCGTCAGTGATGAATCGCACCGTTACCCCGGGGCGTTGTGCCACTAGGCAGAGTGCGTTGATAAGATCATCGTGGGTCAGGAACGCCATGGCCACGTCCACTTGCCGCCGGGCTCTTTGCAAGGCGCCCAAAATCAACGTCAGGGCATCCCCTTTGGGCGAAAAGGCGATTTGGGTTTCCTGATACTCAATCGGTTGCGCATGCAAAGTGCATGGCATAAGGAGGAACAGCCCTGCAATCCCCAAGGCCCATGCCCGTTGCTTGAATGACGCATACCTGTGAGAATCGGCTTGCTTTTCAGCCGCCTTGCGCTCGGAAGCTAATGGATATGATGTGCAGCGTGCAGTGAACAGCTCGCGGCTTGGCGAGAGTCATAACTCTTTGCATTTGATATCCCCGAGTTCTCGCATTGCAAAAATACTTATACGAGACAGCACGAGGGGCGGTCAACTATCAAGTCTTGGTTTCCGTTTGGCACTTTTCCGTATTTTTCCGCTTTGTTTTTCAGCTGGCATGCTGACGTCTATCGGTGCACCCGCTGGGCCAAATCGGCCACCCCATTTTGCCCGCCGTCAAGTCCCTGCTCTCCCCCTTGAATCGCTAGATGCCGCAGACGCGGTCCAAATGGCGGGTCAAAACCGATTGGGCCTGCGCCCAGCCTAGTTTCAGTTTGCCTTGGTCGGTCAACAACTCGGCCAACTCACGGATGGCCTGTTCGTGCTCCGCGCCCGTGAGCGTCCGCAGGCGTTGACTCAGCTCCTGACGCCGGCGGTCCAGATGGCGTTGCCAAATGCGTACAATCAAATCTTGCGCGGCTTTTTCCACACCAAAGTCGGCATCGCCCCCGCGAATTTTAGCCGGCGCGTTGACCACCTGCGCGGCGAGAACCTGCGCGGCCTCGCCGGCATCGGCCACTGCCGCCATGAGGTCGGGCTCTTCTTCGGCCAACGCTTGAATGACCGCCCGGCACGTGGGATCGGTCAACAGCGGGTAGGGGATCCATTGGCGCACGAGGCCGGCCACTTCCGGTGAGCCCTGTGCGCCCAGCAGCATGGCCAACTCGACTTCGTCCACCGGCGGGGCAGCGGTAGGGGTTGCCGATGATTCCGCGGCGGCGGAAGCCGGGCGGAACTTTCGCCGGACGGCCGCGCGCAAGTCGCGGCGCAATGCGTCATAGCCGATGCCCAGCCCCGTGGCGGCTTCGCGCAGCATCTGTTCAGCTTGCACCGCGCTCGGCGCACGGGTGGCCAAATCCACCGCGGCACGCGTGGCCCGCAGCAGGCCCTCCGGGGTGCGCACGTCTTCTTTCGCGCGCAGCACATCCAGCAAAAAGCCCATGGCCGTTTGCGCCTTGTCCAATAGCGCCTGAAAGGCCGCTGACCCCTGCCCGCGGATCAGCGAATCGGGGTCCTCGCCAGCCGGCAGCGCCGCCAGCGACACCGCCAAGCCTTCCACAATCAGCAGCTCGGCGGTGCGCAGCGCGGCCTTTTGGCCGGCTTCGTCGGCATCCAGTACAATCAAGATGTGATCCGCATAGCGCTTGAGCACTGCGGCATGCTCGCTGGTGAATGCCGTGCCCTGCGCGGCGACGGCCGTCGTGAACCCGCCCAGATGACAGCGGATGCAATCAATTTGCCCTTCCACCAGCAGCGCCTGCCGCGCATCCAGAATGGCGCGTTTGGCTTTGTCCAAGCCGAACAAAATGCGGCTTTTGCGAAAGACCGGTGTTTCCGGCGTGTTGACGTATTTGCCGACGTTTTTGTCGTCGCTTTGCAATATACGCCCGCTGAAGCCAACAGCGCGGCCCAGTTCGTCGCGGATGGTGAACATCACGCGCCCGCGAAAGCGGTCGTAGAGATGGCCGGACTCATTGCTCACCAGCAGGCCGGCGGCTTCCATGGCCTCCCGTTTGATGGCGGCGCGCGGCCCGGCCTTATCCGCCAGAAAACCATACCCTTCCGGCGCCCAACCGATACCCCACTCTTTCCACACATCCAGGCCCAGCTCGCGCCCGTTCAGGTAATCGCGCGCGGGCGCGGCATCGGCGCTTTGAATCAATTCTTTCAGGTAGCGTTTGGCCGCGGCTTCATTGGCGGCAAACAACTCGTCCTTGGGCGGGCCTTCCCGGGCGCCACCGTGCGTTTCCTCCAGTTGCAGCGGAATGCCGGCACGGCTCGCCAACATCCGCACCGCCGTGGGAAAGTCCACGTGGTCATAGAGCATCACAAATTTGAAAACATCGCCGCCAGCCCCGCAGCCGAAACAGTGGAACGCCTGCCGCGCCGGATTGACGTGGAACGACGGCGTTTTTTCCTTGTGGAACGGGCACAGCGCTTTGGCCGTGTGGCCTGTGCGCTTGAGCTGAATGTAGGAACCTATTACGTCGGCGATGTCCAGCGCTTGGCGGATTTGGTCAATCGTATCCTTGGAGACCATGGCCGCCATGGCCGATTATTCCTCCACCGGATACAACGGCGCGTACTCGTCGAGGCCGACCACAGGGTCGGGCTCCGGCAGCGGTGGCAGGATCGCGTGTGGTTCTTCCACGCCGCCGGGAATATCCGCCTGAATCATCCGTGCGCGTGCGGCCACCTCGTTATATTTTTCCACTAGGAACGGCAGCGTGGTGCGGCCGGTCGCGGAGTTATACATAACTTCGCGCTGCACCCATGCCGACGGCACAAAACTTGCCGCAAGCAAAATCACCAAAAAAATTACGCCCTGTCGCACCGCACCCACCAGCAGCCCGCCCAGCCGCTCCACCCACCCTTTGAAGGCAAAGGTCATCAGCGAGCCCAGCGCAATCCGCAGCAGGCGCATTCCCAGCAGCGTGGCCAGCGCCAACGCCACCACCGCCACCAGCCGGGTGATTTCCTCATTCCACCCCCAGCGCGCGCAAGCCCATGCCGCCAGCGGCTCATAACCCAGCCGCGTCACCAGCACGGCCACCACAATACTGATCAGCGTGGCCAGCTCATGCGAGAGTCCGCGGATCAGCCCCATCACCGCGCCATAGAGCAGCACGGCCACAAACAACCAATCCACCCAATTCCATGTTGCCCAGTCCATGCTCGCCTCCTTGCGTCAGCTTGCCAACTCCACGCCCGCCCGTGGCGCCACATCAATCTCGCAGCCGAGCATCTGCTCATCCTCGAACAAAAAGCGGCCATGAAACTTGCGGTTGGCCAGCACCAGCGGCATCCACACGCGGTCATCAGCCCACATTTGGTTGTAGGGCATTTCACGTTCATCAATCCACAGCGGGATGGCCTCCGGAGTTTCGGTGGGAATGCCGTCATAGGTGGCCGCAGTGAACACGTGGCACCGCAGGGAGTAGCCGTTGGTGAATTCAAAGTCCAGCACGCCGGCTTCCGTCGGCTCGTAGGGCGTGACTTTCAGCTCCTCCTGCGCTTCGCGGATGGCGCCCTGCCGTGGGGTTTCGCCCGGGTCCACGCGCCCGCCCGGCGCGTTGATCAACCCCGCGCCCATGCCCTGCAACTTGCGAATTAGCAGCACCATTCCATCCATGCGGATGAACATCAACGTCGCCGTTTCCCGCGGGCGCCACTGCGCCCAATCAATCTCCGAAAATTTCACACGACTCCTTCCACCAGCGGCCACGTTACCACACCCCTGCCCCAGCGGGAAAGCCGCATGGTCCGCGCGCTCCGGCGCGTTTTACTACGCGCGTTGAATGAACCCGCCCGTGCGGGTATCCACCCGCACGCGCTCGCCCTGCGCCATATATTCCGGCACTTGCAACTCCAGGCCGGTTTCCAGCTTGGCCGTTTTGGTGCGCGCGGTCACACTGGCGCCGCGCATCGCGGGCGCGCACTCCACAATCGTCAACTCCACGGCATCGGGCAACTGGATGCACAGCACCTTGCCTTCCTGAGTGAGGGCCTTGATGCCCTCCATGCCGTCCACCAGAAATGGCACCGCGTCTTCGATTTCGTCGGCCATCAGCTCGAACTGCGTGTAGTCATCCACATCCATGAACGTGAAGCGGTCGCCCTCGCGATAGCTGAACGACACCTGCCGCGTGTCGAAATCCGTTTCTTTCACCGGGTCGTCGCCGCGGAAGGTCTGGTCCAGCTTGGCCCGCGTACGCACGTTGCGGAACCGGATTTTATACAAGGTGGCCGCCCCCCGCGCCGAGGGGGTTTGCACCCGCAGTTGCTCCACCACGTGGGGGTCGCCATTCAGCTCCACCACGCTGTTTTTCGTCAAATCACACGCCTTGATCATGCACCCTTCTCCCGGCAAAAATTTCAAATTTAAGGCTTTTTATCCTTTATCAAATTAGATTTTTCTGTAACAGATAGTCAATGGCAAGCTTGCTTTACGAAGTATCATGCCCCAAATGATTGCAGAACGGAGTTGGCGGTTCCCCAACCGGATGCCTGCGCTGACCAAGGTGGTGCGGGAGGTTTCCGCGTGGATGGATGAGCTGCCGTTCTCCAATCGCGCCAAGTATTCCGCCACGCTGACCGTCGAGGAAATGGGCTCCAACATCGTCAAGTATGCCTATGACGACAGCGACGAACACGAAATCCATTTGCACATGGTGGCCAATCAGGACGTCGTTGAAATCACGTTTGAAGATGATGGCCATCCCTTCGACCCCACCCAACAGCCGCCGCCCGACATGGAAAAAATTGTCGCCGCGCCCAAATCCGGCGGCCTCGGCATTGAGCTGGTCCGGCGCATTAGCGAAAAAATGCACTACTTCCGCCAAAACAACCGCAACCGGCTGACGGTGGCTATCCGCCGCCTCGAAGCCCACGACACGCAACTCCTCGCGTTCACCTGACAAGGATCACCCCATGACTTTGCTCCGCACTCTCGGCTTGGTTTTGCCGCTGGCCCTGTTGATGACCGGCTGTGCCTCCACTCCGGCCAAACGCATCGAGAAAAATCAAGAGCTGTTTGATACCTTTCCCGTCGCTGCGCAAGCGCGCATCCGGAGCGGCCAGATTGACATCGGCTTCCAGCCCGACATGGTCCGCATGGCGCTCGGCGATCCGCAGCGCAAGCAGGTGCGCCGCACCGCCGCCGGCAGCACTGAAATCTGGCTCTATATGGATACCCTGCGCCGCTACGAGCGCCAGCGCGTGGACATTGACGGCATCAGCCTCGTGGGCCCCGGCGGCCTGCGCTCCATGGGCGGCAGCGCTTGGATCAATGTGGCGCAAACGCTGGCCTTCATCCGTACCCGGGTGGAGTTCCTCAACGGCGTTGTCAGTGCTATCGAGGAATCCCCGCCCGAGCCCCCAAAATAACTGCCCGGAGGTGCCGCTCCGTTCCGCCGCTGGTTGCCCGTTTGCCCGTCTCCACCGGCCCACGCTGTAACGCCCGCCGCCCACCATGAACATCGTTTGTGCCACCAGCGTCACGCAAGCCCGCGAAGCCTTTAGCGCCCTCGGCCACCTCACCCTGGTTCCCGACCGCGAAATCACCCGCGCCCATCTCGTCGCGGCCGATGCGCTCATCGTCCGGTCCAAAACCACCGTCAACGCCGAATTGCTTGCCGACACCCCCGTCAGCTTTGTCGCCACCGCCACCGCCGGCGCCGATCACTTCGACATCCCCTGGCTCAACGATGCCGACATTTGCTGGACCGCCTCCCCAGGCTGCAACGCCAACGCCGTCGCCGAATATGTCACCACCGTGTTGACGCTGCTGGCGCGCCGCCGCGCCGCACTGCTCCCCGGCCGCACCCTCGGCATCATTGGCTGCGGCCACGTCGGCAGCCTCGTTGCTGAAAAAGCCGGCCTGCTTGGCTTGCGCGTACTGCGCAACGACCCGCCGTTGGCCTTGCAAACCAACAGCGCCGATTACCTCCCGCTGGCCGAAGTTCTGCCCCATGCCGATATCGTCACCCTGCATGTCCCGCTTGAAAACGGCGGCCCCTTCCCCACCCGCCGTCTTGCTGATTGCCGCTTCTTCGAGATACTCAAACCCGGCGCCTGGTTCATCAACTCCGCCCGCGGCGAAGTCGTGGATTCCGACGCCCTCCAATGCGCCCTCGACCATCATCTCATCGCCGCCTGCGCGCTCGATGTCTGGGATGGTGAACCCCATCTGGCCGACGCCCTCAAAAACGCCGTGGATTTCCTCACCCCCCACATCGCTGGCTATACCCTCGAGGGCCTGCTCAACGGCACCCTCCACTGCTATCGCCACCTTTGCCAGTTCCTCGAAGTGGAACCCACTTGGACCCCCGACCCACGCCTACTCCCTCCCGCCCCCTTCATCGAAATTGATGCCGCTCACCGCGCGGATGACGACGTTCTCGCCGAGCTACTCGCCACCGCCTGCCCGATTCCTTGCGATACCCGCGCTTGGCGCACCGACATGGCCACTCCCGATCCCGCCGAACTTCGCCGGCGTTTTGACCGCTTCCGTAAGAACTACACTTCGCGCCGCGAGTTTTCTGCCATCCGCGTGCATCTCGCCCACGCCACTCCCGCTCTTCTCGAAACCGTCGCCGCCCTCGGCTTCCAAGTCTGCGCCCACTCGCCATGACCGCCCCGGTCCAGGCCCTGAAACTCGCGCTTCAACCGCCCCCGCCCTACAAGACGAAGCCGTGGACTGAAAGCCGGCAGAACCAAGCAGGAAAACAGGAAACACAGGAAAACAGGAACCGAAAACAGCCAACAATCCAGATGGTACGGAAGCTGTCTCTCCGGCTCCAAGCTCTAGGTTTCAAAATTCCATTGTCTGCTGTCCGCAGGACGTGGATGCGGAGGATTTCTTGCGGATTTTGGCGGGGCCGTTGCGCAAAAATAACCGGTAGATTTTTCGATAATGGCGCGTTGCGGACGACCCGAGCAGGACTCGTGTCCGCGAGCGGTCGGGCGCAATGCGCCAGCGCGGAAAAGATGCCCGTTGGTTTTTGCGCCGCCAAAATACACAAGAAAACCTCATCTCAACTCTCTCCCCACCTGCCCCACCCCCGCACCACCCCCACCCCACAAACCAAAGTCACGGACCACAAGCCAGCAGAGCCAAGCAGGAAAACAGGAAACACAGGAAAACAGGAACCGGAAGCAGCCAATAGACCGCAGGACATGATTCGGTTGTCCGCTGTCCGCAGGACGTGGACGCGGAGGATTTCTTGCGGATTTTGGCGGGGCTGTTGCGCAAAAATAACCGATAGATTTTCCGATGATGGCGCATGGCGGACGACCCGAGCAGGACTCGTGTCCGCGAGCGGTCGGGCGCAATGCGCCAGCGCGGAAAAGATGTCGGTTGGTTTTTGCGCCGCCAAAATACACAAGAAATCCTCCTCCCAACTCCCTCCCCACCCGCTCCCTCCTACCGCATGACCACCGCCGCCTCACCGCTCACCTTCACCGTCACCGCACGCGCCGCTCGCCTCGACGTTTGGCTCGCCGCCGCCCACCCCGCCATTACGCGCTCGCGCTGGCAGCAACTAATCAAAGACGGTCACATCACGCTCAACGGCACGCCGCTGCGCAAACCCAACACCCCCCTCGCCCCCGGCGACACGCTCCTCTACACCCCCCCCGCCCCCACCCCCTCCCCCCTTGCCCCCGCCGATATCCCGCTGGCTATCCTTTACGAAGACGGCGACCTCCTCGTCATCAACAAACCCACCGGCCTCGTCGTCCACCCCGCCCCCGGCCACCCCGGCAACACCCTGGTCAACGCCCTCCTGCACCACTGCGCCCACCTGCAGGGCATCGGCGGCGAGCTGCGCCCCGGAATCGTCCACCGCCTCGACAAAGACACCACCGGCGTTTTGGTCGTGGCCCAGAACGAAGCCGCCCACGCCGCGCTCGTCGCACAATTTGCCGGCCGCACCACCCACAAGGAATATCTCGCATTGGTGTGGGGCATCCCTGCCAAGCCTTGCGGCGAAATCAACCAACCCATCGGCCGCCATCCCGTCCACCGCAAAAAAATGGCCGTGACCGCCAAAGGCCGCGCGGCTCTCACGCGCTACGAAGTCATGGCCACCGGCCCGCGCGCCGCGCTGCTGCGGTTGGAAATCGAAACCGGTCGTACCCATCAAATCCGCGTGCATCTTGCCCATTTGGGCCATCCCGTAGTCGGCGATGCCACCTATGGCCGCGCCCGCTCGCTCCCCCCCGACGCACCGCCCATTACGCGCCAGATGCTCCACGCCCATCAACTCCACATCACCCACCCCCGCACCCACGCCCCCCTTGTCTTCACCGCCCCGCCCCCCGCCGACTTCCTCGCCCTTCAGCACCACCTCATTCCCCCGCCCCCGTAGCCCTCCCTCCTGTAATCGGGCAGCCACCTTAAAGCCCTCATAATAGCGATCTAATTTCACTTTTTGTTATATGTTGACTAGTACCAATGTAGTTATCTATATCATATTGTCTATGACTTATTTATAAATAATATTATCCTTCATAAACATCATGTTTTTAAGTGTTAATATCACTTATAATTATAAGTGAAATCAGCCTCAAATCGGTGCGTTGGCCCAGCGGGGAAAAAGCCCAAAACAGGGCGGATGGGGAGCGAGTCTTGATTTCTGACGGGAAGGCCCTAGTATTCCGGTTTCGCGCTTCGGGCGCGGCAATAAGGAAAAAGACCATGAAAATTGTATTGGCGTACTCGGGTGGTTTGGATACGTCGGTGATCCTGCGCTGGCTGAAGGAAAATTATCAGGCGCAGATCATCGCATTCGCGGCGGATGTGGGACAGGAGGAAGAGCTGAAGGGCCTGCGCAAAAAGGCGCTGGCGACGGGGGCGAGCAAAATCTACATTGACGATCTGCAAGAAGAGTTCGCGCGTGATTTCATTTTTCCGATGATGCGCGCCAACGCGATTTATGAGGGGCAGTACTTCCTCGGCACGTCCATCGCGCGGCCGCTGATTGCCAAGCGGATGGTGGAGATTGCGCGGCAGGAGGGCGCCACGGCCATCGCCCACGGCGCCACCGGCAAGGGCAATGACCAGGTGCGTTTCGAGTTGACGGCGGCGGCGCTCGCGCCCGATTTGCAGGTGATTGCGCCGTGGCGCAACGCGGCCTATCGCGAGCAGTTTCCGGGCCGCAGCGAAATGATCGCCTATTGCGCGAAGCACGGCATCAATGTGGAAGCGTCGGCTAAAAAGCCGTACTCCATGGACCGCAATCTGCTGCATATTTCCTATGAGGCGGGCATTCTGGAGGATCCGTGGTTCGACGCATTCGCGCCGCAAAACCGCGGGATGTTCAAGTTGACCGTCGCGCCGGAGGATGCGCCGGATCGCGCAGAAATTGTGGAGCTGGAATTTGTGCGCGGGGATTGCGTGGCGGTGAACGGCAAAAAGTTGTCGCCGCTGGGGGTCATGCGCGCGCTGAACAAGCTGGCGGGGCGGCACGGCGTGGGCCGCGTGGACATGGTCGAAAATCGCTACGTGGGCATGAAGAGCCGTGGCGTGTATGAAACGCCCGGCGGCACCGTGCTGCAGTTTGCCCACCGGCAAATGGAATCGCTAACCATGGACCGCGAAACCATGCACCTGCGCGACGGGCTGATCCCCCGCTATGCCGCCATGGTCTACAACGGCTTCTGGTTCGCGCCGGAACGCGTGGCGCTGCAAGCGCTGGTGGAAGAAACCCAGCGCAACGTCACCGGCACGGTGCGCGTGCGGCTCTACAAGGGCAACCTCTATGTGGCCGGCCGCAAGAGCGCCGTCTCGCTGTATAACCCGCAAATGGCGACCATGGATGCCGACCCGACCAAGGCCTACAACCAGGACGATGCCACCGGCTTCATTCGGCTGAACGCCCTGCGCCTGAAGGTGGCGGCCAAGGTGCAGGGCAAGCGTAAGAAATCGTTTTAACCCACGCTCGTTTTAGGGGTTCACCGCGTGGGGCATCCTCGGGTAGGATGCCCTACCGCGATAAGTAATAACAAGTATAAGGAGCCAACATGAAAATCCTGATTGCCGACAAGATGTCCAAGAACGCGATTACCGCGCTGGAAAAACTGGGCCACACCGTGATCTCCAACCCCGACCTCAAGGCCGAGGATCTGCCGGGCGCGATCGGCGATGCCGAAGTGCTGATTGTGCGTTCCACCAAGGTCATTGCCGCCACCATCGAGGCCGGCAAGGAACTCTCGCTGATTATCCGCGCCGGCGCCGGCGTGAACACGATTGATCTGGCCAAGGCGTCGGAGTTTGGCATTCACGTGACCAACTGCCCCGGCCGGAATACCGAGGCCGTGGCCGAATTGGCGATTGGTTTGCTGATTGCCGCCGACCGCCGGATTGCCGATGCCACCGCCGACCTGCGCGGCGGCAAGTGGCGCAAAAAAGAATATGGCAAGGCGGCGGGCCTCAAGGGCCGCACGCTGGGCATCCTGGGCGTGGGCTCCATCGGCAAGGCGGTGGTGCAGCGCGCCAAGGCGCTTGAAATGAATGTGGTGGCGTGGTCGCGCTCGCTTACGCCGGAAAAGGCCAAGGAACTGGGCGTGGGCTTCTGCGCCACGCCGGCGGATGTGGCCAAGGTGGCGGATGCCATCAGCCTGCACCTCGCGGCCAAGCCCGAAACCAAGAAGATGATCAACGCCGAGTTCATCGCGTTGCTCAAGCCCGGCGCTATCATCGTAAATACCGCGCGCGGCGAAATTATGGATTGGGCCGCGCTGAAAGATGCGTTGGCGGCCAAGAAAATCCGCGTGGCCAGCGATGTGTTTGATGCCGAGCCCACCGGTGGCGAGGAGCCCTTCGCCGATACATCCCTGGCCGCGGCCATGGTGGCCTGCACCCCGCACATCGGTGCCTCCACCGACCAGGCCTCCGAGGCCATCGCCGAGGAAGCCGTGCGCATCGTCAAGGTGTTCCAGGAAACCGGCAACCCGCCCAACGTGGTGAACATCCGCAAGAAGACCTCTGCGGTGATCAACCTCGTGGTGCGGCACTTCAACAAGGTGGGCGTGATGGCCCACGTGCTGGATTGCCTGCGTGGCGCGCAAATCAACGTGGAAGAAATGGAAAACCTCATCTTCGAGGGCGGCTTGGCCGCGTGCTGCACGCTCAAGCTCGACAAGAAGCCCGAGGCCGCTCTCGTGGAAAAAATCAACGCGGGCGAACACGTGATTTCCGCCGCGTTGAAATAACCCCCGCTCGAAAGCGCCTTGCCCATGAAACGCATCCTGCTGCTGCTGGCGTGCGCCGGCTGGCTGATGGCCGGTCCGGCGCAAGCCGAACTGTCTGACCCCGGTCAAATTCAAACCGAGGCCTATATCCAGTTGGTTCAGGCCGACCAAAGTTTGGATGCGGGCCGCTTGGACGAGGCGCTGCGCCAATATCAGGCCGCGCGCGATTATTACGTGCGCCTGGCCCGGGAGTTCCCGGGCTGGGAGCCGCGCGTGATTCAATATCGCAAGACCTATTGCGATAATCAGATCGCCGATATTCAGCGCCAGCAGGCCGGCGGGTCGCCGCGGGAGGAGTGGCCGGAGTTGGAACCCCTCCCCGGCGAGGCGCCGGCGGCGGCGCCGCCTGCGGTGGCGGTTGCCCCCGAAGAGCCTGCTCCCGTGGCGGACCGCTCGGTGGAAATCAACTACCTCAAGAGCCGCATCGCCAGCCTCGAGGAAGAGCTGCGCACGCGCGATTCCCAGCAAGCGGAATACGACACGCTCGCCGCCCAGTACAAGCAGTGCCGGCAGGAATTGGCTAATGCCAACCAGCAGGTGCAGAACGAAAAAAACGCCGGCCAGTCCGCGCTGGCCGCGCTGCAAGCCGAGGCCGACAAGAAGGACGAGCAACTCCGCGATCTACGCAAGGAGCTCAAATCCAAGAAACAATTGGATCAGGCCCTGAACGATCTGGAAGCCAAGGTCAACGAACTGCAAGCCCAGAACCAGCGGCTGGATGATGAGATCCAGGCGCTCAATCGCGAGTTGGATGATGCCGAAATCCGCGCCGACCAAGCCGAGCTGAAATTGCAACAAGCCGAAGCTTCGCTCAAGGCAGCCAACAAGGCTTTGGAAAAAGCGGAGAAAGCCGCCCAGGCTCGCGTGCAAAAAGATGAGCCGGCTCCCGCCAAAACTCAAGAGGCCGCTGCCGCAAAGCCATCGCGGAAGCCGGCGGTGGCGGATGTGCCTATGCCGCCGGTCGCCCCTGAAAAAGCGCCGCCCGCGGAACAGCCGGCGCCCCCCGCCTTGCCGCCGCCCGTCAAGGTGACCAGCACCGCCGCGCCCCGCGAAGTCCCCGCGGGAATGAACGCGGCCGACTTTGTGCGCCAGTTGTTGCAGGAAGGCCAAAACGACGCCGCTCTCGCCACCGTGCTGGTAGCGCGGCAAAGCCACCCGGCAGACATGAATCTGGTACTAATCGAGGGCATCACCCTGATCCGCCTGCAACGCTATTCCGATGCCGCCATCCTGCTCGTGGATTTGGCGCGGAACAATCCGCGTAATGCCGAAATCAACGCCACGCTGGGCGCGGCCATGATGGGCGCGGGCTTCTATGAGGAAGCGCGCGAAAGCCTGCTGGCCGCCATCCGGCTGGATAAACACCTGCCGGAGTGTCTCTACAATCTGGCGCAACTGTACGCCTTGGTGGACCCCAAGGATCTCAAGCAGGCCCGCAAGTATTACAAGCAGGCGCTGGCGCTTGGCGTCATGCCCGATGCCCAATTGGAAGCCATTCTCCAATAGGCGCGGCGACGGGTTGCCCGCCCAAGATCAGGCTGCGCCGGAAGACCTCCGCCGATGAAACTGCGGTTGGCCAAATGGCTGGTGGGCGTGCTGCTGCTGCCGCTGGCCGTGGCGTTGACCATGACGTTCGGCCGCGTGGTGTTCATCCTGGCGCAATCCCCCGCTCGCCTGCCGATGCTGCCCGCCGCCGCCTGTGTGGCGGGCATCGCCATCTGGGCCATCATCTGGCTGTTTCTGCCGCCGTTGACGCGCACCTATGTTCTCGGCCATGAGCTGACCCACGCGCTGTGGACCATCCTCTTCGGCGGCCGGGCTTCGCGCTTGCGCGTGGGCGAAAACGGCGGCAGCGTGCAGGTCAGCAAAACCAACGTGTGGGTGACGCTGGCGCCCTATTTTTTCCCGCTATACACCTTTGTGGTGGCGCTACTGTGGCTGCTGGCGGTGTGGCTGTTCCCCGCCGTGCAACCCTATGCCTCCATTTTTTTGTTTTGGATCGGCCTGACGTGGTCATTCCACATCACCTTCACCCTGCGCTTTTTGGGCTTCAGCCAGCCAGATGTGCGGGAGCACGGCCGGCTGTTTTCCTATGCGCTGATCTATGTCATCAACCTGGCTACCATCGGCGCAGCGCTGGTGGCGGCCAGCTCGTGGACGTATCGGGGCGCGGCGGCCGATGTGCTCGATAATCTCGTGTGGCTGGGCCAGGCTGCACGCACTTTCTACGGCTGGGCCATCACGCGTCTGCCGGACTTTGCGGCATGACGCGCACGCCAGCGCCGCCCGGCGCAAAACGGCTTGAAGCCTGCACCGCGTTGGGCCATGCTTCCAGCCGGTTGTCACGGAAAGGATTCAACACATGAAGGGCATCGTTTTGGCTGGTGGGTCGGGCACGCGCCTCTATCCCATTACGCGGGTCGTGAGCAAACAGCTCTTGCCCGTACACGATAAACCCATGGTGTATTATCCGCTCTCCGTGCTGATGTTGACCGGCATCCGCGACATCCTGATCATCAGCACTCCCGAAGATTTGCCGCGTTTCCGCGCGCTCTTGGGCGACGGCTCCGCGCTGGGCCTCCGGCTCTCCTACGCCGAGCAACCCAAGCCGGAAGGCCTCGCGCAGGCATTTTTGATCGGCCGTGAATTCATCGCCGGCGAGCCCGTGGCGCTGATTCTTGGCGACAACATTTTTTACGGCATGGGCCTGTCGGGCATTTTGCACCGCGCCGGCGCGTTGCAATCCGGCGGCCTGATTTTCGGCTATCTCGTCAACGATCCCGAACGCTACGGCGTGGTTGAGTTTGATGCCGCCGGCAAGGTGCTGGGCATCGAGGAAAAACCCGCCAAGCCCAAATCCCACTACGCGGTGCCGGGCCTCTATTTTTATGACGGCACGGTGTGCGACATGGCCGCCGCATTGAAACCGTCCCCCCGCGGCGAGTTGGAAATCACCGACCTGAACCGGAAGTATCTCGAAAAAGGCCAACTGCGCGTGGAATTGCTCGGCCGCGGTTTTGCCTGGCTGGATACCGGCACGCATGAGTCGTTGCTGCAAGCCTCCAACTTTGTGCAAACCATCGAGGAGCGGCAGGGCTTGAAGATTGCCTGCTTGGAAGAAATTGCCTTCCGCGCCGGCTGGATTTCCCGGGACCAGTTGCGCGCGCAGGGCGAAGTCATGGCCAAGAATTCGTATGGCCGCTACCTGCTCGAATTGGCCGATGGCCGCCACGGGTGAAGCCATGGCCTTGCAATGCACCCCCACCGCCCTGCCGGGCGTCCTGATTTTTACGCCGCAGTTGCACGGTGACGCGCGCGGATTCTTTCTGCAAACATACCACGCCCGCGAGTATGCCGCCGCCGGCCTCGCCCGCACTTTCGTGCAGGACAACCTGTCGCGTTCCTGCCGCGATACCGTCCGCGGGCTGCACTACCAACTCCGGCATCCGCAGGCCAAACTCGTCAGCGTCCTGAGCGGTGCGGTTCTGGATGTTGCTGTGGATATCCGCCGCGGCTCGCCCACCTTCGGCCGGCACGTCACGGTGGAACTCTCCGCGGAGAACCGCCGACAACTGTTCATCCCCGAAGGCTTCGCCCACGGCTTCCGCGTGCTGACCGATACCGCTGACTTCTATTACAAGTGCACGGATTTTTATACCCCCGGCGACGAATACGGCATTTTCTGGAACGACCCCGCCCTCGGCATTCCATGGGGCACAATCGCCGCGCCCGTGGTCTCCGCCAAAGATGCCGCCTTGCCCCACCTTCGCGACCTCCCCACCGCCCACCTGCCCGCGTTCCCGGCCGACGCTTCATAACGCCACCCTCCCTCCGGCAAGTTGTCCCGCCAAAAAACGGGGGCGGTGTGCATCCCTGCGCCACCGCCCGCCGTGCTGTCGCCGTTGCGTTAGAACTGGTATTCGGCAGAAAGAATGAAGTTCCGGCCGGCTTCGTTGCTGCCTGAGCCGTGCTGGCGGTAATCCTTATCGGTCACGTTGTCCACTCCGCCCACCAGCGAGAGCCGCTGGTTGACCTTCCAGCCCGCGCGCAGATCAGCCACGGCATAGCCCGGCGTCCCACCCGGCGGAATGCGCTGCGTATCCCGCTTGTCGTTGGCCGTCAGCCGGTCTTCTTTGGCAACCGCGCGGACCACGCCCTCCACCCAAAACCGCTTGGATGGCTCCTGCCAGCGCAGCGTGGCAAAACCGCTCATCGGCAGCGTGCGGATATATTCGTGGACGGGCTCGCCGGAGGTGGATGTGTAGTCGGTGTATCCTTCCATCCACGTGAACCCGAAGCGGGATTGCCATTGGTCGGTATATTTCAGCTTGAGCTCCGTTTCCACGCCGTGGACGTAGCCTTCGCCGCTGTTGGCGCGGCTGAAATAGTTGTCGCCAATGTGGTGCGAAATGATTTGATCGCGCAAATCGGTATAGAAATACGCGATATGCCACGCCACATACCGGCTCTCCACCCGCGAACCAATTTCGCCACCGAGGAACTTCTCGGGGTCCAGATCCGGCGAAGGAATGGCGATGTCCGTGCTGCGATTGACGTTGAAGCTGGTCAGATCGTAGAGCCCGGGCGCGCGGTAGGCCTGCGACAACGAAGCATACACCAGCCAGTGTTCATCAATCACTTGGCACGCCAGCCGCAGATGCCCGGAAAGGTCGGTCCAGTCGTCTTCAAACGATGCTGGCGTGTGCGGCGTGGTTTCAAAGTTTTCGTAACGCCCGATGTCGGCCTTGGCGTATGTTGCCCGCGCGCCGGCGGTCAATTCCAACCGCTCCGTCAGGGCCAGGCGGTCTTGCAAATAAATGGCCGCCATGTGGTAATACGAGTCGTCAGCCACCGGCCCCTGAATGCCGCGCGAAACAAATTCACCATCCTCATCGTATGAGCGGCGGAAGCTGTCAATTTTGTCGCGAATGTATTCCGCGCCGTAGGCCCAAGTGCCGAAGCTGGTGTCCTTGAGCAAGTCCGCTTTGACGCCCCACGTACGCACATCAAAGCCGTCCACTTCGCTCGTGCCGCTCTGCTTTTGGACTTCCTTGGTTTCCTCTTGCCGCTGGCCGTAGAACGTCAGCTCCAAGGTGTCATAAAACGGCGTGGCCTCCCGGTCAATGTAACGGACATACCCCAGATCATGATCCTGATCAAAGCGGTGAATCGGCTCGGTGCCGATGGTGGTGCCATGCCACGAAATCCCCCACGGCGTGCGGTGCGTGCGCCAAATATCGTCTTGATCCACCGAGAAGAATGCCAAAATCATTTCCCGGTCGCCGGGCAACGCCAAGCGCAACTTGGCGTCAAAATTAAGCTCGTCATAGCCCGTTTTCTTTTGCCGGCCCACATGCCGCCCGCCTTCCAGATCACCAAACGATTTCGCGGTCACGCCGACTTGCGCGGCGTAGTGTTCCGTGGCATACGCCGTTTCCGCCCGGCCAATTACTGAACGCTCGGCGGATGCCGCCCGCCCAGCAAGGCGGCCACCCCATGCCTTTACGCCGGGCGCCGCAAACTCCGGCAGCGTGGAAAATACCTGCAACGTGCCGCCGACCGCATCCGAGCCATACAACACCGCGCCGGGACCCTTGAGCAGTTCCAAATGGCTCAGCGAAAAGCTGTCCACCGTGTTCCAATACTGGTTCGGGCCGCTGCGGAAAACTGGCGAGTTCAGGCGAATCCCGTCCACCAGCAAAAGGGTATGGAACCCCGTGAAACCGCGAATGTAGGGCGAGCCCTGCCCGTAGGATGTTTTTTGCACCAGCACGCCGGGCACAATCGAAAGCGCTTCCGGCAGTGTGCGGTCTTGGCGCTCGAAAAGATCCTCGCCGGTGATTTGCTCCACCGAACTCGCGGTCTCATTGATCGGCTCAGGAATCCGCGACGCCGTCACCACGATCGGCGCCATCTCCACAACTTTTTCTTCCGCATTCGCGCCCAGCCCAACCGCCAGAACGACAAACCCAATGCCATACTTCAGCGCTCTCATCAGACCCAACCTCCTTGGATTTATGATTTTAGAGATATAATCGCCGTCCCCGCGCAAAAAGTTCACCACCCCCCATAATTTTTTTCAAGTTTTCCACACCATGGAAAAAAGTTTATCCCGCATCGGCGGGATTTTCCACGCCATGGAAAAATCCACAGCAAAAGTTCCACACCGTGGAAATATATTTATCCCGCATCAGCGGGATTTTCCACGCTGTGGAAAAATCCACGGCAAAAGTTCCACACTGTGGAAAAATCGGCGACAAAAGTTCCACACTGTGGAAAAATCCGCGCCCCGGCACCCGATTTTTTCCACACAATGGAACAACTTTGAGTCCACTTTTCCACACAATGGAACAACTTTGGGCCATTTTTTCCACACTGTGGAAAAATCGGCGGCAAAAGTTCCACACCGTGGAAAATCCCGCCCACGCGGGATGAATAATTTTCCACAGCGTGGAAAAGTGCGGCGCTCGGCAACGCGCCAACCGCAAAATATTAAATTATCGGGCCACCCCCTATTGGGGGGTGAGGGCGGAGGCGAGGGACAGCAGGACGTAGGAGGTGACGAGGTTGGGCTCGGCTTCCCACCAGCGGTTGTTGTCGTTGACCCAGTGGCCGTCGGGTTTTTGCAGGGCCACCAGTTTGCGCGCGACTTCTTCGCGCCAGACCACGGTGCGGCCGTCGGGGAGCGTGAGGGTGGCATCGCCGGCGGCCTTCAGGCTCTTGGTCAGCACGTTGAAGAAGTAATAGAGGCCCTCCTGACCCATGCCGGGATTTTCGTCGAGCGACCAATGGCGCTCGGCCCAGTCCTTGGCGGCTTGCACGCGCACGTCGGTTTCATCCACTTGGGCGTAGATCAGCGCGAGCAGGCCGGCGTAGGTCATGCTGCCATAGGAGCGCAGCGTGACTTTGCCTTCAGCGTTGGTGTTCGCGGCGCCCGCGCCCGGGGTGTAGGCGAAGCCGCCGCGCGAGTCGGCGTCGTCGCTGACGTAGGAATTGGTATTCACGCCGGGCAGGTTTTGCACCTGCGCCAGAAATTCCTGAACCGCGCCCCAATCCAAATCGGCCTTGGGATCGCCCGCGGCGCGCAGGTCTTCGACGTCCTGCGTCAGGCGCATGGCTTCGTAGGCCATGTAGGAGTTGGAGAGGTCGGCATACGCGCGGCCGGTCTCGGCATCGTAGCCCATGCCGCCACGGTAGATGCCGTCATCGAGATACTGCATTTTGGCGAGGTAGGTGCGCGCCTTTTGGATCACGGGAACCAGTTCCGGGCGGCCCAACGCATGGAGCGCGGACATGCAGACCGCGGTGTTGTAGTTGGCCAGCCCGCCGCCGCGCCGTTCCATGGAGGGCGCGCGCCAAATGGAGCCGTCTTCGTGGACGCTGGTCAACACATACACCATGGCCCGCGCGATGGCGTCTTGATATTCCACCGGGTTGGCGCGGTGCAGCGCCCACATGGCCAGCGCTGTCAAGGCGGGTGTTTCGGGGCTGCCCCAGTGGCCATCTGCCTGTTGTTGCGCGGCCAGCCATGCCGCGCCACGGGCGAGGGCTGCCTGGCCATCCGCGGCCAGGTCCGCCGGCATCTCGGCACGGACTTCGCCCACCATCAACCCCAGCATCAGCAAAACACAAATCCAAATTTTCATCCGTTTGTCCTTTCCATCATCCTGTATAAACGCCGCAGCGCCCGCGCGGGTTCGCCACATAGAAAATCAGTGTACGCTATTTTTGGGAAAGCGTCACGCGGGAGAGCCGGCGCGCGCCGCATGGATCAGGCCGAGCAGCACGGTGCAGGCGGTATCGGTGCGCAGCGGGCGCGGCCCCCACGAGACGGCCGCAAAGCCGCGCGCGGCCAGCCATTCCAGTTCGTAGGGCACCCAGCCGCCTTCGGGACCCACGGCCAACACGATGCGGCTGGCGGCCGGGAGCGCGGCCAAAGCGACGTGGGGGAATGCGGCGGGGCCGGGATGAGCCACCAGTTGCGCGGCATAGGGGCCACCAGCCGTCAAAGCCGTGACCGCTTTTTTGAATTGGCGATAAACGCTGACTTCCGGCAGCCGGGTATCTCCCGCCTGCTGCAAACCGGCGATCAGTTGGGCGCGGACAAAATCGGCGGCGAGGACGTGGGTGTCGAAATAGTTGCGTTCGGTTTTCCACGCGTTGGTGATGAGAATGCGCCCGACGCCCAGCGCGGCCAGCACGGGCCACAGGCGTTTCATCACTTTGGGGCGCGGCATGGCCAAGAGGAGATCCACCGACGGGCGCGGCGGCGTGGCGCCGTCCAGGTGGCATTCCAACTGCACCGCCGGGGCCAGCCCTACTATCTTGGCGCGGCCGAGCGGGCCATCTACCACCCCAATGCGCAGGGAGGCGCCAGGCGTGGCGTGCAGCACTTCGCGGATGTGGCGCGCGCGGTCATCGGATAAAAACGCCGTGCCGTCCGCTTGAATCTCGCCGGGCTCAAGCAAAATCAGGTTCATGGGGAACCGCCCGGAGAGCAAGGCCCGCGCGGCGGCGGGCTACACCATTTGGACGTCGTGCTTGGCCTCGAAGGCCGTGATGTCGGCTTCGTGAGTCAACGTGAGGCCGATGGCATCCAGCCCGCTGAGCAATTTTTCTTTCACGTCGGGCGTGATCTCGAACGGGAAAACGCGGTCGGGATCGGCGTGAACGATGACGGTTTGCGCCGCGAGGTCCACAGTGGCTTCCAGCTTGCGTCCTTTGGCGGCGCTGAAAATCCAATCCACGTCGGCGCTGGCGAGTTCAATCACGAGGAGGCCGTTGCCGTAGCTGTTGTTTTTGAAGATGTCGGCAAAGCCGGGGATGCGTTTGTCGCCCTCGCCGCGCCACGGGGCAATGACGGCTTTGAAGCCGTATTGCTGCACGGCCCAGACGGCGTGTTCCCGGCTGGAGCCGCAGCCAAAGTTGTTGCCCGTCACCAGCAGGGAGGCGCCGGCGCGTTCCGGTGCGTTGAGTTCAAAAGCAGGATCGGGTTGGCCGTCGGGCAGGTAGCGCCAGTCGAAGAACAACGCCGGGCCAAAGCCGGTACGCTCGATGGACTTCAAAAACTGCTTGGGAATGATTTGATCCGTATCCACGTTGGCGCGTTCCAACGTGGCAACCACGCCGCGAAAAGTTTTGAATGCATCCATGTTAGTTGCCTCCTTCGAGCCAAGTGCGTACATCCACAAAGTGGCCGGCCACTGCGGCCGCGGCAGCCATGACGGGGCTGACCAGATGCGTCCGCCCGCCCTGCCCCTGACGGCCTTCAAAGTTGCGGTTCGAGGTGGATGCGGCGCGCTGGCCGGGTTTGAGTCGGTCGGGGTTCATGGCCAGGCACATGCTGCAGCCGGGGTTGCGCCACTCCGCGCCGGCAGCAAGGAAGATTTGGTCCAGCCCTTCGGCTTCGGCCTGCGCCTTGACGCGCGCCGAGCCGGGCACCACGAGCGTTTGTACCTTGGGCGCCACCCGGCGGCCTTTGAGCACGCCCGCGGCTTCACGCAAATCTTCAATCCGTCCGTTGGTGCAACTGCCAATGAACACCACATCCACCGGGATGGAGGTCAGCGGCGTGCCGGGCTTGAGGTCCATATAGGCCAGCGCTTTTTCGACATCGCTGGGCTGGACGGTGGGCACGTCGTGCGGGCCGGGCACCACGCCATCAATATCCACCACCATGCCCGGGCTGGTGCCCCAACTGATTTGCGGCACGAGCGTGCTGGTATCAATGGTGATTTCGCGGTCGAAAGTAGCGTCGTCATCGCTGCGCAACGTTTTCCAAAACGCGATGGATTTGTCCAGCGCCGCGCCGCGCGGGGCGTAGGGTTTGTCGCCGCTGGCGATGTATTCGAACGTGGTGTCGTCCGGCGCGATCAGGCCGGCGCGCGCGCCGGCTTCGATGGACATGTTGCAGATGGTCATGCGCCCGGACATGTTCAGCGCGCGGATGGCCTCGCCGGCATATTCCAACACACAGCCGGTGCCGCCCGCGGTGCCGATTTCGCGAATCAGGCGCAGAATGAAATCCTTGGCGGTGACCCATTTGCCGGGGCGCCCGGTGAAGGTGGCCCGCATGGAGCGGCTGCGCCGCTGCCAGAGGGTTTGCGTGGCCAGTACGTGTTCCACCTCGCTGGTGCCGATGCCGAACGCCAGCGCGCCAAACGCGCCGTGGGTGGCAGTGTGCGAGTCACCGCAGACAATCGTCAACCCCGGCAGGGTCAGCCCCAGCTCCGGCGCCATGATGTGAACGATGCCCGTGGAGGGATCACCGATGCCGTAGAGTTTCAGGCCGAACTCGGCGCAGTTTTTCTTGAGCGTGTCAATCTGGGCCTTGGCAATCCGGTCCATGATGTTGAGCGGGTCCACGGTGGGCACGTTGTGGTCAATGGTGGCCACGTTCAGCCGGGGCTGGCGCACCTTGCGGCCGGCGAGGCGCAGACCGTCAAACGCCTGCGGGCTGGTGACTTCGTGGACCAACTGCCGGTCAATGTATAGCAGGGTGGATCCGTTGGTTTCCTCGCGCACGACGTGGCGCGACCAGACTTTGTCATAGAGAGTTGTGCTCATACGTAACGCCGGACTATACGGCCCTCCCCCCAACGGCGCAAGCTTCGGACACGTTTTGTCACCAACCCAGATTAGCCTTCAAAATGATGTTTTTTTGTGCTAGGATGGTACATGGCAAGGTGGGAAAGGCTCATTGATATGCAACTGAATATCGCGTGGGGCAGCAGCTTGGAGCGGATGGCGGATGATCTCTTTCGCCGTTTGGGCGAGTGCCGCGTTGGGACGGCGGAAATCTTCGCCAAACGCGATTGTATTGTTGTCCCCAACCGTATTCAGCAGGCGTGGCTCCAACACCACTTTCTCTTCGACATGCCCCGGGGCGCCACGCCGCACGTGCTGGCCAACTGCGACTTCCCCCCTTTCAACCTCTTCATCAACGACTGGCTCAACCGCATCTCCCCCGCCGAGCAGCCCGGCCGCCCCGATCCCGAAAAGCACCCCTTCTCCGTCAAAAGCACCCGCTGGCGCATTTTTAATTTCCTGCTCAACGGCGACCTCTCCGGCGACTTCGCCCCCCTCTTGCAATATGTCCAGTCCCGCGGCTCCGGTTCCCGCGACTCCCGTAAATGCTTCAAGCTGGCCGGGCGTCTCGCCGCGCTCTTCGATCAGTACGTCACCTACCGCCCCGCCATGATGCTCGAATGGAGCAAGTCCACCCCCGCTTCTCTCCCGCCTGAACTCCACTGGGAACCTGCGCTATGGCGGCAAATCACTTCCGGCGCCCAAAATTATACCTACCTCGATCTCTATCAACGCATGATTGAGCACCTCGGCGAATGCAGCATCGAAAACCAATACCGCCGCATCTTTGTCTTCAACCCCTCCCTCATGCCCCCCGTCCACCTGGCCTTCTTCAAACTCCTTGGCGATATCCTCCCCGTTCACCTCTACCTCTTCAACCCCGCTCCTGCACACGACTGGTTCGACCGCGAATCCCTCCGCCAGCGAATCCAAGACGCAGCCCGCACCGACGCTCTCTTCGACCTGCCCGGAGACCCCGACGATCTCCTCAACCTCAAACACCCCCTCCTTGATGCCTACGGCCGCGGCGCACGCGACATGGCGGGCATCACTCTCGATTTCGGCGATGGACAAATCGTTGAAACTGCCACTCCCGCCTACTCCAACTCTCTCCTGCATACCCTCCAGCAATCCATCATCGAGTGCGATGCCTCCATGGACACGCCCCCTCTCCCCCCCGACGGTTCCATCCAAATCCACAAGTGCCACGGCAAAATGCGTGAAGTCGAAATCCTGCGCGATCAACTTCTCGACTGCTTCAACAACGATCCTACGCTGCAACCCCGCCACATCCAGGTGCAAGTCCCCGACCTCAACGATTACGCGCCTTACATCGAAGCCGTCTTCTCTACTCCCAACCGCGATGCTCGCGACACCATCCCCTTCGTCATCGCCGACAGCGTTTCCACCGGCGAAAGCCAGGCCGCCGAGGCCTTCCGCCAGCTCCTTGCTCTCAGCGATAGCCGCTTCACCGCTCCCGAAATCCTCGACCTCCTCCGCTACCCCGGCATCGCCCGCCGTTTCCACTTCTCCCCCGGCGACGTGGATAACGCCGCCGCGTGGATTCAAAAAGCCGGCATCCGCTGGGGCCGCAACCGGCATCACCGGCGTGAAGTCGTGGCGGATTTCACCGAAGATACCACTTGGCAAGTCGGCTTCGATCGCCTCTTCCTCGGGTACGCTCTCGGTTCCAAGGACGACCATTTCCCCGAATTCCAAATTTCTCCCAGTGACACCGTCGAAGGCGGCGACGCAATCCTCCTCGGCCATCTCGCCCGCTTCTACAATGCCCTGACCGACTTTGCCAAATTCTCCTCCTCCGAACACTCTCTCGCCGAATGGGCGGACCGCCTCGACCTCGCCCTCAACGACTTCTTCCTCAGCGATAACGAAACCTATCTCCACATCGCCGTCCTCAGAAAAGCCGTTGGCCTCCTGCGCACAACCGCTGCCGCTTCCGGCTTTATCGGAAAAGTCCCCATCGCCATCATCCGCGATTTCCTCGCCGGCCACTTCAACGAGACCGAAGGCGGCTCCGAGCTGCACCGCAACGCCGTCGTCTTCAGTTCCCTCCGCCCCGGCAGCACCGCCCCCCGCCGTGTGCAGGCCCTGCTTGGCATGGGCGACTCCCTCTTCCCGCGCGTCAACGACCGCCCTGCCTACGACCTTCTCCGCGACACCCGCAAAATGGGCGACCGCTCATCCACCATCGAAGACCGTCAGGCCTTCCTCGAAGTCATCCTCAACGCCCGCGAAATACTCCTCATCTTCTATCCCGCTTTCTCCGAGGAAGACAACACCGCCTCCATCGAATCCGTCGCCGTCCGCGAGCTGGCGGAATACATCAACCGCCGCTTTCAGTCCAAAGAAGGCCCATCACCCCTCCAAACCTTCACTCACCGCCTGCAAGCCCACAACCCGGCCTATTTCACTGCCAGCTCCCCGCTCTTTTCCTACTCCTCCACCGCCGGCAAAACCGCCCAAGCCATTCTCCAGCCGCCGGCGCCGGCCCCCGCCGCCGCGGCTGCCCCTGCCGCCGCGCCCGCTCCATCTTCACCCACCATCCACGTCGGCCTGCACGAGCTGATCAGCTTCTTCAAAAACCCCGCCGAGTACTACTTCACAAAAATCCTCAAGGCCTCGTTATCCACTGGCGACGACATCATGCTCGAAGACACCGAGCCTTTTGCATCCGATACTCTGCAAAACTGGCAGGTTCGCAAGCGGCTCATTGACTCGCTTGCCGCCGGCGAAGACGACTCCGCCCGCCAGCGTATCCTCGCCGAGCTCACCGCCAACGGCAACGCCCCTTTCGGCCCCGCCGGACAAAAATGGTTCGCTGAACTGCGCGATGAAGCCGAAGCCCTCATCAACCAATCCCCCGGCAACCACCTGCCAATCCTCAAAGATATTCTCGTTGCACAAAAGTCGCTCACTCGAACCGAATTCCGCGTCAGCATCCCTGTGCGCGACATCCAGGTGGAACTCTCCGGCTTCGACCGCCTGCATCCCGCCTGTGGCATCGTCCACTTCCAACCCTCATCCGCCCAACCCCACAAGCACATTGGGACCTGGCTCACCCACCTCTTGGTCAACGCCGACCCTTCCTCATCTCGGCCCTGCTCCTGCAGCGTAATGCGAAAGAAAGCTGAACTCGACCCGCTCCACTTTGCCCCCTTCAAGTCCCCCGCCGACGCCCAAAACATCCTCGCCGCCTACCTCGAAATCTTCCTCTATCAATCCGCCCCGCCCCCACGTTATACCCCGGACACCGCCTGGGCTTTTGTCGAGCAGTTTCACGGCAAGGGAAAAACACAAGACGTCTCATTGAGGGAGGCTAAAGGGAAATGGGAAAATCCATACGGCGGCTCATCCTTCCAAGGCGAGGCCAACCCCTACTACTTGCAGCTCTACGGCGCCGACGGCCCGTTTGAACCCTTCGACAAGTTTAGAAGCGCCGCCGAAAAAATCATCCTCCCCATGTGGCGGCATCTCAATCCGGAGGACCCGGCATGAGCGACTTTTCCAATCTCGTCTTTTCTCCGACCCACGCTTTCGACACGCCCCAGCTTGTCGAAGCCAGCGCCGGCACCGGCAAAACCTACAACATCCAGAACGTCTTCCTCCGCCTCATCCTCGAGAAAAACCTCTCCGTCCGCGAAATCCTCGTGGTCACCTTCACCAACGCCGCCACCTGCGAACTCCGTGAACGCCTCCGCAACGTCCTCCTCGATTGCCGTTATTATCTGGAAGCCCCCCCCGCCGGCGCGCTCACCCCGGAACAGCAGCGCATCCACGACGCCCTTCAACTCGTCCCCCACAAAACGGATGAGGAAATCCAACTGCTCAAGCAGCGCGTCCAGCTCGCCATCATGGACTTCGACAGCGCCGCCATCATCACCATCCACGGCTTCTGCCAGCGCGTCCTCAAACACTACGCCTTCGAATGCGGCCATGACCCCGACGCCGAACTCATGCCTGAAGCCTCCCACATCATCCGCGAGGCCTGCCAGGACTGGTGGCGCAAAAACGCCTACACCCCCTCCCCCGACTCACCCAACCCGTTTGAGAAGATCGGCCAACTTATCCAGCTCGTAACCGAACTCTACAAACACCCCACCGCCACCATCAGAGCCGCCGCGCTGCCCGATACACCTGCCTTCCAAGATGCCACCTCCGCCTGCAAGACCGTTTTTACTGGCTTCAAAAACATGCGCGGTAATTTCAATTGGAAATCCAAGGCAATAATCACCCGGGTAGATGACACTGTTGATGCTTCTCCCGTCTTCGACTCCATCAAGCAGAACCCGGCTGAATGGGATGCTTGGGCGGCTGCACAAAGGGAATTGCCCGCCCCGCGTCATGAACTCGGCGAGTCTTTTTTAACCATCGTGAATACAGCGTCAGCTCCGCCAACCACCGGCAATGCCAAACCTTTTGTGCTGGCCCTGCAATGTATCGCCCAAACTGCTGCCCAGAACTTGTTATTGGCTCCACAAGCCAAAATAGCTCAAGAAATCCGCGCCGACATTACCACCCGCATCCGCGACCGTGCCGCGCTCACCTACGACGCCATGCTTACCAATGTCCGCGATGTCCTCCGCACCCTTCAAACCGGCGACCGCCTCCGCGCTGTCCTCCGCAAGGAATTCCGCGCCGCTCTCATTGACGAATTTCAAGACACCGACCCCGTCCAGTACGATATTTTCTGGAATCTCTTTTCCGAAGGCAGCATCCCGCTGGTTTTCGTCGGCGACCCCAAACAAGCCATCTACGGCTTCCGCGGCGGCGACATCTTCACGTATTACGGCGCGAAGGAAGCAATTGCCGCCAGCCATCAGCACTCCCTCGAAACCAACTTCCGCTCCGAAGCCAATCTGGTGGCCGCCATCAACGAATTCTTTGCCGACCCAGTCAACGGCCGCACCTTCCAGAATGAACACATCGCCTACTCCGGCCAACTCAAGGCAAATGATGTCCCCGCCGCAAAGGCGCTGCTGGTTGATGGCGCCCGCGATGACCAACCCTTCCACATCTGGACCTTGGACGACCCGCAGCAGAAAGACTGGTCCAGCCCCGTCGCCCGCGAAATCGTCCGCCTGCTGAGCGACCCCAAAACCACCATCGGCGGCTCTCCCGTCCGCCCCAACCAAATCGCCGTTCTCGTCAACACGCACAAAGAGGCGGCGGCTGTGGAGTCCGCCATCAAAGGGATGAGCGTCAACGCCGTCCGGCAGGCCACGGACAACATTTTCAACAGCCCCGAAGCCGCCAATCTTTCACTCCTCATGGCGGCCGTGCTCGAACCCGGCAAAGGGCGCGCCATCCGCAACGCCCTCGCCTCCGGCCTCCTGCCCTGCACCCACGACGACCTCCGCCACTATAACGCCGCCAGCGACAACCTCTCTCCGGGCATCCAGCCGCCGGCCGCCGCTTCGCGACCGTTTGAAGAATGGAGCGAGTTCTTCCACGGCGCCGGCGAGCGCTGGAACCAGTATTCCTTCATGGAAGCCATCCAATATCTCTTCTCCCAACTGGAAGTGCTGCCCCATCTTGCCGCCTCCCCCGACGGCACCGAACGCATCGCCGATCTCCGCCACCTCATCGAGATCATCCATCAGGCGGCACGCTCCAAAAAACTCGGCCCCATCGCCCTCACCCGCTGGTTCAACCGGCAACGCAAATCGGAATTCCGCGATAAGGACGGCGACGACGACGCCACCGCGCGCGTCTCTGACGACAGCGACGCCGTGCAGATCATGACCCACTTCAAAAGCAAGGGCCTCCAGTTCCCCATCGTCTTTGCGCCCACGCTGTGGAAACTCCAAACCCGCTCGGTCAGGGCAGACGATGCCACCTGCAAATACCACGAAAACAATCAGCTCATCCTGGACTTGGACACCGCCTCCGCCGCGGGCAAGGAAAAAGCCAAAACGGAGGCCCATCAGGAAAACATCCGCAAAATCTATGTCGCGCTCACCCGCGCCATCAACCGGGTCTATCTTTTTGCCGCAGATGGCAATCCCAAGCCCGAACAATATGCCTTGTCATGGCTGCTGGAACACGTTTCCGGCACTACGCCCCACATTCTCCGCAGTCCCGTCCCTACCGACCTGCCCACCGCTCCGTGGCAGGATCCTACCCCGCCGCCTGCTCCGGAGTCCCTGCAACCGCGCGCCTTGAACAACCCCGTGGACAAGTCGCATGGCCACGCCAGCTTCTCCTCCCTCATGCCGCATCCCGCCGCCGCCGCCGTCATAACAACCTCGGCTGCCGAAGCCGCCGCCGATGCACCTGTGCGCGATATTGATCAGGCCACCGAGGCCATTCCGCCCACCGCAGAAATCGTCATTGATCCCGGCTCGATCCTCGCCATTCCCGGCGGCGCCAAAGTCGGAAACTGCTGGCACGATATTTTTGAACACATTGACTTCACTCACGCCGACTCAAATCCCGATGCCATCAACGAGATTATTGAAATCACCCTCAACCGCTACCGCCTCCTCCCCAAACCACCGGCCAACGCCTCTGCGGAATTACGCGACCTGATGACCAAACGCCGCGCCGCGGTTCGCACCATGGTGTTCAACACGCTGCATACCCCCTTGCAGCCCCTCGGCGACGCTCCCACCTTCGCTCTGAAAGACATCCCCATTGCCAACCGCCGCTCCGAGATGGAGTTCAATTTCTCGCTTCAGGATGACAACCAACACCGACTCAACGGTATCGGCGAAATCCTGGATAAACAGTGGAATTCGACCGCGCGCAATGAAGAATTCATCGCCCGCCTCCTGCGCAGCGAGGCCGCGATCCCGCGCGGCTTCATGACCGGCTTCATGGACCTCGTCTTCCATCACAATAACCGCTTCTACATCGTTGACTGGAAATCCAACCGCCTCGACGGCAAAATCGAAAGCTTCGGCCCCGCCGGCCTCGCCGCCGAAATGTCCCGCAACGCCTACTACCTCCAATATCTCATCTACTCTGTCGCGCTGCACGGATTCCTCGCCGCCCGCCTCAAAAACTATTCCTTCGACGACCACTACGGCGGCGCCTTCTACCTCTTTGTCCGCGGCATGGATGGCAAAACAGATTCGGGCGTCTTCCACGACAAACCCTCGCGCGAACTGATTGAATCCCTCGCCAAGTTTCTCGGAGGCACGCCATGAACCAGCCCCGCACCTGCACGCCGCAGCAGCTCCGCGACGCCAACCTCATCCGTGATCTTGATCTGTTCTTAATCGAATCTCTCATCCGCACGGCCGCCGCTCACCCCGGCTTCATCGAGCCCGATCCTATCGTCCAGTGCATCCTCACCCTAGCCAGCCGCGTCACCGGCGACGGCCACGTCTGCCTCGACCTCGGCCAGGACGCCTGGTGGCAGTTACAAGGCAACGTTCCCGCCGAACCCGCCGAAGATTCCGCCGGACCGGGCGATGACACGACACTCGCCAACCAAACACTCAACAGCCTCCCGTCTCCGGCCATCGTTCTCCCCCTGCTCGAAAACCTCCCCGGTCTCGTCAGCGACGGCTCCACCCCCACCCCCTTCGTCCTTGAAGAAACTCGGCTCTATCTCCGCCGATTCTGGAACTACGAAAGACTCGTCGCTGAAAAACTCCGCGTCTTCGCCCAACTCGACCCCGTCGCCGTCCCGGAAGAAATCCAAAACGCCATCCGCACCTACAAACTCCAACCCTCCGGTTCCCCCTTGGCGAAAGGTCAGCAGGATGCCGTCCTTGCCGCTCTTGAACGACAATTTACCATCATCACCGGCGGCCCCGGCACCGGCAAAACCACCATCGCCGCCGTGCTCCTTGAGCAGATCGCCAAACTCGCGCCCGAACACCTCCGGCTCCGCGTCCGCCTCCTCGCCCCCACCGGCAAAGCCGCCGCGCGCCTCGATGAAAGCCTGCGCAGCGGCCTCCCGGAGGCAGCCCGCGACCGAATGGAAATTCCCGCCGCCGCTACCATTGACCGCGCCCTCGGCTATCTCCCCAACTCCCCCTACTTCCGCCATAACCGCGACAATCCTATCAGCGCCGATGCTTTCATCGTGGACGAAGCCAGCATGATTGACCTACCCAAAATGGCGAAGCTCCTCGATGCCATCCCCCTTTCCGCCCGGCTCATTCTGCTTGGCGACAAAAACCAACTTGCCTCCGTGGACCCCGGCAGCGTCATGGCGGAACTCTGCGACTCAACCCTGCTGCAGCAAAAATCTGTCGTCGAGCTCACCGAAAGCAAACGGTTCGACGCCACCTCCGCCGTCACCCCCCTCAGCCAAGCCGTCCGCCAACAAAACGCCAACCTCGCCTGGCAAATCGCCTCCGACCCCACCCTTGGCGCCCCCGGCAAAAAAATCGCCCTGCACGACGCCACCCAAATCCGCTACGGCGACCTCCCGAGAGAGTTCACCAACCTCGTCAAAGAACGCTTCGCCGACTTCAAAAATGCCGCCACCCCCGCCAATGCCTTTGCGACCCTGGCCAAATTCCGCGTTTTGTGCGCTCTGCGCCGCGGCCCCGCCGGCGTCAACAACATCAACCGCGCCATCGAAGACATCCTCTTCCCCAACCGCCGCGGCGAATTCTACGACCACCGCGTCATCCTCATTACCACCAATGACTACGAAACCAACCTCTTCAACGGCGATGTCGGCATCATCCTCCCCGACCCCGACCGCAACAACCAGCCCGCCGCCTTCTTCGAGGGCCGCCCCCACCCAGTTCCCTGCCACCTTTTGCCTGAACACGAAACCGCCTTCGCCATGACTGTCCACAAAGCGCAGGGCTCCGGCTTCAACCATGTCGCCGTCATCCTCCCCGACCGTGCTACACCCCTCCTCACTCGCGAGCTGATTTATACCGCCATCACCCGCACCGAAACCGGCGTTGACCTCTGGACCACCAAAGAGACCTTCCAATCCGCTGTCCAAACCGCCACCACCCGCGCCATGGGCCTCGCCCAAAAATTGGACCACCCCTCCGCGCCAGTTGCCTAGCTACTGGCAAGTATTATCGCGGCCAAGTCAGTGCGCCGGCATGGATGGTTTTCGCCGACAATGCGGTGGGCTGCAGATAGTCAAAAGCCGGAATATTGCGCAGAACGCCGAATGCCAGAATGACGCTCAGCCAAACCCATAATAAAAATGGGCGAATTCGAGTCAGAGATAAGCGCTTTGTGTGTACTACTTCTGACAGTACCCCTACCAAGATGATGGGGATACAACACAGCAGAATCGGATTATAGTGCCAAGCCTGCAGGACATCGCCGGATAACAAACTGCGAATGGCACGTAGGCTGCCGCAACCTGAACAATATAGTCCGGTGGTCGTGTGAACCGGGCACGGGGGGAAGCAACCCACATTAGGCGGCAACACCGCCAGCAGCACCAGCCCCGCCAACAGGAGGCCAGCCATCCACCGCCCCGGCGTCATAACGCCTAACCAAAAATGAGTGCCAAGCCAAACACCATGAAATAAAGAAAACCACCCATTAGCCCGGCCACCAAAGCGATAATGCACCACATTTTTGCAGTATTGGATGCCTGCCACGCGGCCTGCTGATTCCCCTGCATCAGGGCATTGTTCACCTTGCTGGCGTAGATGATGGCGGGGATTCCCAATGGCAAGCAGCAAAGAACCGTCACCACGATGGATTGCCAGAGATAGTTGGGAATATTTTGCGGGTTCAGGTTCGGTGTGTCACCCATGAGCCGGCCTCCTCTTGGCCTCGCATCCGAGGCAGACTTGTGTGTGTGTGAATGCCCCGACTAGAACCAGGGCTTTTTATTTTGCACGTATGTGGCCGTGAATTCTTCGTCGGACTTGGTCAAATACAGAATCCCTTCCACGAGCCCGATGATGCCGATTACGCTGCTGGCCATGCCGCAGGTGAAGATGCCGCCGACAATGGAAACCAGCAACATAATGAGGCCGGCTTGGGTATAGCCCAGATAAAACTTATGAACTCCAAGCGCGCCCAACAAAATACCCAGAACGCCAGCGGCGACTTTGCTTTTCTCACCGGCCCCCGAAGGAGGATTGGATGAAGGAATTGGTGTCACGTTGTTTGTTGCATCATTCATGGTTGTCTCCTTGTTGTTAGACCCTTATTTTTTTCAATATTCTACCCACCGCATCGCCAAAGATTATGCGAACTCCTCGGCCAAAAAGTCAAACTCCGAAAAGTCCAAACCATATTTTTTGTCTCGCGCAGGCGGACAAACCCAAGCCAGCGGGGTTGGAGAGGAAGACGAAAGGTGTTGCCTGCTATTATGCTTGTGGGCAACATGAGACTATGACGAGGAAGCACAGTTCCTGGCGTGGTGCGTTGCTAGTTTTTGGCGTTGCCATTGTTTTGCGCGC
>ENA-UPSM01000118-UPSM01000118.1-activated-sludge-metagenome-genome-assembly--contig:-NODE-118-length-109997-cov-28.485147_pt1 | contig 109997 bp, 84 predicted proteins | sample MGYA00238181_ERZ773283 | MGnify/ENA primary metagenome ERZ773283 (study PRJEB29023, sample SAMN05720199) | activated sludge metagenome | isolation source: Anaerobic digester | place: Japan... | reverse complement strand
TGCCCGTTGCCCGGGAGTGCTTTTACCTCAACCTAACTAACCCAAACCTAACCTGACTTTTGTTTTTTTATTTTAATTTTAAAATAGTTTGATTTTAATTTTAACTGATTTCGAATAATAAGACGTAAAAAATTATTCCTGCCACTACTCAGGATATAAATTTATTTAAATATTTTTATAAATAGCTATATATTAATAAAATATAGGCTATAATTTATTATAAAAGTCAGGTAAAGGCTACAAAACGGGCTTATCGGACATTTCAAATTCAAGGATACCTCCCTTGAGAATATCCTTATAATCAATCCATGGCTTATTATACTCCTTCCCATTTAATTTGGAAGACCTGATATAAAAATTTTCCTCACTTACATTTTTTGCTACAATCCTGAAATTTTTCCCGTTACCTAGATGTAGAATCACTTCCGGGAATATGGGTGAGCCTATCTGAAGGAAGGGTTCTGCAGGATTAAACGGATACAATCCGATAGCGCTCATCACGAACCACGAAGACATACATCCTGCATCATCATCCATAGTTTCAATATATCCTTTACTGTCGGCCCGGTAGATCCTGCTTACTATAGGTTTATCGAAAAAACCATGATTATGATACAACTGAGTCACCTCCTTTGTAGTAAGAGTACGGACCCATTTTTGAGTAAGGTATGGTTTTCCAAGCAGATTAAAAAGATAAGGAGCATGAATATCGGGCTGATTTACATGCATATAGAAATTATTATCAAAGAAATACTCAAGATCATCTGCAAGCTTTGCGCTTCCGCCCCTTAGTTCAGCAAATCCTTTGACATCATGCAGCACAAACCACCTGTAATGCCATAAATTAGCCTCATCTGCATACTTATCTATTACTTCCACATCATCCACCGGCTTTCCGTCAGGAGTAAAAAAACCTCTTATATTCCCCTGATTGTCTTTCTGCTGTGCGCACCAAAGCTCCTTATAAGCTTCAGCACCTTCACTGAGCATCTCAATTTCAGCCTTATCTTTCTTCAGTATCTTTGCCATTTCAAGAGCAAGATATGCATGGTATGCCTTTTCAAGCCTGCTGCCGACATTAGAGCTGTTATACAACAGGAAATCTTCTTTCATTCCTTTATATGCAGTCTCCATGTCAAATCCGGTAAATCCTTTGAGGTATGAATCGAGGATTACAGCTCCGGCAAATTCTGTCCTTATATTGGGGACAGGCCAGAATAACCTCCGTGGATCATTAGGATCCGTAATGCGATTTCTGTAATAATCAACCAGTGACACTACAATATTATTATCAATTTCAGGCTCCAGGAATGAGATAAGTGAATACTTTCGAAAATCGTCCCACAGGCTCCACATTGAATAATACTCAAAATCCTTGCTCGTTTTTTGTGTATAAAGGACAGAATCCTCCAGGTTTGCAGGACAATATTTTCCATCTGTGGATGAAGCAATAACAGGATTCAGATAAGAATGGTACAGATGGGTATAAAGCAGAGTCCTGAATTCATCTGATCCGGAAGGTACTTCAATCCTGGATAACATTTTCCGCCATCGGGAAGCAGTACTTTTTCTGACCGAGTCAAAGTCCCATCCCTTAATTTCTGTCCTCGCCTCCATAAGGGCTTCTTCCTCACTTACCGGAGACAATCCAACTTTAAGCTGAATAACATTTTGCAAATCATCGGGAAACTTAAGCCAAACACCAATATCTTTTCCTTCCCTTAAAGCAACATTGCCGGTATCATTTACTCCTTTCCAGGAAATAAAATAATCAAAGGGGTGATCTGCAATCAATGCAAAATAGAGCTTATGATAATGACCTCGTTTATTGTGAAGCGATTTTATCATGCCTGTTATCTCATGGTCGTTTATAACATTCAGCCTGGCATCGAGCATGCCAACATAGCTGTGAGAAAGATCAAGAATTATGTACCTGCTTCCGGTTTCGTCGGAAGGAAATGTATAGCGATGAAAACCTACTCTTCTCGTTACAGTGAGCTCTGCCTTAATGCCTGATTCAAGGGAAACCTTATAAAATCCTGGGGAAGCTTCTTCGGAAGATTTAATATATCTCTCCCTGAAATCGGTAATCCTGTTCGTAAAGTTTCCAATGCCAGGTTTAATAAGAATTCCTCCTCCTTTCCCCTGCGACCCTGCACCGCTTATCCTCAGATGGGAAAAACCTTCTATAAACTTATCCTCAAAATAGTAACCTGTATGGGAGTCTCCCTCAGTTTCGGGTGACAATTGAACCAGTCCGAAAGGATAACTTGCCCCCGGGTACATCTGTCCATTGTCGCCTTCAGTCCCGATAAAAGGATTGACAAATTTCAGAGGGTCAACTGTTCGATTATTACATCCGTTATTCAAAATGACCAGGATGGCCAGGAATATCACATAACTTTTTGTTCTCATATTGTTCTTAATTTTGTAAATTTTCATATTATGAAGAGGTCTTGTTTAAAGGAATAACCAATATTTTTTTAGCAACTTTAATCCGCCTTCGCGTAAAGCTTCGGCGGACGCGAAGGTAAGGTAAATTCCTCGGTGCTTGCACCGAAAGAGTGTACAGAGCTTGCTCTGGGGTACATACCATTTGATTATTTCTCATAATTGGAGCTTTTTATGTGCATGTTACTTAATTTCCGGTAGCTAATCGCTTATGCCCAGCCACTGATCAAAGTCCGAGTCAATCATAAATTCAGTAATTCCACATTCTTTCAGGAATTCAATATCGCGTTCTGCTCCGTGAAGATAATTTTCGTCTGTATAATGAAAAGCATTTACTGAGGGGACAACTGTTATGTAATTAGCCTGGCACCACTTAATAACTTCTGAAGTCATTCTGTTTCCATTATCAAATAGAAAGTAGTCGGCAACAACATCCTCTCCATTTGCCATTTTTTCCTTTATTTCTGGCAGCTGGTTAACACGAAAACAGATTTTTGCTTTCCCCCTGATATAAGATTCATCTACGGGATCGAGGAAATAAGCATTTTCAAGAAGATCATAATTGCTTAATATGTCAAGAAGCTTGCTATAAAATTCCTCGGTTTTATTCTTTTCTTTTATATCTATCATTAAACCAGCCTTTCCTGCACATATCCTGGCAATATCTTCTAATGTCATGGGATTAAAACCACCTTTCTTTGACTTGAAATTCTTCATCTCTTCCCATGTAAGTTCGCTCACCCTGCGATTGTCGCCAAAAATCCTGGCGCAGCTATTATCATGAGCAAGCACAAGTACCCCGTCTCTGGTGGAGCGGATATCTACCTCAAGCATTGAATAGCCTTTCATCAGGGCTTCCTTTATTGATGATGGATCAAAGTCATCATACTTCCCTTCTATAATACCACCTCTGTGTGCAATAAGTCTGTATCCTTTAAATACACCTTTATTTCTCAACATGTTATTGAAAACTTCCGGTACATCAATGTTTACCATATCCACCCTCATTTCCATTGCTTTCCGGAACGCAGAGATGTCATATCCGGGTATCATAGGCATTATTCTGATATTGTATTTCCTGCATTCTCTGATGAAAGGATCAGTAATATCATCTACCGAGCATTCTACTATCTGTGGTTTGTATAATGGCATAAGGGAATCAATCGCAGCAAAGGAAGAAGCATTGATTTTAAGATTGAGGTTTGGATAAAGAAGCCTGAATTTCTTTGCAGAATCCCATTCTGGGAACCAGAAGAAACAGTCATTTTCCATACTCATATTACATACTCTGGATACAAATTCTTCCATATTGTAGTCCTTCATATCGAAGTAAACTTTTGCTTTACCTTTCAGAAACTGTAATAATTCGAAAAGCCTTGGTACTCTTTCACCCTTGTAATGATGGCTAAACCAGCTTCCGGCATCAAGAGTATCTACAATCCATGAATTGGTTTCTCGCAGCAGACCTGTGCCATTTGTAGTGCGTTCGAGGCTGCTATCATGCAGATTGTAATAGATTCCATCCTTGCTTCTTCTTACATCAACTTCTATATAATTGACGCCGTATTCGATGGCCATACTGGCGGAAGCATAAGTATTTTCGGGAGCCGATCTGTTAGCTCCCCTGTGATTTACTATTAGAATATCTTTAGAATTCCATGCAATATTTCTATGCTGATCAGAATCACAAGCAAGAAAAAATAAGCATGAAGAAAACAATGCTATCTTAAAAAGGAAGTTTTTGTACATAATCTACTGGCTATTTCTTGTCACAATAAATTATTAATTGGATAATCAGAAATAATAATATTAAGTAAGTTTTTTATCTCCATTCTCTCATTTTTTATTTTATGGTCAGGAACAGGTTTATTCAACGTCGCTATAGACTACAGGTGTATCAAAGAGTGATAAACATGAAGTATTGTAGCACATTGGTGTAAACCTGGTTCTTATTTTCTCCCCATTCGGGAACTTAAGACCAACATCAACACCTGATCCTTCTACCCACGTAGGAGATCCGTGACCTTCAAAGAAATAATTCCATGCTGGAACTGGTTTTTCTGGCGGGCAGAGAGGAAAATCTACGAAACCATTTGTATCTGGCTGAGAGTCCAGTAATATAATTGGTAATCCTGCCGGCATTGATTGCGGGTCGTATCCCTTGATCACTTCAAGTTCTGAATCTTTTGAATAGCTTCCTAGTCTGACAGTTCTTGTTGGTACAAGAAGAAGAGGACCATAAGTAAGAATTACTCCCTGATTAACTTTTTCTATGCGATGACCTATATCTCCGGAGAATTCAGCCTTAAGGCTTTTTCCATTCCGAGCCGTCTCTATCTTTGGATTTCTGACACAATAAGGAACACGGATTTTAAAATCAATATTATCAGGAATTCCTTCGACTTCAATGCTTGCCATGGCTTTGCTTGGATACGACGTATCAATTCTTAGTTTAACCTCTGTATTTCCAGGCAGAGGTAGTTCATATACACCTGGAATCAGAAAGTTAACATTTACAGAATTATTCCTGAATGTTACTGCATGACGCGCCAGATCCGACATACCCATTCCTGCATCCTGAGTGCAGCACCACCATGCTTCCTGTATATTGCCTGTACCATAGCCGTTTGAAGCAATTTCGCGATGTCCGAATCCTCCTGTGATAAGCTGATTAAAAGCCAGTGCATTCCAGAATACTCTTTCTGCCTTATCATATGAATTGTCATCGCCATTGATAAAGCCCTGATTCAGGTTAAGCATCATCCAGTCTGCTATGGAACAACCTTCATTTCTTTCATTCGGAGGAAAGAATTCAGGTATACATCCATCCGGCATTTCAAGATGATTCTCAATAATTATTTTCTGAAATTTATCTGGCAATGCATTCCATGCAAAATCTCCCGTAAGAATAGCCATTACCTGTAGTCCACGAAGTGTACTTAGTAAGCCATGAGTATGAACTCTTCTTCCTTCAATCGGTCGCAAGTTATCCCTGATTATAATGAGGAAATCCATCCACCGTTTGTCGCCGGTTATATTGTAAAGCCGTGCAAAAGGTTCACCAATCCAGGTAAGAATATCGCTGATACCTTTCTCCGATTTCATTTCAGTTTCCCATTTGTCTTTTCGTTTCCATAAAATTTCAGCCATCCCAAGTGCAGTGTCCAAAGCTCTTTTATCACCGGTAAGTTCATAATAACGAATCATACCATGGAATACTTTTGAAGATGTGCTTCCCTGATACAAGTCATCCCGAGGTGGTTCAAGTCTGCCAACATATCCTGATGGTTTCTTTTGTTCAAGGATCTTTTCAAAGAGAGTATCAAGTCTTGGGTCGTTTATCCCATCTATACCTTCTGAGCAGGAAAGGAATTCAAGTAATCGTCCTGTCAAGTCGCCTGTAGCATTGGAAGCTTTTCTTCGTTTATTTTCGGGTTGTTCCAGATCCATCAAAATAAAATCCCATTTGTCGCATGGGTAAGATGCCATTCTTTTTCTAGCCAGTCCAATACGGAAGCTTAGCTGTGATGGAGAAAGGTCTGGTTTTGATACTGCTGCAGTACCATTCATTACCAGCCTGGGAATAAGAGTTCTGTTTTTTGAAGGAGGCGTTTCAGTAAGATTTGTTTTTGGATTTTTACATCCAAATACTGGCAAAGTCAATGCTGCACCTGCAACTCCGCTTAAAATTGTTGATTTCTCTATAAATTTTCGTCTATCCATTATCCCAAAGTATTTATTATAAGTATTATTGGTTACCGGTCATTAGCTAATCTTTCAAGATCAGATTATGGCCGGTAACCTAATACCGGATAAAACTAATATCCAGGATTCTGTTCCAAAACAGCTTCTACATTTTTAATAATCTCCGATTTTGGAATTGCCCATAAATTTTGATGAGCTCCTATTGTTCTGGATACTATCGGGTCGAATCGGCTTGTTCTGTCTACAATTTTCCCAAGTCTTCCCAGTGTCATCACCCTAAGTTCTTCATAATAAAGTTCGCGTAATCGTTCATCAAGAATATAATCAATAGTAATTTGATCCGGTGTTGCATCAGGTGCATTTGCTCTTCTTCTGACTACATTAATATCATTGCATGCATTACTGGTTTGTCCTGCACCAAGATAAGCCTCAGCTCTCAGTAAATATGTCTCGGCAAGTCTGATCTGGTAATGTTTTCTCCACGTTCTCCTTGCATCATATAGCAATGAACCTGCCGGTACATCCGGATTAGTATCTATATATTCCGGTGGATCCATTCCTGGTGATATGATTTTCCCGATAGTAGGGTAGAAAAAACGTGTTGTGTCAGTGGATTTTGATACCACCAAAGGAAGATTATCGGCCTTAACCCACTTGCCATTATACTGATTATCCGGATTTAATACGGGATAATCACGTATTATGTTACAGCTTGAATTTCTAAGGTCACCAGCAGACCAAATTTTATATAAGAAATAAGGACTTGGTTTATTAAATCCTTGTCCACGTTGATTATAATATGTATTAGCTTGTTTAAGCACAGGTGATGTTTTACCATTCGTCTGACGAATATTTGCTTTTGTCAGATCGGGTGCAACCTGACGGCCAAGAGAATAAGAAAGTCTTCCTCCACCTCCAAGAATACCGTCTCTGTCGCCTTCATTATATTTGAATTGTATTACCCAAATAGATTCAGTGTTTCCTGCAAATCTGTCCTGATTCCCATTCCTGAATAAATCCCAGTAAAGGTCCCCTACAAAGTTCGGATCATTAAAGAGTTTTTCTTTATTTGCTCCAAACCTGGATGTCATTAAGGCAACATTAGGATGATTAATAATTTTCGATGCTTCTATAATTGCATTATTATAATCACCTGACGAAATATATACTTCTGCAAGTATATGGCTTGCAGCCAGTTTATTTATCCTCGATTCATCCACGTCATCAATATCAGGTAAATTATCTGCTGCAAATTTCAGATCCTGAGCGCACTGATCATACACTTCTTCTCTTGTTGCCCTGACATAATCCCGTTTAGGTGATTTAATTTCTTCCAGAACCAGTGGAACACCTCCAAATAAATCGGCCAGACATTTATAGAAATAACCTCTAAAAAAACGGGCTTCTGCCTTCACCAGAATTTTTTCTTCTTCTGTAAGCTTGCTGAATTCGCTGTCAGATCTACCAATTATCACATTTGCATCATAGATAATCCGGTAACTTATTTTCCATAGATATAGATTATAACCACCCATTGGCCCCCATTCAATACTATAACTGAGTGAATTATCAACATCATACATTGACTGAACCATGTCGGTGCCCCGCCACCATATTTGTGGATTTGTATCTTCCCAGAAAGCCTCTCTTGTAAGATAATGCAGATTATATATTGCAGCAACAAAATCATTATATGTAACGTATGAATTTTCTGGTGAGTAAAAATCTAATGGCACTTCTTTTAAAAATTCATCTTCATTGCACGAAAAAAATAAAAATGAGCAAATCAGGATCAAAATGATCCTTTTAAATAAACTTGACAAATAAAATATTATAGACTTCATTTTTTACATAATTTTAGAATTCAACATCTAATCCTATTGTATAGCTTTTTAATACAGGACGGCCCGTCATATTAATTCGTTCTCCGGTCTCCGGATCCCATCCTGGCCATTTAGTTATTGTAAGAAGGTTTTTACCACTTAAGAAAAGTCTTAAGGCATTAATCCTAATTTTACTCAGTAATTCTGGCTTGAAACTGTAAGAAAGTGAAACGTCCTGTAAACGAATAAAGTTTCTTTGTGTCCAGCGTGAAGCAACATATTGTTGAGATAATTTTGCATCAATTCTCTGATATTTTGCATTAGGATTTTCAGGGAGCCAGTAGTCCAGTCCTTTAGGGAATGTATATCTATAATGTTGCTCATCGTTAACATAGTTAAAGCTATCGCCACCTGTCCCCCAGTGCGCAATAAGGTTATCTGCAGCATAATAGTAATTTTTCCCTCCTTGAATTGAGTTTATCAATAAATTAAGAGACCAATTCTTGTATTCAAGTACGCTAGTAATACTGAAACGATAAGAAGGATCTGAATAATTTAATTTTACATAATCATCCTGATCGATAATTCCATCTGTATTTTGATCAACAATAATAAATGTCCCAACATCGGCTCCTGTAGGGATTACATCTCCTAATAGGTACATCTTACCTGTAATTTCATAGTGATAATTAACACACAATGGTTCTCCGATAAACAATCCTTCTGAGATGAGGTCATCTTCCTTTCCGTCTCCATCATTATCAAAACCGAGTAAACTAACCAGCTTATCCCGGTTTCTTGAGAAAACGAAGGTTGTATTCCATAATAAATGTTTTGTTCGTATATTCTCAGAAGTTATTGAAATTTCAAGCCCATGGTTATGCAATTTCCCCAGATTGGTTGGAAAATTATCGAAACGGCTTATAGATGGTATATCAACATTGTATAAAATATTTTTGGTATTATTATTATAATAGTCTATTGTACCGTTTATTCTGGAAGAGAATAATCCAAAATCAATACCTAAGTTAAGCCCGGTTGTTGTTTCCCATTTCAAATTTGAGCAGCTCATACTTGTAATACTTTGACCATATACGGAACTACCGGATTCAGTTACATATCTATAACCCCCTTCAACTCTTGCCAGCGTTTGATACCTGCCAATTGTACGATTGCCTGTCGAGCCGTAGGATAAGCGTAACTTTAAATTATTAACAAAATTAACACTCTCAGGGAAGAAGGATTCTTTATTAAGAACCCATCCAATAGCTACTGAAGGAAATAACCCGAATTTATTATTTTCGCTGAATCCTGAAAAACCGTCCCTCCTGATCGTCCCGGTCAGCATATATTTATCTCTGAAACTATAAAAAAGTCTTGCCATATTGTAAAGACTGGCTTCTTTCCATGCTCCTGAAGAAACCTGTTGATTCGAAGAACTACCTGCCTGAAGTTTGTTATAACCCAATGCCTGATTTACAAATACGGAAGAACTGGCGGATGTATTATCATAATTTCTTTTCTCAAAACCATACAGAAGTGTAACATCCAGACTATGAACATTATTGAAAACATGTTTATAAGATAAAATGTTATCAGACGACATTGTATATGCATTACTATAATCTTTTGATCCTAGTCCCTGGAAATTTACACCATAATGTTGAAAAGTATATTTACGTGTTGTTTCAACATTGTTACTAAAATTAATCTTATAAGATAATCCTTTTATAAAAGGGAAATCAATTTTTGCAAAAATATTCCCGAAAAGATTATTTCTTTGATCAAAATCATCAGCCTGATACGAATAAACAAGAGGCGATATTGTTATGCCACCCGGATAATTGATCATTTCTCCATTTTCATCGTATGCAACATCGTATGGCATTCTATATCTTTGTTCCGTAGGCACGTTAAGCCCCGAATTATCACTTAATGAAAAGAATGTTTGAACACCAATTGATAGCCAGTTAGTAATTTTGTTATTTGCATTTATACGTGCATTATATCTTTGAAAATCTTCGTTAAGCATATAACCCTGGTCGGTGGTAAATCCGACAGAGATAAAATAATCCAAATGCTCAGTCTGGGAAAACAAACTTAAATTTTGGTTTTGGAAAAAAACTTGATCATTAGTCAGCAAATCATACCAATCTGTATATAACCCTTTTTTATAATTTTCTGCTTCTATATTGGATTTGAACCTGTAGGTCGGATCATACGATTGATTGGGTTCCAAATATCCTGATGTTTCTGTCCGGCTTAAATAAAAATCTATTGCAATATTTTTATTGATGAAATCTTCAACAGTTCCTGGCTTTAATTCGTGCGATGGAGTATGAATTCCAAAACTTGATGAATAATTTATTGAAGGTTTTTTATTTTTCCCTTTTCCTGATTTTGAAGTAATAATAATAACTCCGTTTGCTGCCTGAGAGCCATATACTGCAGCAGCGCTGTTATCTTTCAAAACATCTATAGATTCAATATCAGCAGGATTAAGGTCTATTAGATTTCCACGATAAATAACCTCATCCAAAATAATTAATGGCTGCTGTTCTCCTGATAATGATGTGACGCCTCTTATATTAAAAGTAGGACTTTCTCCTGCTTTCTGAACCTGGCTGACATTTAGGCCTGGAACTGTACCCTGTAAAAATTGTACTATTGAAACATTAGGTTGTTTTTGTAATGTTTGAATATCTGCTCTTAAAACGGAGCCAGTCAGATCTTTTTTACGCTGAGTTCCATACCCGATAACTACTACTTCCTCCAGACCAACTGTTTCACTTACAAGTGAAACGTTTAACTTTGACCTTCCTTCCAGTGGTATCTCCTGACTGGAATACCCTATAAACGAAAATACCAGGGTCGCATTCCTGTCGAGTACACTTAACGAATAATTTCCTGATGCATCAGTCATTGTTCCTACAGTTGTTCCCTTCACAATAATATTTACTCCTGGGATTGGTTCCCCTGTCTCACTGTCTATAACCTTACCGGTAACTACGTTCTGTTGCTGCAGTTTATCAATAATTTCAGATTTATCTTTGGGCATAAGTATAATCTGCCTGTCATGCACGGCAAACATCACATCTTCCCCTAAAACATCCATTAAAATATCCCTAATTGTTTCCTGCTCAGCAACAATATTGACTCTCTTTTCAACATCAATGAGTTTGGGACTGTAAAGAAAATAGAACTCACTATGGTTTTCAATTTCCTTTAATGCATCCGCAATTCTAGTATTCTCAAGATTTAATGAGAGTTTTGTCAACTGAGAATACGTTTCTGTAGCCCAGAGCTGAAAAATAGTTATTATCAATAAGAAAGGTGATAGTTTCATAACTCTGATTGTTTTTTTTGAAAAGAATTTTAAGTGGTTCTTTTCATAATAACTTAATAATTTTTTCATAAATTTGATTGGATTAAGATTACACTAATGGTTTTTATAAAAAACATGTACTTAGTCTGACGGGATGGTGTGACGGCACTGTCCCGTCCTTTTTAATTCCGGTTGTGTTTCATAGGCATTTATTTTTAAATACTTTTCAATAAGTTTTCTGTTATTAAATTAATATTATAAAAAAGCACTGCCCGTGTCCGGGAGTGCTTCTACCTGTACTTCACTAACCCTCATCTAAACTGTTTATTGTGTTTTTATTTTAATAAAGTTTGATTTCAATTTTAACTAATTTCGAATAATAAGACGTGAAAAATCATTCCTTCCACCACCAGTGGAAGAAATTTATTTAAATATTTTTATAAATAGCTAAATACTAATAAAATAGAAAAAATAAAAAACCAAGCTTATCACGGATTGTCTTAAGAGCTCTCGACATATGATTCTCAACCGTATTAACCGAAATATTCAACCTATCGGCTATCTCAGAATATTTTAAACCTTCCGACTTGTGCAAAAGAAAAACCTCTTTTTGCCTTTCAGGTAATTCATTGATTATTTCATTAAGCTTTTCATTCAGTTCGTTATATTCAATTTCTGATTCTACAGATTCTTGTGTATGGGTTTGAAGATTTTTTAATTCTTCAATAAACTTAAACTCTTTTATTTTCTTGCGAATAATTGATATAGTCGAATTATAGGCAATTGTAAATATGTAATATTTAACCGATCCTTCTTTCTCAATGTTGTTCCTGTTTAACCACAAATTAAGAAATACGTCCTGTATAATATTTTCAGCTTCATCTGACGATTTAATAATTGAAAAAACGAATTTGTAAAGACTTATACAATATTTCTTATAAAGGGCATCAAAAGCAAGCATGTTTCCTGCCTTGATTTCTTTCACCAGTTCCTGATCACTATATAAGTCGTAATTTTTCATTAATTCTATACAGCCCTATCAAAATTACTATAATTCTATTATATCCTGTCATATACTACTTGATTTTCATAAATTTTATATTCTCACATCTTAGCTCGCTTAACCAGGGAATTATAGCTACATGGAAAGTACTGATTGGATAAGATGAGAAAAGGCTAATGCGGGGTAAGGGAGAGGGGCAGAAGAAGAGACAAATGGAACGGTAGATGGGAGGTAAGGATCGAGCCTATGGTAGTATGTACGGTTTAATTATAAAGTTCTTTCTGAATTGGGAAAAAATAAAATATTAACCGGCCTACGGTATCGTGTTCGTATGCCGGTTAAAATTACGATTAAAGTTTTATTTGATTGTATAACTGTCTGTTATGCCTTTCCGGCACTTCCAAGCACGTTTACAACCTTATGTTTATAAAGTTCTCTGAGTTTGTCGCGGGCAGGGCCAAGATAGTTTCGCGGGTCGAACTCCTCGGGTTTTTCATATAGCACTTTTCGCACAGCAGCAGTCATGGCAAGTCTTCCGTCAGAATCTATGTTAATCTTGCACACGGCTGATGATGCTGCCCTGCGAAGTTGATCTTCCGGTACTCCTGCAGTGTTTTCAAGCTTTCCGCCATACCTGTTTATTTCATCTACGATCTCCTTTGGCACTGATGATGCCCCATGTAGAACTATAGGGAAGCCCGGTATCCGTCTTTCAACTTCCTCAAGAATGTCGAACCTGAGTGGAGGAGGCTGTTGCCCTGGTTTTACCTTGAATTTATAAGCACCATGTGATGTACCTATAGATATTGCAAGAGAATCAACGCCAGTTCTTTTTACGAAGTCTTCCACTTCTTCCGGTCTGGTATATGATGAACGTTCAGCTGATACTTCTTCCTCAATACCAGCAAGCACTCCTAGTTCGCCTTCAACCGTTACATCATACTTATGCGCAAAATCAACAACCTCTTTTGTAACCCGTATATTTTCCTCATAAGGAAAATGTGAACCATCAATCATCACTGAGGAAAATCCAGTTTCGATGCATGATTTACACAATTCGAAAGAGTCGCCATGGTCGAGATGCAATACAATAGGTATTGGATAACCAAGTTCTTGCGCATATTCAACAGCCCCTTTTGCAAGATATAATAGAAGAGTCTGGTTGGCATATTTTCTTGCACCTTTCGATACCTGCAAAATAACTGGCGATCTGGTCTCAACGCAAGCAGAAACAATAGCCTGCAATTGTTCAAGGTTGTTGAAATTAAATGCCGGAACGGCATAACCTCCTTTTATGGCCTTCTCGAATAATTCACGTGAGTTTACTAATCCTAATTCTTTATAATGTACCATGACAAATAAATATTAAAAAACAGGCGGCAATTTATCTATTTCCTTGAAGCTGACAAAATAAATTTATAGAAATTTAAAAATATGAATACGACGCAATTAAAAATAAAAACCATTGTCGTTTCCGGTAAAGTCTGAATATCAATTACCTTGAGGTCGGTGGCGGAGTCGAACCGCCGTAAACGGTTTTGCAGACCGCTACCTCGCCACTCGGTCAACCGACCGGAATTTCAAATTGCAAATTTAATAAATATTTTAATGTATATCACTTCACAACTGTCATTTCATCTACAAGATGTCTTGCGCCGGCATAGACATCCATAATCCACAGAACGTATCTTATATCAACAGCAATTGTTCTTTGTAAATCAGGCTCATAAGCCACATCTCCACTCATGGCCTCCCAATTGCCATCGAAAGCAAGGCCTATAAGCTCACCATAAGCGTTTATCACCGGACTGCCGGAGTTGCCTCCCGTAATGTCATTGTTTGTCGTGAAGCATACCGGCATATAACCTTTAGATGAGCCATATCTCCCAAATTCTTTCCTGTCATAAAGGTCTAAGAGTCTTTGTGGTGCATCAAACTCATAATCGCCTGGCTTGTATTTCTCTACAACACCCTTTAGAGTTGTATAATATTTATAGGTAACAGCATCCCTTGGGTCATAATCAAGAACTGAACCGTATGTTAACCTCATCGTTGAATTTGCATCAGGGTACTGTGTTTTATCCGGCATCATCTCCATCAGTGCGGCCATCCATAGCCTACGTCCCTTTGAAAGATCCGTATCGTATTGCCTCAATGCATTACTTACTTCACTCGCTATTTTATTAATAGAATTTGAAACGATATAAACCGGATCCCTTTCAAGTACTTTGATACTGGGCTTTTCAAGAAACGCAAGAAATTTACTTTCGTCTGAAAAAACCGACTTTGCGAACATGTAATCAACAAACCTGTCAATATCGCCTTTAAATTTTTTATCAACGATATTTACATAGAAATCGGGATGAAACTTTGCAGGAACATCTTCACGATAAAGTTTCATCATTGCTTTTACAGATTTCATGTCGGTCGGAGGATTATAATCTTTATAAAATAATGGGGAAATATTGTCTTTAAGATTAGATATAAGTTCTGTAAGCCTGTTCTGTTCACCCGAATTAATAACACTGATAAGAGCGGAAGCAATCTGACCCAATTCCAATATCTCACAGCCTTGCATAAAGCATTCACTTATATATTGCTGTGCATTAACATATTCGGCTCTTTTCTCTATGGCATTCCTGATTAGATTAAGTGCCTCACCGTATTTTGCCTTCCTTTCCGGATTTTCGTTAACCCACTGGTTATACTGGTTTTCTATTTCTTCTTTTTTGGTCTTCACATTTAGTTTCTCGAGTCCGGCTTTCTGACCGATCGAATACTTCCAGTAATTTGATGAGTTTGAATATTTTGAAGCATATTGTATGTTCACCTTTTCATCTGCCTTCATATCGGCCATCAGTATCTCCTGGCGTATGCCTCTTATTTTAATCCTGTTTGGATGAGTTATTTTAATCAATTCGTCCACTTCGTATGATGTATAATATCGTAGCGTACGGCCGGGGTATCCTAATACCATTGCAAAATCACCCTTGTTTAGCTCTTTAATCGAAACGGGCAGGTAATACCTTGGTTTAAGAGGGATATTATTCTTTGAATAAGGTGCCGGCCTTCCGTCGGGCGAAGTATAAACTCTGAACACACTGAAATCCCCTGTATGACGCGGCCATTCCCAGTTGTCGGTGTCGTGCCCGAACTTGCCTATTGACGATGGCGGTGCCCCAACAAGTCTGACATCATTATACCTTTCATACACAAAAAGATAAAATTGATTGCCGTTGTAAAAATTCGAAACAATGGCATTATACCATGTTCCTTCCATTGCCTTTTTCTGGATTGCGAGCCTTACTTCGTTTATGGCATTATTCCTTTCAGTTTCATTCATGCCGTCTTTTACTGCAGCAAGCACCTGTTTTGTCACATCTTCAATACGGATAAGAAATGTCACTGATAATCCGGGATTTGGCAGCTCCTCTTCTTTCGACATAGCCCAGAAGCCGTCTTTCAGATAATCGTGTTCAACAGAGCTGTGCTCCTGAATCTGGTCATAACCGCAATGATGGTTAGTAAGAAGAAGACCCTGGGGTGATACTATTTCGGCAGTGCAGCCGCCGCCAAAAATAACCACGGCATCTTTCAGACTTGCCCTGTTTATACTGTAAATATCTTCGGCTGAAAGCTTTAATCCAAGTTCTGTCATCTTACCCATATTTAGTTTCTCGATAAGCGGCAGAAGCCACATGCCTTCATCGGCACGAATTCCTAAATTTATACTCGTGATAAGTACGACAAGGATAAATAAATATTTTTTCATGATTTTAAAAATGTTGATTTTAAACAATTCAAATATACTTTTAAAAAATAAGAATCTAACTAAAAATCAATTTTCATCTGACTTTCAAAAAGAGTGAATGACTTTCTGTGATAAGGTGAGATACCGTAACTTTTGATTGCTTCACGATGCAAAGCTGTTGAATATCCCTTGTTTTTGTCCCAGCCATAAACAGAATATTCATTATGTATTTTTATCATGTAATCGTCACGAAAAGTTTTTGCAAGGATAGATGCGGCAGCTATCGAGAGAAATAATGAATCGCCGCGAACGATCGTTTTATAACCAATACCCCTGTACGGAAAAAACTTGTTGCCGTCTATTAAAATAAATTCCGGCTTTACACTTAAGCCGTCAAGAGCTAAATGCATCGCTTTAATTGTAGCTCTGAGAATATTCAAAGCGTCAATCTCACGATTATCTACAAAAGCAACGCTCCATGCAATGGCCGAAGAAATAATCTCATTCCTTAGCTTTTCCCTTGTTTTCGAAGTCAGTTTCTTCGAATCATTGATAAGATTGTTTCTGTAATTTTTAGGGAAAATAACTGCTGCAGCCACCACGGGCCCGGCAAGGCATCCTCTTCCCGCCTCGTCGCATCCCGCTTCCTTAAGATTACGATAAAGGTAAGGTTTAAGCATTGGACAGAAAATATGTGTAAATAAAAGAAAAATTAAAAAGATTACTATAAAAATGTGATTAATTATCCTGGGGCATTATTCTGTCAATAAAAACAAATTTGAAATCTGCCGGAATCTTATGTTTTCTTAAAGATTCGTAACCACTTTCAAGTGTTATTTCGCCTGTCAACATGAAGCAGCCAATATGTTTTGGCTTTTTTAGGTTGATTTCCGAATATTGAATGAATTACTTTCGATTCAACCTGATCGGGTCGGTTTGCCTTGATAATATATACAAGATTAGTGGCAATAAGGGGAACAGAATTATCTTTACTTAAATCTTTAAACATCTCAATATAATCATCGAGGTTTGAGAAAGTGATATACCTGTTCTTTATTTATCTTCCGTAAACAAGCAATTCGTTAAAATTTCCACTACCGCCTGAAACGATAGCTTTCATAACATAAAGCGGCCTGGTGCCAAGATCACCATACACCACTCCAAGTGTTATTATAAATCCGGCTAATGAAAGCTTATTAATATCAAAAGGGCGGGCGGCTGTTTTCATTGTTTCAACATTCTCAAGGAAATATTTGAAAAAACCGGCAGATTTAATGATTTAATATTAGCCCTGTTCGATATTGAAAAATAAACCTAAATTGAGTATTAAGTCCTTACACTAAACACTGCCCACACTACTTTGACTCTTTTATAATCGTGTAATATTTGTTATACACTTATATAAAACAGGTATTTATTAAATCATTATCTTTGCACATTGTAATTAAAATCATTATTTAAATGATTACAACCGACCAGATAAATTCTCTATCCGAACGCCGAGATGCGTTAAGGAGGTATCTTTGACGTAGAAGGAAAATCAGGAGAAATTGCAAAACTTGAAAACGAAACCCGTAAACCTGACTTCTGGAGCGAACCTAAAAAAGCCGAATCAATACTTAAAAAAATTTCTGATCTTAAATTCTGGGTCATTGAAATAGAAAAAATTTCAACCCTTTATGACGATCTTTTAGTGCTCATGGAATTTTTCGAAGAAGGTGAGGCTTCTGAAAAAGAGATAGAGAATCAGTACAATAAATGCCTTACACTTATTGAAAGTCTCGAACTCAAAAACATGTTGAGAAAAGAGGAAGACCAGATGGGCGCAATCCTTAAAATCAATGCCGGAGCCGGCGGAACGGAAAGCAATGACTGGGCTTCAATGCTGCTGAGAATGTACGTCCGCTGGGCCGAAAGAAACGGATATAAAGTCAAACAACACGACTTCCAACCCGGAGACGAAGTGGGATTAAAATCGGTAACAATTGAAATTGACGGCGAAAAAGCTTATGGTTACCTGAAAAGCGAAAACGGAGTGCACCGCCTTGTTAGAATTTCCCCATTTAATGCACAGGGTAAGAGACAGACTACCTTCGCTTCGGTGTTTGTCACTCCCCTGGTGGACGATAATATTGAAATCACAATTAACCATGCAGATATAACATGGGAAACATATAGATCGAGCGGGGCAGGCGGACAAAACGTGAATAAGGTCGAAACAGCTGTACGGCTCCGTCACCACCCCACCGGAATAGTTATAGAAAACCAGGAATCACGCTCCCAGTTAATAAATAAAGAAAATGCACTGCGCATACTGAAATCGCAACTTTATGAGATCGAACTGAGAAAACGACAGGAAGAAAAAGAAAAGATAGAAGGGCAGAAGAAAAAGATAGAATGGGGATCACAAATCAGATCTTATGTAATTCATCCTTATAAACTGGTAAAAGATCTCAGAACAGGCTATGAAACCGGAAACGTCCAGGCTGTCCTCGATGGTGAAATTGACGGTTTCATTAAAGCATACCTTATGAAGTTTGCCGGAAAAGAACAATAATATAATGAAAAATAAAGTCGTTACATCTCTTATTCTTATCCTTTTATCACAAGGCTTCTTAATAGCTACACTTGACGTAAATGCTCAGGAAAAAATAAATTTTTCTGCCCCTGAAACATGGTTAATTGGATATTTTATGCCTCAACAACTTTCGATAAAACCACATTCTTTATGGTTTGTACCGGAATTCGATAATTATCAGTATGATGAAAATGTAATTGGCAAACTTCTTAACCTCGATTTCAATGACGTTTCAATAAAGGTTATAATGGGAACATGGTGCAGCGATAGCCATAGAGAAGTGCCAAGATTCATGAAAATTTTAACTGCAATAAACTTCCCTTTGGAGAAAGTAACCTTTATCGGAGTTGACCATAACAAATTCGCACCTGTTGACGGTTATGATACACTTCAGATTGAACGAGTTCCTACATTTATCTTTTATATAAAAAATGTTGAAGCCGGACGCATCATTGAGAATCCACGAACGTCTTTAGAACAGAATATTCTTGATATCCTGAAAGTAAAAGAATAAAAAACCTTTTGTTATGGAAGAAACTAAAAAAACTTCAGCCCATGCGATTGGAACAGCAGCACTTATCACAGGAATAATCACTTTTGTGCTTGCAGTAATACCATGTGTGGGTATTATTGCAATAATTCCCGGAATAATTACAATAGTACTCGCTGTTATAGGCCTGACGCAGGCATCGCGTGATAATTCGCCTCTGACATTGCTGATTTCAAGCCTTGTGATAGGCATCGTGGCTTTTTTGATCTCTTTCTCACAGATTTTTGTAACAACCAGACTCGTCAGACATACTGATAAACTTCCACGTGAGATAAGGGAAACAATAAAAGATATTCACGATGAAGTTGTTAAAGACCTCGAGCAATCTAAAGTGAATATCAGAATCGAAAGTAACGGAGAAGTTGTGGAGATACAGACCGGTACAGATAATAAGGAAATTAAGCTTAAACAGCTCGAGGAACTTGAAAAAACAGATAAGACAAAAACTGACTCATTGCCGGAGAAATGAGCTTTACCGAACAATTTCTTACTTTATTCCGTAAAGAAACCTATATAACTGTAAATGCATCTCTGGCAGTTATTATTCTTATTATATTTGTTTATTTTGCTCTTTTCTCTCCGGCAAAGAATAATTATCCTTTTACCTGCATTCATGAAGAACTTACTGGAGAGCCCTGTTTATCATGTGGCCTCTCTCATAGCTTTTCACTCATTATAAAAGGTAGAATTACAGAAGCTTATGATTGGAATCCTAACGGAATAAGAATATTCCTTTTTTTTCTCGGTCAGTTGTTTTTCCGTGTTGTGTTTTCATATTATTACATTGTCGCAGAAAGTATTCGTAAACAACTCATTATTTATGATATTACAGGCTCATGTTTTATGTTTTTACTTTCATTTTTACCTTTCATAACTTATCTGTTTTGAGCCGGCTACCTGGACTCAAAATTATTCATCCTCACCGAACATTTCATAAATCAATTTAGCTTCGAATCCCTTCGAAGCTGCAAATTTCATAAGCTTTCCTCTAAGCTCAAAATCATTACTTGCCTTCAATGTCTTTCTGCGCTTTTCCATTAACTTTCTGAATGTCGTCCGATATTCCTCTTCATCAATACCTGAAAGAGCATCTGTTATAGTCTCTTCATCAATTCCTTTCATCCTGAGCATTGCTGCAATCTTTATCCGGCCCCATTTGTTCTGCCTGAATTTATCCCTTGCAAACGATGAAGAATATCTTTTCTCATCAATGAATCTGTCGCGTGTAAGCAGCTCAATTATCTTCGACCTCCCTGAAGTATCAATACCCCATTTCTCAAGCTTCGCCTCAACATCGCGCCGACATAATTCACTTCGTGCACAAAGTGCCATTGCTTTTTTAAGAGCATCGTGCAATTTATTTTCCTCATCCATAAAAAATTCCTGTTATAATCCTGTCCTTATCGTTGATGTCTTTGATTAATCTGATATCTCTTATATCTGAACCGGCCATAAGAAATTTTATTTTTTCTCCCATTTTTTCGTGAATCTCGAAGTATATTTTACTTCCCGACGCCATGAACAGATGATTCTTTCTCAATATCGATCTATAAAAAATAAGAGGATCATTGTCAGGAACGAATAATGCTTTAGCCGGCTCGTAGTTTGTTATATTGATATGCATAATCTTTTTTTCACTTTCAGGGATATAGGGAGGATTACTTACGACAATATCATAAAATTCAGGCAAATCCCATGAAGGATTAAGTATATCAGCCAGAAAAAATTTTACTTTCACATTATTCAGGTTTGCATTTTCTCTTGCCATTTCAAGGGCTTCATAAGATATATCAATAGCATGTACTTCAGCTTCAGGCATGTTTGCAGCCAACGCTATAGCTATCGAACCCGGCCCTGTGCCTATATCAAGAATCTTTCCTTTAAAGTTAAGGTTTTCTTTTACTATCAAGTCAACCAGCTCTTCTGTCTCCTGACGGGGAATAAAAGTGTGACTGTTCAATTTTATTATACAGTTATAAAAAATTGTTTCGCCTGTGACATATTGTACCGGTTTTCCGGCTACAAGATCATTACATATCTGCTCTACTTGAGCCTTTTTCGTCAAAGGAATTTCGTAATCAGGATTTTGAATCTGTTGCAACCTGTTCAGATTAAAAAGTGTCTTAATAATAATTTCGGCAATTACAGCGATTTCGGCTTCAGAATAAAGATTTTCAAGCCTTAAAAGAAGATATTTTTTTATATCGCTTATTGTATTAATTTGAATATGCATACTCCAAAATTACTACTTTAGTGTTTATGGAAGAAGAAAGAGACAAGATATATATGCAAAGATGTATCGACCTGGCATTAAAGGCAGAGGGTAACACATATCCCAATCCCATGGCAGGAGCGGTTATAGTATGGAACGATACAATTGCAGGCGAGGGATTTCATCACGAAGCCGGCAAGCCCCATGCGGAGGTGATTGCAATAAATTCGGTGCAGGACAAATCTGTTTTAAAAGAAGCTACACTTTATATATCACTTGAACCTTGTCCTCATTACGGAAAAACAGCTCCGTGTACAGATTTAATAATTTCTTCGGGTATTCCGCGTGTCGTTATAGGCACAACCGATACAAGCGATAAAGTGTCGGGCCAGGGTATAGCCAGGCTGCGCGAGGCAGGATGTGAAGTTGTTTCCGGTGTTCTGGAAAACGATTGTAGAAGAATCAACAGGAGATTCTTTACATATCATGAAAAAAGAAGGCCTTATATCACTCTGAAATGGGCGGAAAGCGCAGATGGATTTATGGATATCGAACGGCCCGATGATGCCTCTCTCGGGCCTAATTGGATAACCGGACTTTCCGAAAGAGTTGCCGTGCACAAATGGAGAGCAGCAGAAGAGGCAATACTTGTAGGCGGAGAAACAATCAGAAAAGACGCCCCGAAACTAAATGTAAGGTATTGGAAAGGCCATGATCCTCTAAAAATAATACTAAGCGGCTCATGTAATATCGGAAATTATCTATCTGAATATGAAACAAAAAGCCTGGTTTTTACGTATAAATATAATAGAGATGCCTTGCCTGAAAACGCAGAACAGATAGTTATGAGAAATAATGATATAGCTGCTGAAAAAATATGTGAGGTTCTTTATCAAAAAGATAAACAATCGCTTCTTATAGAAGGGGGAGCAAAAGTCCTTGAACACTTTATCTCATTCGGCCTGTGGGATGAGGCAAGAATATTCAGGGGCTTCAAAATGTTTAACAAAGGAGTAAAAGCTCCATTTATAGAAGGAGTTGAAACTGGAAGGTTTAGATTCAGCTCGAGCGAACTTAAATTGATCTTAAATAAAAACTCATTTTAAAAATACATAATAAACAATATTATCGTTAAATTTGAATTTATTCAAATAGAAAATATTTAAGAAGATGCAGGTATGAAAAGGAGAGTTGTTATATCAGTAATGTTGTCACTTCTGGCAATATCCGTTTCATTTGGGCAGAGCGGAAAAAAATTTTATAAAGCCGGAAACCAATTTATGGCTGGTATGAAATATGATGATGCAATAGTTCAGTTCACCAATGCTATTAATGCTGAACCTTCAAACAGCAATTATTACGTGGCACGCGGTAATGCTTATGAAATGGCCGGAAAACTTAATGAAGCTTTTGCAGATTTTGAGAAAGCCCTGGTTTTCAAACCAAAAGATGTTAAAACTCTTATAAGCGCAGGGAGAGTTTGCAATAAACTCGGCAAATATGACGAGGCTCTTAATTATCTGAACCGGGCCAAATCGCTGGACAAAATGAATAAAACTCTTTATCCTGAAAAAGTAGTTACACTTCTGGGACTTGAATTATATGATCAGGCATTAAAAGCTTCAGATACAGCTCTGATTATTAAAGAAAATGCGCAGAATTACTATTATCGTGGTAAAATCTATGTTAAACTAAATAATTCAGCACTGGCTGAAAAAGAATTAAAAAAAGCTATTGCAAAAGATAAAAACTATGCTGAACCGCGTATTGAACTGGCCGATCTTTATTTGAGAAATAACAGGCAACAAGAAGCCCTTGACCAAATTAACATAGTGCTTGCTGACAATCCAAGAAATGCCAATGCATATATAATAAGAAGCAGGATCTATAAAACCAATCTCGATTATCCTAATGCTATAAACGATATTTCAAAAACTATTCTTATTGATCCGGAGAACCCAAATTATTATTTTATAAGAGGCACATATTACCAGGAGTTCAATCAGCACATGAATGCTATTGCCGATTTTTCGAAATACATCTCTCTTAAACCCGATGACCCTGAGGCATATTTTGCACGTGCAAAATCTTACGAGGGCATGATGAACTATGAAAAAGCAATAGAAGATTACAACAAAATCACTGCTCTCTCGGAATTCGATGTCAGAGCAAGAAAAATGCTCAAAGATGCACAGGCCAGACTTTACGAACTCAACAGGGAAAATGTGCCACCTGAAATTAATATCGTGTCGCCTGTTATAACATCCAATAACAAAATGGAAATAAAAGGAAATGCAACACGCATTACAATATCAGGCAACATAAAGGAGAAAAGTAAAATAGACGAACTACTTATCAATAATCAGAAAGTCGTGTTCGGAGAAAAGAAAAATGATATAAGCGAGTTTATAGCTACAGTTGATGTTTCCGACACCAATAAAATAACCATTTCTGCACGTGATGAATATAATAACCAGAGAACACTTGAATTTGACCTTGTAAGAACTGAGATTAATCCACCTGAAATATCCATCATTGTGCCTTACACATCTGACGACGGCCAGATTTATCTCGAAAATAACTCACCAAGGCTTACTATCGAAGGTAAAATTACAGATGAAAGCAAAATCAAATCAATTTTCATTGAAGGAGTAACTGCAGGTTATGCCATTAACGATCTCAATCCCTCTTTTACAGCCACAATTGACATTCTTAATAAGAATAAGATAACTGTTATTGCAGAGGACATTTATGGTAATGTGAAAGAGGCAGAATTCAGACTCAACAGGGAAGGATCTATGCTTTCCTCATCAAACCCAATGGGGAAAACCTGGGTGGTATTTATCGAGAACTCGAAATACACTTCCTTTGCACCTCTCGATGGTCCGGTGAAAGACATAAATATGATGACAAGAGCTCTTGCCAATTATCAGATTCATCAGATTATTTATAAGAAGGACCTTACAAAGGCCGAGATGGAAAAATTCTTTTCAATAGAACTTCGCGACCTTATAAAAAGCAATCAGGTCAAGTCACTGCTTATCTGGTATGCCGGACACGGGAAATTCATCAACGACGTAGGTTACTGGATTCCTGTAGACGCAAAGCGCGACGACGAATTTACCTATTTTAATCTCAACACACTCAGGGCATCGATGGAAACCTATGTGAATTATCTCACACATACTCTTGTAGTAACAGATGCATGCGAATCAGGTCCAAGCTTTTATCAGGCAATGCGTTCCGATTTAAAAATCAGGAGCTGTGATGATTATACTGCAACCCAGATGAAATCGGCACAGGTTTTCTCATCGGCAGGTTATGAACTGGCTGTTGACGATTCACAGTTCACCCGAACATTTGCCAATACACTGGCAAATAACCCTAAATCATGCCTCCCGATAGAAGAAATCGTAATAAACGTTACAAAAGCCGTTGAGGAAAATAATCAGCAAAAACCTAAATTCGGAAAAATAACCGGGCTGCGTGATGAAGACGGCACTTTCTTCTTTATTGCCAAATAATTACAAATGAAAATAATTTTCCCCCCTTTCAGTAAAAGGAGTGGCAGGATAATTGTCCTGAGTGCACTGATAATATTTATTTTTTCCGCTAATTCCGGTGCTCAGAAATTTTTCTTTGATAAATATAATGTTGAAAATGGACTTGGCTCATCGAAAGTATATTCAATAATACAGGATAAAAACGATTTTATCTGGCTTGGCACTGAAAGCGGTGCCACAAGGTTCGATGGAAATAAATTCGAAAACTATAGCAGCATACATGGCCTTGCAGCTGGAGGAGTGAAAAGCATCTATCAGGACTCGCTTGGACGGCTATGGTTTGGACATCTGAACGGTGGAGTAAGTTATTTCGACGGGGCGAAATTCAGAAGAGCAGAATTCGATTCCCTGAAGGTTAACAGCGATATAACCACTATTTTCCAAATAGGAAAAGAATTGTGGTTTACTACTTCTGCAAACGGTGCATTCAGAATTCCTTTTCCTTCAACAGGCGACACTTTACTCAAAGGTAAACATTATGCCGGAAAAGAAGGACTTAGCGACCAGATTTTTAATACGTATGTCGACAGAAATGGAAATCTCTTCTGCATTACCGACGCATTTATAAAAAAGTACAACCCGAAAAAAGATTTCTTTGAAACTTATTCCCCACAAGGTCTTACAACATACTTCAATGTTGTGGCAATGTTCCAGGATTCTAAAGGCAATTACTGGTATGGACTTCATAACGGTGGATTATATATACAAGATGCCGCCACTGGAAAAATGAAGATTTATGATATCCTTAACGGACTGTCGCGCATGTTCATTACTTGCTTCACTGAGGACTACAGAGGAAACGTATGGGTCGGAACATGGGGAGGCGGCATTACAGTCTTCCGCGACAATGATATAATTGTCTATAACAAGAAAAATGGTTTGGATGCACTGAACATACATGCCCTCTTTGAAGATAAAGAAAAAAATATGCTTATTGCCGATCATTACGATGGACTTAGTATTTATAAAGGAGATCATTTTATTACATATAACACACAGGAATTCCTTCCAGACAATAAAGTATGGGCTATCGCATGCGATAAGTCAGGCAGGTACTGGTTCGGCACAAACAACGGAATTTCTGTTTTCAATCCTGATAAAACGGCCAATGAACAGGTCATAGTTTTTAACGAAGCCACAAAAATGATAGGCAACCTTGTTAGATTCATTATCGCAGGCGAGGGTCCGGATATGTGGATTGGAACACAGGGATATGGAATTTACAGGTTTGACCTGAATACCGGTAAATTCAATTTAGATCTTGAAGTAAATAAAATGCTTCCTGTTGATCGTGTAGTAACCGCACTTGCAACTGATAATAAACATAATATCTGGATTGGAACGAATGATGGACTTGCTGTATGGAATCCTTCGAAAAAAGCTGGCACAGTATTTACACAAGTAAAAGGGTTGGCAGGTAATATCATAAAATCTGTATTCTGCGACAGTAAAGGAACAATTTGGGTAGGTTCGGAAATGAAAAGCGGGCTGTCGCGACTTCTACCGAATTCTGACAAATTCAATATTGTAAATATAGGTGAGGGAATTGTCCCTCAGGCAATCGGAGAAACAAACGATGGTACAATATGGGTGGGAACTGTCAATGGCCTAATGGCACTCAAAAATGACACGGTCGCTTATATTCTTTCAGAGAAAGAAGGACTCCTTTCAGGAAATATTAAATTCATCCAGCCTTCCGGCGACAAGTTCTTATACGTAGGGACAAATATGGGCCTGAACAGAATTAATCTGGAAACCGGAATAATTTCATCATATACAAAATACAGCGGTTTCACCGGAATCGAGGCTCTCAATAATGCTTCATTCAAAGATACTCAAGGCCGTCTATGGTTCGGAACAACCAATGGAGTTATCATGCACGACCCTTCAAAATTGCCACCCGATCCGGAACCGCCGAAGGCATTTATCACAGGCATAGAGGTAAATTACCAGCCTCGTGAAATGAAAGCCGACCTTAAACTAAATTATAGAGAAAAATCAATAAACTTTTACTATTACAGCATCAGCCTTATTGATCCGAAATCAGTAAAATACAGGATCATGCTTAAAGGCGCTGATCCCGACTGGAGGCCTGTGACCGACCAGACTCTTGCAATATATTCAGGCCTTCCTCCAGGCCATTACACCTTTATGGTTAAAGCTTGTAACAGCACCGGACTCTGGAGCAAAACGCCGGTTGAATATTCATTTGTAATTACGCCTCCATTCTATCTGTCGCCCTGGTTTATTATTACAATAACAATTCTGATAGTTATCGCTGTAATAGCCTATGTAAAAATAAGGGAGCGTAACCTTATCCGGGAAAAGAAAATTCTTGAAGCAAAAGTTGCAGAGAGAACTGCCGAACTTGTACAGAAAAATGCCATCATTGAAGAAAAAAACCGTGATATAACCGCAAGTATCCGATATGCCGAACGTATTCAAAGAGCAATGCTGCCTCGTGAAGACACATTTGAAGAAACATTTGTACTGTTTCTTCCAAAAGATATTGTAAGCGGCGATTTCTACTGGATGTATGAGCACGATAGTATCAGACTTCTTGCTGCTGTCGATTGTACAGGACACGGCGTTCCGGGCGCATTCATGTCAATCATAGGACATAATTCGCTTAACAAAGTAGTCAGAGAGTATGGTCTCATTCGCCCTTCCGAAATACTCGACCAGCTTAATATTGAAGTAATGAAGTCAATCATTCAAAGTCAGGAAAAAGGTATTAATGACGGCATGGATATTTCCCTAATTGCATATAATCGAAAGAATTTCACACTTGAATTTGCCGGAGCATATAACCCTCTTTATCTTGTCAGGAAAGGTGAAGTAATTGTTTATAAAGCCGATAGATTCTCAATAGGTATGACAAGTCTGGAACAGAAAAAGAGGTTTACAAATGTTAATGTCGATATTCAGCCCTATGATATGATATATATGTTTTCCGACGGATATGCCGATCAATTCGGTTCTCCTGAAGGCAAAAAATACAAGGTAGGTAATATCAAAAAATTAATTTCAGAAATTTATAATATGCCTGTAAACGAACAGAAAGAAAGGCTCGAAAAGGAAATAATGGACTGGAAAGGAGATCTTCCACAAATTGATGATATTCTTTTTATCGGAATGAGGATTATTCCCTGATATATTCAACGCTTCCTTGATATTTCCTATCCCTAAGTGTTCAACACTTACGGATTAATCCAATAATTTTCCCTATTATATTCAAGCATAGCATCGGCTACTTTTTCATCATCCCTATTTTGCGGCTTACCGTTTTTGAATATAAATAAGTAATCTGTACAAGGGCAAACTGAAAATTTCAAAGCAAAGGAAGAAGCTTTGAAATAAATACATTTTTAGGTACGGCACCAACCTGTTTGTCAGCTATAACACCGTTCTTAAAAAAGAAAACGGTAGGTATATTCCTGATACCATACCTAACCGCTATCTGTGGATTATTATCAACATTACATTTTGCAACCAGCACTTTCCCATTATATTCTTTAGATATCTCTTCGATTATCGGTGCTATAGCCCTGCAAGGGCCACACCACTCGGCCCAGAAATCCACTATAACAGGTTTATCCGATTTCAGAACGACCTCGTCAAAATTCGAATCACTAACTTCTAATGCCATTTATATAAATATTATAATGTAAAATATTAAAATTTAGCTTCCAAATATAATCAATTAACTTTATATTCAAGGGAAGGATGATCATCAAGAAAAGCAACAAAGTCATTATTCAATCTAACCCTGATATTTCTCGAAAACATCGGGAGTGAAATTTTGCTTTCCGCATCCATAAACAGAAATCTGAGTTCTGTTTCACCAGGATTTGTTTTAATGAGTTGTGAGAGCTGATTTATAAGTTCATTGGTTATATCGGCAGCTTTCACCTTAATAGTAACACTCTTTATTAATTCATCTCTTACGCTTGACAAAAGGTTGATATTTTTAATTTTAAACTCAAGCTCATTGTCATTCATTCTTCTTTTCTGAACTCTGCCCTTTACAAGCAAAAAATATCCTGTAACAAAAAATTTACTGAATTCGACACAATCTTTGTCAAAGACCGCAAATTTATAAGAATCGGTATAATCCTGTAACATGAATGTATTATAAGGCTTACCGTTTTTGCCGATTCCACTCTTTGTTTCCGTTACCATACCAGCTATTGTAACGTCTCTGTCGGTAAAATCTCTCAGGTTTTTTAATTCAGATAGAGTTGCTGTTGTGAATGTTTCTAATTCAAGCCTGAAATCGTCGAGAGGATGAGAGGAAAGATAAATTCCGATAACTTCTTTTTCCTTGTTCAGTTTTTCCAGTTTTTGCCATTCTGGGCATTCTGGTGGTTCAGGCTTTTTCATACTGAAACCGTTATCCTCGCCGAAAAGAGTATTCTTATTTGTATTTTTTAATGTTTTTACGTTATTACCATATTTTATAAGGTTATCAAGAAAATTTACCCCTTTTGCATCAGTAGCAAAATATTGTTCGCGTGAGATATCATGGAAACAATCGAATGCTCCGGACAGAGCAAGGGCTTCAAGGTTTTTTCTATTAAGAGAATTAAGATTAACCCGGCTTACGAAGTCAAATATGTCTTTATAAGCTCCATTTTTGTCTCTCTCTTCAATCAACTGTATAACTGCATTTTCACCAACTCCTTTTATAGCCCCAAGTCCAAAACGGATATTGCCGTCTTTGTTGACTGTAAATTTGACGTTACTTTCATTGACATCAGGCCCAAGAACTTCAATGCCCATTCTCCTGGTTTCGTCAATAAAAGTTGTAATTTTTTTAATATCGCTTATGTTACGGCTAAGCACTGCCGCCATATATTCTGCAGGATAATGAGCTTTAAGGTAACCTGTCTGGAAAGCAATAAGGGCATAGCATGTTGAATGCGATTTATTGAAAGCATATTGTGCAAAGTGCTCCCAGTCGCTCCATATTTTATTTACAATATCTTCGCTATAACCTTTTTTCTTACATCCCTCAAAAAATCTGACCTTCATTTCGTCCATCAGCGACTTTTTCTTTTTGCCCATTGCCTTTCTCAGCAAGTCGGCTTCTCCCTTAGTGAATCCTGCAAGTTCCTGTGAGAGAAGCATAACCTGTTCCTGGTAAACAGTGATACCGTAAGTATCGGCCAGATATTTTTCCATTTCGGCGAGAGGGTATTCTATTCTTGATTGTCCTTGCTTTCTTTTGATAAATTCGGGGATATATTCCATCGGCCCGGGTCTATACAAAGCATTCATTGCAACAAGGTCTTCAAACCTGTTTGGCTTTAGCTCGCGGAGGTATTTTTTCATACCTGCCGATTCAAATTGAAAAACCCCTGTTGTATCACCGGCACTGAACAATTCGAAAGTTTTTTTATCGTCAAGTGGCAGATTTTCTGCATCAATATTAATCCCCTGTCTTTTTTTTACGTTTTCAACAGCATCTCTTATAATTGAAAGTGTTTTAAGGCCGAGGAAATCCATTTTAAGCAGGCCTATTGATTCGACATGATTACCTTCGTATTGTGTAACGAAAAGATCAGTGTCTTTTGCTGTACTTAGTGGAACATAATCATCTAGGGGATCTTTGCTTATAATAACGCCGCAAGCATGTACGCCCGTCTGACGTATAGAGCCTTCAAGTGCTTCTGCGAAAGCAAGTGTCTGTGTGATCAGCTTATTTTGAGATTCTCTTTCTCTGGCCAGTTCGGGAACCTCAGTATAGGCATCGGCAAGGGTAATACCCGGTCGTTCCGGAACCATCTTTGCCAGACGGTCAGCTTCGGACAAGGGTAGTTTCTGAACTCTTGCAACATCCCTTATCGCCATTTTGGCTCCCATTGTACCGAAAGTTATTATATGTGCAACCCTGTCATGACCATATTTCTTTACCACGTATCTTAAAACATCTTCCCTCCCGTCCTCATCGAAATCAATGTCTATATCGGGCATTGATATTCTGTCTGGATTAAGAAATCTTTCGAACAGAAGTCCGTATTTAATTGGATCTATATCTGTAATCCTGAGGCAATATGCAACTGCTGAGCCGGCTGCCGAACCCCTTCCAGGCCCTACAGCAACACCCATTTCACGGGCAGCCCTGAGAAAATCCTGTACTATAAGGAAATAAGAAGGGAACCCCATTCTGTTTATGGTTTCGAGCTCAAAATCTATTCTCTCTTTCTGTTCGTCAGTCAGAGTGCCCCATCTTTCCTCTGCACCTTTCATGGTAAGAAAACGGAGATATTCACTATCAGAGGAGAATTCGGATGGAATTTTGAATTCAGGCATTATAGGATCGTGGTCAAGAACATATTTCTCGATACTTTCAACAATATCTCCAATATTATCAATCGCTTCAGGAATATCGCTGAAAATACGCCTCATTTCCTCCTCACTCTTAAGATATTCCTCTTTAGTGTACCTTAATCGGTTAGGATCGTCAAGGTCGGTTGCCGTATTTATACATATAAGTCTCTCATGGGCATCGGCATCTTCTTTGTTAACAAAATGAACGTCATTTGTGGCAATTATTTTTACGCCGTATTTTCTGGATAATTCTTTAAAAACCTCTATCACCTTCTGTTGAAGTGGAAAAGTATTAAGGTCAGCACTGGGGTCATTGGTCTCATGACGCTGTATCTCGAGGTAAAAGTCTTTGCCGAAAATATCGAGATAACTTACTAAAGCATCTTCTGCGGCATGTAAATTCCCACTAAGAATCTCATTCTGGATTTCACCGGCAATACATGCCGAGCTAGCAATAAGTCCCTCGCTGTACTGAGCCAATATTGTTTTGTCAATCCTTGGTTTATAATAAAAGCCCTTTGTCCACGCTGCAGATATGAGCTTTATAAGATTATGATATCCTTTCAGGTTTTTTGCAAGTAATATCAAATGGTCGCCGCTACGGTCTTCTTTTCCCGTTTTATCTTCCATTCGTCCCTTTGCAACATAGATTTCGCACCCAATAATCGGTTTTATACCTTTTTTTGTTGCATAATTATGAAACTCCTTTGCTCCGAACATATTACCATGATCTGTAATAGCCAGAGCTTCCATCCCGAGAGATTTTGCCCTATCAACGATTGTAGTTATTGACGAGGCTCCATCGAGGATAGAATATTGTGTGTGAAGATGCAAATGAGTAAATGGTGCCATCCAAATGAAAAAATAATTAACCTTTAAAGACAAAAATAGGGAAAAATAAGAAATTTTAATTTATTACATTTACATCAGATTAATTTTTCATAAGGACATCTGCGAAGTTAACATTTAGAAGTATTTAAGGATAAGTTATTATATACAATAATTAAATTTTTATGCAAAGAATTCTTTTCTTTTTATTTGTTTTTTCCGGACTGGCGTTGCAAATGACTGCCCAACAAAAGCCAATTACAGGAGTTGCAACCGGAGCAAAAGACAATCAAACTTTTACGTCTCTCGAACCTGATGAATCAGGGCTTGACGAAGATATCATTGTCGGTTACGGTTCACAGAATAAGTCGTACGTCACCAGTAGTATTTCAAAAGTTGATGGCGAAAAACTGATGAATAAACCGGTCCCCACAATAGAACTTGCATTACAGGGTAAAAGCGCAGGTGTGTTCATCGAGGCGGTTAACGGCAAGTCAACGGCTTTTTCCAGAGTTCGGATAAGAGGAACCTCTTCTATTTATGCGACCAGCCAGCCATTATTTATTGTTGACGGGATTCCCGTTACCGTAGATGCCCTGAACTTGTCGGGTGCCGCAATTAATCCGCTTGCTTCTATAAACTTCAACGACGTGGAATCGGTTGAGATTCTTAAAGATGCTGCTTCCTCGGCAATTTATGGCTCGAGAGGCGCTAATGGCGTGGTAATAATCAATACGAAGAAAGGATTCAGCGGCGATACAAAAATTAATTTCTCATTTAAGTCAGGTTTCAGCGACCCTTCCCATCGCAGGGAATTTATGAATGCCGATGAATACATTTCATATTTGAGAGAAGCTGCAGTAAATGGCGACCTTCAGGAAGATAAGGCATACGGTTATTCACCTGGAACGATAAGTTTCTGGGAGAATTACGTCGAAACAAAACTAAAGAATTTTTCAGGCTGGGCTGCAATAACAGACAAAAATGGAAATTACCTTGGTTCAAAGGTTGATACTGACTGGCAGGATCTGGCATTTCGGAGAGGCACGATTTATTCTGCCGATTTATCAGCACAAGGAGGCAATGACAAACTCAGATTTTATGCTGGCGGCTCATTCAACAGCCAGGAAGGCATCCTTGTATCGAACGGAATAGAAAAAGCATCCGGCCGATTAAATATTGAAAATAAAGCAAACAAATTTACCGATGTTGGCTTCTCTTTGGCATTAAGCCGTACGGCAATAAATCAGGTTCCGTCCGATAACTTTTATTCGAATCCATTACAGCTTGTCGCTCTGTCGCCTATCACTCCCCCCCGTGATGAATACGGTGAACTTTACAACAGACCAGTTACTGCTTATTACAACAGTCTTCTCGACGTCGAATATGCAACGGTAAAAATAACAGAGTACCGGTCGCTTGTAAATGGTTATCTGAATTTCAATCTTTTCAACGGTATGAAATGGAAAAACGAACTTGGCTTCGATCTTTACAACCTGAAAGAGAACGCACGTTACGGAGAAAAGACCGATGCGGGAACAGGCGTAAACGGATATGGATTTGCCAACTCCGGCCAAAACCAGAACATAACGGGAAGATCTTATCTCGACTATACAAACATCTTTGGTAATTTAGACGTAAGCGGCATTCTTGGAACTGAATACCAATATGTTACATCGGAAACATTATATGCCGAAGGCCAGGAATTCCCTGTCGACGCCCTTAAGACACTCGCAAGTGCTAATAATATTTCCGGCGCATCTTCAACTCTCACTAAATACAATTTTCTCTCTTATTTCTCGAGAGTCAATCTCGTTTATAATGCAAAATACTTGTTAACGCTTACATGTCGAGTTGATGGTTCATCACGATTTGGGATAAATAACCAGTATGGATTCTTTCCTGCAGCATCGATTGGATGGATTGTTTCGAAAGAAGATTTTTTCGCCGGCGTGCCGGTTATAAATTTCCTTAAGGTAAGAAGCAGCTATGGTGTAACCGGTAATGCCGACATTTCGGACTTCGGCCACATGGGTCTTTACGACGCTGGAAGTTATAACGGTATTTCAGGCCTTATACCCGGTCAAATTCAAAATCCCGACTTTAAATGGGAAACAACAAAACAATTTGATGCTGGCATAGATTTCGGATTGTACGGGAATAAAATCTACGGCGAGATAGATGTTTATCATAAAAAATCAAACGGGATTCTGCTTCCGGTTCAAATTCCTGCAACATCGGGCTTTTCTGTTCAAATGCAAAATACGGGTTCAATTCAGAACAAGGGTTTCGAAATTTTACTTACTTCGAACAATCTTTCAGGAAATATTACATGGAACACAAGCCTTAACTTTTCTGTAAACAAAAACAAAGTACTGGACATTGGAGGCCAGGATATTATTGATAACGGAGGAATCCGCTATATGAATGTTGTAAAAAAAGGTTATCCAATAGGTGTTTTCTATGGAGCCGAATATGCCGGCGTTGATTATTATAATGGCGATGCATTATGGTATATAAATGAGCGGGATGCAAACGGAAACATAGTTAATCCAGATGAAACTACCAATGTGTTTGATGATGTTAATTTTGTTTTTCTAGGCAATCCAAATCCAGATTATATTGGAGCAATCACAAATACTTTTGGATACAAAGGAGTTGAATTTGAATTTACTTTCCAGGGTGTGGCAGGAAATAAAATTCATCTTATCGGCGACCAGTGGATGGCTTCAAACGGTGTATGGTACGACAACCAGCTTAAGTCTCAGCTCAAAAGCTGGAAAAATACTGGTGACGTGACAATGGTGCCGCAAGCTCGGTTTGCCTGGGATAACGGAAACCAGAGTCGTAGCAGCAGATACCTCTCAGACGGTTCATATTTAAAGCTTCGAAATGTTACCCTGAGTTATGAATTCCCACAAACGCTGACAAATAAGATAAATTTAAGCAGACTGAAAATATTTTTCGAGGGACAGAATCTTCTTACATTTACACAATATGAAGGATGGGATCCGGAGGTCTCTGCCGATTTCCTTGTAAACAATATATATTCAGGCTGTGATTTTTATTCTGCACCTCAGCCAAGATCGGTGGTTTTTGGTATAAACATTAGTTTTTAGTCTTCAAAAATAAGCTGTATGAGAAAATATATATATTTAACAATCTTATCCGTTCCCCTTTTACTTGTAACAGCATGTGATAAATTACTCGAACTGGAGCCTTCTCAAAACGTAAGCGAGAACACTGCACTTGGTTCCGATGAAAATATAAAAAGCGTTCTTATAGGTGCTTATTCATTGTTTGATGATCCTGGAATTTATGGTGGTAATCTCCTCCGCAATGCCGAACTTCTTGGAGGTAACGGTGAGATATTATGGACAGGAACATCCGATGATCCACGTCAGATTTTTTACAAAACAATTAGTGCCACTAATTCTGATGTTCTTGCACAATGGGTCGATAGCTATGAGGTAATAAATACATGTAATAATATTGTGAGCGCACTTGAAGTTGTAAAGAATGACGATCGCAACCGTGTTGAAGGAGAAGCTTTGTTTCTCAGAGCACTAATTTATTTCGACCTTGTGAGGTTCTTCGGTATGCCTTATGAGGCAGGAATCATAAACAATCAGCCAGGAGTCCCTATTGTACTTAAACCTTCAAGAGGAATAGACAAAAAAAGTTATGTATTGCGTAATAGCGTTGAACAGGTTTATATTCAGGTCATTACTGACCTTAAAGCTGCGGCGGCAAAACTTCCCGAAGAAAATGGCGTATTTGCATCCAGAGGATCAGCCAATGCACTACTTGCAAGAGTTTATCTTCAGAAAGGAGATTACGACAATGCCAGGAAAACTGCCAATGAAGTAATTTCTTCAAACAAGTACACCCTTCTTACAGATTATGCAGACGTTTTTAATCAGTATTACAACACTCCTGAAGATATTTTTGCCACACAAATAATGCCTCCTGAGAGCTACAATTCAATGACCATATTTTTTTCTATTCCTGAGTTCGGAGGCAATTACGGCGATATCGAAATTCTCGATAGCCATCTTAGTCTTTATCCTGCAGGCGACAGAAGAAAAGACCTCTTTTTCTCAGGCAACGGGGCAATGCGATGTGGTAAATGGAATAATCTTTACGGTCGTGTAAACCTTATCCGGCTTGCCGAAATGTATCTTATCAGAGCCGAAAGCAATATAAGGCTGGGAGCACCTTATGTGGGAGCAACGCCGCTCGACGACTACAATACGATTCATACAAGAGCAGGTCTGACACCTGCCAGTTCAGTAACACTTAATGATATCATCCTTGAAAGAAGACTCGAACTCGCATTTGAAGGGCATCGTATTCATGATATTAAAAGACTGAAAGAAAATGTTGGAACATGGACATATAATGACACGATGCTGGTTTTTCCAATTCCGGCAAGGGAACTGGAAGTAAATCCAATGCTTAAATCACAAATGACTCCGGACTAATGAAATTAGATTTTTTATTATATATTTGCAGCCAAAATTTTATAAAGTAGATTGATTAATTTACAAAAAATTAATGGCAGTTAAAATCAGATTGGCCAGGAAAGGCCGCAAAAAGCAGGCTTATTACCACATAGTGGTAGCAGATAGCAGATCGCCACGAGATGGCAGATTTATTGAAAAAATCGGGACTTACAATCCTCTTACTGATCCAGCCACTATTGAAATAGATTCGGATAAGGCATTGGATTGGTTGCAAAAGGGTGCACAACCTACTGAAACATGCAGAGCTATTCTATCTTATAAAGGAGTCCTTATTAGAAAACACCTGCTCGAAGGAGTGAAAAAAGGTGCTTTTGACGAGGCTGAAGCCGAAAGGCGTTTCAATGAATGGATGAAACAAAAGGAAGCAAAGATCGAAGCCAAAAAACAAATGATTGAAAAAGATTTGGATGAGGTTACCAAAAAACGCCTCGAAGCCGAAAGGAAAATCAGTGAAAAACGAGCGGCCGAAATAGCAAAGAAAAATGCCGAGGCATCTGCTAAGGCTGTTTCTGATTCTGAAACAAATTCCCAGGAAGAACCTGGAATACAAGAACCGGGGATCGAAGCAAAAGCAGCCGAAACAGCTCCCGAAGAATAAAAACTTAACCAAATTAAATACCTTTATACCGCATAACCGGTTTTTAATTATGGAAAAATATTTTCTGCCCGGAAGGATAGAAAAAATCCATGGAGCGAGCGGAAGAGCGGTTATATCAACTATTAATCCTGTAAATGAAAATTTAAACAACAGGGGATTACTATTTATTGAAATCGAAGGAAAAAAAGTGCCTTTTTTTATTGAATCTCTTGAAATTCAAGGAGAGAGAACAATTATTGTAAAGCTTGAAGGTTACGACAGGGCGGATCGCCTGAAAGATTTTACAGGTTGCAATGTTTTTTTCCCTTTGACATCACAGAAAAAAAATAATGCTATTTCTGTGTTTGACCTTAAAGGATATACAATAATTTCGGAAAATGAAAACATTTCGGGTACTGTTGTAAATGTTGCCGATTTTCACGGCAATATTCTTCTTGAGGTCAGAAAAGAAGACGGCTTGAATTTTCTTATACCGTTTCATAAGGATTTGATAATTGAAGCTGATCATAAAAACAAGACATTAAAAATGAACCTTCCCGACGGTATTTCGGAGCTAAATTTATAATATCATAAGTGATGATTTTGATTCCCTAATCCCGGATAACTGTAATTGAGCCGTCAGTTTCAACCTTAATAATGCGTGAAGGTTTATGCTTTTTAAATTCTTCCCTGCGATATTCAGCAACATAATCGGCCGAACGTATAATTTCCTCCTCAATTTCAAAAAAATTTGCCGGTGTTGGCCTACCACTTATGTTAGCCGAAGTTGAAACAATAGGATTCCCAAATTTCCTTATCAGTTCTCTGCAAAACTCATCTCGGGTAACTCTTATTCCGATGCTCCCGTCTTTTGATAACAAACCGGCCGGAAATTTACGGACATTATTATAAACAATTGTCACAGGTCGCCTGGTATGTTTGATTATATCAATTGCATTAGAAGGGATTCCGCTCACATATTCAGAAAGCATCTCTATGCTGTTTACCAGAATAATCATACTTTTACTTTCATGTCTTTTTTTAATCATGAAAATTTTTTCAATTGCCGATGCATTTTCAGCATCGCATCCAAGGCCCCATACAGTATCAGTAGGATAAAGCAATACTCCCCCTCTTTTAAGTGTTTTAAGGGCATTTGAAATATCATGTTCCTGAAATTTCACGCCATTACTTTTTATTGAGCATCCCAAGTCTTCTTAATTTGGAATATTTAAGAAAACTACCGTATGCGGAAATTGAGCAATAGAGATATCCAAGATATCCATCAAGAAAACCTGCAGATAAAATATAAGATCTGAAAAAATTCCATACCCTGTGCAAATATCCAGTGTAAACTCCTGCTTTTTTACCCTCTTTGAAATATTCTTCAGCCGCAATAGTCGAGAATCTGTTTAGTTTATCAACATGCTCCTGGATAGATTTATAATACCAGTGATAAATGTCTCCCTTAAGCCTTACAACTCTGTATCCGGAAGCAAGTTTGAAACTGTCATGCGGATTAGGCCCTTCCCATTTACCTTTTCTCATATCAAATAATCTTAATTGCCTGTCAGGATAAAGTCTTGAATGTTTCATCCATTTGCCACAGTAATTATTTCTGCGATTAAATAAGTAGCCGTCGTATTTAAAATTCTCCTTTACCTCTAGTATTGATTTTTTTAATTCCTCGCTCAGGGCTTCGTCAGCATCAAGGGAGAGGACGTGAGGATAACTTGCAAGCGAAGTGGCATAATTTTTCTGTTCAGCGTAACCTTCAAATGCATGCTGAAAAAAACGGACGTTGTATTTCTTACATTTCTCAGGTGTTGAATCAGTTGAAAATGAATCAACAACAATAATTTCATCGGCTATACCATCAATTGATTCAAGACATCTTTCAATGAAATCTTCTTCGTTATAGGCTATGATTACTGCAGAGATTTTTACCATAAAGGCCTCTTTAATAAATTAAATTAATAATGTCTCTTCTCAGAAATTGACTATTTAGAAAAACTTAAATTATTTAGAAATATTGTATTCTTATGATGCCTCACTAATATAGACTTTTTTATCTCAATATCCTTTCCTTTTGCAGGCCGGCTTTCCTTTAGGAAAACTCTTTCTTCTACAAGTTTTTCTTTCAAATCTATATTTACCAAACTCATAATTTTTTTTAAAATATTCTACAAAAGCTTTTTTCTCAGCTCTTCAGGAGATTCTGGTGAAAGATATCCAAATGGAATATCAAAAATTGTCAGAGCCCCAAAACGACCCTCCTTACTTAATCGTGCAACCGCTCTTGCATATGCAACCATAACATTAGCAGTAAACTCAGGATTACTTTGAAGAGTTACGCTAAATTCAATTCGATGCTTAAGTGATGAAGCTGTCGAACCTGTACGTATGACTGTTCCACCGTGAGGCATTCCTGAATGTTTGGTTTTTAGCTCTTCTTCTGAAATGAAATTTACTATTGTATTAAAATCTTTAAAATAGTGTGGCATAGTCTTTATTCTCGTTTCAATCTCAGTTAGATCTGCCCCCTTTTCAGGAACTACATAACAAACACGTGTATGCATATCCGATGATTTAAGTTTTGGATTGCTACCCGATCGAACTTTTTCCAGCAGATTTTCGTCAGGAACAGTATATTGAATGCCATTTTTAACTCCAGGCACTCGTCTGAGTGCGTCTGAATGACCCTGGCTTACTCCTTTCCCCCAGAAAGTATAAGTTTCTCCCTCAGGAAGAACGGCCTGACCAAGAAGCCTTATAAGCGAAAATAAACCCGGGTCCCAACCTGCAGATATAAGACTTAATGTCTTATTTTCTCTTGAAGAACGATTGACCTTTTCGAAGTATTCCGGAATATTTGCATGTGTATCAAAACTGTCAACAGTATTGAAATATTTTGATATCTCAGGTCCCTGCTCTGGCAGGTCAGTTGAAGAACCTCCACAAAGAATCATTACGTCGATTTTGCCTATAAAATCTTTTATTTTTGATATATGAAATACAGGAAATTTACAGACCAGTTCCGATGGGGACCTTCTTGTAAATATTGCAATCGGTTCCATATCGGGATTTTGTTTAATCGAAAGCTCAACTCCCTTTCCCAGGTTGCCATATCCCAGGATACCTATCTTGATCTTGTTTATATGTTTCATATAATGTAGATTCGTATATAATGCGTGCAAAAATATGAATTAAAAGTCGAATATTTCAATTTTTTAAAATTAGTTGGATAAGGATAAATTAAGGATAAATACAAAAACAAATAAAACAAATGTTAAATTTTCAAAAAATAGCGATAGAAAAAAAATCTGATTAGTTTTGCAGAAATTCAAAAAATTCTATTAGGTGAACAAATTAGTATTATAAAAACATTAAAATTTAAACCGTATGATAAGTAGTTTATTCTGGATTGTACCTGTTTCTTCTGTCCTAGCGTTGATTTTTGCCTGGATTTTTTATAAAAGTATGATGACCAGAGAAGAAGGAAACGACAGGATGAAAGAGATAGCGCAGTATGTAAGAGAAGGTGCTATGGCATACTTGAAGCGCCAGTATACTGTGGTTGCAAAAGTATTTGCTGTTCTTGTGATCTTGCTTCTTGTTCTGGCCTATATGGGCATACAGAACCCGTTTGTGCCGGTAGCATTCCTTACAGGAGGTTTTTTTTCCGGACTTTGCGGTTATCTCGGGATGAAGACGGCCACTAATGCTTCAGCCCGTACTGCATGGGCGGCATCCTCATCACTCAATAAAGCTCTTCAGGTAGCTCTTCGAAGCGGTGCCGTTATGGGTCTTGTAGTTGTAGGATTCGGACTTCTCGACATTGCTCTGTGGTTTCTGATTCTGAACTTTGCCGTATTCACGCCGGACAATATGCAAAACGGACTTCAATTTCTCGGCCTTACTTTTGTTTACCCCGGGACGAGCGAACATCAGAAAATGATTGAGATTACAGCTACTATGCTTACATTCGGTATGGGCGCATCGACTCAGGCATTGTTTGCACGTGTTGGAGGCGGTATCTTCACTAAAGCTGCAGATGTAGGTGCCGACCTTGTAGGCAAAGTTGAAGCCGGCATCCCTGAAGATGATCCGCGTAATCCTGCCACAATTGCCGATAATGTAGGTGATAATGTAGGTGATGTTGCCGGTATGGGTGCCGACCTTTATGAATCGTATGCAGGCTCGATTTTGTCAACTGCTGCACTTGGTGCGGCATTACCTGCCCTTACAGCCCAAGGTCAGGTAAAAGCAATAATAGCTCCTATGATAGTTTCTGCAATCGGAATATTGCTCTCTATTGCAGGCATATACATGGTGCGCGCCAAAGAATCGGCAACCCAACGCAACCTTCTTCGCGCTCTGCTTCTGGGAACCGGTGGTAGTTCAGTACTTATTCTTGTAGCCATGGCAATTATGGCAGCCGCCGGCTGGATAACATGGGGAGTATTCGGTTCAGTTGTTTCCGGACTTGTGGCTGGCGTTATCATAGGCCAGGCAACAGAATATTTTACTTCCGACGAGTATAAACCTACCCGGGGAATCGCACAACAGGCACAGCAAGGCCCTGCTACTGTAATTATTGAAGGAATCTCTGTGGGAATGTTTTCGACATGGGTTCCAGTAATTACAATAGTACTTGGTATAATTGCAGCTTTCGGCTTTGCAGGCGGCTTTACTGATTTTTCACAAGGAGTTTACGGAATCGGCTTTGCAGCAGTGGGAATGCTATCAACTCTTAGTATAACACTTGCAACTGATGCTTTTGGGCCTATAGCCGATAACGCAGGAGGCAATGCTGAGATGTCCCATCTTCCGAAAGAAGTGAGGGAAAGAACCGATGCACTTGATGCTCTCGGAAATACTACAGCGGCAACAGGTAAAGGCTTTGCGATCGGCTCGGCAGCTCTTACTGCTCTCTCACTACTTGCTGCTTATATCGAAGAGGTTAAAATGTGGATTGGAAGACTTGCCGACAGCGCTCCTGAAGGCTTCAAACAAATCGGGGATATTCTTTTTTATAAAAGCCATGTACCTGCAGTTGTCCAGCAAGGACAGAGAGCAGTTGATATTGCTCATGCAGGTGTAAGTGATTTTGTAGCTGCGTATAATCTTTCAATCTTTAATCCTCTGCTCCTCGGCGGTGCATTTATTGGTTCTATGATGGCATTTGTTTTCTGCTCTCTCTCTATGAAAGCGGTCGGACGTGCAGCAAGTAAAATGGTAGATGAGGTTAGAAGACAATTCCGCGAAATACCCGGCATTATGGAAGGAACTGGAAAACCTGAATATACGACATGTGTGGAAATATCGACACGCGGAGCCCAGCGCGAAATGGTAGTACCTGCTCTATTGGCAATCATTGTTCCTGTTGTGATAGGAATCTTTTTTGGCGTTCCAGGTGTGGTTGGCCTTCTGGCAGGCGGTATGACCGCAGGCTTTACTCTTGCATGCATGCTTAATAATGCCGGAGGCGCATGGGACAATGCAAAAAAATTCATCGAAAAAGGCAACTTCGGCGGCAAAAAGAGTGAACCGCATAAAGCTGCCGTTGTTGGTGATACCGTAGGTGATCCGTTCAAAGATACTTCGGGCCCATCGCTTAATATCCTTATTAAACTTATGTCAATGGTATCGGTTGTAATGACCGGCCTGACAGTGGCTTTTAAAATCTTCTGAACTCCATAGTGTTTCCATAATAAAAGAGTGCCGGAAATAATAATACTTTTCCAGGCACTCTTTTTATATTTGATAAATTTTAATCAAACAAATATGCTATTACCAGAATTATCTGATATTATGCAGGCACATAAAAGGATTAGGCCTTTTATCCATACGACTCCAGTAATGACCTCGAAACAGTTAAATAATATTTTCGGCGGAGAATTATTTTTTAAATGCGAAAATTTCCAGAAAACAGGATCTTTTAAATTCAGAGGAGCCACAAATGCCGTGCTGCAATTGAATGACAAAGAAAAAAAACAGGGTGTCATCACACATTCGTCAGGTAACCATGCAGCAGCATTAGCCCTCGCTGCTTCAACCTTCGGAATCAAATCATTCGCAGTTATGCCGGCGAACGCTGCCGACGTCAAAAAAAATGCAGTAAAAGAATATGGCGCTGAAATTGTTTTATGTGAGCCAACACAAAAAGCACGCGAACAAACCACTTCAGAAATTATCGAAAAAAATGGCACAATACTTATTCACCCCTACAATAACTTCAATGTGATTTGCGGTCAGGGAACTGCGTCTGTTGAGTTTCTTGAACAAATACCCGACCTTGACATAATTATTACCCCTGTTGGAGGAGGCGGACTCCTTAGCGGAACAGCTACAGCAGTAAAAGGATTAAAACCTGATATCAAAGTGTACGGAGCAGAACCCAAAAATGCTAATGATGCTTTCAAATCATTTACAACCGGAACATTACATCCTTCATTATCACCTAATACTTTAGCTGACGGACTTCTTACTTCATTAAGCGAACTCACTTTCACCATTATAAGAAAATATGTCGATTGGATTTATACTGTTTCAGAAAAATCAATTGTCGAATGTATGAGACTTATTTGGGAAAGAATGAAAATAATCATTGAACCATCATCCGCTGTAACGCTTGCAGTAATAAAAGAAAATCCAGATTTAATAATCGGTAAAAAATCGGGTCTTATACTTTCAGGAGGTAACGTGGAACTCGACAGATTACCATTCAATCGGCCTTTCTAAACCACGCCATTACAGGATAATGATCTGAGTACTTAACTTTCAATATTTCAAATTTTGTGCTTTCTAGAGTATCATCATATAGAATATAATCAATCCTGTTCGGAGGATAATTACCCCGATAAGTAAAACCTGCCCCGTACCCTGAAACAACAAACGAATCTTTCAGACCCTTACGTATTTTTCTATAAGTGTATGATATAGGTGTATCATTAAAGTCGCCGATTACAATCACCGGGTAAGGTGAGCTTATAATATAATCCTTTAACGTCCTGGCCTGAAAAGACCTCTCTGCAAATCCTTTCCTGAGACTTTTCGAAAGAGTCAATATCTCTCTTATTTTTTGTTTATCTTCCTTTTCAAAAAGCTCTTCGAAAAACGATCTTTCTGTTTTTTTAAGCCTGAAAGACTGCAATTGACTATTGAAAATTCTGAAAGTATCACTCTCAACAATAATGTCGGTAAAAATTGAAAGACTCGAAGAACCGGGAAAAGATATTTCTCCCTTGCTGGCAATTTTGTATTTTGTATATGTTGCAATTCCGTAAGATTTATTCTTACCGCTCCCAATAAGCTTTATATGTGAATTATAATCGCTACCCAGTTTTTTCTTTATTTCATCATCCTTTTTCTTAGCATCGCCGTTAATAAAAAATTCCTGCAGGCATAAAATATCTGGTTGTTGTAATCTAACAAGAGATAGTATTTCGTTTTCCGTATTTTCCTTCCCACTCCCTTTGTAATAGTTAAAAAGCCTTATATTGTAGCTCATAACAAGGATATTTCCCTGAGTGCTCTGCTTTGTCTTAAAAAGCTGTATATAATCTGAAAAGTGATTGAAACCTAGTAAAATAATTCCTATCGAAATAAATGCCTCCGGCCTCAGCCTTACTGCCCATATAACAACAAATATTATATTGATAATCAGAAGGTAAGGATATGCAAGACCAAAAAAGGCCGGAAGAATAAAATCTTCGGGACTTACATATATAGCAAGATAAGATATTAATAGGGATAGAGCAAAAATGATGTTTATTCCCAAAAATATCTTATGAATAAGTTTTCCCACTCTTATTATGCTGAAATCAGCTTAAATTATTTCAAAGTTAATTCTTTTTCTGGCTTTCGCTGAACAGAAAATCTTTTTCCTCCTTAGTAAGGCTGTCATAGCCTCCTTTTGATATTTTATCGAGTATCTTATTGATTCTTGCCTGACGTTCAGCTTTCCTGCTGTTATATTCATAATCGTCGCTTATTCTTCTTTTATAATTATAAGATACTTTAAGCTTTTTACGAGGCTTTAAAATAGTTACTATATTATCTATCAATCTGTTAAACCATTTCCCGAGGTCTTTACCATTCCGATAACTAATTGCATATATATAGCCGTAAAGTGCCCCTCCTATGTGAGCAAGTTTACCACCCGAGTTCGCAGAAAAATCAGCTATGGAAGTCAGAATAAAAATTACTAAAGCAATATATTTGATTTTAAATCTGCCGAAAGGGAATAGCAGCACCTGATAGTTAGGGACGTATGTAGCAATTGCCACAACTATTGCCATAACAGATGCACTGGCACCAAGAAGAGGAACAGATGTTCCCGAAAATTCTCTGAACACTGGAAAGATATTATAAGAAACTATATACATCAAAGCTCCTGTAACACCTCCAATAAAATAAACTGACACAAGTTTTTTCTGATCGAGAAATTCAAGAAATATCTTTCCAAACCAGTACAACCATAACAGGTTAACGGCAATATGAAGAAAATCTTTGTGGGTAAACATATAAGTAATCAGGGTCCATGGCTTTTTTAGAAAAGTGTTGAAGGAAGAAGGCATTGAAAAAAACCTGATAAAACTATCAGAGATGACAGGATTTACAAGAAGATATCCAAATATCCCTGCAATAGTAATAATCAAAAAAACTACTATATTGGCTATTATTAATTTTGTAAGGTTGGAGCTACGATTCAAATACAACTTAATTTTGTTCCACCAACTCATCAGTAAAAAGTTTTTGTGGTTTTTTTCCAGATTTTGATTAGGATAAAGCCAAAAATCATGCCTCCCAGATGTGCTGCATGAGCTACTGAGCTTCCAGGCTGAGTGATTGCAAGATAAAGCTCCAAACCTCCGTAGAGTAAAACAAAATATTTTGCTCTGATAGGTATTGGTGGAAACAGAAGTAAAAGCGGCGTATTAGGGAAAAGCATTCCAAAAGCAAGCAAAACACCATAAATAGCTCCAGATGCTCCGACAGTAGGAGTGTAAAGAATATATTGCAGCTTTCTCATTACAGGATCAGTATATGCTTTAAGCTGCAAGGTATAAGTATAACCATTATCAAGAACTTCCTGCAATTGTTCAGGTGTGATATAATTCATTACCTGACGGTATTGAATTGCCATAACTAAAAAATGAGTGGCCATAGCACCTAATCCTGAAACGAAATAATAAATAAGAAATCTTTTCGAACCCCACACCTGTTCAAGAATTTGGCCGAACATATATAATGCAAGCATATTGAAAAAAAGATGCCATATACCGCCATGCATAAACATGTGGGTTAAAATCTGTATAGGCCTGAACTGATCCGATGCAGGAAAATAGATTCCGAGAATTCTATTCAAATCCACATTGAAAATGGCCATAGAAGCATAGTTGGCAAGAAGCATCAATATATTTATATAAATGATGTTCTTCACTGCCGGTGGCATCCCGAAAAAACTTCTATTATAGCCGTTCATTAAAATTTAATCTTTAAAAGATTTGCTGGCAAAATTAATCAATCATTTCAAACCAGTGCAGAAACATTTTGATTATTTGAATCTTTTATCAATTTCATCTATAGTTATTATACTTATAATCGGCTTCCCTGACGGAGAATAATTGGGCGAGTGGCATGCAAATAATTTATCAATGAGTTGTTCCATCTCTTCTGCTGACATATTTGTTCCATAAGGAATTGAAGCACTTTTTGCCATAGCCTCTGCAACTTTTTCTTTCATATCCCCTGAAATGTCGGTCTGAAGGCTTCTGAATGTTCCCAGTAATGACCTGAGAAAATCAACTGCTGAAAGAGCCTCTGTAATTACAGGATAGCTTTTTATTATGACACTGTAATTACCTTTGTCCTCAAAATCATAACCAAGTAACCTTAGCTCATTCTCTATTTCTTTCAACAGATAATAATCGTCTGCATCCATATCAAATGTTTCAGGAAAAATACTCCTTTGTCCTGGGATTACTTGCTGATCGAGATCCCGAATAAACTGTTCATAAAGAATTCTTTCGTGTGCTCTCTTCTGGTCAATTAACATCAGACCCGATTTAACCGGACATACAATATACCTGCCCTTTATCTGGATGAATCGTCTTTGTAATGTTATTTCTTCCGTCGTCCCTTCATTTTGTTTTTTAATATCATTTCTAATCTGGTCAGGGTAAAGTTTTTCCCAGTTTGAAATTCTTCCTTTTTCAAATCTTTCAATAAGTTCTCTTTTCGATATCCTGTTGTCTCCGGTGAAAGGGTCATATTTAGTGTCTATTTTTATTTCCGGAGGAGCTGGAATGCGTCCATCATTAGCCTTCAAAGGAATATCCACATAAGAATCGCTGCCGAAGTCTATCGACGGTATGATATTAAACCTGCCGAGAGTTTCTCTCACTGCAGCAAGCAATATCTGCCATATAGCCCTTTCGTCTTCAAATTTCACTTCTGTTTTTGTTGGATGTATATTCACATCAATTTTCGAAGGATCGACATCGATGAAAATAAAATAGGATGGAATGGAATCGGGAGGAAGAATTTTTTGATAACCTTCCATAACAGCTTTGTGCAGATAAGGATGCCTTATGAAACGGCCGTTTGCAAAAAAGAATTGACCACCGGAAGTTTTTTTTGCCGACTCGGGTTTGCCTATAAAACCTGCAATTTTTGCGAGTGTTGTGTCTGCTTCAATATTCAAAAGCTCCTGACTAATATTTTTGCCGAATATCCCTGAAATCCTCTGTTTAATATTACCGGAGGGAAGAAGATAAATTTCAGAATCGTTATGGTAAAGAGAAAATTTGATAGCTGGATTTGAAAGTGCAACTTTTTGAAATTCATTGATTATATTCCTCAGTTCAGTATTATCCGATTTAAGGAATTTTCTTCTTGCCGGAGTGTTGAAAAATAGACTTTTTACTAAAAAATTAGCTCCTGGAGGGCAAATGCACAATTCCTGCTTTTCTACTCTGGAACCGCTAATTACAATCATAGTACCGGTTTCATCTTCCTTTCGCCTTGTTCTGAGCTCCACCATTGATACTGCCGCTATAGAAGCAAGAGCCTCGCCTCTGAATCCTTTTGTTGTGATAGAAAACAAATCCTCGGCACAGGATATCTTAGATGTAGAATGTCTTTCAAAGGCAAGCCTGGCATCAGTTTCAGACATACCTGTACCGTCATCCACAACCTGTATCAGTGTGCGGCCGGCATCTTTTATAATCACTTTAACATCGCTTGCTCCGGCATCTACTGAGTTTTCCATCAGTTCTTTAACCACCGACGCTGGCCTCTGGATTACTTCGCCTGCAGCTATCTGATTTGCTACAGAATCAGGTAACAGCTTAATTATATCAGGCATAAATAATTACAGAAACTACTTATTATCAGCTTTGTCAATAATTTTTAATTCTTCAAATATATCAATAATTACTTTCATCAGGCCTGCCAAATCAAGGTTAAATCCAAAGAAAAAGATCAATTTGCAAAACATAAATTTGGAAAAAATAGATAAGAATTTGTACTCTATTTAAACCCTTTTAGAAAATTGCCATACTTTTATTTAAAACTTATACAAAAAGAAATATTTGTATTTATATTTGAAGAAATCTAAGACTTGAATGAGGCTCAATAAAATTCTTTTTTCTGCAATATTCATTCTTGCCTTCTTAATATGCGCAGGAAACAAAACTAATGAAACTATTAAGGTTATTACTTTTAACATACGTTACGATAACCCAAACGATGGTATAAATGCCTGGACTAACAGAAAGAATCTGGTAATAGAGTTCTTAAAAGAAGAGAAACCTGACCTTTTTGGACTTCAGGAGGCACTATGGCATCAGTATACAGCTATTGATTCAGCTATGGAAGGATGGTCATCAATCGGAGTTGGTCGGGATGACGGTAAAAGAAAAGGAGAAATGAACCCTCTGTTTTTCAATGATAATAGATTTAAAATGATAAGAAGCAATACTTTCTGGCTTTCCGAAACACCCGATATACCTGGAAGTAAAGGATGGGGCGCAAATCTGCCAAGAATTGTAACATGGGTCGAGCTTAAGGAAATAAAAACCGGAAAGACACTATATTATTTCAATACTCATTTTGCTCACGACTCCGATTCAGCAAGAGTAATGAGTGCCGCATTACTTCTTGACCAGGTGAAAAAAATAGCAGGAAACGAAAAATTCATAATTACCGGCGATTTCAATATGAGGCCCGACAGTAGGGCTTATTATATACTTACTGGAGCAGGAAAAGGCAATCCCCTTTTAGTCGATTCATATAAAATCTCTCAAAGTGCTCCTGAAGGTCCAACAGGCTCTTCGAATGGATGGTCAGATGCATCGCGAGGAAACAGAATAGACTATATCTTTGTACGAAATGGAATGAAAGTTAACAGTATTAAAACCGTCGTAAGAAAACAAGGAAATGTTTTCATTTCCGACCATTGGCCTGTTGTGGCAGAAATTTCTCTGGAATAATTTTTACAGATAATCTCTGAATTAATTAAAAAAGTCATTGTCTTTTAAGTTACAAAAATAATTCGAAAATATCAGTGATAATACACAGGCTTTTTAATATCGAATACAAATTTCATAATTAACCATACTTAAGAAATCATGAAAACGAATTACAACAAATCAAAAAAATCGCTTATTCAGCCCAGACGCGATTTCCTTAAAACAATAAGCATCGGTACACTTGGTGCTGCTTCGATGGGTTTTACCATCAAGGATATAAATAGCAGCGAAAAGAAGCAGCGCACTCGCACAAGAGATGAAAAGCTGAAACAAATGGCATCAAACAGCTATGCTGTAAATCAATTATTCAAAAGAAGAACATATTCTCAAAGGCCTGAACGTCCTGAAATACTACAGCTAAAAGAAAAATACGGTGAAATCACTCTTCTCGATTTTCCAGCATTTACCAGAGATACATATCCAGGCGTTAAGAAAATGGATCTCTGGTCATCTCTTTTTGGCGATGTGACAGATGATTCGATGTTCACACAGATTAAAACTGAAACTCAGGTGCGTATTGGCGAATTCGACCCTTCTACATTATCGTCGAAACGTTACCTCGACCGGCTTGTAAATAATATGGTTTCCACCGGAGTAACAGCAGCTCATATATCAAATAATGCACCTCGAAATCTTGCCGACCTTAATGATGATCTAAGAAAAGAAGGAATACGTGTAGCAAAAATCTGGCTTGATGCGGCAAAACAAATCGGAGCAATATCAATGCGTGTAAACACAGGAGGACCTCAGATTATTCCTGCTTCTATAATAAAAGATGGCTACCCGCGTAATGAGGAAATTGTGCCTTATCTAAGAAATGCCATAGAATCGTTCAAAGAACTTGCAGATTATGCCGGAAAAACCGGGGTGAAAATTACAATTGAAAACCACTGGGGCCTAGCAGCTAATCCTGTAAATATTATTATCATTATCAATGAAGTCAATAATCCTTTCTGTGAAGCTTCACCGGATTTCTGCAACTGGGAACATGAATACATGCTGTATAACGGACTCGACATCCTGATTCCTAAAGCCACTTCAATGGTTCATGCCAAAAGATGGACGCGCTTCCCTGATGTGGATATAGCCCGGTGCGTTAAAATACTTAATGATCATAAATATAAAGGATATATTTCCGTTGAATATGAAGCAGGTGGAGATCCTGTCGAAGGCACAAAAAAGTTGCTTGAAGATGTGGTCGACGCACTGATTTAATCCCAGATTTAAAGTCTCAAATATCATTAAATTAAGGGCGCAAAGTAATCATTGTATTACTTTGCGCCCTTAGCGTTCTTTATTTGCATTTTCTGTGGTTGAGAAAATATTTATTTTCTACAACTCCCTTATCTTAATATTCCTGAACCATACAGTATATCCATGGTCCTGAAGACCTATATAGCCTTCCCTCGAAATACCCTTCTGAAATCCCGGAAAATCTTTGAACTTACTGTTCCTGACCATTTCATCCCATTTAGGTGTCCATAGCTCATATTCAACCACTTTTACACCATTCTGAATATGTGTTACCTTACCGTCCTTAGCTCTGATAACAATATTATTCCACTGACCTGCAGGTTTTACGGTTTTTGGATCAGCCGGAAGCATGTCGTAAAGCGACCCTGCAAGGTGACTTGCAATCTTGTTGTCTGTAGCATTATCATTATCGAGTATCTGCACTTCAGGTGCCGAGGAATATATCTGCTGCCCTGGTTCTTCCCTTACATAATAAAAAATACCTGAATTAGCCATTTTGTCTGCCTTCCAATCGATCGATAATTCGAAATCCCTGAATTTTTTCGCAGCATAAATGATATCTCCTCCTGAACCCTGACCCGGTTTCTTTCCCTCAGCTGTAAATACTTTCATGGCATTATCCTCAATTTTCCAGTTAGGAGGCATACTTGTTCCATTGTATTGACGCCAGCCAGTAAAATCCTTTCCATTGAAAAGTAACATCCAGCCCTCTTCCTTTTCTTTCTGAGTAAGTGTGTTTACTGGTTGTGTCCATGCCGGATTAATAAACAAATAACTTAAAAAAACCGGCAAAAAATAAAGAACGACTCTTTTTTTCATATCCTGTATTTTTAGTTGTTTACCTGTTACAAATTTATATTTTTTATAATATTCCCTTATTGCAATTATACTATGAAAAAATAAAAACCACGATATTTAAAAATTTTATGTATTTACAATAAATTTTATTTTATTTTTTCTTCCGATTCACCATTTTCCTGTTTTTATGGCATAGTCCTTTATATCCTCAGGAGTCATGTAGTTATCAATAATGTTTTTATGCCGCAAATCAGCACGTGATATCAAAGAAATCTCATAAAGTTCTCTCCCATAGCCTTTTTCTATCGTCAGTCTGTCGGTATCCTTCTCTTCAAGCATCCTGGCCTTTTTAAAAAACAGGTATTTTGCTGCAAAACGTATATATTGCCACGGGCTCATTTTGAGATATTTCTCCTGGTGACACAACTCATGTGCTATAATGCCTCTCATGGCGCTGTCGTTCAATTTTTTTATACGTGTACTTATTACAATTATTCTTACAAATGGAGGGATCCACACAGAAAGTCCAAAAAATCTGAACCACATAATCAGATAAAAAATTCGTTTCTCCTTCAGCACGGGAAACGAATCGTTAATAATATCCTTTGCTATTAATCTTACTCTTTTACGCACCTAAATTTACTTTGAAGGCTAAATTAATAAAAGTGATTAAAGCTTCAAACTGATTTTCGAATCTTGACCTTATTGAATTATATTGTAATGTCTCGATGTTTAGGGCTTTATCAGATAAAACAATATTTTAATGATAAAACCATGTGATGCTTATCTCAACCCAAACCTGTAACTGAATTTGACAAGAAAAACATTATGTGGTTTATTGTCTTTCCCGTTGAACAGGTCGCCCATGTCATCAAAAAAATCCATCTGACCGGAATCATTGAAACTATTTCTTGACTGACTCCAGACAAGATAAACAGAGGAACCGGGATTGAATTCCCATCTGACGACAAGGTTCGAAAGGAACTCCTGAACATTGAAATCGCGTTTTTCAAAACCATAATCTGTTGTGCCGTCCATGTTCTCGTCAATATTGAAATTCCCTGAATCATAACTTATCTGATCGTCAGTATAAATATGGAATCTCTCTTTATAATCATCAGCCATAGGATCAGTAATATATTTATACTTGCTGTATTTCCCTGTGGCAATAAAGGGCTGTCCCCAGTACTGAAGTGTAAGATCGGGGCTCAGGTTAAGATTTACTCTGATTGATGCATTAAATGTATTCCGGCTTATATATCCAAAAATATACCTTTTCTGAGAATTGTAATTAGTTTCGGTTATATATTGAAGATCGGTGAAAGATTTATTATATCCCGGATTAAAAGATAACCTGAGATAATTTGTTGGTTTTGCAGAAAGATCAAATCCTATATTCCAGTTGGAATAGTTCTTTTCAAAACCTGCCGATTTATTTGTATACAACTCAAATTCAACCTTTTTCCTGCTATCGCTTGAAAATCCAATATAACTGTTAAATTCGCCTGGCAGCTTCATCATTGGGCCACCCCTGAGTATGCTGGTTGATAGCTGGGTTGTACTCACATTGCCGCCACCCCATATCCTCCAGAAGTTTTTGAATGTTATATTACCATTAAATTCAAGCCCTTTACCTAACCAGTTGCCGCCGAAATTGTTAAAAAAGTAAATATCACCATTAACATTATAACTCCGATAAATTCCTTTAGGTTCCCATTGGTTATACCCTGTCCATAAAACTGTAGCAATCTGGTCAGCTTCCCGCATATATCCGATATCGTTTATCTCGAAGCCAGGGGACTTCCAAATTGTAGCCAGCATGAAATTCCAGTGGCCACTGAGTTTCATGACCTGCATCCTCCCACCAGAACCCAAGAGAGAAGTCCGGCTTGTATCATAATTTACATAATTGTTGTCGGGACGTTGAAAATAGCGTGCAGACGATCTCTGGGTGAGGTCGATGGCCTCCTTTGTGCCCGATACATTGCTTAAAGCTGTATTTATATTCAACATCCAGCTTTTCTTTTTAAAATATTGTGTAAAATCAATTCCTCCGGTGAAAGCATTCTTATGCATAAAAGAAGCCAGGTTACCATCAAGTTGCCTGTTTGTACTTGTAAAAATCCCTCCTATTATGGTATTTCCTTCGTTGATATCTTTCTGTACACGTCCGACAAAATAGTTTGTAAAAGGTTCGACTGGTTCGAATATTCTGGATCCGCCCGCTGTATCAATTTCTGCTTTTTCTTCTGAAGTAATTGCTTCGATGAATCCGACTGAAAGGCCTTTCTGTGTTTTGCCTGTCATCTTTGCTGCGCCAAGAATAGTAGTTGCCGTTGGAACATCCGCACTCCAGCCTTCCTGAAGCGAGGGGTATCCCTGCGGCCTTCTGCCTACCCTCCTTGAATAGAAAAGATTATCATTCCCAAGCCCTCCATCGCCGATGCCAAGTCCGAAATTCGTAATGTTATTTCCTTCAATAAAGAATGGACGTTTTTCCTCAAAGAAGGTTTCGTATGCCGTCAAATTAACTTCCGAAGGGTCGGCCTCAACCTGTCCGAAATCGGGATTGATGGTCAAATCCATAGTCATATTGTTTGTAACACCTATCTTGGCATCTATACCGCCATTGAGCATATATTTTTTGCCTTTCGACAGGAAAGGATTGGCGGGTTCCGCCTTAAAGGTTTCAGCTCTGGCAACTCCATAAGGGGTAACATCCAATATTTTTTTCGGCTGTATATTTTCCAGACCGGTCATCTCACCTATCAGATGAATTAAACCAGGCGCATCTTTCGCGATATGTTGCCAGAAATCTGTTTCGTTGTTCCGGTAAATAGTTCTTATAACCTGTAGGCCCCATACATCACCTGAATTTTTCTCGAACCTGAGCTGGCTGAATGGAATTTTCATTTCTGCAACCCATCCTTCATTGTTCAAGGAAGTTTTTGCCCACCAGTTTGCGTTCCACGAAGAATCCTCATTTTGTCCGTCGTTCGAAAATAATTCATCATTTTTCACGCCTGCAGAACTTACGCCGAAAAGGAAACCTGTGCGCAAATCATGATAGCTGTCAATAATAATACCAACCATGTCACCGTCAACCTGATCTCTGCGAGTCAAACGGTTCACAATACTGTCTGGACTGGTATCATAAGCTTTTATTCCAACATAAAGATTATCCTTATCAAAAAGAATTTTGAATTCGGTTCTCTGAGTTGCCTGTCGGCCGTTATACGGTTCGTACTGAATGAAATCGTTCATCCAGATACCTTCATTCCACACATCCTCATCCAGAACTCCATCAATAACAGGTGCAATATTAATTTGGACTGCTTTATATTGTTTCTTTTTATCCGTATTAAAATCCTGGGCATCGAGAAAATTTGTAATAAGTATTGAAAACAAAACAACAATTAAAATTCTTTTCATTTTTAGATGAATTTTTTACACTAAAGACGGATAGTAATATTTATTTGATGCAGTAAATTTTTTATTTAGAACTATTCTAAATTACTATTGACTATTATTAAAAATTATTTAACTGACACTAGTAAATAAAAATTAATATCAGGATTGACAAATAAAGCGAAGACCGAATTTTAAAAATCAAAAAATTGACTATACAGTTGTATTTTTATACTTTTACTACCTTAATATTGTTAAAAAATAAGTAGGTTTGCACAAATAAAGTTTATAAAAAAGAGTATGTTCTATGAAAATGATTCAGGATTTTAATTTCAAGGGTTTAAAAGCCATTGTGAGAGTTGATTTCAATGTTCCTCTCGACAAAAAGACTTTTGTTGTAACAGATGATACAAGGATACGTGGTGCTTTGCCGACGATAAAGAAGATTATCGGTGACGGCGGTTCGTGCATTCTTATGTCTCATCTCGGCAGGCCTGAAGGAAGACAGGAAAAATATTCCCTTAAACCTGTTATACCTGTGCTTGAAAAGTATTTAGGCATAAAGGTTAAATTCGCCGATGATTGCCTGAGTGAGGAAGCAGCAAAGATGGCGGCCGAACTTAAACCTGGAGAAGTTCTTCTTCTTGAAAATGTTCGTTTTTATCCTGAAGAAGAAGGCAAACCGATACTGCCTGAAACAGCAACCGAAGAAGAAAAGAAAGCTGCAAAAGCCGAACTTAAAGCAAAACAGAAAGAGATGGCCAAAAGGCTTGCCAGCTATGCCGATGTTTATGTAAATGACGCATTTGGTACGGCTCATAGGGCTCATGCTACAACAGCGGTCATAGCCGATTTCTTTCCGCCCGATAAAAAAATGTTTGGTTTCCTCATAAATAGCGAACTGGCTGCTCTGGATAAAGTTCTTCATAATCCACAGAAACCTTTTACTGCAATAATGGGTGGGGCCAAAGTGTCGGACAAAATTCTTCTTATAGAAAACCTTCTTAATAAAGTTGATAATTTGCTTATTGGTGGCGGTATGGCCTACACTTTCGTAAAAGCAAAGGGTGGGAAAATAGGAAAATCGCTTTGCGAGGAAGACAAGCTCGACCTTGCCCTTAGTATTCTCGAAAAAGCAAAAGAAAAAGGCGTAAACATATACTTGCCTGTTGATAGTGTAAATGCCGACAAATTTGATAATGACACACAAACAATTTTAACTCCCATTGACGATATTCCAGATGGATGGATGGGCCTGGATATTGGCGAAAAGACTATTGAAATCTTTTCAAAAGTCATTGAAAACTCAAAAACAATTCTCTGGAACGGCCCTATGGGAGTATTCGAAATGGAGAAGTTTTCAGCAGGCACGGTAGCCATAGCAAAAGCCATTGCCTCGGCAACCGGAAAGGGTGCCTACAGCCTTGTTGGAGGCGGAGATTCAGTTGCAGCAGTAAATAAATTCAATCTGGCCGACAAAATGAGTTTTGTTTCAACAGGTGGCGGCGCAATGCTCGAATATATGGAGGGTAAAAAACTCCCCGGAATAACGGCAATAAGAGGAGAATAAAGGTCCAGATAAGAAAGTGAAACATGAGTTTATATTTATACTGATTCTTGTATTCACAATTACAGGCTGCAAAAAAGAACCTGAACCGGTTTACTCCGGAATAGTGACAATAAATAATAAAAGAGCAGGTACAGATCCTACTTATTATCTTATCGGTTTTCATGTTCCCACAGGCAGGACTATTCCGGATGTGAATAATCAGCTCGACGTAATAAGCGTTCTTTCTGATTACGATGTAAATTTCAATCCAAAAAAAATATATTTTGTGACAAATAACCTGAAGAATTCTTTTTTCAGGTATGGTCAATACAAAGACACAGAGGAAGCTAAAACAGCATTCGATTCACTAATAAGTTTCACAGAACCTCAATGGACTGAAATTGGAGATTCAGTAAAGATAAACCAGATATGGCTATACCGGACAAGCGACCAGAAATACGCCAAGCTGAGAATTATAGACACTGTCCTCGAAAAAAGAGACTATATGCTCGATCCTTATGCTGAGTGTACCTTTGAATGGGTTTTCCAGCCCGACGGAACAAAAAGCTTCCCCGGTAAATGAAGCCGGATTACAACAATAAGATATTCAATATAAAAAGTCCTGAAGAATTCGAAGCAATAGCTCTCGACCTCTTCCATTATCAGGCTTCTGATAATTCAATTTACAAAGAGTTCATAAACAGGCTCGGAGTTAAGCCGGCAGAAGTGAAAAGGATTGAAAATATCCCTTTTCTGCCGATTGAGTTTTTTAGAAACCATATCATTCTAACCGGTTTCACCGAAGCAAAAACATTCTTCGAAAGCTCGGGAACAACCTCTATGAAAAAGAGCAGGCATTATATAGCTGATCTGTCTATTTACGACGAGTCATTATTAAGAGGATTCAGGTTTTTCTATGGCGAACCGGAAAATTATCTTATTGCAGGCCTCCTGCCTTCTTTTACCGAACGGCCTCATAGTTCCCTTTCATACATGGTTGATAAACTGATCGAATGTGGAGCCGATAAAAAGAGTGGCTTTTTTTCGGATGATTATAAATATCTGACAAGTTTACTCAAAAGTTCCCTTAAAAAGGGTAGAAAGGCAATGTTAATAGGTGTAAGTTATACACTTATTGATTTCGCAGAAAAAAAACCAGGCGATCTTACAGGATTGATCATTGTAGAGACAGGGGGCATGAAAGGCCTGAGAAAAGAAATAACACGTGAAGAGCTGCATACAATGTTAAAAAACAGTTTTGGTGTTTCTAAAGTTCATTCAGAATATGGTATGACCGAGCTTCTTAGCCAGGCATGGTCGCATGATAGAGGCCTTTTCAGATGTCCACCATGGATGAAGGTACTTGTACGTGAAATTAATGATCCTCTCGCGGTAACTTCGGAGCCTGGAAAATCAGGAGCAATAAATATCATTGACCTTGCCAATATAAATTCATGTGCATTTATTGCAACAGGAGACATCGGCAAAATTCATGATGGCGGCTTATTCGAAGTTACAGGCAGATATGATCACAGTGAAGCCCGAGGTTGCAATATGATGATTGAGTAAATATTAATATATAAACTAAAATGAGCCTGTAAATATTTTATATTTCAATGCCGGCTAAATCCCTTATGACAACTGATGCGCATACAATGCCGAAAGCAGCAGGCATATATGAGATAGATCCTACTATAGAAGCTTTGTTTTTTTCTTCTGAGGATTCTATTATCCGGCTCTTATCCACCCTTTCCGGTGAATAGACTGCCCTGAAACCTTCGTCAACTCCAAGTCGGTGTAGTTTTTTACGTAGCATTCGTGCCAGACTGCAGCCATAAGTTTGTGATATATCGTCAACTCTTATTTTAAGAGGATCAAATTTACCTCCTGCTCCCATTGAACTAACAATACGATAATTCCTCCTGAGGCTGTGATAAATAAGAAATACCTTCGGCGATAAAGTGTCAATTGCATCAACAATATAATCGAATGGTTCGGATAGAATTTCTATCATCCTTTCATCTCTTATGAACTCATCTAATGCTGTTATTTCAATATCCGGATTTATATCCTTTAACCGCTCCTCCATTATAAGTACTTTGGGTTTTCCCTCTGTACTTATAAGGGCAAGAAGTTGTCTGTTACGATTGGATGGATGAATTATATCACCATCTACAATTGTCATTTTCCCTATGCCTGCCCTGCAAAGCATTTCAGCTGCATAAGCTCCCACCCCTCCCATACCAGCCACAAGCACATTGGATGATTTTAACCTCGCAAAACGTTCGGCACCTATGCATTGTTCTGTCCTCGAATACCATTCCTCCATCAGATTCCGAAAAAAGTCATGTAATTTGAATATATTTGTCTTTTAAGCTCTTCGACTGTAACCCCAAGCACTTCCGATACCTTATTATATATTGTGACTATTTCAATTTCACATCCGTCAGTTTCAAGAAAAAAATTCTCTGGGGGAACGGATTTAATAAGATGTTCCGCTTCAGGTCTTATAATGAAGTCGCACCAGAAAGAAAGATAAATTCCTTTTGATATAAGTTGAAGGGCAAGTTCTGATTTACCTCTGAACCCATGTACCAGCCAGGGCAATTTCGGCTTAAAGTTTTTCCGAACGGAAATCAGTTCTTCCCATGCCCGTACGCAATGAATATATAGTGGTTTACCTGTTTCTTCGGATAAAACTATCTGTCTTACGAAGGCTTCACGTTGAAAATCAATAGAAGGACCTTTAATTTTATCAAATCCGGCCTCACCCAGTGCAATAACATTTTCATGGTTTGAATCAATAATTACTTTCTCTATTTGCTCCTGAAAATTTTCTTCGGTAAGATACCATGGATGGATGCCTACTGTATATGCAAGACCGTGTGTATTATCCGGTTCTTTCGGTTGATTAGCATTAATATTTTCAACCTGAAAAATCCCGGCTGCCGGAACTGCTCCATGATTATGGATATCAATAAAATCGTTCAAGCCCGGGAGGTTCATGTGCTACTTTCCTATTGTTTCTATTCCTCTCTTTATTCGGCGTAGTGTCTCTTCTTTCCCTAACCAGCTTATAATATCGAATATTCCCGGACCTTTTAATTCACCCACAAGCACGATTCTCAACGAATGCATTACCAATCCATTATCATAACCTTTTCGGGCAATCCAGTCGCGAATAGTATGCTCGATAAACTCCTTACTGAAATCGCTAATCCCGTTTAAGATATCCGCAATTTCATTTAACAATTTAGGAGAATCTTCTTTCCACCATTTGTTAACAGCTTTATCGTCATATATTGTGGGCGCTTCAAAGAAGAAACTCGTTTCATCCCACATCTCTTTTACAAAACTTATTCTCTCTCTCACAAGATCAACAAGAATCTCAAGTTTCTTAATATTGCAATAATAGCCTCTGGCTTTTAATATCTCGCTGAATTCCAGCGCAATCTGATTAGTGCTTCTTTTCTGAAGATAAACGTGATTGAACCATCTGGCCTTAACAGGATCAAAACGAGATCCGGATTTGTTTATCTTTTCAAGTGAAAATTCATTTATAAGTTCTTCCATGCTGAAGATTTCCTTATCTGTTCCCGGATTCCAGCCAAGTAGCGCCAGCATGTTAACAAATGCTTCGGGATAATATCCTTCTTCCCTGAAGCCACGTGCAGTCTCACCATAAGGCCAATAGATGGGGTAAACTGGAAATCCCATTTTATCTCCGTCGCGTTTACTCAACTTGCCCTTACCGTCGGGTTTAAGAATGAGAGGTAAATGTGCAAAAAAGGGAAGTGCCCATTGAAACGATCTGTAAAGCATTACATGAAGCGGCATTGAAGGCAACCATTCTTCCCCCCGTATTACATGAGTAATTTCCATCAGATGGTCATCTACAATGTTTGCCAGGTGATAAGTAGGCATACCGTCCGATTTGAAAAGGACTTTATCATCAAGAGTAGAAGAATTTACAGCAATATGGCCTCTAATAATATCATCGAAAGATATCTCCTCGTCAAGAGGCATTCTATATCTTATCACATAAGGTTCACCTCTGTTGAGCATCTCTTTCCAGTCATGCTCAGGAAGAGAGAGTGAATTCTTCAATTGGTTTCTTACAAATCCGTTATAGGTGAATGTCTTTTTTTTCGTCTCGTATTCCCTACGTAATCTTTCAAGTTCTTCACGAGTATCGAATGCGTAATAGGCATCGCCCTTTTCCACCAGTAATTCCGCATATTGCAGGTAAATACCCTTCCTCTCACTTTGTCTGTATGGACCGTAATTTCCACCTTCCCTAACACCCTCGTCAAACTTTATTCCGCACCAGTCGAGAGCTTCTATTATATACTCTTCCGCCCCTTCTACATATCGAGTCTGATCAGTATCCTCAATACGCAAAATATAAGTGCCGTTTTGTTTGCGGGCAAAAAGATAGTTATACAAAGCTGTCCTCACTCCCCCTATATGTAGCGGGCCTGTCGGGCTTGGGGCAAATCTTACTCTTACCATAATAATATGCGGTCAGTTCTGTTTATTCATGCAAAGATACGGAAAGAAGCTAATATGTATTAGAATAACAAAAATCATCACAACTATGATTTAAAAATTCTAAATTAGGATTTTTAAATCAGTATAAATGAAATGAAAATTTCTTTTAAAGAAGGCGAATTCGTATGAAAAAAATGAAAGCTCTGGTTAAGGTAAAGCCTGAAAAAGGTATATGGTTGAAGGAAGTCCCAATTCCGGAACCTGGACTTAACGATGTGATAATTAAAGTTGTTAAGTCTGCTATATGCGGAACAGATTTGCATATCTATGAGTGGAACGAATGGGCGCAGAGTACTATAAAAGTCCCGCTGGTGATTGGCCATGAATATATGGGTTATATTGAAAAAACCGGCGCAGGTGTGAAAAATTTCAAAGTCGGCGACAGGGTGACCGGAGAAGGTCATATTGCTTGCGGGCATTGCCGAAATTGCAGGAGGGGTAAAGAACATGTTTGTGAAAACACGTTAGGAATAGGTGTAAATATAGATGGAGCCTTTGCTGAATATGTTAAAATACCCTCTTCGAATGTTGTACCTCTCGACAACAGAATTCCGGATGAATGGGCCGCTATAATGGACCCCTTTGGCAATGCAACTCATACTGCGCTCTCTTTTCCACTACTCGGCGAAGATGTAATTGTAACAGGAGCCGGACCAATAGGAAATATGGCTATTGCAATTGCCAGATATTCAGGGGCAAGGTTTATCGTTGCAAGCGATTTGAATGATTACCGTCTTAACATTGCAAATAAAATGGGCGCTACTCTTACTTTGAACCCTTCGAAGGGCGAAAAGATTTCGGATGCAGTTAAAAAACTTGGAATGAGAGGATTTGATGTCGGATTTGAAATGTCGGGGTCTCCGTCGGCTTTCAATGAAATGATTAAGAATATGTATAATGGCTCAAGCATCGCATTGCTTGGAATATTGCCATCTGAATGCAAGGTGCCATGGAATGATATTATATTCAAAGCAATAACTCTAAAAGGAATCTATGGCAGAGAAATATGGGAAACCTGGTATAAAATGGAAATGATGATAATCGGAGGTATCAACCTCAATCCCGTAATTACGCATCGTTTTCATATTGACAACTTTCAGAAAGGATTCGACATAATGGAAGAAGGCAATTGTGGAAAGGTAATATTGAACTGGGACTGAATTAATTTATCTTTTCAATTACTTGCGTTCTTACACTTGTTCGTTATGCCCTTAGCAAGTTTTTTAATAATTAAAAAACTTCTAAAAATAGATTATAGTGTTCACTTTTAAAAAATAAAAAATGTACTCCGGATTTCAGAAATATCTTGATGATCAGCTCAACGAGATCATAGAATCAGGCCTTTATAAGAATGAGAGGATTATTGTTTCACCTCAAGGGGCTGAAATAGAACTAAATACAGGACAGAAAGTTCTTAATTTCTGTTCAAACAATTATCTTGGCCTGTCGAACAATACTGAACTTATAAAGGCTGCAAAAGCTGCGCTCGACAGCCATGGTTATGGCATGTCGTCGGTTAGGTTTATATGTGGTACGACCGACCTTCATAAGGAACTTGAAAAAAAGATAGCATCATTTTTCGGCACCGAGGATACAATATTGTATGCGGCTTGTTTCGATGCTAATGGCGGTTTGTTCGAACCCCTCTTTTCATCAGAAGATGCCATAATTTCAGATGCATTGAATCATGCTTCGATTATTGACGGCATAAGATTATGCAAGGCTCAGCGTTATCGTTATGAAAATGCTGATATGAACGATCTGGAAAAACAGCTTAATCTGGCGCAGTCTCAACGTTTTAGACTGATTGTTACCGACGGCGTTTTTTCAATGGACGGCAATGTCGCCCCTCTGGATAGTATTTACGAGCTCGCCGAAAGATATGATGCCATGATAATGGTTGATGAGTCGCACTCAGCGGGTGTTGTAGGAAGGACAGGAAGAGGAGTGACCGAATTATTTAATCTTAAAGGCAAAGTGGAAATAATTACAGGCACACTCGGAAAGGCATTTGGAGGTGCTATTGGAGGCTTTACAACAGGCAGAAAGGAAATAATCGAAATGCTCAGGCAAAGGTCGCGACCATATCTATTTTCAAATTCAATCCCACCGCTTATTACGGCGGCCGGAATAAAGATGTTTGATATTATATCCAAAACAAATGAACTTCAGGAAAGGCTTCATGCCAATGCCGAATATTTTTACTCTATGATGACAAAGGCCGGTTTTGTAATTAAACCAACCCGTTCGGCTATCTGCGCAATAATGCTTTACGACGCAAAACTGTCGCAGGATTTTGCTTCTCGGCTTCTTGAGAAGGGTATTTATGTGACAGGATTTTATTATCCTGTTGTACCAAAAAATCAAGCTCGTATACGAGTTCAGCTTTCAGCCGCACATACACGCCAACATATTGATAAAGCTATATATGCTTTTAAAGAAACTGGAAAGGAATTCGGAATTTTGAAAATCTGAATGTTATTTTCATGCATCGCCACATTTTGACGACCCACAGTTTTTACAGATAAGACAGCCCTCCTGATAAACAAGGTTATCCGAACCGCATTCACCGCACTTACCCTTGGCTCTGGTACCATCAGGTATATATCTTTTCAGTGCCCTCTCAACGCCATTTTTCCAGTTGTTAATCGAATCGCTATCGAGCTTTAACGATTGTATGAGATTCACGACATCGGGTATCGGCATGCCATATCTTAACACACCGGAAATTAGTTTTGCATAATTCCAGAACTCTGGTTTAAACATGTGTGAAAGACCTCCAAGTGTATTTTTATATCCGTATTTATCAGTGTATTGAAAATCATATCGGGTATTACCTTCTTCATCCTTGTTCTTGATAATCTTTCCTTTTACTATTGTTTTCGGTATAGGAAACATCTCCTCATCGGCCATACCTGTAAATATCTCATAAGGTTTGCCGTCTTTGAGCCCGACGAAAGCAATCCATTTTTCCTCATTGTTGTTGAATCTTATGATGTCGCAGTCGAGTACCTTAGGACGTTTTGGTCTTTCCACAATTGTTTCCTGTTCGTTGGTCGCATTAAGAAGGACGCCGTTACGTGAGCCTTCGCGATATACTGTAACACCTTTACATCCCGATTTCCATGCAGTAAAATAGAGTTCACTTACAAGTTCCTCCTTAACATCTGCCGGAAGATTAATCGTAACACTTATTGAATGATCCACCCACTTTTGAATAGCACCCTGCATCTTCACTTTTGCAACCCAGTTAACATCGCTGGCAATTGACTTGTAATAAGGTGACTTGGCAACAATGGCATCTAATTCTTCATTTGCCATTCTTGTTACTTTATCAGGATCATAATTATTTATTTTCAGCCATTCAACGAATTTGTGATGAAAAACGTTATATTCTTCCCAGCAATCTCCTACTTCATCCTTGAAAGTAACCTTGACGTTTTTGTCGTTCGGATTCACTTTGCGTCTTCTTTTATAGAAAAGTGAGAAAACAGGTTCAATTCCCGAAGTTGTTTGTGTCATAAGGCTTGTTGTTCCTGTTGGTGCAATAGTAAGAAGTGCTATATTACGTCTGCCATATTTGACCATATTACTATAAAGAACCGGATCAGCTTCTTTCAGCCTAAGAATAAATGGATTATTTTTTTCGCGTTCAGGGTCATAAATGCTGAATGCGCCACGTTCCATCGCAAGGTATGTCGAGGCTTTGTAAGCTTCGATAGCAAGAGTTTTATGTACTTCCACTGAAAAATCAACGGCGTCGGCGCTTCCATATCTAAGACCCATTGCAGCCAACATATCACCTTCTCCGGTTGTTCCTATACCCATCCTTCTTACAGCACTGCTTTTTTCTCTAATTTTCTTCCAGAGATTCTTTTCAACGCGTTTAAGTTCTTCGGGCTCGGGGTCGGATTCTATTTTGTTGAGTATCATGTCAATTTTTTCAATCTCAAGGTCAATAATATCATCCATTATACGCTGAGCCAGGCCTACATGTTCTTTAAAAAGTTCGAAATCAAACCTTGCTTTATCTGTAAATGGATTTTTCACATAACTATAGAGATTTATTGCGAGTAGACGACAGCTATCATAAGGGCAAAGTGGTATTTCTCCGCATGGATTGGTTGAAACGGTTCTAAAACCAAGGTCAGCATAACAATCGGGTACGCTTTCCCGTAAGATGGTATCCCAGAACAGAACTCCAGGCTCGGCAGATTTCCAGGCATTATGTATTATCTTATTCCATAACTCCACCGCATCAATATCTTTAACAAATGTAGGATTATCCGAATCTACCGGATATTGTTGCCGAAATTTTTTCTTTTGTTCAACTGCCTGCATGAATTCATCAGTGATTTTAACTGACACATTGGCACCTGTCACCTTACCCGATTCCAGTTTTGCATCAATAAAGCTTGAAGAATCTGGATGTTTAATCGAAATAGAAAGCATGAGCGCGCCACGGCGTCCGTCTTGCGCTACTTCCCTTGTAGAATTGGAGTATCTTTCCATGAAAGGAACAACACCTGTAGATGTAAGAGCACTATTTAGAACCGGCGTCCCTTTAGGTCGGATATGTGAAAGGTCGTGTCCAACGCCACCTCTTCGCTTCATCAACTGTACCTGCTCTTCGTCAATCTTCATTATTCCTCCATACGAGTCGGATAGGCCTTCGTTACCAATCACAAAGCAGTTAGAAAGAGAAGCAATCTGAAAATCATTGCCTATGCCAGTCATAGAACCACCCTGGGGAATAATATATTTGAATTCCTTAAGCAAATCATAAATAAGCTCTTCCGAAAGAGGATTAGGGTATTTCATTTCTATTTTGTGAATTTCCCTGGCCAGCCTTTGGTGCATATCGTCTGGAGTCTTCTCATACAGATTACCAAATGAATCTTTCAGGGCATATTTATTCGTCCATACTCTTGCTGCAAGCTCATCTCCTTTGAAATAACGACAACTCGCTTCAAAGACCTCTTCATGAGAATAAACAGTTCTGCTTTCACTTTTAGTCTCAGTTTTTACTTTCACTCTGTCACCTTCCTCCTTTCTCACCTTATCTTTTTCTGTTAATATAGAATTTTTTTCTGTAAATTCTTCACTTTTATTGACAAAAGTAATGCCATGGTTTGTATTTTCGTTATCATTTTTTCTATTTTCGGACATAATTTCTGTCGCTTTTACAGCATCTTTTTCTTCCGAAACTTCCGGTTCATGAAAAAATAAATCTCCCATATCTTAAAATAAATTTTAATTTTATTTACTGAACATTATTAAGTTAAACTGCTACTTGTTTAACATGCCAGATAAATGCTAAATTATGCAAGAAAGAACCTTTAAACAAGCTTTAAAAAAAGTGATTATAAACATTTTATCAACCGGCCTGGAATGCCGGAATATAGCCCCTTTGCGATGCTTATCTTGGATATATCATCTGTTCCTTCCAAAATTTGCGACTATGATTCTCTAAAAAATTAAAGATCGATTTAATAATATATCTTTCCTGGAACAATTCGTACCCTTTTAGTTATATTTATTTGTTATTATAGAATTTATCTGATAGTCCGACTGAAAAATTTTAAATGATTTATAAAAATATCAGTATTGAAGCAAAAATTATTAACCGGCCTCATTCATCATAATACTTCTAAAAATTTTCTCAGTCGCACCGGTATTGTTCATAACATAATTTCTGGCTGCTATCGACGCGTTGCTGCGAAAACTGGTATCGGATAACAACTTGTCAATTATATTGCTTAGTTCATTATAGTTCCTGAAACAAAAAGACCCTCCGGCTTCGATAAGTTCAATCGCTTCGCGAAATTTTTTATGATTCGGCCCGAAAAGTGTTGGGACACCCCAGCAAGCAGCCTCAATAATATTATGTATGCCCTTACTGAAACCCCCTCCTATTTCTGCAATATAAGCATATCTATATGCCGAAGAAAGCATACCAATATTGTCTATTATTAATACCCTCGATACTGCCTTTTCAGGAGAAAACTTTGAATAGCGTACGCTACTGGTTTTTAAAGAGCCTTCTATTCTCAGAATATTGGTTTCGCTTATCTCATGTGGAGCAAAAATCCATTTCATTCGTCCAGGTGAAGTATTAATATATTTTACAATTAATTCTTCATCCTTTCTCCAGCTACTTCCTGCAATCAGCACTTTTTCATTTCCTGCAAATTCCTCTATAACTGGTATCTGATGGGCTGAACCTGCAATTTTCATCACTCTGTCGAACCTCGTATCTCCAGCAACGGTCACGTTATTGATTCCAACATTATTCAGGATTTGTGCTGAACAATCATCCTGAACAAAAATATGAGTGAATTTTTGAAGCATCGACAGAAAAAATCTTCCGTACCATTTGAAAAAATGCTGGTTTTTCCTGAAAATACCGGAAACAAGGTAGAGCGATATATTCCCGAGATTTAATTCATTGATATAATTATACCAGAATTCATATTTTATAAAAATTACTTTTTCAGGTTTTACTGTTTCGACGAATAGTTTTGCGTTTCGTCGAGTGTCGGCTGGTAGATAACAGATATAATCGGCTCCGGACCAGTTTTTCCTTAGTTCATAACCCGAAGGAGAGAAAAAAGTAAGGAGGATATAAGAGTCAGGAACTTTTTCTTTAATCATCTCCATGAGAGGGCGCCCTTGCTCGAATTCTCCAAGGGAGGCGCAGTGAACCCAGATTGTATGGTCACATCCTTCCGTTCCTGTTTTTAGCTTCTCTTGCCATCCCTTCCTTCCTTTCACCCATTGCCGGGCTTTTGAATTGAATAAAGAGGCAAGGTGAATGGCAAAAACATATATCTTAATGGTAAGAGAATATAAAACAGTCATGAAAACATTCTTACGTTATTGGCAAATGTAATAAAAGAAAATATTCTAATTATTTACAAAAGTGTTTTACTTGAATTAAAGTTCATGCTCCTGAAACTGCAAGGACAATAAATAACTGTTACTTTTGCATTGTATTATTCATATATATATTAATATGGTAAGGCTTATCGCCCTTATTATCTCAATTGTACTGCAGATACTTGCTGCAATAATAGCTCTGCGATTCGTTAAGCTGACAAAATACAGGCTTTCATGGATTCTTCTTTCTCTCGCATTCGTTTTTATGGGGGTCCGAAAGCTAATCCAGTTATATGAGTTTTTGCTGGGTACTCCGTCATACTCGTGGGAGATGATTGACATGTGGATGGATGTATTAATTTCCTTCATGATAATTGTTGGAGTGATTTTGATAAGAGAAATTTTTTACTCTCTCAAAAAAGCAGATATTGACAGACTTAAAACCGAGAGAAGAGTTCTAAATGCAATTATCAATACAGAGGAAAACGAAAGAAAACGATTTGCTAAAGAGCTTCACGACGGGCTTGGCCCTCTTCTCTCAACTGTAAAGATGTCGCTCTCCGCACTTACTAACAGTATAAAAGACCCTTCAGCAAGTGAAATCCTTCAGAATACTAACCATATTGTAAATGAAGCAATAAACACTATAAAGGAGATTTCAAACAATCTGAGTCCACATATACTTACTAATTTCGGGTTGTCGAGTGCGATAGGTGCTTTTGTTAGCAAAGTAAACCAGTCAAAAGCCCTTGAAATAGATTATCATACAAATATGGAAGGGCTCAGGCTTGAAAATGATAAAGAAGTGGTGATTTACCGGGCTGCATGTGAACTTATTAACAACTCAATCATCCATTCTGGCGCTTCGAAAGCGGAGCTGGAACTGACCAAACACGATAAATTTGTAACTTTACAATATTCCGATAATGGGAGAGGATTTGATACATCAATTCTGGGAACTGAGGAATGCAAAGGTATGGGGCTCTCAAACATCGAAACGAGAGTGAAGACCGTTGACGGTATTTTCATTATCGAAAGCAGCAAAGGGAAAGGTACAAATGCGCTTATTAGAGTAATGGTCTGATTTACCTTACGTTATGAACAGGATAAAAATAATTATCGTTGACGACCATCAGCTTTTTCGGAACGGACTAAGACTTCTTCTTGAAGCAAACCCTGAATACGAAATTATCGGTGAAGCATCGAATGGACAGGAATTTCTAAATATAATTTCAAAAACTGATCCAGACATAGTACTGATGGATATCAATATGCCAGAACTCGATGGTATTGAGGCGACAAAACAAGCCTTAAAAATAAAACCCGACCTGAATATTATTGCCCTATCAATGTACGGAGAAGAAGAATATTATTACAAGATGACTGATGCCGGTGCCCATGGGTTTCTGCTTAAAAACTCTGATATATCAGAAGTGCATGAAGCAATAAATACTGTGTACAAAGGAGGAAGTTATTTTTCTCAGGAATTACTTCATAATGTTATTCAAAAAATAAAACATCGTGAAACGGAAACAAAAGCCGCAAGGCTCTCGAAAAGAGAAAAAGAAATACTCTTAAAAATCTGCGAGGGGCTTTCGAATCAGGAGATAGCCGATACACTTTTCATTAGCAAGCGAACCGTTGATAAACACCGTGCAAACCTGCTTGCAAAAACTAATTCAAAAAATACCGCAAGCCTTATACTTTATGCTATCAAAAACAAAATAATTGAAATTTGAACTGTCATGACCGATATTAACCACATTGGCCCTGCCGGAGAGGGCATCGCTGAAAAACATCTAATCGATAAAGGTTATAAAATTCTCAACCGTAACTGGAAATCGGGGCAAAAAGAAATTGACATTATTGCCGAAAATGAGAAGTATATTGTTTTCGTCGAAGTGAAAACAAGAAAAGACGACTATTATCTTCATCCCCGCGATGCTGTTACAACCCAAAAACAGAAAATGATTATCTATGCAGCCGAAAGCTATCTTAAAATTTATAACCTTGATAAGGAGTGTCGCTTTGATATCATTACCGTGATTTCCGATGGCAATTCATTCACTGTCGAACATATCGAAGATGCATTTTATCCCACACTCAGGTAATCCGTGTTATAGATATGCCATTATAAACTATTTTATTATCTTTAATGCTTTAAAAATTTTTTTCAAAAATGAGAACAAGACTTTTTGTTTCTTTAACATTATTACCCACAATAATTTCAGCCGTTGCGCAACCTGTTAAGACAACCTCTCTACAGAAATCACAGCAAGTCATTGAGGGATATAATTTTACAACTATCGTTGATTTAAAGGCCACATCAGTCAAAAACCAGGCAAATACCGGAACATGCTGGTGTTTTGCCACAACATCCTTTGTAGAATCGGAACTTATACGTATGGGCAAAGGTGAGTACGATCTTTCCGAAATGTTTATTGTAAGATACAACTATAATGACAGGCTAAGGGATAACTATCTAAGGCAGGGTAAGGGAAACCTTGGAGAAGGAAGCCTTGCCCACGATTTTATGATTGTCTTCGACCGTGAAGGTATCGTCCCCGATGAAATTTATCCAGGCCTTAATTATGGCTCTCCAACTCACAACCATAGCGAGCTCAACGAGTTCATCAATGCTGTTGCAGAAGTTCCGGTTCATAGAAAGAGCGAAAGTCCTCAATACTTCGAAATCGTGAGTTCCATACTCGATACTTACCTGGGAAAATTACCCCAAACATTTACATATAAAAGTGCAAATTATACTTCTAAGTCGTTCGCTAAAAGTCTTGGAATTAATCCGTCCGACTATGTGGAAATAACATCTTTCACCCATTTTCCTTTCTATACAAAGGGCGTTATTGAAGTTCCTGACAACTGGCGTATGGCACAGTTTTATAATGTCACGCTCGACGAACTTATTCAGATAATGGATTTTTCACTTAATAACGGGTATACTGTTGCATGGGATGGTGACGTTACTGAAGCTGGATTTTCCCATTCAAGGGGAATTGCCGTTATGCCTGCAACTAACGAAAATGAAAATATTTCTAATACCGGCAGGCAGGAATTAGAAAGAGCAGCATTGAGTGGCCGTCAGGGCGATCCTGCTATATTCACCGGACCTGTACCTGAAATGAAAATAACTCAGGAATTAAGGCAAAAAGGATATGAGAACTTCACTACCACCGATGATCACATGATGCATATTACCGGGATGGTAAAGGACCAGAATGGAACAAAATACTATAAAACGAAAAACTCATGGGGAACCGAAAGAAATAGCCTGGGCGGTTACCTAAACATGTCGGAAAGTTATGTAAGAGCTAAAACTATCTTTATTATGGTTCATAAAAATGCCATTCCTCAGGCTATAAAAACAAAACTGGGAATAATATAACCTGATATTTATTTAAATTAAGACATTAAGCATAATAGCTATTTATTACTTTTCTTATAGCTTATTGAAACGCCTCCGCCCTGGTTGTTCACAGTAGTTTCATAATTCGGCAGGCTTTTTACATACTCCAGAAATTCCTGTTGCCCGCTTCTATATCCCCCTCTAAATCCTCTGCCCGAACCATAATCATAAACATTATGAGCTGTGAAGCAACCTCCAACTTTAAGTTTCGGGTCAATATCGATAAAATAATTTTTATACCACTCTTTGTCGGCATCGCTGAAAACGAAATCAAACGGGCCTTTAAGTTCTTTTACAAGCTGATGGGCGTCGCCAAGCCTTGCATCGATAAAGTCGGAAAGCCCTGCCTTCTTGAAATTTTCAACAGCCTCACGGTGACGTTCTTCGTCAATTTCAATTGTAATTAGCTTACCTCCTGTTTTACTTAAAGCCCAGGCAATCCAGATGCCTGAATGACCGGTGGAAGTGCCAATTTCAAGTGCATTTTTATAATTGTTCTTTATAATTATGTCATATAAAAGTTGTCCATCAACTTCAGTAATATTCATATCCCGCCATTTGTACTTATTATCGCTTAAAAATTTTTTAACTCTTTCATCGAGTGATGGATTCCCACTTATACTCTGGCCAAGCGATGTATGAACTATCATCAGCATCAATGCAAAAAACGAAAATATTCTGAACATAATTAATTATTATTATTATTATTTTTATTAACTGACATTTAAACAGTCGTTTTTATTCCTTCCATAACATAATTTACAATCCTTTTTAAAAAAATTAATGCTAAATATTTTATCGTTAGAATCGATTATTACCGGTAACTTTATTAGATACTGTTGATTTTTCATTGTTTAATCCCAAGCAACCTCTTTAAAAAAGAAAACTATTATTAAAAGTTAAACTAATCCATTTGACAAACAGATTTAAAAGTATTAAATGATATATATGCTATTCAAAGGCTTATTAATGTTAAGAAAGATTTTATATTTTTATTTTTGAAAAACTTTGATCTGGATATAATATTCTGCATGGAAGAAAAAGTCCTATACAAAATTGAAGTTCGCGGCAGAGTTCAGGGTGTCGGATTCAGATATTTTACAGTAAAAGAAGCCAGGTCCCTTGGAATTACTGGCCTTGTGAAAAATATGCCTGATGGAAGTGTTTATATTGAAGCTGAGGGTCCCAAAGATAAACTCGACAAATTTGTTCAGTGGTGTAATAATGGACCGGGTATTGTCAGGTCGGTTCAGGTGAGCGTTTATCCTGCAGTAGGATATAAAGACTTCCACATAGAATACTGATTAATTCTTCTTATTGGAATTCGTAACAGGTAATAAGTCAAAAGGATAGCTTATTAATTATGAAATATTAAGACCATTTTGTGATAGAAAATAATTGATCAGGGTAAACCAATCATGTTTGAATAATAATTGCCACTAAGTTATTAACTATTAGATTATCGAGATTGACAAGCTAACTAAAATGTAAAACAGTCATTGCTAACCCAAGTATCATAAATATTATTCCTACGGCCTTGCCAAGAATCTGTTCATTGACTCTATTTGCAAATACAGCACTACCCACTCCACTGGCCGCAGAAGTAATCCCCATGATTAATCCGGGGATCAGTTGTATATTGCCTCGCAAGGCATAAGCAATTGTACCCGAACATGATGTAATTACCATTAAAAGAGCCGACGTTCCGATTGCTAAATGAATAGGAAAATTCAGAATAAAAATCAGAATCAGCAATATCATACCTCCTCCACCAGCACCAAAAATTCCTGTCATAATGCCAACCAGAAAACCAAGAATAAGACAAGTAACTATTATTTGACTTCTGGTTTCAAACTTTACAATTTTCTTTGAGACCTTTGCTATAGATTCATTATTTATCCCTTTTTTCCAGATAACTATACCCATAATAGCCATAAAAATACCAAATCCTCCTCCTAAGCCTACTTCAGGAATGCCAGAGGCAAAAATTGTCCCGACCTGTGCACCGATAATAGACCCTATGGCTATCCATATTCCTGATTTCAAATCTATATTCCCATGCTTGTAATAAATATAAGATATTGCTAAAGGAGATATAATATTTACCAGTAAACTTGTCCCAATAGCTTCATAAATTGAATAATCCAATAAAATATTAAGAAAAGGCACGACTACCATCACACCCGATGCACCTGTAAGTCCGGTTACTATACCGGTAAATATGCCAATAAGAATTAATATGATTATTAAATTTATATCCATTCCTCAACTCTTTAATATTCAAAACTTATTCGACGTGAATTCATCGTTCATTTACAAAATTAGATTAATTAGAAATGATAAAACTTTGCCCCTAAGATAAAAATGATTCCTTCCGATTCCATCAGACTACTTCGCTATTAATAAGCGACAATTTAGAATAGAATCTGGTTAAAAAAAAGCCAGGCTCTCTACCTGGCTGCCCTGAATTCAAGTATATGATGAATATTGCCTGTCAATATATAAATATCAAAATATATGCCAAATACTTTATATAAATTAATAGCTGTTGCTATTTTAAAATATTCATTATCATAAACTACCTGAAATTATTCAAATACGATTAATTTTTTTGATTTGTACAATATATTATTAATTCAAATTGAATTATTTACAATAAACGACACACTCAAATTTATTTATCCTAAATTCCTTTAAAACTTTTAATGGATTATTTCAATTTTACAGTAACTGCAAAATATGAAAAATCGCAAAAAACATTTTCATTATTATGAATTAAACAAATTATATTTGATACATTGAATTACTGGATTCTTATTAAAATTGAATAGAAAGATTATTTCGGTTCTTTTGATTCTTATTACAGGAATATTCGTCCTGCTTATATATATTCAACAAAGCAGACAAAATATTCTTACAGATCCTTATAAAGTTATCCCTGAAGATGCGCTTTTTTTTATTGAAACAGAAAGCCTCCCTGTATTCCTTAATTCTGTCTCTGAAAATAACGGTTTATTCAATGATGTAATTAGCATTAAAGGACTAAATATTTTTGATGAAAAATTCAAATTACTTCAAGCTTTTATGAACAAAAATGAAGTGACTGAATTTTTACAGGGACGTAAGGCAATAATTTCCTTTCACTATACCAGAAAAGATATACTTTCCTCACTCCTTGCCATAACTGTTCCGGAAAATTTCCACTTACACAATATTGAATCACTATTAAAAACCCTTCCAGATGTAAACATTTCTAAGGAAAAAGGGAAACCTGAAATTCTTAAAGTCTACCCTGTTTTAAAAAGTGTAAATGATACACTTTATATATGTTATGTTCCAGGTTTAATTATGTCAGGCTTCTCCAAAGAACTTATCGAAAAATCAATAAAACAAAAAAAATTGTCTACAGATATCAGGATGATGCCTGGCCTATCGAGGATAATTCCAGCCTCAGGGAAAAAGGAACACAAATTCTTTATAATATTCAAAAACACAGAAAAACTTGTTTCGTGGATTACCCGAGATAAGGATTTGCATTTTCCCGAAATATTTACAAAACTCGCAGAATGCGCTGAATTAGATATTCTTGTAAACGAGAACGGATACATACTTGAGGGATTTGCTGAAAGTACTGACAGTACCGATCTTTTATATAAATATAAGTCAGGTTTTGCTGATACCCTTAATACTTATAAGACATTGCCTGCAGGGGTTTCTTTATTCGAGACAGTTATTTTTTCAGAAAAAGAAATTGCAAAAAGATTGCTGAACAGTATGGAATCAAATATGGCTTCCTCGCTCCTGCCATATATAGATAAAGAAATCTCAAGAGCAGCAATTGAACTGAACCAGCCGGAAAACAAAAAAGGCAACATTGTTATTTTTAAACTGAATAACAGAGATGCAGCTGAAAAAACAATCTATGATAAATTCAATTTATTGTTGAAAGATAATAACCTAAAAGAAAAAAATTATGTAAAGTATTTCCAGCCCGACGAACAAACAAAAATCCCTGTTCTTACAATACCCTTCATGAATACCGGAAATATTTTTTCAGTCAATTCAATATTTTGCGGTAAAGATTCACTTCTCGCTTTCAGTGATAATTTTATGGTAACAGGAGATAGCTATGAAGCAGTCGAAAAATTTCTTTATAGCAATATTCTCAATCGCACTCTCTCGAACGACGATTATTTCAGCGAATTCGAATCAACTCTGCCAAGTAAATCGAGCTACTTCTTTTATTTTATACCGCACACTAACCTCGACCTATTCTCAGCCCACCTTAACGATTCTATCTTTTCATTAGTGAAGGATAATTTAAATATTCTTAAAAAGATAAGATGTATAGGATGTCAGCTCTCCCCAAGTAATGGGATGGTTTATATTACTTTGTCATTAAGATATACTGAAAATGTCATAGACGAGGCAGAAACAGAATGGGAGACAAAACTTGAAGGGTCTGTCACCGGTAAACCGTTCTTTTTTGTAAATCATAATACAGGAGCTACCGAAATTGTCGTTCAGGACGACCGGAATAATCTCTACCTTATAAACGCCGCAGGTAGAGTGCTCTGGAAAATACCTTTGAGCGAAAGGGTAAATGGTAACATCTATATGATCGACTTCTATGCTAATGGAAAGAACCAGTTATTTTTTTCGGGCAGGGAATATCTTTATCTAATTGACAGAAATGGCAATTATGTTGAAAAATATCCTGTTAAGCTTCGAGTAACTGCAGCAGGCCCTGCTTCGGTCTTCGATTATGAAAACAACCACGATTACAGAATATTCATCCCCGGCGAAGACAGAATTATATATGCTTATGATAAATATGGTCGCGTGGTTAAAGGGTGGAAACCTTTTAAAACCAATACTCCCGTTCGAACAGAAATAAAATTCTTCAGGGTTTCAGGTAAAGATTATATTGTTGTGGCCGATGAAAATTCTGTTTATTTTCTCGACAGAACCGGAAATGTCAGGTTTAAAACAACAGAGCCTGTAATATGTGCAAGAGGTTCGGAGATGAGACTCGATAAAGGCGTGGAAACCTCTCTGGTTTTTTCGGCTCCCGACGGAACAGTCCAGTTTGTCTCTTTCGACGGTAAAGTTAAAAAAATAACCCTGAACCACTTTAGCTTTGACCATACATTTGATTTTTTTGACATAGATGGCGACGGATATGGTGAATTTATTTTTATTGATAAAAGCAAATTATATCTTTACGACCACGATAATACTGAATTGTTCGTTCGTGATTTTGGGAATGAAAATTTAATCGGACCAATAAATTTTACATTTTCTTCAGTTGACAGAAAAATAGGAATTTATAACACCATTACAAAACAAATTTTTCTTGTAGATAAAAGAGGTAACGATATGAAAGGATTCCCTGTACGTGGATATTCAAAATTTTCTATCGGGAAATTGTCAGATAAAGGAGGGTTCCATTTGATTGTGGGTGGGAATGATAATTTTCTTTACAACTATAAGTTAAATATAGAAGGTAATAATTAATCAAATGATAAGGAAAATTGATTTAATTTTTATAGTCGTGACTTTATTTTTTGTTCACGGCTGCATCAAAGAGACGTATAACCTCGATAAGCTTTCAGATGATATAAAACTTTCTCCGACTTTAGTTTTACCTGCAATAAACAGCGATATTACACTTGCTGATATTGTTAAACCAAGCGACACCGTCAAATACGACAATGATAATTTTATGAGAATTTTCTTTAAAGAAGATTCATTATTCAACCTTAAACTCGAAGATCTATACGACTTCTCGGATATAGCTTCTTTCGACGAAGATTACGTATTCGGGGAAATTAAAATAAACGATTTCCAAAGCACAGCAACGGTTACATTAGACGTTATAAGTCAGCACTTTAGCTCCCCATTTAGGGAAACTTTTCGTTCACTCGATGACGGCAACATCCACGATTTCCCGTCATTTACGGGAACAAGCATTGGAGAAATAACCTTTGGAACAATTTCAGATTTCGAGAATGTTTTGTTTGCATCGGGCTATCTCGAAATAAGCGTGAAAAATAACCTGACCGCTCCACTGAATGATATTAAGATTCATCTTTATAACAGTACCGGACATACCGAAATAGTGCCTGAAATAACTATACCGTCGGTAAATCCGGAAGAAACCAAAACTGTTTCAGTAAGCCTGGCTGATAGAACTGTGAAAAATTCTATTGTAGCTGCAGTATTTTTTACAGGAAGCCCTGGAGCTACAAACGTGAAAGTTGATTTGGACCAGACAGTCGAGTTTAAGATTCATGGTTATGAGTTAAAGGCACGGTCGGGTCGATTGATGATTCCCCCAACACTAATTTTAACCTCTACGGACAATAAAAATACAATTGAGCTGAAACCGGATGATGATATCGAAATTGAACGTGGTAAAATAAAATCCGGAATATTGAGATATAGCGTTATATCAAGAACAAATCTTTCAACTTCCATATCCATAACACTTCCTACTTCAAACCGTTCAGGCAGTCCGGTTTCGGAAATTATCGACATCCCATCAGGAAGAAGCGTTAGTAAACTAATTAATATCAGTAACACCGAAATTGATTTAAGCTCCGATGTCAATAAGCCCTTTAATCGAATTCCGATAGAGTATGGAATAAAAGTAAGTTCGGATGGCAGTATGGTCAATTATAACAGCGCCGATAATATTTCCGTTTCCATCAGAATGCCCAATCCGGAAATTGACTATCTGAAGGGATATTTCGGACAGTTGCAGGAAGACATTGAGCCGGATACAATGAAAACTGATATTGAAGATATACTGGAAAAAATAACTGGTGAGTTTCATATTTCCAATCCTTCCATCAAAATTAACTATTCCAATTCATTCGGAATTCCGGTAAAGGTTACGCTTAATGCGAAAGGAAAAAGAGATAATAAAACCGTTGACCTTGACTTCGATCCATTTGTAATAGATTATCCGGTTTATACTTCACGCGATATATCCTCTTCTTTTAAAATTGATAAGACTAATTCAAATCTTCCCGATCTGGTTTCTTTGCCTCCGGTTGAAATAACTTTTTCAGGTTCCAGCCAGATGAATCCTGCCGGCCTTTCAGGAGGACGAAATAATTATGTTTTTGGCAACAGCAGATTTCTTGCTTCGCTCGAAATAGAAATCCCGGTGGAGTTCTGGATAAACAACTTACAGCTTGCCGACACCGTTGATAATTTCCTTAAAAGTGACGAAGAAGACGACGATGATAATCCTTTAAAGGCGGAAAACATTGATTTGTTGAGGTTAAGAATCACTGTATCAAATGGTTTCCCCCTTGGCGCTTCTCTCAAATTAGTGTTATATGACTCAATTGCTCAAAAACACCTTAAGACCATTGACGCTTCGGATATTATTAAGCCGGCGCAGGTTGACGCTTCAGGAAAAGTTATCAAACCTGCTGAAACTGTTACAAACATTGACTTTAATAAGGACTTTTTTGAAGCATCATCGGATGCAGACAATATCATTTTCCTGTTCACACTTATAACTTCAGGTGGAAATGATAAAAAAGAGGTGAAATTTTATTCCGATTATAGGATCTCATGTAAAGCCACAGTTTTATTTAAACCAAACATTATATTTTGAAAATATTTATTACTGATATATGAACAAACGGGCTAAACTTTCTTTTTTCTTCTTCCTGACCTTCTTATCAGCGTCACTTTTCGGGCAGACAGGCGAGGCACTGTATTACATGAACTTACCCCAGAATCACCTGTTTAACCCGGCATTGCGACCAACAAACTCGTTCTATCTGGGGATTGGTATAACAGGAATAAACGCCAACATAAATAATAATTTTTTTAATCTGTCGGATATTTTAATTCCAGGAAGAGCCGATTCTATAGTTACATTTCTTCATCCCGATTACGACATTAATGACTTTCTCGATAAGATTAAGCAAAACAATTTTCTTGACGGCAAAATAAATGTTCAATTATTTGGCCTTGGATTCAATGCAGGAAAGGATATGTATATCTTTCTGGATATAAATGAAAGAGCCGAAGCCGACATTTCTCTGCCTGAAGACCTTATCAGAATCTGTCTGGCTGGCAATGAAAACTATGTTGGTAAAAGTCTCGACTTAAAAAATCTTGATGCTGGCCTTACATATTTCAGAGAAGCCGGCATTGGATTTTCTAAAATGTTTGGAAAAAATCTGAGAATTGGGGCAAAAGCAAAGCTTTTATTTGGCATTGCTGGTTTTTCTTTTGACAATAGAAATCTTAAACTTACTGTGGGCGATGATTATGCTCATGCAATCAACGCCGATCTGACGGCTAATATAAGCGGACCGGTAGATTTCTATTTAGATGAGGATAATTATCCCGACTCTGTTGTCGTTAATGATGATATTTTAAAATCTACGAAGTTTTTCCTTAATACAAAAAATAGAGGTTTCGGAATTGATATTGGAGCAGTTTATAATTTTACACAAAATTTGAGTATATCCGCTTCAATTACTGATCTTGGTTTTATAAGATGGCACGACAGGATAACAAACCTTAAGGCAGAAAGTACATTTTCATTCAGCGGCTTCAATATAAAGGACGTCGTGAATGGAACAAAAACTTTCGATGAACTTGCTGATGAAATGCTCGACTCCCTTAAAAACTCTTTTATAGTTTCAAATGATAAAGAGCCGTTTAATACATTTCTCTCTCCCGAGATAGCTATAGGTGCAAGCTATAATATTATAAAAAAATTTGGTGTAGGTCTTTTGTCACGTACTCATTTTGAAACCGGACATGTGCGTGAATCCTTTACTATTTCGGCAAACCTCAACCTTGGTAATGCTTTGTCAACCACTCTGGCATACACTGCTGCAAATCACAGATTCGATAACCTTGGCGCAGGTCTGGCATTAAGGGCAGGAATATTTCAATTTTACGTTATTACCGATCGCATCCCTCTCACATGGAATAAAATAATATCGGAGGATAATGAAATACCACTACCTTCTAACTGGAACACTTTAAATATAAGATTTGGGCTTAACCTTGTACTTGGAAATAATATTAAAAAGAAAACTGACAAACCAATGATAATTATTTGAATGTTTTAAGGAAAAGAGTTATGATTAGGCTTATTTTGATTTTAATTCTTATTTTATTGATTCTAAGAACACTGGCAAGAACCAGTCCAGAAAAGAAAGCATCACCGTGGGAAAAACCTTTCCATTACGATAAAAATATGTTTAACAAAAAAGAATCATTCAAAGATCTTGGTGAATATATAGATTACGAGGAAGAAAAGAAAGAAAAGAAGGAAATCAAAGGAAAATAGGTTTATTTATTTATAAGCTTTTTTGCCAGCACATTGGCAAAAACAAAGTCATTAAGCAATTTGCAATCTGAACTCAGTATTTGATCTTTATTTCCTTCCCAGTATTTTATCCCGTCGCTTATGAAGATGACTTTTTCACCTATTTCCATAACAGAGTTCATATCATGAGTATTGATTATTGTAGTCATTGAATATTCCTCTGTAATTTCTTTTATCAGTTTATCAATACGATTTGCGGTAATCGGATCGAGGCCCGAGTTAGGTTCATCACAAAGCAGGTATTTTGGATTAAGTGCAATAGCGCGCGCTATTGCCACTCTTTTTTTCATTCCTCCAGAAAGTTCGGCAGGGTACAAATCGTTCGCATTAATGATATTTACACGCTCAAGACAAAAATTTACCCTTCTGGTTTTTTCCTTCATGGTCATGTTTGTGAACATATCAAGAGGAAATCTGACGTTTTGTTCAACAGTAATCGAGTCGAAAAGTGCACTGCCCTGAAAAAGCATTCCCATTTGTTTCCTTATTTCTTTCTTTTGTTTAAATTCGAGTTTGTTAAACAATACGTTATCAAACCATACTTCGCCGCTGTCAATATCATGAAGGCCTACAATTGATTTTAGCAACACCGTTTTACCTGATCCGCTTTGACCTATAATTAAATTTGTGATACCTGTTTCAAACGTTACATTGATATCTGAAAGCACTTTCCTGCCATTAAATGATTTACTTATATTTTTTACTATAATCATGAAAGTAACAATTGGGTGAGTATAACATTGAATATTAGAATAAACACGCTACTATATACAACTGACTTTGTTGCGGCCTGCCCAACTTCAAGTGATCCTCCTTTTACAAAATATCCCTGGTAAGCTGAAATGCTTGTAATCAGGAAAGCGAAGACCACGGTTTTAATAAGTGAATAAGTTATATAATAAGGTATAAATGCATATTGTATTCCGTATATAAACTGTTCGGAAGTTATTACTCCTATGACCTGAGTTCCTATAAACCATCCTCCAGCTATTCCTACAATAATACTAATCAGTGTGAGGAAAGGATTAAAAATAAGAGTTGCTATCATTTTTGGAAGTATTAAATATGAAGCAGAGTTTACTCCCATAATCTCAAGAGCATCTATTTGTTCTGTAACTCTCATTGTACCTATTTCAGATGCAATATTTGAGCCTACCTTTCCTGCGAGAATAAGTGCTACAATTGTGGAGGAAAATTCAAGTATTATTGAATCGCGACATCCCAAACCTATAAGGTATGCAGGATAAATAGGATTTTCAGTATTGTAAGCCGTCTGAAGTGTAATTGCGGCACCCATAAAAAATGAAATAATCACAGTTATTCCTATTGAATTGATCCCAAGAAAAATCAATTCTTTAATAGTCTGTTTATAATAAACCGATGCCTTCTCAGGTTTTGAAAATACCTTTCCAAGTAGAAGGAAATAGCGTCCTAAGCTTTCAAGAAATTTGAACATTTCGTTTTTTTCCCAGCGCATAAAATTACAAATAATTGCCTTATCCACCCGATCAATATCATAAAAGTATATCGCTGTATAAATTGTTCTTATATTTGCAATAATGTGAATAAAAAATCAATCGAATAATGAAAAATCGATACGTAATAATTATGGCTGGTGGCATTGGCAGCCGTTTCTGGCCTTTAAGCCGGAAACAAAAGCCCAAACAGTATCTCGATATTCTCGGAAGGGGAGAGACTCTTATTCAGGAGACTTATAGACGCTTTAAAAAAGTATGTCCTGAAGAAAATATTTTTGTGGTTACAAATGTCGAACATAAGGAAATAGCAATCGAACAGCTTGGTATTAGTCCGGATAGAGTATTAGCCGAACCCCTGAGACGAAATACGGCCCCATGCATAGCTTATGGCGTTTTCAGAATAAGGAAAGAAAACCCTGATGCTGTAATTGCAGTAACACCTTCCGATCATCTTATTTCTAAAGAGGATGAATTCTGTAATGTCATTAACAGAGCTTTTGAATTTGTTGCAAATCATAATGCTCTTCTAACTCTCGGTATTAAACCCGACAGACCTGAAACAGGTTACGGATATATCCAGGCAAACCGCAAAAAGCCTATGCCAGGATATGATAAACTGTTTAAAGTTAAGACATTTACTGAAAAACCTAATATTGAGCTGGCGAAAGTGTTTCTTGAAAGTGGCGACTTTTACTGGAACTCAGGAATATTTTTTTGGAATCTCAATTCAATACTCGAAGCTTTTTCAAAGTATTTGCCCGACATATATATGGCTTTTGAGGAAGGAAAGGATTTGCTCGGCACCGAAGAAGAAGAGTCTTTTATATCACGAACATATATTTCATTTAAAAATATTTCAATTGATTACGGTATAATGGAGAAAGCCGACAACGTATATGTTATATATACAGATATAGGATGGTCGGATCTTGGTACCTGGGGCTCTCTTTATGAACATTCTGCAGCAGATAGTTCCGGAAATGTAGTTATTAGCGGTGAATTGTTTACTTATAACACATTTTGTAATATCGTCAATATCACTCCAGGGAAAATAGCTGTATTAGAAGGGCTTGAAGACTATATTATTGTCGACTCAGGTGATATTCTTATGATAGTTAAGAAAAAAGATGAACAGAATATTAAATATTACTTCGAGGATGTTAAGAAGAAGACAGGTGAAAAATATCTTTAGACTTAAAAGTAAATTAAAATAAAAAAGGAAGGGGCTTAATTGCCCCTTCCTTTTTTATTCTGTCAATTTATTCTAATATTCCCACAAATCGTGTTCAAAATTAGATATTTCCTTTTTAATTCGTTCTGCTTCGAACATAGCATCTTTCCCTGTAGCATATTCGACTATTGATCTGTCGTCGAATACATTAGATTCGCCATATATGTAACTACCGAATTTTCTTAGCATAAAAAGATCATCATAAGAAATTCTTTGTGAATCGTTAAATGCATTGAATACTTCCTTTTTAGCAAGCAGGTCTCTTACCTCATCATATCTTACCCAGAAGGTAGGATTACGCACTGTACGTTGTGTTGCCGGGTCGAAATAAATATAGATAGGACAGATACCTATTATTCTTACATCGAGTTTCGAATGCTTCTTATCGAAGAACCATTGTTCATAAAGAAGGAGTTGTTTTACATCGGCTGGATTTGCTTGTTGCTGAATAACTGTATCTTTTAGAATTTGGGTGTTGACGTCCTGAATCTGGGTAGTGACAAGTTTAGCGCCTAGTTTTGCTTCAACATCGGCATAAGTAAGACTGATAGGTAATGTATCAACAACAAGGTTATAATCATAAGCATTAAGTCGACCCGCCTTTATTTCTTCGAGTAAAATACCCATAAAGTTTTTTCTTCCGTCGGGCATATTTTTGGTAGGATAATAAAGCGGCTGGTTGATTTTTTCACGCAGGTCTATTATTCTGTAAATGAATTTGGACCAAAAAACGTCCGCTTCTCTAAGGTATGGATAGTTTATTTTCTGATTGTCTGGAATGGACTTCTGGTAAATATCTTTAAATGTCTGGGCATTGACAATTGTGCCTAACATTAAAAGAATAATTCCGTAAAATATTTTTCTCTTCATTGTCGATATATATTTTCTAATTAACAGTAATAATTATAGGTGCAAGGTCCTGTGGCCTTCTATCGGGTCCCATTGCTTTTATATTTTCAATGATTAACTTTCTGCCTCTGGTGAGTCCTTTTATAAGTGCCTTTTGGTCAGCTGTCAAAAGGTTGCTTTTACTATCTCTGGATATATCGAATCCTTTTTCGGTTGTTGATACTCTGAATTCGGTAATATTATATCTCAGGTCGAAATCAAAGCCTTCAAGTACGGCAAACAATGCTTGTTGGGCTTCAAGTTCGCTCTTGTTTACAGATGCACTTCCGGTTTTTCCAGCGAACATTGCAACAGGTTTTGGTATTGCTTTTATTCTGAATTCCATTGGTTGAAAAGGCTGTAATTTACCGCTGATTTCTGCCGATACAATTATTTGTGCTGTTTGTCCGACAGACTCATTAGCAGGCATAGCCTTCCATTCGCCCGGGAAGTTTTCGCCTTTTGTATTTTTAACTTTACCTTTCTGAATAGTTCCGTTTCTCATAGCTGCCCTTATTTTATCAGAGCCAACGCCAGGTACTGATATATCAATCGGATTCTCGATACCGGCATAAAGCACATTCATTGCAGTTGGTGAAATTACTACGTTAGGAGCGCCCACCGAGTATTCTTCTTTGAAAGGATATGAAACTATTGTTCCGTCAGGTGCTTTCAGTGTAATCAGGCCACCCCATGTTTTAGGACCTATAGTAGAAGCTTTTACCTTATATACTCCTCTGCCTGCCTGATCAACAGGAAGAGTTATATAATCACCTACCATTTCATATTTCACTGTCCCATCAGCATTTACAGTAGACCTGTATTCTCCAACTGTAATTGTAGGCACCTGGGTAGTATCGATAGCTGTAAGAAAAACCTCAGCCATATAATCATTGCCCTGCATAACATAAGTTGAAGCCGGTTTTACAGTTGCAAATATTTTATTGAATTTGTATGAGCGAGCATCAATTTGTTCATAAAGGAAATTAAGTAGGTCTGTCTCGGCATTTCGTACATCAACCTGCATTTTGGAAAGTAGTGTGACGGTAGCAACCAGAGGTAACATCTGGAAAGTATAGTTTTCCCACCTCTCTTTTTCTCCTTCTTTGTTAATAACGTCGTCAGTATTGAATATGCTTCTGAGAGATTCCTCAATTGAGACACTTCTCCCGTTCAACAATGTTATCATATCATCTCGATATGAATTAATCATTGCTTTCAGGTCATTTGCTTTTCCATTTTCATGGGCTCCGATTAGTATTTGAGAAGGGACATCTATCTGATCAATTTTTTTAACCTCCTCAATTATTATTTCTCTGCCGTTCACAGCCGGAGTGTCGTCTCCTTCAGCTGTTTTTATTATTTCAATTTTAAGGTCTTGAAGATAATCGAATAACTCATCCGATCTTTGCTTCACTTCATAAGCTTTATCTCTTGCTGGTCCTGCCTTTGCCGGATTTTGTGCCGCAACTCTGTCGAAGGTTTCATAAATCATGTTGTTTTTTGCCGAATAATTTGCAAGAGTTTGGGAAAGGCCTTTGTCAATATTTTTAAACGCTTCCACGGCTTCCTTTGATACGTTCAGGGCAAGCATAGCAGTCAGTACCAAGTACATAAGTCCGATCATCTTTTGCCGTGGAGAAAGCTTCTCTTGAGCCATTTTTCAAATAATTTGAATTAATTAATGAACATGGATTACAGGTTTACTTTATCGCAGCCAGCATATTACCGTAAACATTATTCAATTCTGAAAGGTTTTCGTTAAGTTTTGCAATCTGTTCGCGATATTTTTTAGTATCACTTGCCGAATGGGCCAGGTCTTCTACCAGGCTCTGAAGTTCTTTGTAAAGTGATTCAGATTCTTTAACATAATTATTTGCACCTTTCAGCTGAAGTTCATAAGCTGCATTCAAAGCAGACAGATTTTTATTGAGAGCATCAATCTGTTCCTGGTAAGATTTGCCTCCCATTTCAATGATCGACAATGTATCTGAAATGCTTTTGTAATTTAATCCGGTTTCATTTATAATCTTTGTGGTGGCCTGATATGATTCATTAAGTTTACTAAGAGATTCATCGGCCAATTTGATTGTTTCTAGATATTTTTCGGAGGCTGACGAAACATCCACCATTGCATTCATATTAGCAGTAGCTTCACTTATTTTCTTTAAGCCTGCTCCGAGATTCTGGAAAATTTCAGGAGTTATTTCCGACTTTTCAAGCATCTCGTCAAATTTTGCAAGGGCGACCGACCCTGCACCTCCTCCTGCAGCTGCTCCAAGTCTCTGGAAATAAGGATCGCGATATTTTCCGCTTGCAGGAAGCTGCTCTTCCCCTTCCTCTGTTATTCCGGCAAGTTCAGGGTAAACGAGAGACCAATCTACTTCTTCATGCAATGGTTCAAATGCTGAAAAAAAGAAGATTATTGATTCGGTGCAGAGCCCAACTGTAAGCATGGTTCCTGCCATAGGCCAGTGCTGTATTTTAAAAAGAGCGCCTATAATAACTATGGAAGCTCCAAAACCGTAAAGTTTTGCAATCAAATTCTTCCATCCACTACTTTGTACTAATTCTGCAAGACTCATATATTTATGTTTTAAAATATTATTTAAATAAATTATTTTACTCCGATATAAGATCTGACATTACGAAATCCTATGTAAGGTTTCGTGGAATCCTGATATTCGTAATCTCTCGAACTTGTCTGAAGGAAATATGCAATATCTTTCCACGAACCTCCTCGGATTACTTTACGTTTCATTACAGGTGGATCCTGTGGTTTAGCATTATATTCGTAATTAGGATTAAGATCGTGTGTGAAAATATATTCAACAGGTTGATATGCTGTTGATGTCCATTCGGCAACGTTGCCCGACATGTCATAAAGTCCATACTCATTGGGTTCATAGGATCCAACTTTAGCTGTATAAACAGAACCGTCATCAATATAATTGCCTCTTAAGGGTTTGAAGTTGGCTAAAAAACATCCCTTATAATTTCGCGTATAAGGACCACCCCACGGATACATTGAAAGATCAAGTCCTCCTCTTGCAGCATATTCCCATTCAGTTTCAGTGGGAAGACGATAGGCCTGAACATCTGGAATACCATTTTTCCTTAGAGCAGTATTCATATAATCCGTCCTCCATACACTGAAAGCCCGTGCCTGTACCCAAGAAACTCCAACAACAGGATAATCGTCGAACGAAGGATGCCAGAAATATATCGAAGTCTGAGGATCGTTAAGCGAATATGTAAAATCCCTTATCCAGCAAAGCGTGTCGGGGTAAACATTGACAATGTCGGAAATGATAAATGCTGAACGGTCATTAACTGGAGAACTTACTCCTTCAAGGTTATATGCTTCACCGATATATTTACCGGTTCCTGCCTTATAATCCTGAACATAAGGAACTCTTGCTGCTTGTTTATAATCAACCCAGTAATAAGAATAATTAAGTTTTCTTGTATCAATTTCTTTTCTCCCGTTGAATCTTTCCTGCGGTGGATAATACATCTCTTCAATTATTTCAGCGGTTTGCTCATCACGTAAGTCAATTTTCTCGCTCCAGTTTAGAACTTTTGGCTCAATTATATTGCCTTCTTTATCAGTCATATAATACTCGCGGCCTTCGATACCTGCTTCACCCAGCTTTGTTCTGAGAATCGAATCGCGAACATAATTGACAAACTGACGATATTTATTATTTGTTACTTCCGTCTGGTCCATCCAGAATGCTTCAACTGTTACTGTTTTTGAAAGTGAGTTCAATGCATGAACAGCATCCTCATCGCTGGGGCCCATAACGAAACTGCCTGCCGGAACGAAAGCCATCTGGTAAGGCTCAGGCTCAAAAAATTTTTTCCTTCCCATAACTCCGGTCAGTTCACCGGTATCCGATGTGCCACAACTATTTAACAATAGAATTAAAACCAGACTGAAAAAAATTGCCTTTTTCATAATAAACATTTGATTTAATATGCAAGTAAGTAATTTTTTATTAAATAATCATAAAAATCTAATACTTTTATATTTTTTAGGGCTTTTACCCAAATTTATATCAAAACAATAATTTACCATAAATTCATGAGAACCACTCGAACTCTTGCGGATATCCGAAAGTATGAAATCGTAAGAGTAACCAATTCGAATTCCGTTATAGAGTTCTATTCCAACAATGCCTGAAAGAGCATCACCGGCTCTGTATGAAACGCCACCCCATACTTTTTTATTGTATCTCACAAGTGAATTTACAGTAAATTGTACAACACGCCCGTCGCTGAAAACAAAAACTGAAGGCAGGAGTTCAAAAGCCGGATTACCCAATTGCATATTATATCCTGCCAGAGCATAATAATGACGGCTCAGATAAGGATGACCTTTTGTAAATTTAAATTCCGCCTGATTTAAATGTGTTACCGATAAACTTCCATAAAATTTATCAGTTGTATAAAAAAACCCCAGTCCGGCATCAAAAGCAACATGGCTCTCTTTATTTTCAGGAATAAGAGGATCACCTGAAACCGGTGTATGCACATCACTAGAAGGTATCTGCCATGTCGGATTCAGTGATTTATTAATCACCCCTAACATTATCCCTGCACCTAATTTCCCTGCCCCTATACTAAAATGATATGAATATGAACCGGAAATCTTTATATCGGAATCAAAGCCTGTCTTGTCATTATCGACTATTAAACCAATCCCGCCTTCTGTACCAAACAGCCTGAGAGGTTTATTAACACTGAAAAGATTGGTGGAAGGTGCACCCTTGAATCCGACCCATTGTTGACGCGAAATTGCCGTTGCACATACCATGCCGGAAATACCTGCAAAACCTGGATTAAAATAAAATACATTAAACATATACTGGCTTGAAACAGGATCTTGCTGACCTTTGAGATTTGGAGTCAGAATAAATATAACAAGAAACAGCATATTTAGTTTCTTCATTTCTATTACAAGTTCCGGCAATAATTAATAATAACAATGCAGTAAAAATAAAGAAAAATCCTTAAATCATACAAATATTTAATTATTTATTTAATAATTATTAGATATATTTTGATAATTGTATGCAGATTCAGTGACAAAGGATATTATACTGACGGTAAATTATCCTAAAATAAATATTATCTGTTCATTCTGGATATAGCCTTAATCCACCGGTCCGGCACCTCACTCCTGTTTGCTAAAAGATAATCTTCATGCGAGCATGCAATATGTTTTACCTGTCCCGGTCCGTTATTAATTTCCATCCACCACCTCTCCGTGATATTGCTTTTTACAAAAATCAGTTCCTCGTCAATACCCGAAATCTGAACATGATAACGTGTAAAACGGCCTGTTGATTGATCGTCGAGCATTGCCGATTCATATTGGCGCTGGCCAAATCCTTCAAGGAAAAACCATATTATCTGTGCTGCAATATCAGATGTTTGAAAACCTCTGTCAACGGCAGGATTGACTTCAAAAATACCGAAGACCCTAACACTTTCTGATATTCCTGCATATCGAGCAAGTAAACATATCTCTTCCCCATAAAAACCATTTGGCGAAGGGAACAGAGTTCCAGGCGCATCTGCCTGTCTTACAGAAGCTATGTCAATCAATGCAGCATTCGAATCTCTCAGAAGAGGTTCTGTTAAACTTATATATCCTCTAACATCTCCGACCCTCATAAGATCTGATTTTCGTTTTTGAAGCCAATTAATAGTCTGAGGATCATTTAAATACGTTTGATATCCTATATTTACAAAGTGATTTACATAACTTTTGTCGCTATAAATAATGTTATTCAGGTAACTGAATGAATCATTTCCTCCACCGCCCGGATGAAAATCAATTCTTGAATCAATAGTTGCAAGCGTATAAGGCTGAGTCTTAACTGCAAAAAACTTATCGATTGCAAGAGTAAGAGCACTGCTGCCGCCGATGATTACAGAGATAATATTTTCATTTGCCAGTAAACAGAGAATATCGCAAAGTCCGGCAATAGTATCGTCGAAGCTTTTCCCTCTCTTCATATTTCCAAAGTCAGCAATTTTTGTTTTGCCCGGCACTCGCGACAACATATAAAGTCGTTGCCGTATAGTTTCGGGTCCCCTTTCACATCCAACGTTGGGAGAATTTCTTTCTTCAGGGACTCCGATTATTGCAATGTTATAGTTACCCGGGAAAGTTATTGCATTGTTATCGGTATGTATTTCAAGGTTATGTGAGAAAGCGGCTGCTGGGGAAAGATATTCATATCCCGGTTTTTCAATGCTTACCGAATCGAAATAGTCATTTATATCAATCATTTCCTGCCGGCTTTGGATTTTTTTTCAATGATTTTCATACACTCTTCTCTGGTGATTTCCGATGGGTTGGTCCCTTTTGGAATCTTATAATTCTGTCCATTATAGCTTATGTAAGGCCCGTATCTTCCATTAAGGACCTTTATATCCCCTAATGTTTTGATAACTTTTTGCTTTTCCAGGCTCTCCTTCTCTTTTATTAGTTCTGCAGCTCTTTCCAGGCTTATGTTGTAGGGGTCATCAATATTTTTCTTGAGTGAATAGAATTTATTTTTATACTTAATATACGGACCAAATTTACCTGTATTGACTATAACTTCATCTCCTTCAATTTCTCCGAGGCTTCGAGGCAGATCAAACAGCCGTATTGCCTCTTCGAGTGTTATTGATTCGATTAGCTGATTTTTCTGCAGACTTGCAAATTGAGGTTTTTCACCTTTTTCCGGATCTCCGACTTGTGCGACCGGTCCATATCTTCCCATTTTAACCGAAATAGTTTTACCTGACACCGGATGAGTTCCAAGTACGCGGGAAAATTTCTTTCTGTTTTTCTTTTCAAGACTTTCCTTCACCGCTATGTGAAAGGAATCATAAAAATTTTCAAGCATTTTATTCCATAGCAACTGACCTGATGCGATCTTGTCAAACTGCTCTTCAACTTCGGCCGTAAAATTATAATCCACTATCCCTGAAAAGTTTTCCATCAGAAAATCATTTACTATCATCCCAATATCTCTTGGGAAAAGTTTTGATTTTTCTTTCCCTGCCATTTCTATTTTTGAAGATTTTGACACTTTTCCGTCGGAAAGCTCAAGAACTGAAATTTTTCTTTTTTCTCCCGGTCTATCCTCTCTGGCGACATAACCTCTTGCCTGTATTGTGGAAATTATTGGTGCATAAGTCGAGGGCCTACCTATGCCCATTTCTTCTAATTTTTTTACAAGGCTTGCTTCAGTATATCGTGGCGGTGGCGAAGTATATTTTTCTGATGCAATTATTCTTTCATAATAAAGTCGCATTCCTTGTCTAAGAGGCGGAAACAGAGTTTTCTCCTCTTCACCGCTTTCCGTATCTACTGATTCGCTATAAAGTTTCAAAAAACCGTCAAAAAGAATTGTCTCGCCTGTTGCTGTAAATCCTGCATTGGAATTATTCATACCGATTGAAACTGTGGTCCTTTCAACTTTGGCATCTGACATTTGAGATGCGATAGTACGCTTCCAGATAAGTTCATAAAGTTTCTTCTCAGCTTGTGTTCCGGAAATAGTTTTTTGGTCGAGATATGCCGGTCGTATAGCCTCATGAGCTTCCTGTGCTCCTTTAATTGTCGTTTTAAACTGTCGTGTTTTTGAGTATTTCTCACCGTATTCTGAAATGATAACTTCCCGTGCTTTTGAAAGTGCAAGATTCGACAGGTTTGTGGAATCGGTTCGCATATATGTTATCTTACCCTCTTCATAGAGCTTCTGGGCAATAGCCATCGTCTGTGCCACTGAAAAACCAAGTTTACGGTAAGCTTCCTGCTGTAAAGTTGAAGTTGTGAATGGTGCTGGAGGGGAGTGTGTCCCGGGTTTGACAGAAATATTTTGAACCGTGAATTCGGCAGCTTTGCATAGTTCGAGAAACTGAAGTGCTTGCTTTTCATCGGAATATTTTCCGGTGGCTTCAGCCTTTATAAGTCCGGAATCCGTCTTTTCGGGCGTTGTTCTGAAAAGAGCGGTTATCCTGAATGAAGATTCAGGTTTAAACCCGATAATTTCCTTTTCCCTTTCTACAATGAGTCGTACTGCTACCGACTGCACTCTTCCTGCCGAAAGTGCTGGCTGCACTTTCTTCCATAAAACCGGTGATATTTCAAAACCGACAAGACGATCAAGTATTCTCCTCGCTTGTTGGGCATTTACAAGGTTCATATCAACCGTACGTGGCGATTTAATTGCCTCTTCTATCGCTGTCTTGGTTATTTCATGAAATACTATTCTTTTTGTTTTCGCCGGATCAAGATTTAGCACTTCAATCAAATGCCATGCAATAGCTTCACCCTCCCGATCTTCATCCGATGCAATCCATACCGACTTTGCTTCGGAACTTGCCTTTCTTAGCTCGTTCACCACTTTCTGCTTTTCTTCAGGAATTTCGTAATTTGGTATAAAACCGGCTGGAATATCAATGCCAAGGTTCTTTTTTGCAAGGTCTCGAATATGCCCATAACTTGATACAACCCGGAAATTTTTGCCGAGGAACTTCTCAATAGTCCTGGCTTTTGCAGGCGATTCAACTATAACCAGATTTTCAATCATGGTTCAAGATTTTTCACATTTATAAAATGCGACAAAGTAAATCAATTAGACGCCAAACTTCAAAATAAACTTTAAAGATTCTTTGTTTATTATTAATTTTGCACGCAAATTATATGTATATATGAACAGCCAAAACGTTTATAAAAAATATTTATTATGGTTCTGGGGAATATTTGCATTCCCGTTTGTTGTTTTGGCCATACTGTTTATTCTTATTTCAGCAGGAAAATTTGGGCCAATGCCCACTTTCGAGGAACTTGAAAACCCTGAGAACAGCCTTGCATCCGAAGTATATTCTGAAGACGGAATACTACTTGGAAAATTTTATGCAGAAAAAGAAAACCTTTCATGGGTCGAATATGACGAGATTTCCCCAAATGTTATAAATGCACTGATTGCAACAGAAGATATACGGTTTTTCAGGCATTCCGGAATCGATATACGTGGTGTGGGAAGAGCCGCTGTCCGAACAATATTGCTTGGTCAGAATACTGGCGGCGGAAGTACAATAACACAACAACTTGCAAAGCTTCTTTACCCGAGAGACACTGCAAAAACCTCTTCCGTAAAAAAAATGATAAAGCTTGGCATAACAAAGCTAAAGGAATGGCAAACGGCAGTAAAGCTCGAAAAAAGCTATACCAAAGAGGAAATTATTACAATGTATCTCAACAAATACGATTTTATATACAATGCCAAAGGGATAAGATCGGCAGCACATGTATATTTCAATACAACACCCGATTCACTGAACCTCCAGCAGGCAGCTACTCTTGTGGGTATGCTAAAAAACTCGACTCTCTACAATCCGCTAAGGGACTCGCTGAGAATGGTAAAAAGAAGGAATATTGTTCTGACACAAATGGCCAAATATGGATATATCACACAACAAGTGGCCGATTCGGTAATCCAGCTTCCGCTTGTTACAGATTTCCAGCAGGAAGACCATACATCGGGGCTTGCTACCTATCTGAGAGAATTTATCCGTACTACCATGATAAAGTTTGAGCCTGATCCAAGATTTTTCTCTTATGAAGATCAATACAATGAGGCAGTGTGGCAATGGGAAAACAATCCTCTCTATGGATGGTGCCGAAAAAATAAAAAACCCGACGGCTCAAACTATAATCTCTATAAGGATGGCCTGAAGATATATACAACTATAAATTCAAAAATGCAGAAGTATGCCGAAGAAGCTATGACTGAACATCTTTCGCAGAATATACAGCCTGCATTCAACAAACTTGCAAAAACTTTCAAAAATCCCCCATTTTCAGACGATCTCACAAAAAAACAAGTTGAGGAAATTATGATGATGGCCGTGAGGAGAACCGATAGATACAGGGAAATGTCGCGTCGAAAAATTCCTATGGATTCAATAATGCTTGCATTTAATACTCCAGTTCGTATGAAAGTTTTTTCCTGGAAGGGGGAAAGAGACACAATGATGACTCCTCTCGATTCAATAAGATATTATAAACATTTCATGCGCTCATCCTTAATGGCTATGGATCCACATACCGGGTATGTAAAAGCTTATGTAGGAGGACCTAATTTCAAATATTTCAAATATGATGCCGTTACCGAACAGAAAAGACAGGTAGGAAGCACTATAAAACCTTTTTTATATACTCTTGCAATCCAGGATGGTTATTCACCATGCTACGAGGTGGAAAATATCCCGCGAACCTTCCTGGTGAACGATTCAATCTATAGGCCAAAAAGCTCAGGCCCAAAAGAATATCACGGTAAAATGGTTACACTAAAATGGGGACTTGCAAAATCAGAAAATTACATCTCAGCCTGGCTGATGACTCAGTTCACTCCACAAGCTGTGGTTGATCTGATGCACCGCATGGGTATAAGAAGCTACATTGATCCTGTATATTCAATTTTCCTGGGCACTTCCGATATTTCGCTTGAAGAGATGACAGCCGCATACGGAACATTTGCAAATAAAGGTGTCTATACAAGGCCGCTGTATGTGACCCGTATCGAAGATAAAAACGGCAATGTTATTTCGCGTTTCAATACAAAGGTAGAGGAAGTTATTACCGAAGAACAGGCCTATCTGATGCTTGATCTATTACAGGGCGTTGTTAATCAGGGCACAGCAATAGGTATGCGGGTAACATACGGCTTTAAGAACCAGATGGGAGGCAAGACAGGTACTACCCAGAACCATGGAAACGGCTGGTATATGGGAGTGTTGCCTAACCTGGTTGGTGGAGTATGGAGCGGATGGGAAGATCAAAGTATTCATTTCGAAACAATCGGAGAAGGTCAGGGTGCCAGAATCGCTATGCCTATTATGGCACTATTTCTGAAGAAACTCTATGCCGATCCGGAGTTCGGAATAATGGAAGCAGATGTATTTGAAAAACCGGCAGACTTTTTTATGGAACTCGACTGTGAGAAGGCAAAAAGAAACGCAGTACGAAGATCTAACTATATTGAACGGTATTGATTATCAGGCGAAAAGATACTTTACAAGCTGTTCAACCTTCCCTGCTTTAACTATTTTTATTTGTATATTTCTTAAAGAATTTATCTTCTGATAATTTGAAATTACAATACTTTCAAATCCCATTTTTGCAGCTTCCTTTATTCGCTGTTCAATAACCGATACCGGCCTTATCTCACCGGAAAGGCCAGCTTCGCCGGCAAAGCAGATATTTTTACTTATAGGCACATCGAGGTTCGAAGATAGAATAGAACTTATCACGGAAAGGTCTATTGCAGGATCCGAAACCTTTATGCCGCCGGCAATGTTGAGAAAGACGTCCTTCATGCCGAGTTTGAAGCCCGCCCTCTTTTCGAGTATGGCGAGAAGCATATTAAGCCTTCTGATGTCAAACCCTGTTGAACTTCTCTGCGGGGTACCATAAACAGCACTGCTTACCAGAGCCTGAGTTTCAATCATGAACGGTCTAATGCCCTCTACAGTTGCTGCAATGGCAACACCGCTAAGCGCTTCATCATGCGTATTAATAAACATTTCCGACGGATTGACCACTTCTTTCAGGCCACTTTCAGTCATCTCAAAAATTCCGATTTCAGAAGTTGAGCCGAACCTGTTTTTTACCGGACGTAAAATCCGGTACATATAATTATTATCCCCTTCGAAGTAGAGAACAACATCAACAATATGCTCAAGTACTCTTGGGCCGGCAAGGGTTCCGTCTTTTGTTATATGTCCTATCAATATCACAGGTACGCCTGTAAGCTTAGAATATTTAAGGAGCCTTGCCGCACACTCCCTCACCTGTGAAACTGAACCGGCAGGTGATTCGAGCAAAGTGGTGCTTACAGTCTGAATAGAGTCAATTATAACTATTTCGGGTTTGATTTGTTCGGAGTAGGCCGTAATGTTTTCAAGTTCCGTTTCACAGAGCACATAACATTCAGGGTTGCTCTTACCCAATCTTTTTGCCCTCAGACTTATCTGTTCCCCGCTTTCCTCACCCGATACATAGAGTATCTTCCTGCCGGGTGTAGCGAGAGCCAGATGAAGAGCAAGAGTTGACTTACCCACGCCCGGCTCTCCTCCAAGCAGTACAAGTGAACCCGGTACTAAACCGCCGCCAAGAATTCTATCGAGTTCACCGATTCCACTCTTATACCTCGGTCTTTCATAAGAAGATATGGAAGAGAGTAGCTCGGGTTTTCTTTTTTCATGAAATTCACCCGAAAATGCTTCCCCACGAGTTTGAAGAAGGGTTACCTCTTCTTGATAAGTGTTCCACTCACCGCAGGCCGGGCATCGCCCAAGCCATTTAACCGATTCGGCGCCGCAATTCTGGCAAACCCACATTGTCTTACTCTTAGTCATACCGGGTTAGTTTGATTTTGTCTTTTTTAACAAGAGCGTAAAACGCAATAAATCCGAGAATAGCACTAAAAATAAGCTGCGATTCATGGGAAAGTACCGCATACGCAAGTCCGTCTTCGAGACTGATACCATAAATTACATTTAGGCCACGTGAAATAATAAAATGAAAAGCTCCTATGCCACCCTGTACAGGTACCAAAGTCGAAATACTACCTAATATAAGAATGAAAATCCCATCGGCGAAATCCAGACTCGATGTGCTTTTTAGTGAAAAAAATACTACCCATGTCATTATCGCATAATTAGTCCATATAAATAATGTATGAAAAAGAAATTCCTTCTTTCTTTCCAATGTCATTATAGTTTTCAATCCTGTGAAAATACCCTTCAAAACATTAAAAAGCTTATCGAAAAATCTTATTTTTTTAAGGTTATTTCTAAACCGGTAAATCAGATAAAGTGACACAAACATAAGAACGAGCAGGGCAATCCAGAAAACCAGGGTTGAACCAAACAACAATATTATTTTTTCACGCAGTGGATTATAAACATTTTCCATAAGAAAAGAGCCAAGCATGCTTCCCTTTACTAATAACATGACAATCATAATCAAAAGGCATGAAATGACATCAACTGTTCTCTCTATAACAACAGTTCCAAAAAGCTGGCTTGCGGGGATTTTTTCTTTTCTGCCCAGTGCAATACAACGGATTACCTCTCCTAAACGGGGTAAAGCAATATTTGCAAGATATCCGATCATTATGGCATAAAAGGTATTACGGAATCCAGGTTTATATCCCAGAGGATTAACAAGAAGCACCCATCTCCTGGCTCTGCTTACATAAGCAAGAGATGCAAAGATTATTGAAAGAATCAGCCATTCATATCGGGCTTCTGAGAGCCTGATAATAAGTTCCGAAAAGTTTACCTTTCTGAAAGCAAGCCAGAGCAGAGCAATTCCCGCAATGAGAAAAGCAATAAATTTTAGTGCCTGGGTTAAGCTTCTTTTAAGATTCAATCTTATATAAGTTTATTAGTAGCAGTGTCGGGGAAAAGAATTTTAGGCTTAAAAGTTTTTGCTTCCTCCGGGCTCATAGCAGCATAAGAAATAATAATAACAACGTCGCCCACGGCAAACTTTCTTGCTGCAGCGCCATTAAGACAAATACTGCCCGATCCTCTTTCACCTTTTATAACATAAGTATCAAGACGTTCCCCGTTATTAATATTGACAACCTGTACCTTTTCATTCTCGATGATTCCGGCAGCATCCATAAGCTCCTCATCAATCGTTATACTGCCTATATAATTGAGATTTGCCTCCGTGACGGAAACATTATGGATTTTAGATTTAACAATCTCTATTAGCATATCTCATATTTATTTATAATTCCGCAACAAAGTTAATTAACCTTTTGAAATCGGACAATTGAATTCTATATTATCTATAAGCCTTATTTTACCAGCGCGTACAGCAATACATCCGAAATATCTTTTACCAGGCTCCATTTCACTTCGTGTTTCAACAAGCTTCAGTTCTGTATCGTCTGCAATTTCGAAATATTCAAGTTCGAAATTATTAGTGTTGTTTATACACTTATTTACATAGTCCTTTATTTCACTGATTTCATGAGTGTTTATCATTAAGGCAGCCTCAGAAAGAGTTTTATAAATAATCCCTGCCTTATCCCGTATTGAAGGCTCGATTAAAAGGTTGCGGCTACTCATGGCCAGACCGTCAGCTTCCCTGACAATAGGACATGAAATAACTTTTATATTCCTCCCCTGCTGCCGAACAAGTTCTTTGATAATTGTCAGTTGCTGAAAATCCTTTTGACCGAAAAATGCAAGATCGGGATTAACAATGTCGAACAACCTGCTTACAACCTGCACGACTCCCTTGAAATGATCTGGCCTATGAACGCCCTCCATCACCTTGTCGAGATTTCTAAATTCAAACACTACTTCTCTTTCATCCCCCGGGTAAATTTCTTTTTCAGAAGGAATAAATACTATATCTTCTTCCCTGAGTATTTTTGAAAGAAGAGCTCTGTCATTTTCAGGCATACGTGGATAATTCTCGAGATCTTGTCTGTCATTAAACTGAGTCGGATTAACAAATATGCTTACAACTGTTACAGGGCATTCCTTCAATGATGCTTCAATAAGGGAAATATGACCTTTATGAAGCGCCCCCATTGTGGGAACAAATCCAATTGGTCTGGCTTTTCTTTCATCGAGGCATTCCTGTAACTCCTTTACAGTAGAATATACTTTCATAATCCGTCGATTATTTTTATTCGAAGATAATTTTATTTAACAACAATATTAATAATCTCTACAAGGGAAACAAAAACGAAGCTTATTTTCTCATACAAAAATAAGCTTACCAGAATCAAAGTATAATAAAAATACTTATTTTCAATAATTTTTTGCTAACTTTGCAATTCAAAAAGAAGTGAATTATCGGGGCAAGTTAGATGGAAAACAAGAAGGTATTGTTCATTTCACAGGAGATTACTCCATATTTAGCTGAAACAAAAATATCCAAAATTGGCAGATATCTTCCGCAAGGCATTCAGGAAAGAGGGAAGGAGATAAGGACATTTATGCCAAGGTATGGTTGTATCAACGAAAGGCGAAATCAGCTTCATGAAGTAATACGACTTTCCGGGATGAATCTTATTATAGACGATACCGACCATCCTTTGATTATAAAAGTGGCCTCAATACAATCGGCCAGAATGCAAGTTTATTTCATAGACAATGAAGATTATTTCCAGCGTAAATTCGTTGTCGCTGATAATACAGGCAAAGAGTTCGAGGATAATGATGAACGAGCACTGTTTTTCGCACGCGGAGTTATAGAGACAGTTAAGAAATTAAGATGGGCGCCTGATATTGTTCATTGCCACGGATGGATGACAGCACTTGTACCTGTTTATCTCAGGGATATCTATCATGATGACCCGCTGTTCAGTAATTATAAAATTATCTATTCAGTCTATAATAATGAGTTTAAAACTCCGTTTAGAACAACGTTTGCCGATAAACTCCGGTATGACGGAATTAACAGCGAAAATCTTAAATTGATCAAGAAACCCGACTATATCAATATTTCACGACTTGCTATCAGAAATTCCGACGGAATTATTATCGGCAGTGAAAATATAAACCCTGAGCTAATGAAATATATCGAAGCATCAGGCAAACCTGTGCTTGGCTATCAGGATGAATCAGTTTACATTGATGCCTATAATGAATTTTATGACAAACTTTTATCAGGAGACACAAAATTTCAGCCATCGTACCAGCTGTAAATTTTTTAATTACTTTATTTCCGGAATAATATTCATATTTTTAATTTCATTAAGTTCCTGCAGTGAAAAAGCAATTATAGCAGGTATCGAGTTATTGCCCGATAGTGATTTTTTTAAAATATCTTCTACCGATACCATAAATGTTGAATCTTTTACTGAATATCGCGACAGTGTACCTGCTATGAATAAAACGTATTCTTATCTTGGAGGGCTTTATGACCCATATTTCGGCAGTGTATCATCCGATTTTGTTGCCCAACTGAGGCTTACTGAGAAATGGCCAAGCGGTGGAGTTTCATTTACAGTTGATTCTGTGCAACTCTATATCCATATTGAAGGGGCTAAAGGCCAAATAGGTATTGATCAGACAATAAGCCTTTATGAAATATCTGAGAAGCTTAGTTCCGATTCAATTTATTATTCCACAAGGGATCCTCATATTATAAATGACCTCGGCACTTATCCTCTTCCGGTTATTGAGAAAGATACGATTCAAGACCTTATAATTAATCTTCCTGCTTCTTTGGGAGAATATCTTACTCGTGATACTACGAGACTCATTCAGGGAAACATTGAAAATGATTTCCGTAGTTTTTTCAAAGGTATTTATGTTACAGTAAGTGAAAGTATTAGTCAGGAAGGCAAAGGAATTATCAGCGGCGGCCCCAGGCTTCTAATTCTTTCGTTCGACCGCGATAGCTATTATATACCTTTTGTAATCACAGTATTTTACCATACCGCTTTAACTTCAAACCTTTCTTATAGCTTCATAATAAACAACAATAGTGTAAGATATAACAGATACTATCACGATTTTAGCACTGCCCAACCTGAAAAAAGAATTAAACATATAAACGACGGATATAAAGATACTCTGAGCTATTTACAATCATTTTATGGAGTTTATACAAAAATAAGATTCCCGGGACTTTCATCTTTTCGCGATTCTATGCCGGTGTCGGTTAATAAAGCAAGAATTACAATACCTGTTTATATTGACGGCGATATTTACCAGAGTTCATCAATACCCTCATTTATCTTCCTTGTATATAAAAACTCCGAAGGTTATACATACATAGTTCCGGATTACTATATGAGTACTAAATTCTATAACGGCTCTTTGAATACAACAACACTCAAGTTTACTTTCAATATAGCATCGTTTACACAATATTATCTGGAAGGCAAAATCCCTGAACCTGAGCTGACACTCTCTCTTAGCGATGTAGAATACAGAAATATAATCCTTAAAGCAAACAATAATTTCTCCCCTGTAAAATTTGAAATTACCTACACCCGTTATTAATAGTATTAATTTTATAAGCTATTTTTGTTTAAATTTTTAATAAGTCACATTTTATGTACGGGATTGTAGCTTACATTTACTTTCTACATGCTAAAACATAAATTATAAATACCTTAAAAAGAATCGAATTCCGGAGTATTAACAAATGAAGTTTATATCTTGAATAATTATTTTCATTCATAAATACAATGAAATACAGGCCATTAACCAAGAAAGAAGTAGAAATACTCATAAACAACGGATGCACGGCTTCTGAATGGAATAGTATAGAGGCCAAAGAGGGCTTCAATCCTTCGCGATGCAGGAATGTACAGTTTTCAGGCAAAGTAAAAATGGGACTGTTTGAAAAGAATTATCTTGACGATTCAGGAGTAACGATTATATCCGGAATCTCAAATGCAGTAATTCATAATTGCACTATCGGAGACAATGCTTCCATTTACAATATTCATGATTATATCGCAAATTACAATATAGCTGATAACGTTGTAATACGAAATTGCGGAAGAATTCATCTGGAAGGTATTTCTACCTTCGGCAACGGTACAGAAGTGGCAGTGATGAATGAGACAGGAGGTAGAAGCGTGAAGATATGGGACAGACTTTCGTCCCATCTTGCCTATATTTATACACTTTACCGACATCGTAAAACGGTTATTGATAAAATAAACGACCTCGTAGAGGAATATTCTTCTTCAATTAAATCTGATACAGGTTATATAGGTGAGGGAACAAAGATTTTCAATTGCGGCCACATACGAAATGTAAAAATCGGCCCATTTGCACACTTAGAGGGAGCTCTTAGCCTTAATGAAGGATCTGTTAACAGTAATTCATCTGCTCCTGTCTTTCTTGGCCCTGGGATAATAATGGATCATTTCATTGTTTGTTCCAATTCGGTTATCTCTGAATCGGCAATGGTCGAGAGATGCTTTATTGGTCAGGGATGTATCCTGGCAAAACACTTTTCGGCACATGATTCTCTTTTTTTTGCGAACTGCCAGGGATATCACGGCGAAGTATTCTCGGTGTTTGCAGGCCCTTATACAGTCACTCATCATAAATCCACGCTACTTATTGCAGGAATATTTTCTTTTATGAATGCAGGAAGCGGCTCAAACCAGAGTAATCACATGTACAAGCTGGGACCGGTTCATCAAGGGATAATTGAACGCGGTACAAAGACTGCCAGCGACTCATACCTACTCTGGCCATCACATATTGGGCCATTCAGCCTGGTGGCAGGACATCACATGAAGAATATCAATACTTCAATGTTCCCTTTTTCTTATGTAGTCGAAAAAAAAGGTGAAAGCATAATTTATCCTGCTATAAACTTGCGAAATGTAGGAATTGCCAGGGATTCACTCAAATGGCCTCAACGCGACAGAAGAAAAAATGGAAAAAACATTGATTCCCTGAACTTCCATCCTTTTACTCCTTTTACTGTTAACCGAATGATTAAAGGAAAATCCATTCTGGAAGAAATAAAAAATAATGGCTGTCCGGACGAAGAATATTGTATTGAAAATGCTAAGATAAGCCGATCGTCTGTTGAAAACGGAATAACTCTGTACAATTCCGGAATTTATAGTTATATAGGAGGGAAAATCCTGAAAAGACTTGCAGGAAAACTCATTGAAAGCAACGAAGACCTGATACGACTTCTTACACCTGTCGGCTCAACAGGGCAGGAAGAATGGATTGACCTTTCAGGGCTGATTGTTCCACGAAGTAAGGTTGAGGAGCTATTGAATAATATAGAATCAGACAGGTTCGAATCGTTGCAAGATATTTCTGATTATATATCTACATTCGCAGAAGGCTATGATGAATGGGAATGGTCGTGGCTGGCATGGCAACTTGAAAAATTGATTCAGAAAAATATAAGTTCATTTAATGTTACCGACATAATCAAATTTATAGAGAAGTGGCAGGAAAGTGCAACCGATATTTACGAAAAGAAGCTCGATGATGCACGAAAAGAATTTTCGCATTGCTCCATGACAGGTTTCGGAGCAGATTTTGGTGAAGAAGAAAAAATGGCCGATTATGAACATGTAAGAGGAAATTTCGATTCGAACTCTTTTGTCAGACTGATAAATGAAGAATTTCAGAACGATATTTCACTTGCCAGAGAAATAAAACAAGTTCTTAAAAATATACAATGTTGAAAATTATTGAAGCAGCCTGAAGGAATAAACTAACTACATCATCTGTTCAAATACATTCTTTCATAATACTTCTCGTATTCCCCTGATAGAACATTTTCGAGCCATTTTGTATTGGAGAGATACCAGTCTATAGTTTTTTCAAGCCCTTCTTCAAACCCGGTTGCAGGTTCCCATCCAAGTTCTTTGCGAAGCTTCGAAGAGTCAATTGCATATCGGAGGTCGTGCCCGGGTCTGTCTTTTACAAATGTTATAAGTTTCTCCGATGTTCCGGGAGATCTGCCGAGTTTTCTATCCATAATACGGCATAGTAACCTAACCAGTTCTATGTTTTTCCATTCATTGTTTCCGCCGATATTATAAGTTTCGCCTGGCCTGCCATGATGAAATATAAGGTCTATTGCTTTTACATGATCTTCAACATAAAGCCAGTCGCGTATATTTTCCCCTTTACCGTAAACAGGCAGAGGTTTATTGTTTTTGATATTGTTAATTAAAAGGGGAATAAGTTTTTCAGGAAACTGGTTTGGACCATAATTGTTTGAACAGTTCGAAATAACAACAGGTATCCTGTAAGTATTGAAATATGCTCTGACAAAATGATCCGAACTTGCTTTTGAAGCCGAATAGGGGCTCTTTGGTTTATAAGGTGATTCTTCTGTGAACTGCCCTTCCTTTTCAAGTGAGCCGTAAACCTCATCGGTGGATACATGATAAAAAAGCTTTCCGTCAAAATTTTCCGACCATAATGAAAGCGCAGCATTAAGAAGATTAACCGTACCGATAACATTTGTCATAACAAAATCGTCGGGATTTTCAATTGATCTGTCAACATGTGATTCGGCAGCAAGATGAATAACACCATCAAAGCCATACTGCCTGAAAAGTTCATTTATTGTCTTTTTATCGGTAATATCTGCTTTTTCAAATCTGTAGTTTGTTAAGTTTTCAATGTCAGTAAGGTTTTCAAGGTTTCCGGCATACGTTAGTTTATCCACATTAACAACCGTATATTCAGGGTATTCGAGCACAAAATGTCTCACCACATGAGAACCGATAAATCCTGCACCACCTGTGATCAGGATGACTCTGCTTTTTTTCATTTCATTTTCCTTAAATTTTTTTCCCATTCCCATGCTGATTTTAAAGCATCATCGAGAGAATATAAAGCTTTCCAGCCAAGTTCCCTGTTTGCTAATGAAGGATCAGCCCATATCTTTTCTATATCACCAGGCCTGCGCCCTGTTATCTTATATTTGAGCTTGATACCCGAAACTCTTTCGAATGATTGAATGATTTCAAAAACTGAAACACCTTTGCCGGTTCCGACGTTGAATGCCTCGTATTTATTTTTGTTTTTGCCTTCGAGAAGCCTTTCCAGAGCTTTCACATGAGCTTGTGCAAGATCCATAATATAAATGTAATCTCTTATGCACGAGCCATCGGGAGTATTATAGTCGTTCCCAAAGACTTTAAGTTCATCTCTCAGGCCTATTGCAGTTTGTGTAATAAAAGGCACCAGATTTTCCGGGACTCCACGTGGAAGTTCTCCTATCAGGGCTGACGGATGAGCGCCTATCGGATTAAAATATCTTAAAGAGATAGATGTTATTCCGTCGGCAAAAACAGTATCTCTTATTATGTCCTCACATATCTTTTTCGTATTGCCATAAGGCGATGTAGCAGGTTTGATTGGTGCGTCTTCGGTAACCGGCAGAACATCGGGCTGCCCGTAAACAGTACATGACGATGAGAAAACCAACGGAGCGACACCATGTTTTCGCATCATTTCCAGCAGGTTGATAGTTGAAAGGATATTGTTCCGGTAGTATTCAAGTGGTTTCCTGACCGACTCGCTTACTGCCTTGAAAGCCGCAAAATGAATTACTGCTTTTATATCGGTATGCCTTGAGAAAAAATCATCGAGTCTGCCCCTGTCGCAAAGGTCGAATACTTCAAGAATAGGTGTTATACCCGTAATCATTCCTATCCGGTCGTTTATCCATGCTTCCGAATTATAGAGATTGTCAATTGAAACAACTTCAAATCCTTTTTCAATCAGTTCAACTGCAGTATGTGAACCGATATATCCTGTTCCTCCTGTTACAAGTACTTTAGGTTTCATTCTAAAGGCTCCAGTAATTTAAGTTTTTTATCTTACCCCTATAAATTCCCTTAACATCTACCAACACCCCACCAGGCACGAGGAGAGATGAAAAATAGTCTTCATCAAGGTTAACATATTCTTTATGGTTTACTGCAACTACCACAGCATCATAAGGTCCGGATGGTTCTTTTTTCAAATCGAGCCCATATTCCTGTTTGATTTCAATCGGGTCGGCTCCCGGATCAATAACTTCGACTGTGGCACCGAAATCAGCCATTTCATCTATCATATCAACCACTTTGGAATTCCTGATATCGGTAACATTTTCTTTGAAAGTAATCCCCATCACAAGTATCTTTGCATCGCGCGGGTTTTTTTCGGTTGAAATAATCTTTTTTATAGTCTGCTTCCCAACATACCTCCCCATACTGTCGTTGACAAATCTTCCGGAATCGATCATCTGTGGATGGTATCCAAGCTCTTTGGCTTTGTAAGAGAGATAGTAAGGATCGACCCCTATGCAATGCCCACCTACAAGGCCCGGCTGGAAATTGAGGAAATTCCACTTTGTGCCGGCTGCTTCGAGAACCTCATAAGTATTAATGCCCATCCTGTTGAATATAATCGAAAGTTCATTCATAAAAGCAATGTTAATATCTCGTTGAGTGTTTTCGATTATTTTAGCCGATTCTGCAACTTTTATCGAGCCTGCCCTATATACTCCAGCATCAATAATAAGCTCGTATGTTTTTGCAATTTCTTCAGCCGATTCTGCATCACATCCGCTTGTTATTTTAACAATCTTCTTAAGAGTATGATTTTTATCTCCCGGATTGATTCTTTCAGGTGAAAAGCCCACTTTAAAATCATCGCGATATTTCAATCCTGAGAATCGTTCAAGAATTGGGACACAATCCTCTTCAGTGCAACCCGGATAAACAGTTGATTCATAAACTACATAATCTCCTTTTTTGAGTATACGTCCTACTGTTTCGGTTGCCTTTTTCAGCGGCCCGAGATCCGGAAGATTATGTCGGTCAATAGGAGTTGGTACTGCAATTATATGGAATGATGCGTTTTTGAGGTCATCAGGGTTGTCTGTGAAAGTAATATTGGAACCATTAAACTCTTCATGAGAAAGTTCGCCGGCAGGGTCAATACCCTGTTTCATTAGCTCGATACGATTTTGTTTTATATCGAAACCTATAACTTTTAGTTTCTTGGCAAATGCAAGGGCAATAGGAAGCCCGACATATCCTAACCCGATAACCGATAAACCTGTTTCTTTATTTATTAATCTATTATATATCATATACTTATAAAACATTTTTCAACATTGGATGATAATCACCTTTTATGCCTGCAGGTGTTGCATTGCGTATATCATAAACGATTTCAATTGATTTGCGGCTATCCTCGAGTCCGAATCCGTTTCCATTCAAAATTTCTTTGTACATCATAGTGTGAAGCTCGGTAAAGCCTTCGCTGAATTCGATCTCTTCGCCATCAACAGTTATTGACCTGAATGTTCGTTTCCCCTTTGCCCGAATTTCCGCAGGGATATCGTCAATATCGAGGCTGAGGAACCATCTGATTCTTGCATTTTCAAGCTCGAGGAATCCTGCCGCCTTATTGTTCAATGAAAGATGAACTGTACTGTTTATGACTTTTCCGAATATCCACCCGAGCATATCGAAGAAATGAACACCTATGTTTGTAGCTACCCCGCCTGATTTATGCACATCGCCTTTCCATGAAAAAAAATACCAGTTACCTCGACTTGTTATATAGGTAAGGTCAATATCGTACTTTTTATTTTTCGGTCCGTTAAGGATTCTGTTTCTTAAGTCGGTGATTCGTGGATGAAGACGTAACTGGAGAATGGTAAAGACTCTCTTGCCGGTTTCTTTCTCGATTTCCTCGAGGGCATCAATATTCCATGGATTAAGCACTACAGGTTTTTCACAGATGGCATTTGCTTTATGTCTGAGAGCAAACCGGATATGTGAATCGTGAAGATAGTTTGGAGAACAGATACTTACATAATCAATAAATGTTCCTGACCGTTTAAGCTTTTCGAAATGGCGGTCAAAACGTTCGAACTCCACAAAAAAATCACTGTTAGGAAAATAACTGTCGAGAATGCCAACGCTATCGAATTTGTCGAGACTGGCAAGAAGAATATTGCCTGTGTCTTTTATAGCTTTAAGGTGGCGGACAGCTATATAACCAGCAACACCTATAAGACCAAAATTTTTCGGATTATGTTCACCATTGTTTACCATTTATATAAGGCTTATTACAGCCCGTAAAACTAATAAATAATTTTAGAAACATTGCCGTTTTCGAGTCTGTACTTTTCGCCGCTTTCTGGACAAACTGCAATGCCGTCGGCGTCGAATGAGAGCCTATGGCCGTACTCGCTCATCCACCCTGTTTGACGGGCAGGATTACCGACAACCAGTGCGTATGGTTTCACCTCTCTGGTCACAACGGCTCCTGCCCCTATAAAAGCATATCGGCCAATACGGTGACCGCATATAATTGTAGCATTTGCACCTATTGTTGCCCCTTTCTCTACAATAGTGCTCATATATTTGTCCCTTCTTACTATTGCGCTTCTTGGATTGATAATATTTGTAAAGACCATCGAAGGCCCCAGAAAAACATCATCCTCACAGATAACGCCGGTATAAATAGAGACATTATTCTGCACTTTTACATTCTTACCGAGCTTCACTCCTGGAGATACCACTACATTTTGCCCGAGGCTGCACCCCTCGCCTATTTCACAGCCTGTCATTATATGGCTGAAATGCCATATTCTGGTCCCTTTGCCTATTATACAGCCATCGTCTATTACGGCTGTTTCGTGTGCGAAATATTCCTTTTCCATAATAATAAATATTAATCGAAGAATTTTAAAACCGACGAAATAATATAATCTGTTTGTTCCCTGTCGAGCTCAGGACAAATAGGCAGAGAAAGGACTTCGTCGCATAATCGTTCAGTTACCGGAAAATCACCTTTTGAATAACCCAGATACTGATATGCTCTCTGGAGATGAATCGGCACAGGGTAATATATCATAGAAGGAATTTTAAGCGACTGCAGGTATTCTTTCAGCTTGTCGCGTTTTCTGTTAAGAACCCTGATTGTGTACTGATGAAAAATATGTGTCGAATATTTCGTCCTTGCCGGGATAACGATGTCACGACATTTCGACAGAGCTTCATCATAAGCATCCGCAACTTTTCTTCTTGATTCGTTGAAACCGTTGAGGTATTTCAGTTTAACGCTTAGAATGGCTGCCTGAAGAGTATCGAGTCTCGAGTTGACTCCTATACGTTCGTAATAATATCTTACCTTCATGCCATGGTTTGCTATGCTTCTTATTATTGATGCGAGATTTTCATCGTCAGTAAAGAGTGCTCCGCCGTCACCACAGCATGAAAGATTCTTGGAAGGGAAAAATGAAGTTATTCCGATTTTTCCGATAGTGCCTGCCATTTTTTTTGCTCCGTTTCTGAAGATATATTCTGCACCGGCAGCCTGTGCAGCATCCTCGATGACATAAAGACCATTTTCTTCCGCTATTTTTATTATCTCATCCATTTGTGCACACTGTCCGAAAAGATGTACGGGAATTATGGCTTTTGTTGCCGGAGTGATTGCTTTCCTTATGCTTTCCGGAGAAATATTGAAAGTGCCTTCATCAACTTCTGCAAACACAGGCTTAAGTCCGAGCAGGGCTGCAGCCTCGACTGTGGCAATAAAAGTAAAGGAAGGGGTTATTATTTCATCGCCAGGTTTAAGGCCGAGCGACATCATTGCAATCTGCAAAGCATCGGTGCCGTTGCCGCATGAAATAACATGACTAACTGAAAGGTATCGTGCAAGTTCCTCTTCAAATTTCTTTATGTCAGGTCCCTTTACAAATATCCCGGATAAAAGAACGGAGTTTATTGCTTCATCAATTTCAGGTTTCAGACGCTGATACTGCGAGCGGAGGTCGACCATCTGAATTTCTTTCATTTCCTTATCGTTTAATGAATGTGAATATAGGA
>ENA-UPSM01000095-UPSM01000095.1-activated-sludge-metagenome-genome-assembly--contig:-NODE-95-length-121921-cov-13.900784_pt1 | contig 121921 bp, 91 predicted proteins | sample MGYA00238181_ERZ773283 | MGnify/ENA primary metagenome ERZ773283 (study PRJEB29023, sample SAMN05720199) | activated sludge metagenome | isolation source: Anaerobic digester | place: Japan... | reverse complement strand
AACCGCCCGACGCTCCCGCGTTTGTATATACCCCCTCGCTGAAAGTTATCGTAACGTAACTGTTGTCGGCGCTCATCGTAGCGCCGCTCATAATCTTAGGTTTGATTGTGTCTACGACTATATCCGAGTTATCCCTTAGTCTGTTCGGCGGAGCGGGGATACTCAAAATTGCGTTATGCGATGCGCCGTCTCTTATCGTCGCCCCCGTTGGCAAATTTACCGATGTTACGTCGAGGTCGGCGGTATTGTCGTCCGCTCCGACGGTATAGGTAAAAGTAAGCGTATCGCTTCCGGTTCCGCCGCCGCCGTAGGAGAATGTCGCCTTCGTTGGCCCGCTGTTAAGAGACAACGTCGGAAAACCTAGTACCCATACGGTTTCGTTAAATTGTACTTTGATCGATATTACTCCGCCCTGTTTAAAGCTTCCGCTTACGGGGTCCGAACTTATGTCTATGATAAACGGCGCGCCCGTGTCGATGATCGTAAAATTCCATGTACTGCTATGGTCTATGCCGGCAAAACTATTGCCCGCTATATCTCTTATCGCGCCGTTGTCGATTATTACATAATATTTTAATTTGCTCTTAAATTCTTTAGTCGGATTTATGGTTACTCTGTTTCCCGCCCATGTAACTCTCGGGTCGTCTATCGGTATTCTTTCAAATTCATAATCAAATAAGCCGCTGCCTCTTCGATAAATAATTACCTCTTTATCCGGCTGATCGATCGTAACGTCTTCGTCGAATGTTATTACGAGATCGACGCTAACGTCTACGTTTTCGGCGTCGTCGGTAGGATCCAGATCAGTTATTGTCGGAGGTTTCTTATCGATAGTTACGGTCCATACTCCGCCGACGTCGCTTGCGTCCCCAAAAGAGTTAAATCCGACCGCTTTGATTTTATAAATAGTCTTCGTCCCGGCGCCTGAAGTCAAGTCTATCGGGTCGGAATATAGAGAGCTCGCCGCAGTCGGGTCGGACGGATCCGAGCCGTCGTTGGTCATAGTATAACGGATCGAAGCAGAGTCTGCGGAGCTCAAGCTAAACGTCATGTCGTTAATATAAGAGTAACCGTTTTCGACTCCGCTAATTACCGGAACGCCCGGTTTCGGCGCTCTATTTACCAAAATTTTATAATAACTTTTAGTTATGCGATCCTGAGCGGTAACTTCGACGTCGATAGTGTTGTCGCCGCCGTTTAGATTCAGCGGATCTGATTGTATGCCGGAAGCGGGATAGCTATACCCCGCCGCGCCGTTAAGCCGGTATTTTACCGACTGTCCCGATATGGATAGCGTCGGGATTATCTTTATCGTATCCTGAGAATGCGCGACATTCAGAGTATAATAGTAAATAGAGCTGTTAAAAGGCGGGGTAAACGCTCTGCCGGAATCCGTAGTAAGATCAAACAGATTCGAGTTGGTCGACGCGAAGTAGGTCGCCGGGTAGGAGAGGACGGCTTGTAAGACTCCGTTGTTATCTATCCATTTGTCGCTGGTCAGGTTGTCGAAAATATTTATCGTCTCGCGATACATTCCGAGGATAGTCCCCGACGCGTCGCCCTTTCTGAACGTTAATAACAGATCTTTCACTCCCGACGCAACGTTGTTTCTTTCAAACGCAACCATTTTATGATCGACGTCGGGCGAATTATCAATAATGGCGAGAGGCGTATCGGCCGCCTCCCCTAAAAGTTTCGCCCCCACATAGCCTATTTCAGAAATTTTGGGAAAACTAATTCTGACCTTAACGTTCCCCGTCGCCGATTGAATTAACTTTATATCGACCGTAAGATCCGTCGTAGTATTGGCGGCTATTGTTATGCCGGAGCGCGCTCCTGTCGCCAAAACCTGCCCGGACCGCTTGGCTTTTACGGCGATATTCCACGTTCCCGCCTCAATATTGTTAAAATCGGCGACGCTCGCCGTAAAATCGCCGCTTCTATCTGCAAAACCGTCGTCGCTGGTCATCTCTATGCTGTATTGATCGAAAGTTATAGCGTTTGCGTCGGCTATTATAGTTCTGGTCTTGATATTCTTCTCTATATAAATCCTAAGCGATCCCCGATTAGCCGCGCTTATCGTAGTAGTCGGCGTCGGGTCGCTCGGGTTTCCGAAAAAAAACGAGTTATGGCAGCCCGCCCCGACGATGAAAATAACCGCAGTCGCCAAACTAACCAATACTGTATTTATCTTATTTGTTTTCATTTTATCCTTATCCTCCTTACTGCGTTACTATAAACGGGATACTGCCGGAGTATCCGACTCCGTCCTTCCTGGTTGTTACGCTCAAGAAATGCATACCGATCCCCGCTCCGCCGGAGTTCCAGTTTAACGTCGAAGTAGTCGATTCTAAAACGCCGTCTATATACCACTTCCAGTCCGTTCCGCCGGCAAAAGTTGCCGTTATTGACAAGTAGTTTCCTTGAGTTACCGTTATATTTGAAGACGGATCGAAAATTATCGCCGCTATTTCGGGCGGTGATAAACTTATCGTTATTGTTACGTCTCCGTTCGGTATCGTCGTCGTGGTTGTAGTAGTCGACGTCGACGTCGTTGTCGAAGTCGACGTTGTGGTCGGAGCGACCGTCGTAGTCGTGGTAGTCGACGTTGTCGTAGACGGTTCTACCGTAGTCGTCGTAGGTTCAATTGTTGTAGTCGTTGTCGACGACGTTGTAGTCGGAGCGATAGTCGTTGTGGTAGTAGTAGTCGACGTCGTAGTTGGAGCGACCGTCGACGTAGTTGTGATCGGGATAGCGGTTGTCGTTGAGGTAGTTGAAGTCGACGTCGTTGTCGAGGTAGTAGTCGAAGTTGATGTTGTAGTTGGAGCGATAGTCGTGGTAGTAGTAGTCGACGTTGATGTCGGAGCGACCGTCGTAGTAGTAGTAGTAGACGTTGACACATATGTTGACGAGGTAGTCGACGTTGATGTCGGAGCGACCGTCGTAGTCGTAGTAGTAATTGACACATATGTTGACGAAGTTGTCGTTGGAACGACAGTCGTAGTCGGATATGTTATCGTCGACGTGGATGTAGTCGTCGTTGAAGTTGAGGTTGACACATATGTTGTTGAAGTCGACGTATAAGTTATCAAGGGTTTATACGGTCTTAACGCCTCGAGTTCGTCGAGAGTGTATAAAGTTAACTCCTCGCAATTAAACAAAATAATCAATACTGAAAAAAGCGTCGCTAGTACGCCGAGATTAATATTTTTCTTTAACATACACGCCCCTTAAAAAAAAAACTCCAAAAGCTACAATACCCCAACTTATATTATACTGCTAATTAGAATAAAAACAAGTAAAAATTTAAATATTTTGTAAATATTTGGCTCTATTTTTAAGAAAGCAGGTTTTTTGAATTTAAAACGCCGCCTTTCTCAATAATACTGCGAATAAAAAGGCAAAATTAAAAAAGCGACGCATATGCGTTAAACCAAAAACCCATATGTGTCAATTTTATGCGACAATTGTCGCGCCCCGATAAAATTGGGAATTCCCGTTTTGAATATACTAAAATACTAAAGCCCATATGTGTCAAAAACAAAACGCGGCGGCATATGCGTCAAACGACGCGCGCGCTTCAATTAGACCCAATCATCGCCGGAGCGAGAGCGTCGAAAATAAAGAAAATCTGAATATGCGCTTAAAATTCTTGATTTTCTTAAATTAAACTATTATAAAGGAGATAATATTTGTAAAGGCTCAACGTCGGGAGATATAAGTAATTGCTAACGATTTTTACGATACCCAAACCTTTTACCGATCCTCATATCAACGTTATTCAGACGAACGCTATAAAAAGTTGGACGCTGTTAGAGCCGCGACCCGAGATATTTCTATTTGGAAACGACTACGGGGTCGCGGAGATAGCCGAAGAGTTAAACGTTGCTCATATAAAAGATATAGCGGTTAACGATTCTGGAACGCCGTTTTTGGACTTTATTTTTGAATATGTCGAGAAAAACGCCAAATATGAAAACTTATGCTACGTTAATTGCGATATTATGCTGTTTCAGGATATAATCGATATTATTCCGAAAATTAAACTCAATAAATATCTAATACTCGGTCAAAGATGGGATTTGGATTTGAAAGAACGCGTTGATTTTACCGACGGCGAATGGAGGGAGAAGTTACTTCGAACGCTTGACGAGCGCGGAAGTCTACACGAGCCGGCGGGAAGCGATTATTTTTTATATAAGAAAGGAAGCGATATCAAAATGCCCCGTTTTCTAGTCGGTCGAGCCGGCTGGGATAATTGGCTGATATACCGCTTTAGGAAAACGGGAATTCCCGTTATCGACTGCAGTAAAAGGGTTAGGATTATCCATCAAAATCATACCTACGCTCATATTAAAAATAATAATTGCTCCGGTTATCAAGGCGCCGAAAGCGAGTTTAACAGGGATATTATAAAAAAAACGGGCGGCGGGCAGTTTTGTATCGACGACTCAAACTACGTTTACGACGGTAAAATCAAAAAGGTCAAATTCGGTTTTGGGAAACGTAAATTTCATTTTTACGCGTTTCATCCTTCGATTAATAAGTTTATTTTGTTTTTGAAAAATAACGTTTTTTTTATTCTTCCGAAATCTCTCGGAAAAGATTTTGTGAAAAATAATTTATGTAAAATTCAAGATAAAAACGACGAGCGCGTTTTTTTGGATAATTACTCTTTAAATAGTTGTTCTTACGAACTGGTAGAAAAAAAGAGAAAATTTGCCGATAGAAAAAAAATACTATCCGTCGTAAAAAAATATAATCTTATGGATTTGTGAGAAGGAACGGGCTTTATTATGCTAAAAAAAATAGTAATAAATTTGACTCCCCCGTTTATAATTAAGGTATTTAAAAAAATAAAAAATATTTTCAGCGATAGAAAAAGACATAAAAGTATCAAAAACTTTCAACTTCATGGGTGGTACGCCGGATTTGATAGTTACGAAGAGATAAAGAAGAAATGTTGCGGGTATAGCTCCGACGAGATTATAAACAAATGCTCTCAATCGCTTTTAAAAGTTAAAAACGGCGAGGCGGTTTATGAAAGGGACTCGGTTTTATTCGATAAAATTCAGTACTCCTTTCCGCTATTGGCGTCGTTGTCGGCGGTAGCGTCTAAAAGCGGCAATAAACTCGACCTTGTAGATTTTGGCGGCTCGCTTGGCAGTTCATATTTTCAAAATCGAAAAGCGCTCTCTTTTCTTGATTATTTGCGATGGAGCATCGTCGAACAAGAGAATTTTGTAACGGAGGGAATAAAGAATTTTCAGGACGACGTTCTTAAATTTTATTATACGATAGAGGATTGTCTGAAAGAGAATAAGCCAAACGTTATAGTCTTGTCCAGCGTTTTGCAATACCTTGAGAATCCTTACGCCTTTTTAGAGGAAATTATGAAATATAATTTTGAAAATATAATTTTTGATTTAACGGGATTTGTCGAAGGGGGCGAAGATATTCCGACTTTGCAGATAGTTCCCGAGATAATATACAGGGCGGATTACGCTTGTTGGTTTTTTAACGAAGAGAAGTTTTTACGATTTTTTAAAGATAAATACGAGTTGGTATACGATTTTGACTGCTCAATAGGTAACGATATTGAAATATATAATTATGATAAAAGAGCCAAATACAAAGGATTTTATTTCGCGAAAAAAACGCCAAAATAGAGAGGAATTATGAGAATATTTAAAGTAAATTATTTTCCGGATACTTTTATAAATTATGTTTACGCAAAGTATCAAGATTTAGCTGGCGCGTCTTATTCCGAGCAGTTAGATAAATTGTTTTACGAATCCTTTTCATGGGGCGACGCATGGACGTTTTATCTGAAAGTCTTCGGATATACGACCGAAGAGATTATTTATAACGCGCCGGTTTTACAAAACAGATGGCTGTTAGAAAACGGGATAAAAAGCGACGGCGTTTCTTTGGACGACGTTGTTATTATGCAAATTAACAAATTTCAGCCGGATATTTTATGGTACGATCATTTCGACGCTATACTGTTACGTAAAATCAAAGAGAGACGCCCCGGAGTGAGATTGATTATCGGCTGGACGGGCAGCGCGATTTCCGATTATGAAATGTGGAAATATACCGACATAGTGTTATCCTGCGCGCAGGAGTCGGTAGATATTTTGAATAATATGGGGCATAAATGTTATCATCTGGATCATGCGTTCGATAAAAGAATCCTTGACAGGATAGATATGAATAAACCTAAAGATAAAGAGGCTATTTTTATCGGGCAGTTGATAAGAGCAAGCGATTTTCATAAAGACAGAGAGATATTTCTCGACAAACTTTCTAAAAAATCCTCTATAACTATATATTCTCCCACTTATAAGGAGTATAAAGTAAAATTGAAAAGATTAGTTAAGATATTTATAAAAAGAATCTTTTATAATATGTTAAACTTAATGAATAAAAAAGGCGCGTTATACGGCGCTTTGATAAAAAAGCGGGTTTTTTACAACATATCGATCTTGACTAAGAAACCCTCCTACGGTTTGCATAAAGATTTTAGCGCGTCGTTGAAGAGATGTATGCGTCCGGGCGTTTTCGGGCTTGAGATGTTTCAGATAATAAGAGATTCTAAGATCGTCCTTAACGTTCACGCCGACTCCTCGCCTAAATACGCCTCGAATATGCGGCTGTATGAAACGACGGGCGTAGGGAGTTGTTTATTGACCGATTGGAAACGCAATATCGGGGATTTTTTTGAAGACGGCAAAGAGGCGGTTGTTTACAGGAACTACGAAGAGGCGTTGGAGAAGATAAACTACCTGCTGTCAAATCCGAAAGTCGTTGAAGAAATCGCTCTTGCCGGGCAAAAAAAGACGTTAAACGACTTCTGTTTTGAGAAGAGAATACTTGAATTTGATAAAATAATTAAGGCGAATATCTAATGAAAACAGATATATCCGAGAAAATTGAAAAAATTCTAAAAGAGTGTTTTTGGAACGATTATAAAATTGAACCTCGCGACGTTGAAAAATATTTATCGGAAGGGAATAAAGAATTTTCCAAATTTCTCGTTATGAGGATTTTATCCGGCAGTTCTTTTCCAAGCGCCAGATTAAAGTCGATATTTACGATTGATCAAATCAGAGAATATTTACCGGAAAACGTTAGCGATAAAAGGATCGCGTTAAAATTAAAATTAGTTCGTTCGGTTTTATTAAGAGAGCCGATAGAGGGGATAAGACCTTGGAAAATCTAACGGATTATAACGAGCTATATTCGGAACAGGATTTTGTTCTGGGAAAAATGAAAAGTTTAGAATCGGGATTTTATTTGACCGGCGGAACCTGTTTGCATAGATTTTATATAAATTACCGTTATTCCGACGACCTGGATTTTTTTTGCGCCGATAACGATTTGTTTCGAGATTATGCGAGAGAAATTATCGAATCTTTCAAATCGAGCGGAAAGATAGTTAAAACCATTGCAGACGCAAGAGATTTTATAAGAATAGAATTTAATAATATGTTAAAAATTGATTTTGTAAACGACAGAGTTTACAGATATGGTAAAATAGAAAAGTCGGAAGAGGGGTATAGAATCGATAATATATATAATATTCTTACCAATAAAATTACGGCGGTAATCGGTCGAGACGAGCCGAAAGACGTTTTTGATATTTGCTCAATTTCGATGAATTATAATTTTAATTGGGCTCAGATTATCGAGATCACCGGTAAGAAATGCGTCTTTGATAAAGATTTGTTTGTCGATAGATTGCAGACTTTTCCGGAAATTTTATTCGATATGATTAGAGTTAGGGAAGGGATAAATTTGGACGATATAAAAAAAAGCATTCCCGGAATTATAGAGAATATTTTAGACGAAAAAGATAATTTTAAAATTTAATTCGCGTCTAATCTTGCGCAAAATAAATTGATTTTATTTCGACGTTGTTATATAAATAATAAAGGGGCGTAAAAATGAAGAATAATTTGATTAAATTGATAAATGAAAAAAAAGCGAGAGTGGGTATAGCGGGCTTAGGTTACGTCGGACTGCCGCTCGCTTTGAGATTTTCGGAAGCAGGATTTAAAGTAACCGGTTTTGACATTGATCCGGAGAAGGTAGAAAAAATAAATAGGGGCGAGACTTACATCGCTCAATTTACGTCGGAAAGAATATCAAATTGCGTTAAAAAAGGGCTATTGGAAGCTACCGCCGATTTTGCTAACGTCAAGGATATGGACGCGCTTATTTTGTGTATCCCGACCCCTTTGGGCAAGCACAACGAGCCCGATATCTCTTATATAATTAATACCGTTGAAGCGGTAATGCCTTATACAAGAAAGGGGCAGTTAATAAGTCTTGAGAGCACCACTTATCCCGGAACTACCGACGAGGAGATTGTCCCGAGAGTGGAGAATAAGGGGTTTAAAATCGGAGAGGATTACTTCGTAACGTTCTCGCCGGAGAGAGAAGATCCGGGTAATAAAAATTTTCATACTCAGACTATCCCAAAAGTTCTCGGCGGCTATACTTCAAATTGTCAAGAGGTCGGAGCGGCTCTATACGGTTCGGTAATAGACAGCGTCGTAAAGGTAAGTTCGACTAAAGCGGCGGAGATGACGAAGTTGCTGGAGAATATTTTCAGATCGGTGAATATTGGGCTCGTAAACGAGTTAAAGATAGTTTCCGATAAAATGGGGATCGATATATGGGAAGTAATCGACGCCGCGGCGACTAAGCCGTTCGGATATATGCCTTTTTACCCGGGACCGGGATTGGGCGGACACTGTATCCCCATCGATCCTTTTTATCTCACATGGAAGGCGCTCGAATACAAAGTTCATACGAGGTTTATCGAACTAGCCGGCGAAATAAATACTTCGATGCCGGAATACGTTGTAAATAAAGCGCAGGACGCTCTAAATAGAGCTAAAAAGTCTGTGAACGGCTCAAAAATTCTGGTAATGGGACTGGCGTATAAGAAAAACGTCAGCGATACCAGAGAGTCGCCGTCCGTCAGGATTATGGAAGAGTTGATCAAAAAAGGCGCGGAGGTTTCTTATTCCGACGCATATGTGTCAGAATTTCCAAAGATGAGAGAATACAAGTACGATATGAAATCGATAGAACTTACCGAAGCGAGTATAAAAAGTTTCGATTGCATTATAATCGCGACGGATCACGATAATTTTGATTACGACGCTTTGTTGAAATACGCAAAAATAATTGTGGATCCGAGAGGAAGATATAGAAAAACATATCCCAACGTAATTAAAGCATAGGAAAATTAATGTATAATTTCTGCACGCTGTTTGATTCTAACTATTTATCGAGAGGCTTGGCTCTTTACGACTCTTTGTCGAGGTTTTGCGCGGATTTTCATCTATATATATTTGCTTTTGACGACGTTTCATGCGATTTTTTGAAAAAAAAGAATCTAAAAAAAACAACTATTATATCTCTAAAAGAATTTGAAGATCCCGAACTTTTGAAAGTTAAACCGACTAGAAACGTCGCGGAGTATTGCTGGACTTCGACCTCGTCGGTGATTTTATACGTTTTGAATAACTTCGGAGTCGATAGTTGCGTATATCTCGACGCCGACCTCTATTTTTTCAGTTCGCCCGAAGCGGTATTTGATGAAATTGGGGATAGATCGATCGCGATTACCGAACACAGGTTTAGTCCGAGATATAAATCTTACGAAGCCAACGGGATATATAACGTTCAGTTTATGTTTTTTCGAAAAGACTCGGACGGTTTGGCGGCGTTGAATTGGTGGCGCGATAGGTGTCTCGAATGGTGCTTCGAAACGCCCGAGGACGGCAAGTTTGGCGATCAAAAATATCTCGACGATTGGACTACGAGATTTAACAACGTTTGCGTTATTCAAAACGTCGGCGCCGGCGCGGCGCCGTGGAATATAGAGCAGTACGATTTCTCGACGGATAACGGCGATATTTATCTAACGGATGGAGTCTTAAATCGGAAGGACAAATTGATTTTTTATCATTTTCACACTTTCAAACTTTATAAAGAAGGGGTTGCTAAAGCGATAGGTTATCCGTTGTCGAAAAATATTATCGAACGTATGTACAAACCTTACCTTGCCAAGCTCGTCGAATTGGGCGATAAAGTCAAATCCGAATATAACGACATAGACCCTCATTTATTGGGGAATTTAAAAGAATCGAAGGGCGAAGTTGAAGAGGCGCTAAAAAGAATGTCTCGTAACGATTACGACGGGGATAATTACATAATATTTGACAATAAAAAATATTCTGAATATAACAAAAAAATTCCTTTTATAAAGAAAATAAAAAAAATAGCAAAAAAAATCTTGAATAAGAGGTAAATATGTCGGATAGCCGTAAAATTAGTATTTATTTTGATAAAGAACTGGTGAAAAATAGACAAAATTACATCCAACTCTTATATCCGTTTTTGGGGTATCCGAAAGAAGAGGAGGATTTTGTCGATAAAGGGCGATTTACGGAATACGTCGAGTCGGGTAAAGAGTATTTCAACATAGCCGATTCGATAGAAGAGTGCGACGTCGTATGCTATCCATTGGAATACCACGATATTCATATCGGTAAAGACGAATTTAAAAAATATTGCGCGGATATATGGGATAAATACCGCAAAAAGATACTTCTTTTTTTTAACAACGATTCCGACGAAGAGATTGATATAGAGAGCGCCATAATATTTAGAACCTCTTTTAATAAATCCAACCGGAAATTTAACGAATTTGCCGAACCGGGGTGGTCTAAAGATTTTATCTGTTATTACCCGGATTCAAAAATATTCTACAGGGAAAAAAGCGATACTCCGACCGTCGGTTATTGCGGTTACGACGACAGTTCCGAAAGGGGCGCCGTTAATCAAATAAAGAAGCTGGTAAAAAAAGCGCTGGGGAGATATAAAACCGATAAATCAAAAACCGGTATATTTTTACGCGGCGAAGCCGTTAGAAGAATAAAAAGAAATAAGCGGATAAACGGCGCCTTTATCATTAGGAACAGCTTTTGGGGGATGGATAATAAAATCAAAAAGAGCGTCGAAGAACTTAGAGCCGAATACGCCGCCAATATTATCGATTCGGACTATTGCATAGTTACGCGCGGCGGCGGAAATTTCTCATATCGGCTTTACGAAGTACTTAGCGCCGGAAGAATACCGCTTTTTATCAATACCGACTCGGTTCTCCCTTACGACCATATCGTTGATTGGAAAAAAAACGTCGTATGGGTAGAAAGAAACGATCTGAAAAATATCGATAAAATTCTATTGGCGTATCACTCCAAAATCTCCGACGAAGAGTTTGTTAAAATTCAACAAAATAACAGAAAATTATACGAGGAGTTTATATCGCCCGTAGGATTTTTCGGGAATTTACATAAAATAATATTACCGCTAATAAAATAAGGAGTAAAGCATGGCAAAATTGATCCAATTAAAGAATATCAAAGACAAAAGGGGGAATTTGTGCGTCGTCGAAGGATTGAAAGACATTCCGTTTGAGATAAAAAGAATATTTTATATGTACGGCGTCCCCAATCCCCGGATAGAAAGGGGCGGGCACAGACATAAAAAGACCCGAATGTTGTTGATACCCCTTCACGGTAGTTGCGAAGTAAACGTTGAAACGGAGGAACAAGTGGATATTTTTGCTTTAGAATTTCCGGATTGGGGACTTCTGTTAGAACCGGAGGATTGGCGAGTTATGACCGACTTCAGAAACGACGCCGTCCTGCTTGTCCTGGCAAGCGAATACTTCGACGCCGACGACTATATTGACGAAAAGAATTAGCGAAGACGTAAAATTAAATTAGGCGCTTTTTTTAATATAATTTGACTTTTTTATTGATATATACCATGTTATATATTAATGAAGGAGGTTATTATGATATCTACCGCAAAAATATTTACAAATGGAAGGAGTCAAGCTATCAGATTGCCAAAAGAGTATAGATTCTCGGAAGGCGAGGTTTATATTAAAAAAATTGACGATATAGTAATAATAATTCCAAAAAACAAGAAATTTAAAATACTTCAAAATAGCTTAGATAAATTTTCATCTGATTTTATGAGTTCAAGAAATCAACCGGTAAATCAGGACAGAGAAGATATTTTGAAAGGATTAATAATTTAAGAATTGAAAATTGGGTAGAATGAAAACGAAGGCGCGCCCGCTTACAGAAATCAATAAAAATTCCTCTCGATATTCGGGAGCGCGCATCTTGGCGGCTGGATTATCGCTTTTATCAACATTAAGGCGATTTAGTATTTCGTCAGTTTTTTGGGGAAATAACAAATAATTTATTGATAAGAAATTCTAGTTGCAACTGACGAAGCGCCGGAAAAATCAGAAACTTTTCGCCAATCTGTTTTGAAGAAAGCCCTTGTAAGGAAGATTGTTGGACGGAGCGGAATTTGATACCTGCCGAAAAGAAGCGGATTGGGAACCGGCGGATAGGTTATTAGAACGAATAAATAAAAGGAAGCTGGGAATGGAAAGTAAAATTGAAATATATAAAACTCACGACGGGCAAACAGAAATAAAAGTCAATTTTGATAAAGATACGGTTTGGTTAAATCAAGAGCAATTGGCTTCATTGTTTGCCCAAACCAAACAAAATATTAGTCTTCATATAAATAATATCTTTAAAGAAGGGGAATTAGATAAAGATTCAGTTGTCAAGAAATACTTGACAACTGCCTCGGATGGCAAAAAGTATAAAACAAATTATTACAACCTTGATGTTATTGTCTCTGTTGGATATAGAGTAAAATCAATCAGAGGCGCGCAATTCCGTATCTGGGCAACTCAAAGATTGAAAGACTATCTTGTTGAAGGTTATGCAATTAATGAAAAACGACTGGCGCAAAAAAATCAGGAGATAAAGGTATTAAAAGACGGGATTAGCATCTTGACTCGCGCGGTTGCCGTACAGATTGAAAATACCGAAAACAGCAATGAATGGTTATCAATATTTTCCAGAGGTCTAAAACTCCTTGATGATTATGACCATGAGACCCTGGATTCTAAAGGGAAGACTATTCGGGAAACCGTTTATCCTTCTTATGATGAATACATTGGTATGATAAAAGAAATGCATTCTGATTTTGAGTCGGATGTTTTTGCCAAGCCAAAAGATGATAGTTTTCATAGTTCGATAAATCAAATAAGGCAAAGCTTTGGCGGAGTTGATTGTTATCCTTCAATCGAAGAGAAGGCGGCGAACCTTCTTTATTTTGTGGCAAAAAATCACTCTTTTATTGATGGAAATAAACGGATAGCCGCCGCCTGCTTTTTGCTTTTTCTAGAAAAAAACGATATGCTACAAAATGACGGTAACGCAATTATTTCAAATGAAACATTGGCTTCTTTAACGCTTTACATCGCAATCAGCAAACCGGAAGAGGCGGAAACTGTTAAAAAAATGATTATAAGTATACTAAACAGGAGTGAAAACATATAAGTAGCGAATCAAAAAGCATAGTATTAAAAGTATGGAGCTTTGTCAATGTTTTAAGGGACGACGGCGTTGGGCGCGGCGATTTATTAAATTATGGTTGATTTCTTTAGTTCTTTTAGATATAATTTATAGAGCGATAAGGTATTGTTAGTTCTCCGGTCGGTTTAGACGGTTTGCGGAACTATAACAATTGTTATATTAAATGCATGTATTGCAAAGAGCGGAAATATGAAAAAAGCGGTATTAGATAGTTGTATTATAATCGATTACGTCGTATCGGAAAGTAATGAGAAACATTCGGAGCTGATAAAGACGGTATTGGAGAAAAATATCGGTTACGTATCGGCTTCGTCGTTGCCGGGGATAATCGAGGCGGTAAAGAAGAGCGACGGAAATAGATTGGATTTCTTATACTCGCTGTTAAAAAAATTAAACGTAGCCAAAACCCCGTCGTATATCGATTATAGCGATAGACTCGCTAAGATTGATTTTAAAAATTATCTTACCGAACTTTCAGCGCGCTCTATCGACGGGGCGGTCGTTACTACGGACGGGGATTTTTTGAATAATTCCGATAAAGCCGTTCGTCCCGACGATTTTATGGAAGATTTAATAAAAAACGACAATATTGATAGTAAAGAGGTGATTTTTTTTAATCTTTACGAGATTAACCGCAGATTTTATCTGAAATTTGAGAAAAGTCTGGATAGAGTTTTAAACAGCGGTTGGCTCATACTGGGGAAGGAAGTAGCGGAATTTGAGAGAAAGTTTTCCGAATATTGCGGCGTTGAGAACTGTATAGGCGTCAGCAACGGACTCGACGCTTTGATACTGATAATCGAGGCGTATAAACGGCTGGGAATGTTCAAAGAAAAGGACGAGGTTGTCGTTCCGTCGAACACTTATATTGCTACGATTCTCGCTATATCTACCGCGGGGCTTGTTCCCGTATTAGTCGAGCCGTCGATCGATACTTATAATATTGATCCGGATTTGATAGAAAGCAAAATTACAGAAAAAACCAAAGCTATAATGGTCGTTCATCTTTACGGGCAGGCGTGCGATATGGATCGTATAAATTCTATCGCTCAAAAGTATAAATTGAAGGTTATCGAGGATTGCGCTCAAGCTCACGGCGCGAGGTATAAAGGGAAAAGAACCGGCGGGCTAGGGGATGCGGCGGGATTCAGTTTTTTTCCGTCGAAGAATCTTGGGGCTTTAGGCGACGCCGGAGCCGTTGCGTCGAACGACAGAGCGTTGTCGGACTGCGTGAGAATATTGAGGAATTACGGCTCGGAAAAGAAATATGTTAATTTTTACAAAGGATATAACTATCGGTTAGACGAGATTCAGGCGGCTTTCATTTCCGACAAGATCGATCTTTTAGACGAGGATAACGACCGAAGAACTTTGATTGCCGATTACTATCTGAAAAACATCAAAAATCCTAAAATAACTTTGCCGTCCGTTCCTAAATATACCGAACCTGTTTGGCATCAATTTGTTATACGGACGGAGGATAGAGATAAACTTCAGGAGTATCTCAAAAATAATAAAATTAATACGATGATTCATTACCCCATTCCGCCGCACAAGCAGAACGCCTATAAAGAGTGGAATAGTATGTCGTATCCCATAGCGGAGAAGATCCACAAAGAGGTTTTAAGTTTGCCCATTAGTCAGGTAATGGAGAAGCGGGAAGTCGAAAGGGTAGTCGAGGCGATTAATTCGTATTAAGAAGGAATATGTTATGAAAGGTATAATATTAGCAGGCGGAAGCGGAACGAGGTTGTATCCGGTAACTCAGGTAGTATCAAAGCAGATTTTACCGATATACGATAAACCGATGATATATTATCCGTTATCTATACTGATGCTTGCCGGCATAAGAGATATTTTGATAATTTCGACGCCGCGGGATATAGTTTTCTTTAAAGAATTATTTGGCGGCGGCGATCGGCTTGGTTTGAACTTTTCATACGCGATACAGGAGAGACCAAACGGGCTGGCCGAAGCGTTTATTATCGGAGAAAAGTTTATCGGAGCCGACGACGTTACTTTGATATTAGGGGATAATATTTTATACGGAGAGAGCTTGCCGGAGATGATTAGGAGCGCTATCAAGAAAAATTTAGGAGCGACGATATTCGGATATTACGTTGACAATCCTACTTCTTACGGCGTCGTCGAGTTTGACGCGAATTTTAAAGCGATATCGCTCGAGGAGAAACCGCAAAATCCCAAATCCAATTACGCTATTCCCGGATTGTATATTTACGACAACGAAGTAGTGGAAATTTCCAAAACTATCAAACCTTCGGAGCGGGGCGAACTGGAGATAACGGACGTCAATAAAGTATATCTAAAAAACGATAAATTAACCGTTGTAACTCTTGGAAGAGGAGTCGCTTGGCTTGATTCGGGAACTATAGAGGATTTGCAGGAAGCGGCGGCTTTTATAGAGGTCATAGAGAAGAGGCAAGGACTGAAGATCGCCTGCATAGAGGAGATCGCGTATAAGATGGGCTTTATCCCGCGCGACAATCTGATAAAACTCGGCGAGTCTCTTTCAAAAAGTCAATATGGAAAATATATATTGAAGATTGCGAACATGGAGAAATAGATGAAGACTATATTGATAACCGGCGGAGCGGGATTTATCGGATCAAATTTTATAGAATATTTTCTTGAGAAGTATCAAGAGTATGTCGTAGTCAATCTTGATAAGTTGACTTACGCGGGTTCGCTTGAAAATCTTAAAAATGTCGAGAACAATCCGCGTTATAAATTTATCAAGGGGGATATCTGCGACGACGGGCTTGTAGAGAATATATTTAGAGATTACAAAATATCCGGCGTTATTCACTTCGCCGCCGAGTCGCATGTGGACAATTCTATCAAGAACCCAAAAGAGTTTATTCTGACCAACATATACGGCTCGTACGTTTTGTTGAATACGGCGAAGAATTTTTGGACTAACGCCCCTTTTAGTTATAAGAAGGAGTATATCGGAGCAAGATTTCTTTGCGTCTCTACCGACGAAGTTTACGGAACTCTCGGCGACGAGGGGTATTTTACGGAAAACACCCCTTACGCCCCAAACTCGCCGTATAGCGCGTCGAAAGCGAGTTCGGATATGATAGCGAGAAGTTATCGGCATACTTTTGGATTGGAGACTTTGATCACAAACTGTTCGAACAATTACGGTCCCAAACAGCACGACGAGAAACTTATACCGACGATAATAAGAAACGCCGTCGACGGCAAACCGATACCGATATACGGCAAAGGGGAGAATGTGAGAGATTGGCTGTATGTTCTTGATCATTGCCGGGCGATAGATATGGTTTTTCATAGAGGCGTTTCGGGCGAGACTTACAACGTCGGTACCCGGAATGAGATGAAAAATATCGACTTGACTTATAAGATATGCGCGATTATGGACGAGCTAAAGCCGGCTCCTTCCGGTAAAAAATATAGCGATCAGATAACGTTTGTCAGCGACCGCCCCGGCCACGATCTGAGATACGCTATCGATCCGACTAAAATCGAGAGAGAGTTGGGGTTTAAAGCGCTTCATACTTTTGACGATTCTCTAAAAGAGACCGTTTTGTGGTATTTGAAGAAATTTGAGTCGAAATAGCGAAATAATAAAATAAAAAGAGACTGCCTCAGGCAGTCTCTTTTTGTATGTAATACATTAATTCTACATTCCGAGTCCGATTTTTTTAACCAGAGTCAGATCGCTTTTGTTCAATATTAGTACGTCCTTATTAGCGCCGTTGATGTAGATATACTCTTCATAAAAACTAATAAATGTGTCTTGATCTACTCGTTCTACCGATTGGCATAGAAGGTTGAGTTTGTCGTCAAATTTTCCAAGATAGTATTTATCGCCTTGTTTTAAAATGGCGTATATATTTTCATCTTTGAATTCTATAAAACTTCTCCAGAAAACATTATCTTTCCCTTGAATCTTCGGTTCGAGAGTTTCCCGGTTTACAAGAATGAGGTTATGGTCGGTTTCATGACTGCCTTGATGGACTATCAGCAATACGCCGTCTTTGAAGACGGAATATTTATTGCCGCAAATATTGTTTAGTTCGGATTTATGTTCAAGTTGATTGGTCGCTACATTTATAGTGTAAAGTTCGTTATTGTAATGGCCTCCCGACATATACTCTTTGACCTTGAGATAGAATAGAGTCCCGGCGAATATGTTTTTATCCGTTTCCCCTTTTTTAAGCAGGTCTTCGCGGGTTTGTAGTTCTTCCTCTTTTTTTGTTAGTTCTTCGCTTTTTTTCTCAAGTTCTTTTTTTACCTTTTCAGGATCTTTATTTATAGCGACAATCGTTTCGTCCTTTTTTATCTCTTTCTTATCTTGCGCTATCTCTTCCTCTTTTTTTGCAATTTCTTCTTTTTTTGTTTCCAGAGTCGTTTTGTCTTCCGTTAGTTTAGTTTGTTCGGTTGTAAGTTTTTCTTTTTCCTGAGCTATTGCTTCCTCTTTTTTTGCGATCTCCTGTTCTTTCTTTTGTTTTTCAGAGGCGTCTTGAATGGTTTCGACCGCTTTCTTTTCTTCAGCGAGTTTATCTTCTTTTTTGGCTATTTCTTGAGATTTTTTATCAAGTTCGGTCTGTTTTTTGTCTATGCTTATTTCAGTTTTTAGCGCCTCTTTCTTTTTTTGTTCGACCTCTTTTTCTTTAATTTCAACCAGGTCTTTTCTGTCCTCTATCCCCATATCCTCCGTTTTTCTGAGTTCGGTAACAACATTTTTGTCTGAAATTTCCGAAGTATCAAGCGAACTTATATTTCCTTTTTTAGCGTCCTCGGTTAGCGGTATTATAAGTTTTGTTTTTCCGGCCCATTCGGAGTATTTTGTCGATATACCCGCATTTGTAGTATCTATATAACTTAACGTAGGCGCGTTGTATTTAGTCGAGAAATAGTCGACTTTACCTCTATATACGGCGTTGTAAAACGTGGCAAATTTTGCGAGCGTAGCGGCGTCGGCTCTTTTATATCCGAGTTTTTTTTCAAGATACGACGAGACTATCAATCTCACGTTATCGATATGATCGACTCTTGAATCTTTATCGATAGAAAATATTATGGAGTCGTATTTATCCGTAGATTGATCGATAGCGTGTACGATAGAGTATTTATCTCCAAATTTATAGGTCGAATTGGCGTTTTTTTGCATATCGGAGAGTCTAAAGCCGATCGCCCTAATATCCGATACCGTGTCTACGGACGCGTGAGTTCCCGTATAGTTCTCAAAGACTACGTTAAAATCTTTAGTTGATCTAATTTCGTCTACGTCTACGACGAGACCGAAAAATAACGAATTTAATAGAACCGTAAATAGTAGAACCGATAATAATTTTTTCATTTTATACCCCTTAATTTAATATTCCAACGCTTAATAATAGCGCTTTTTTTTGAGATTGTTAAAATTTATTTTCAAATTATATAATAATTAATATATTTTTTTTGTATTACGTTATTTTTCAAGTATGATCTCGTATATTAAAGACTCTATCATAAGGTCTAATATGTCTTTATTAATCTTTTTATCCGCCGCTTCCTTTTTTAATATATCCAGCGCTTTGTCGACTGAAATTCTGTTTTTATACGGTCTATCGCTGGAAGTCAGAGCGTCGAAAATATCTACAATGCTCATAATTTGAGACTCCAAAGGGATCTGAGAACCTTTCAAGCCTTGAGGATATCCCGATCCGTCCAATTTTTCATGGTGAGCCCTTGCGATTTCCGGCACTTTTTCAAGACCTTTGGGCCATACTATCAAATTTAGAAATTTATATGAAAAATCAACGTGAGATTTCATAATTTCATATTCTTCGCTGGAAAGGCTTCCTCGAGAATGTAATAATCTGTTATATTCTTCGTCGCTTAGCGCGGAGCTTGTTTTTTTATCCAGATAAACGACGTCCGTTTCTTTAGCTTTTTTCAATTTATCCGCCACTTCTTCCGTAATAAATCCGGGTTCGTTAGCCGATAAAATCGCATTTTTTAGATCGTCGACGTTGGAGATTATTTCGTTTACTAATTTATCAATTTCTGAATTTTTCTTTGCTTTATTACCGTTAAGAAAAAGATGATATTTCAACGTCTCCATTCTGCCTTCGATACCGAGAATCTCTTCTATGTGAAGTTTTTTATCTTTCAAGAGAATTTTTTCGGGAATTCCTATCTTCCCAAAATCATGTAGAAGCCCGGCGTAATTTAACGCTCTTATATCGTCTTGCGAAAATTTGACATTTTTTAACGGACCGTTATCGGTAAAATTAATCAGATTCGCCATCGCTACCGACAGTTTGCTCACTCTTCTGGAATGACCCGCCGTGCTTGGATCTCTGCTTTCGACGGCGCTTACCGACGCCTCCATGAAGGATTCAAAAAGCGCCTGGATTTCTTGATATAGACGCGCGTTCTCGATAGCGATAGTCGCTTGACTGCCGAGAGATCTTATCAGCAACTCCGATTTGTGGTCGAATTCTACGACGTTTTTTTTTACCGTATCTTCGCCGATTAACTTGATACTTCTATTCTTTTTCTTGTTTATTAATTGTATCGCTCCGATTATTTCCCCATTGTGATTTATCATAGGGACTACAATCATAGTTTTTGACCGATAATTGTTTTTTTTGTCGAAACTGGAGTTAAATTTGTATGGAAGACTTTTAGGAATTTTGTACGCGTCGAGGATATTAAGACTTTTGCCGGTATTGATAACGTATCCGGCGAGCGACTTATTGTTAATCGGCATTTTTACCTTTTGATAACGCTCGCCTAAAGTATCGCTCATCGATCTTTCAAATTGCATCATTTTTTCGCCGGTTTCAGAATTTATCTCTTTTAAGACAAGGTATATCGACCCGCCGTCCGAATTGGTAAAATCGAGCGAGGTTTTTAGTATTTTTTGTAAAAGAATTTCGAGATCGGATTGCGAAGATAAGTCTATCCCAATTTGGTATAGAGAGGATAACTCTTTCTCATATTCGATATCTCTGGCGGTATTCATCAGAGCGCCTATAACCCTCGGTTCGTAGAAAGGATACTGAAAGAAATCCGAGAAGCCGTCGTCTAAAAGTTTCATCGCCAGACTGGGAAAATTGTGTTCGACTATGCCTATGGAATGGACGTTGTTCATTAGTAGTCCTTTAGGCGCCGGTAATTTGCTTGGCCAAAACTTTTCCCATTTCAAGTCTTTTAACTTCGTAAAATTTACGATGAGCGCAGAATGTTCTTCCAGATTAGAATAAGTTGTGAAATCTTCAAAAATGTGGTTGACGCTTAATATTTTTTTGAGATCGCTTTTTACCTGATCGTCGGCGCCGCTGTAATAAATAACGCTCATACCTAACCTTGATTAGAATATCGACAGCAGACGTTTAATAATCAATATCTAACAAAAAAAATTAGTCTTTATTTGCATATTGAGGTTTGAGCGCGATATTTTTGAATTATTTTGAACTTCAGACGAGACGGAAGGCGTATAGTACAATATTTCGTCTCAGTTTACTTTTTCATTTCTAAAGCTATAGAGTTTTCAAATCTTTTTTTTTCTTCGACAAGTTTAAACATATCGTCTTCGCTGTCGTTATATTCGCAAACTCTTATGTTTGTAAATCCGGTTTTCTCTAATTGGCAAATTGCGGACTCTTTATCCCAAAGCCAGAGATGTTTTGCGTTGCCGAGAGCTGAAACAAATATTGATTTAATTCCGCGATCTCTTTTTTCTAATCCCATCCCTAAACTTTTTATAAATTTTACAGATGAGTCGGACGCGCGGTTTTTTTTATTGTCGATATATGAATTTATTAAAACAGAAAGATCGGGCATTACAAGTCTGAATATACCTCCGGGTTTTAAAATTTTATAGGTATTTTTTAATGCGGTTAAAAAATCTTCATAAGAGAGATGTTCGAGAACGTGAGAGCAAAAAATTCCGTCGCAAGAATCGTTATCCAGCGGCAGACCTTTTACTATATCGCCATATTTGACATTTTTTGGGAAAATAGCGTTTAATCTTTTTTTTAGTAAAAATCCTAAAACGGGAATTCTCTGTATCCTTAAAGTAGGCGAGGAATCAAAATTAATCCATTCTTTAGGAGCGGTTAAACCGCATCCGTAATTTACATATTTTTTCAAAATAAAATCCTAAAACTCTCTTTTTTATTAAGAGGGCTAACCGCCTCTTTTGCCGAGGAAGATCGAATAACCGAGATATATCGATAATCCGCCGGTAAAATAAGTATAAAAAGAAAAACCGAGCGTTAATTCATGACGTAAATATATGAGCGAGTATGTCGAATGCGCGTATCTTTGCCATCCCCATGAGAATCCGGTATTTATAGAGGGATAATAACATAATCCTTCGATATCGGGATAAGAAATTCCGGTAAACGAATAATTATAGAAATCTCCCCATAAATGAAAAAAAGGTCCGAAATAGAAATCTTCAAGATAGTCTCCGATAAGTTTAAAAGAGAGACTGTATCCGGCTTCTATTCCGCGAGTTAAATTATAACTCGCAAAAACGCCAAATCCGGGGAGTATTGCAAAATCGGAACATGGTCTGAATTTGAACTGATTTTCAATATTTAGCGATACGTCGAGAAGCCCCATAAAGCTAGCTATACCGCCGCCCACGAATGTTATCGGCGAGGCGTTTATCTGAAAATTTGGGACAAACTGATATTCTGAAAAACCGGATAGTCCGTATCTGTATAAAAGCCCAAAATTTAATCCTAAAAAAATATCCGACGGAACCGAATATCCGAGAGAAAAATTGAAATTTCCGCCGATTTCATAACTTTTAGTCGGAATAATATCCGCGTTCTGATTAAGAGTCGTCGTTCTGCAATTAACCGCTAATAACGAAAAAACTATTATGATAAACGTCAAAAAAGCGCAAATTTTAGTTTGCATAGCGAATTCACCTTACGCGGTTTTATTTTTTGGGAAAATATTCCGCATAAAATCAGTTTACCATAAAAAAAAATATTTTCAATAAAATATGGATTATTTCTTAAAGCGCTTTTTTATCATATCTTTAGAATTCCGCTTTTTATAAAACAGGAAAACTCCCAAAAAAACGAGCGAGAGCGAGCCAAAAACTATAGTCGCAGGGTATTCGTCTCTGATAAGAAAGTAGTATGAGAAAAAAGCCGAGAATAGCGATAACGATACTCCGACGCTTTTCGTCAACACAGTTTGAAATAAGTCCGCTCTTTGGTCGATTTCGTTGGGATCGATTTCAAAATTTATTCTTCCCCGTTCAACTTTTGTTATAAAGGTATTAGCCCGTTCGGGTAAGACAAAGAGTTGTTTTAAGAAGTCCTTTGCGGCGTTTTTTACCTCTTCTATTATTTCCGAGAAGTTTTCCTTTACGACCCTATTAAAATGGGGTTTGAGTTCTTCAAACAGCTTAATGTTTGGATATAGATGCGATATTATGCCGGTAAGGGCGCCGAGCGTTCTTCCTATATAAGCCCATTTGTAAGGGAGTCTGAAAGGTTGCTCGTATACGACGTCGATAATTTCGTCTACGACGGGCGTTAGGTTTATGGAGAGCATCGTCTCCTTTTCAAGATTAATTTTATCGACTATCTCATCGAAGAAATACTCCATTATGGGGATTAATTTGCCGTAATCCGAGTCTTTTTTAAGAAATCCGAGTTTTTCCATAGTTCTAAGAGTTTTATCATAGTTTTTAGAGGTAAAACTTCTGATAATATTTAGCATACCGTCCCGCATCTCTTTAGTAATTTCGCCGGACATGCCAAAATCAAGTATTACTATATTGTTGTTTTTTGTTACCAGTAAATTCCCCGGGTGAGGATCGAAGTGAATCAGTCTCATTGTCAGGAATTGATGAAAGTATACCTCTATTAATCTTCTGCTGATTACGACCGGATCGTTAGCGCGATGTTTCCAAATATCATAATTTGTAATCTTATCGCCTTCTACATATTCCATAGCCAGAATCTTTCTTGTAGTAAATTCATGATATATATCCGGTATCTTAATATAGCTGAATTCGGACATTCCAAGTTTAAAACGCTCGGCAATATACGCTTCCCGCTCGAAATTCAGTTCGTCGCCGGTAACTCGAATAAATTCTTCCAGAATTTCGATAAATTCGTTGTTCTGCTTAAAAACTTTTAGTTTTGATATAGCTTTAAAAGCAATATAAAGTATGGCAAAGTCGGTATCGATATCTTTTTCAACGTTGGGTTTTAGAATTTTTAAAATCAGATTTCTACCGTTTTTTAACCTGGCTTTATGAACCTGTCCCAACGAAGCCGAGGCGATAGAAGTTTGATCGATAGTTTCAAAATTGTCGATCTTATCTCCGTATTCGTTTTTAATAACAGAATATATGGCGTCAAAACTTACAGGCGGAACGGCGTCTTGAAGACCAGATAAAATCTTGATATAAGGGTCCGGAAACATATCTCTTCTGGTACTAAAATATTGGCATAACTTTATCATAACGCCGCCGAAATCTACCGCGAGGTCGTAAAGGGCTTTTGCGTCTTTGGTATGTCTTTTTAGCATCTTTTGCTCGGCGTATTTATAACCCTTTTTTTGAGAAATTTTCATCTCTTTCCAGAAAGATAAAAATATCCTCAAAAAAAGCGCGAGTACTTTGAAAAATCTTCTTCTTTTGTTCATTTTAAATCCGCTCGTTTTTTACAGAGATTTTTTTACGTCAAATTATTACATATGTGTCAAATTATTGCATATGCGTCAAACTGTCGCATATGCGTTAAATCTACAAAGTAGAAATAAGCCCCGCGTATAATCCGCGCGCATCGTATTAAAGACCCATATGTGTCAAATTAATATCGCGCGCGCGTCCGCCGTTATCTTGAAAATTTCCGCAATGCGACGATTTTTATTTTTTTATGCCGTCTATTTTTTTATCGATCTCTTTAATCATATTTTTAAGTTCGTCGACTTCGTCCTTCGTAGCCAATCCGATTTTTGAAGTCAAGTTTGATATTCTTTCCTTAAAACCTCTCAGATCGTCTCCAAATTTATTATCAAATTCTTCTTTTTTTTCTTTAATTTTTTCGGTAAATTCGGTATAGCGTTCTTCGCGGTTTTTTTTGAATTCTTCCGCTTTCTTTTCTATCTCTTCGCCGACGGAAAACATTAATACTCCAAGCGCCTTTAAAAAACTGTTCATAAGATCCTCCTAAAAATTATTTTGATTTTCTATGGGGTTTATATAATTTCCTATAGAGATTAATTTTTTTGTTGTCCTCCGGCATAAAACCGGTATGACTGGCAAATTTAATATCTTCTATAGTATAGAACGATTTTGGATTAAATTCTTTGATGATTGTTATTACGTCGTCAATTTTTTTTCTTTTTACTATAGTGAATATTACGTCGACCGGACCTCTGGAGCCGAATCCTTGAATTTTAGTAACGCCGTATTTCATCTCTTGAAATTTATCTAATAATTTAGTCGAGTCCCCTTGCGCCATGATTCTAAAAATTACCGTTCCGATTGATAATTTGGATTCAATCTTTATTCCTACAAAAGTGCCGAATGCGAACCCGCCGGCGTAAGCGACGTAATATAGGAAGTTATTGACGGCGCTTATCAATTGGGCCGCTACGGTAATCCATAAAAGGACTTCAAAAAAGCCTAATATCGGGGCGATATATTTGTAACCTTTGGTAATGAGGACTACTCTAAGAGTTCCAAAACTCACGTCGAATATTCTTGATAAAAAAATTAACAATGGTAGAATAAACCATTTAAAAATAAAATCTAAATCCATAATTTATTTGATATATATTATAATATATGGCAATTTTAGTAATAAAAAGATAATTAATCAATCATTTATAGTATCTTTACAAAATTATTACTTAACAGACGCCCCTGGATATTATATTAGTATATTCAAAACGGGAATTCCCGTTTTGTTCGTTCGTATCTTTTTTAATTACCATCATTTAACAAAAAAACTCATACCCTGTCAGTTTTTTTTGTGGAATAACAAATAATTTACCGATTAAAAACATTTGTCTCATATGCGTCGAATTTTTATCGGGGAGCGACGCGGCGTATATACAGTCCATATGCGTCGAATTTATTTCCCACCCCAAAAAACTGACGGGGCGCAAAAAAATCTTGTTTTTTAAGAAAATAGTAGTATTATAACAGTATATTTAATACGGAGCGGTTTATGAAAATCTCAAAAACAATTAATGTTTTTTTATTAGCAATAATAATTATATTCGGTTGTTCTCTGGCTAAAGATTTGGAGAATTCTATTGTTACGACAACTACGACTTTATTTGATAATCAATATTCCGCAACTACAATAGGATATGAAGATAATAGCTCTACAACTGTCGTTACAACAATAGGAAGTAATGGTAAAACCTACCCCTATTTTGCCGCCGAGCATAGAAATCTTTTCAGTCATAATACTATTTCTGAGATGGAGATACATATTACCCAATCCGAGTGGAACGGTCTTTTAAGCGATATGGATGCAAACGAGCGAACGGGGAATTATCGGAAAGTTCGTTTTATCTACAGGGGGATAGCGGGCGACGAGATTTTAGACGAGGTAGGTTTTAGAACGAGAGGAAATACTACGAGAGTCAGACCGGAAGATTCGGAAGGGAAATATCACAGAGCTCACTTTAAGTTGAAATTTGACAAAACTTTTGATCTTGTCAAGGGAACTGCCGAATACGATATTAGAAACGACAGAAGATTTAAGAAAAACAGAGAAATCAATCTTAAGTGGAATAGAGACGACGACGCGACTCAAATCAGAGAACTCTATAGTTACGATTTTCTAAATCGAGCCGGCGTTTACGCTCCTAAAACCGGCGCTACGAGGTTATATATAAAAATCGGCGATAATTCGAGGGTTTATTTTGGGATATATACCGTTATCGAATCGATAGATAAGACTTTTTTGAAGAAAAGATACGGTCCCGACGGTAACGACGGCAATCTTTATAAATGTCTCTGGCAGAATTACGGTCCGGCGACGTTGAAATACGGCTCTGTAAGCTCAAGCGGAGCTGTCGGGATAAAAAACTGGCAGACTAACTATCGTCCGGCTTACGACAGACAGACAAACGAAGACGTTATTGACAACTATGCCGACATAAAAAGTTTTTCGCAGAATATTACCAATCTATCCGGTTCGGCGCTCAAGACTTATCTCGACGCTAATTTTGAAGTAGACAGATTCTTGAGATGGATCGCCGCCAATATGCTTCTCGGTATGCCGGACGATTACTGGTCTATGGGGAACAATTATTATCTCTATTTCAACAACGCCGGTAAGATCGAGTTTCTACCTTACGACTACGATCACGGGCTTGGCGGCGGCTGGGATGGAGGCGTCGGTTACGATAAGATAATGAACGCTAATATATATAACTGGTTTTATAACGCCCCGGGAAGCGGTTATAACGAGAGACCATTGATGAAAGTATTATCGATTCCGGAATACAAGACCGCTTATACCAATTATCTTAAGGCGTTGATCGATCCGGCTACCGGCATTTTTTCTTACGCCGACTTCAAAAACAAATATAATCAAATGTACGCTCTATACTCGCCCTATCTTGACAACGATATAAACGAAGGGGAGAGTATGTCTCTTTCAGAGAGTCCGGTGGAAAATTATTTTGCTACGAAAATCGCTTCCGTTGCAAATCAAGTTGGGGCGGTAGTAACTACGACTACGACTATTCCGTCGTCTACTACGACTACGACTAACCCCGTTATATCGAATACTATGTTTCTCCGCGGAACAATGAATGGCTGGGGGGCTACTCCGATGACTAAAACTATCGTCGAAGGCGATGCCGTTTGGACCGTTTCCGTTGCGCTCGCCGCTTCGACTGTTTATGAATTTAAGTTTGATCAAGACGGCGATTGGAGAGAAGATTGGGGAGCCGGCGAGGGGAATAGCGTATTATCGAATGGAGGCAATATACCAATTACGAGCGGCGTCGCGGGAAACTATATCTTTACTTTTAATCAAACAGATTTATTGTGGGACGTCGCCGCGGAATAACAGACCGTTATTAGGCGTTTTTACTTATCTTAACTATATAGTTTTTTATTCTAAAATAGAACGAGTTTTCGCCGATAAAGTTGAAGTTATCCGTTTGCGTATCAAATTCTTTATAATAGTAAAGAATATTAGTCGGCGAGTAAACGCTAAGATAATATCTTGAAGTATTAGAATCGGAACTTGAAATCAGGATGTTCCCTTTAGGATCAAATTTTACTTCTCTCAATTCGCCTTTAAAATCGAACTTTCCATTTTTTTTGTTTTTAATATCAAAATAAGCCAGAGCCGACTCCGTTTCGTAATACAATCTTTTATTATTAAATTCCAGAAGAGTCTTATAAGTAAAATTAGCCGAAGTTTCAAATTTTAAAACGGGAATTCCCGTTTTTTTTGAGAAAATTTCTATCGTCTCCGGATATAATCCGGACGTTATCGCAAAATAGTCGTTTTCGACGTCAAAGGCGTTTGATTTTGCAAAGTTTATCTTAGAGCCCGAGCTGTTCAACGTATAGACCGTTTTCCCTTTAGGAGAGTAAAGATACGTTTTGCCGTCCAGGTTTGAAGCTAAAGTATTGCCAAGTTTGTCCGTTGAAATAGAAGTAACGATCGAACTGTAATTTATTTCTCCAAAAAGTTTATCTCCGTTCATAGTCCACATCGAAAATCCCGAGCCGTTGGTTTTTATAGCGTAAAACATCGGCAATTCCGAGGATATATAAGGATAAGCCAGAGTTCCGACGTCCTTAAGTTTTTTACCGGTATTTGAGAATAGGGATATGAAATTACCGTACTTACTGTAAGTTATATAGCCGTAACTGTTAGCCTGTACGAAAATATCCTCTTCAGGCGAAAGAAACCTATGGATCATACCCGATTTGATAGAAAAATAACCGCATTCGTTAGAGGATTGGTAATAACCGTCTATATTTGCGTCCTGAATAGGAGCGGACGTTACGTCTATAATCGAATTGATTTTGAAATCTTCCAATTTGTGGCTTTTAACGGGGAAAAAGACGGTATAAAACAGGGAGATAAATAAAAATAGTATCGTAAAGAAAATGATTTTTCTCATAACATAAGAATTATATAATAAATTGGAACTTTGGTCAAATTTTATTAAAAGAATATTTTAAAAATTTTGACAAAACCGATTTTTACAAGTATACTGCCGGCGCGGATTAAATATATTATGATAATTGCGCCTCGTCGGTTTTTTGCGGCGGGGAAATTAATGCGTATGTGAAAATGACGCATATGTTTTTATTTCGTTCATTATTATTAAATTGACGCATATGGTAGTCGCGCCAAAATAATTTGACACATATGACGTTAAGGTAGAAGTATTTTACAAAAAAGAGGATAGGAAGATGCGGGATATTATTCGGGATTTGATAGTCAGGTTAGGAGAGGATCCTGAACGAGAGGGGCTTAAAAGAACGCCTATGAGGGTTGAAAAATCTTACGAGTTTTTAACTATGGGATATAAACAAAATTTAGACGATATTGTGAATAACGCTCTGTTTCAGAGCGAAAATAACGAAATGATTATCGTAAAAGATATAGAGTTTTATTCTCTGTGCGAGCATCATCTTCTTCCTTTTTACGGAAAATGCCACATAGCTTATATACCGGATAAGACGATAATCGGATTGTCCAAACTCGCCAGAGTAGTAGATCATTTTGCTCGCAGGTTGCAAATTCAAGAGCGTTTGACTACCGAGATATCCGAGTCTATTGAAAAAGTTTTGCGCCCGATGGGAGTGGGAGTCGTTATCGAGGCGTCCCATCTTTGTATGATGATGCGCGGCGTTCAAAAACAGAACAGTTACGCCGTAACGAGCGCTTTAAGAGGCAGATTCAAATCGGACAGCAGAACAAGAAACGAATTTTTAAATCTTATCAGAAAAAGAAGATATTAGGTCGTTTTGATCAACTCTACCGCTTCGTTGTAGCCGTCTAAAGACTCGGGACAGATGCTTCTTCTTTTTTGTAAAAGATGGTTTATTTGAAAATAGTAGCTCAAAAAATAAGCTTTATTTAACGATTTTTCTTTTATCAAAATTTTTTTGAGTTTCGCCGCTTCGCTAAAACCCCTTAGCGGTTCCGCGTAATCGGCGACAAACGTAAATTTAGCCATATCGGATAGTTTCACCCCGCCGGTCGTATGATGGGCTATGGACTTAAGAATATCAAAGTCTGTTATACCCAGTTCGATAATAAGAATTTCGCACGCGGCGACTCCGTGTAGTAAAACGGGGTATTTGACTTTATAATCAAAATAGTTAATCTCAAATATACCTCTCTCTTTGAAAGCGGAGCTGAACTTGATAATATCGCTATCGTTCATATCTTTTGCTAAATCGTGATATAATCCGCAAAGATACGATTTGTCCGGATCAATATTGAAGGTTCTGGCGTATCGTTTCATAAAAAGAGCCGTCGATACGGAATGTTCGATTCGTTTGTCATTAATTAAATATTTTTTTAACAATAAATTTGAGCTTATTTTTTTCTCTACCATTCAACCCCGCGTTATTTAGAGCGTCTTTGCCCGTTTTTTTTTGGCGCAATTTGGCGAATCGCATTTATAATATATTTTATTAATAAGCGGTCCGTCGGAAAAACATTTTATTTCATAAATATAATCTCTATTAAGAAAATTAAAAGACTCGATATCGTAAGGCTTAGCGTCAAAAAATGCGATTTTAACGTTCATAGGCGCCTCCTCGAAAAAACCGGCAAAGCAAGATGCCGATTATGATATAATTTTTCAAAAAAAATGTAAAGAATATTTTCTGATTCTTTCCCTAACGATTGTGGATATAACGCTTCTTTTTTTGAATATCGGCTATTTCTGTTTTGAGCGTCCGTCGGTTTTTTGGCGGGAGGAAATTGACACATATGGTATTAAGAGAAAATTGACACATATGGAACAAATATTTTTAATCAGTAAATTATTTGTCATTTTCTAAAAATTTATCCAAATTTTTGTAAAGAGTTTTCTATTTTTAGTTGTTATATATATAAAGAAAAAAGGAGAAAATTTTATGAAAAACAAAAAGCATCTATTCCATTTTATCGTGTCAGAATCTATGAATAATAACGTCATAGATTTTCTACTAAAAGAGTTCAAAATTAATACGTTCAGCGAGTTATTTGAAACTATGTTTCGCCTCGTTAACAAAAAAATGCCAAAAATGAAGAGAATAATTGGAAATCATCGCTCCGAATATGCCGTTATAGACAATACTGACGATAAAAGGCTGGATAAATACCTCAGAATCAGCGAAGCAGACTACCTTCAAATAAAAAGATGGCATTCCTTGTATAACGAATTCGGTATGGCTTCGACGGTTCGCGATATTATCCTGTTTTTCTATAACGGCGTTATGAAATACGGGTTGGAAGGATTTCTTGAGCTTATTGGTAAGAAATTAAGGATTGATAAATTGAAAAACGACTTTTTGGATAAAATGACACAACTGTTAAATATAACCGCTCGAAAACAGCTATTATACGAGCTCGTAATCGAAAATTATCCCAAATATACATAAAACTATTTTTTCTCCAACTCCAAAAAATCGGCGGGGACGCCCGTTTTGAATATAATTCTATTGACCAAAAAACAATATTTTGTTAATATGGTTCGAAAAGGACGATAATATGCCTATGTCTACCGACGGATTTACAGCCGAGACTGTTTTTAATCAGATTATCGGTTATACTTACAACGATTTGATTTTATTACCCAGGTATTTTGATTTTGAAGCGGGGGACGTCGAGCTCAAGACTCGGCTGACTAAAAACATTTCGATGCAGTTGCCTTTTGTTTCCTCTCCTATGGACACGGTTACCGAGGAGAGGATGGCTATATATATGGCGCTGCTTGGCGGTATCGGGATACTGCATTACAATAATAAGATTGACGAGCAAGTAGAGATGGTCAGGAAAGTAAAACGGTTTGAAAACGGTTTTATAAATGAACCGGTGGTTCTTTCTCCAAATCATAGAATACAGGATATTTTGGATATAAAGAAAAAATCCGGTTTTTCGGGGATTCCTATAACGGAAGACGGAACGACAAATACTAAATTGATAGGGATTGTAACCGGTAGAGATATAGATTTTGAAAAAGACGTAAACAAAAAACTTAAAGAGGTTATGACTACCGAGTTGGTTACCGCTAAGGTTGGGATCAATCTTAGCGACGCCAACAATATTTTAAAGACAAAAAAAGTCGGCAAATTACCGATCGTTGATAACGAAGGCAAACTGAGGGCGTTGGTGGCAAGAACGGATCTTCTGAAAAACAGAGATTTTCCTTTAGCGACGAAGGATAAAAATAAGCAGTTGAGGGTTGGGGCGGCTGTTTCCACGCGGGAAGAGGATAAAGAGCGGGTAGAGGAGTTGTATAAAAGCGGCGTCGACGTTTTGGTTATCGATTCGGCTCAGGGGTATAATAAATATCAGATTGACGCTTTGAGGTATATAAAAAGAAAATACCCCGATATAGACGTGATTTGCGGAAATATTGTAACCGAAGAGCAGGCGGAAGGGTTGTTAAAAGAGGGCGCCGACGGTTTGCGGATTGGTATGGGACCGGGTTCGATTTGCACTACGCAGGAGACGATGGCGTCCGGCAGACCTCAAGCGACGGCCGTTTATCATACGGCAAAAGTAGCTTATAATTATAACGTTCCTGTAATCGCCGACGGCGGGATCAGCGTTATAGGGCATATTATGAAAGCGCTCAGTTTTGGAGCGGAATCCGTTATGATGGGGGGACTTTTGGCCGGGACAATAGAGTCGCCGGGAGAATATGTGTACAAAGACGGAATGCGTCTCAAAAAATATCGCGGCATGGCTAGTCTCGACGCGATGAAGGAGGGCGGCGCGAAGAGGTATTTTGCCGACAATGAAAGTATCAAAGTATCTCAAGGGGTATCCGGAGCCGTAACCGATAGGGGAGGTTTGTCTGATTTTATTCCATATTTGTCTCAAGGATTGAAACACGCTTTTCAGGACGTCGGGGCTAGGTGCATTCCGGAACTGCGCGATTTTATGAGAAGCGGTAAGTTGAAGTTACAAGTTAGAAGCGCCTCTTCCATTAAAGAGGGGGGAGTTCACGACCTCTATCTTGCCGATAAAACTTTCTTGTAATCCGGGCGGTATTATAAAACTATATTTGAAGCGTACCCTTTCAGTTTTTTTGGGGATTTACTAATCAAAAATATCTGTTCCATATGCGTCGATTTTTTTTTGACACATATGCGTCGAATTTATTTTTTCATCAGGGAGCGGCGGGTCGCGTATGCGTCGATTTATTTTGACACATATGCATCGAATTTATTTTGACACATATGGCGCTTTCAAAAAACCGGCGGGGCGTATCTGAAGCGTATTTCTATTTTTCCAATAAATAATTCAGATTAATTACGGCGGTTTGTATGTCTTTTTGGGATTTTTCAAACTTCCATTTTTTGATAATCGCTATAATTTTTTTATCTTTTTCGAAATCTCCGGACGTTTCAAGAATTTCAACCGCTATAACGTCGCCGCTAGAGTCTATATCGATGGAGAATTTCATATTAACGTTGGATTGTATGTCTATCCCTTTTAATTCGTCTTCGTAACCGGTCAATAGCGATCTGACGGAGCCGTCTTTCCAGTTGATCGGATCTATATCGAACTCTTTAATCTCTTTATCAAGGAATTTATCCAAATCCTCGTCGTCGAAGAGTTTTGTTATAGTTTTGGGAGCGATTTTAGGCGCGTAAGAAGTATTCTCCGCTTGGTAAATTTTATTCTCTACTTCCACTTGCGCTTTGTAGTTAAGAGACGGCGAGTCGATTTGATCTTTATAACCTTTATGGATTGTTTTACTCCCCGAAGATTTGGAGAGCGACCGCCTTATTTTGGTTAATTCTTTTGACGAAAATTTTGTTACTTCAATATTCGCCGTTTTTTCTTCTTTGTCGTAAAGAAATTTAACTTTATTTGGTATTAAAAGGATAATCAAAATTACGGCAAGATGAAGCGCCGAGGATAGCGCCAGATATTTTATAAAATCTTTTTCAATAATTCCGCCCGTCATTTTATTCTATCTCTGTTTTTTCCTCGGTAACCAGCGAAATATCGGATATTCCCATTACTTTTAATATATCAAGTATAGCGATAATATTTTTATAACCCGTATCGTTATCTCCTAATAGATAAATTGTCGAGGTTGAAAAATTATCTATTTCTTTTATTTTATTTGATAAATTGTGAATTTCGGTTGTTTCTCCGTTTAACGATATATTTCCGGCAGAATCAACTTCAATTAAGATTTTTTCTTTGCTTATGGCGCTCTCTCCGGCAAACGACTTAGGTAATTTCATTTTAATTGATCTGTTTAATTCAAAAGTCGCCGATACCATAAAGAAAATGAGGATAATGAACATCATGTCTAATATCGGCGTTAAATCGACGCCCTGTTTATTAGTTTTAGCAGTTTTGAATTTCATGTTTTGGGAACTATCCTTCTTCTGAATTTCTTTTGAAAAAGCGTCGAGACGACTATTTCAATTTTCTTTAATTCCGATTCGATTTGACGTTCGAAAAAGTCGTGAAAAAAAGTCGCCGGTATAGCGACGATAAGACCGACCGCCGTAGTTATTAGAGCGGTAGATATGCCTTCGGCGACGATCGCCGCGTTGCTGATCCCCTTTTCGACAATGTTGTTGAACGCCGAGATCATTCCTATTACAGTGCCAAAAAGTCCTAAAAGCGTCGATAATCTGGCGAATATTCCCAAATAACCGACTCTTTTGTAATATTCTAAATGTAAATACGAAAATTCGGCGTCGACAAACTCGTTAAGTTCCTCTTTAGTTGTAAAACTTGAGTTTACAAACGAACGCAGAGTATCGTTAACCAAAGATTTCTCTCCGCTATTGATCTTATCGGCAAGCTCGGCGATAGATTCGTTGGGGCGAACGTAATCCGTCATATTAATTCGGTTTTTATACAAAAACTTAAATCTATCGATTACTATCGCTATTGCTAAAATTGAAAAAATTATTATCGGCGTAATTACCAGTATTGTTGATAAAGACATCAAAATCTCCTAGACGAATAAATATAGCATAATTTAAAATATTTACCAAAGAAATTTAACTCCCAACTCTCCGGATAATTTGAAAACCGGAACGTTTACCGTCGTTTTGCTATTTAGGATTATGAAAAAACTGTAGAAAGGAGAAAATTTTGTTTCGGTAACAAACTTATTGGTTATCGAGTATTTTGATAAATTTTCTTCAACATAAAAACCGGAGCCGAAACTAACGTAAACGTATTTAAAATTTATTTTGCGAAATTCTGTGTCAAAACCGAAGGAATACGATGAAAATTCTTGAAAGTATATAAGATATGAGTTGAATAGTTTGAAAAAATCAAAGTCGTAGCAAAAAGACGATAGAGAGTATAAATCGGTCTTTTCCGGGGCAAACGTTTCAAAGTTGTTAATTGAGAAATTATAATTATTCCATAAAAACAAAACCAAAGTCTCCGCGTAGAATTTGTTATAGTTGAAGACGATTTTTATTCCGGAGAGAGATTTGTAGTCTTTATCAAATAAAATCTCCGTTTCGGCGACTATTTCCTTGAACTCATTTTTTGAGAGATAATCGTCGTATTTGAATAGAGAAAAAGAGAAAAACTTATATGCGAAGTTAAAGAAAACCTCAAAATTAACAATAAACGAAGTTAAATTATTCAGTTTAAAGTCTAATAATGTCCCAAAAGAGACGTAATTAAGGTAAAAAGAGCAAAAAGTCCCTGTTTGAAAGAATCTATCAATGTAATTGGTATAACCGCCGTTTTTCAGAGACAGATAGCTTATTTCGAAGGAATTTAAAGAGTTAAAAACTTCATTTTGAAAATCATACTCGAATGAAGAGGTCTCTTTAGTTTTAAAACCGCGGGCTTCTTGACCGAAACCAAAGCCCGTCGATAAAATTGAGCCGGAATCGGTTTTGCAATATCCCGCGTTGAAATTGAATAGAGCGGCGTTTTGCGCAAATTCGAACGAGCCCGCCAGATCGAGATATTTTTTATCGGAATATACGCCGATTACAAACGAATTGGTTTTGTCAAATATTTCAAGATTGTATTTAAAGTTCTTGTATTCGTTAAAAAAAATCGATAGATTTGATATTACGCTGATTTTGTTTAAAAAATTCTGAAATTCGGTTTTTTGAGCGTTATAGCGCTCTTTACGCTTCAGATTTTTGTCGTATTCTTTATCCTTATCGTCCAACAAAAATTCCATATTTTCAGAAAAATTTTCGGTATCGATAAAAATTCCGGAATTTTCTATTTTGGTTTTGAAAGATAGATTCCATCGTTCATATTTGTAACTGTCGCGCGTTTCAATAAAAAAGGTTTTACTTTCAAAGTCAAAGAGTTCTCCGACCGGATCTTTTATATTATCTTCTATGTCGAATATAATGTTTATATCTTCTATTTCAAGCGAGAAAACTTGAAAATTTAGCGATATTAAAAGCGAAAACAGTAGTAGTTTTAGTTTATTAAACGTTACTTCTTCCACTGGAAGGAATAGAAACTAAACGCGACGGATATATCTACGTAAAAACCGCTGTACATCTCGGTTTTAGCTAAGTCGTATTGATTCATACCGCCGACCAGATCGTTAGGGATAAGAGGATTGCACGTGATACCCGTCCTGATCTGCGGGGTAATTTTAAAGCCGGTATCCGGTATAAATATGTCGTAAGCCAAAGAGATAAAGGGCGCGGCGTAGAATGCGAACCTCTCGGTAGGGTCAAATTTATAGACGGGTATCAGAGGCGAGTATCCGGGGAAAGTAAAGTAAAACATACAGCCGAAACCCCAAAGCAAATTGGTTTTAGGAAAACTTCCGCCGACGCATAGGTCCATATCAAATCCGGTATAAAAAGCGCCGCCGTTAAGAGGGGACGAAGTCAGCGTTCCCATAGGAGAATCGCCTTCCATAATTCCAAAAAAGGACGGTCCGGCGAAGATTACGTCTAGTCCGCTTTTAAAATAAATTCTAGAGCCTCTTTTTATGCCGTTGTCCCAAATAACCATTTCTACTCCGGCGCCTATCGATCCGGTAAAAAAATTTGAGAAAACTCTCCGCGCTTTTATTACGTTGTTGCCTGAGTCTGTTAGTACGTTTTTCTCCCAAAATTGCGAATTTGCAAAAGTAAGACGCGAAAAGAGATATATATTTTCTGAATGAACGCTAAATATAGCGGTTATGAGAAAGATACAAAGTATGAACGTTTTTTTCATCGGATCCCCTAGTTTATAATAAAGAAAGTTAAAAGCGTTTTTGATACAACCAAACGAATATATAATTATAAAGGAATTTTATCAACTTATTTACATATTTTTTATATAGAACTGTTATAAAGTTTGGTTACTACAAATTTTTTCGCGCCAGAATTTACGGAATACTTCTTTTTAGCGCCCTTTTTTACGCTAACTTGGACGTTTTTAAAAAAATCCATCAATTTTTCGTTACCCATTATCGACGAATACGTCGGCAATAGATAAAGCAATTGAAACTTTCTGATCTTGTTGTAGAAAGCCTTATCCGTATTTATAGACAATTTTTGATAATAATAGTACAATCTGGCTGAATTCTCAATAATTTTGTTTGGAACTCTGATATGTCCCAATTTAGAGTAAAAATCGCTTTTAACGTTCGCCGCAGCCTCTTCGTCCGACAGATAAGTCTTGTTAAATTCAAAAATCGACGAAAAAACGATATTCCAAAACATTTCAAAAATATTCTCTTTTAATAAACCGTTTAATTTTGCGTCGAATTTCTCAAGTCTATGAAATAAGTCCGCTCCGTTTTTTTCTAAAACGTCGTCGGTCAAAAAAGGGATCAAATATTGCGCTAATTTTGCCTCCCAAAGCGTTTTAATAATTTGCGAAGATTTGGAGGATTTTATTATTTTATTAATCTCCTCAAGGAGTCTCGAAGCGGGGCATTTGGCAAGTTCCGGGGAGTATTTAATAATTTTTCCGAAAGTACTCTTATCTATCGAGCAGTCGCATAAAACGGAATATTTTATAGCCCTCAACATTCTCACCGGATCTTCTACAAAACTCGTCTCTGGCTTTTTTAGTAAGCGAATCTTTCTCTCTTTAATATCCTTGTAACCGTTCACAAAATCGATAATTAGTTCTTTTTCCGAATCGTAGTATAACGAGTTGATACTAAAATCGCGCCTTATAGCGTCTTCTTCCATAGTGCCAAAGTCGTTGTCTTGAAGCGCGAGCCCATGAGCGTTGTCGTTCGTGTCGGCGCGGAAAGTCGCCGTTTCGATAATACAGTCTTTGAAAATAATATGGACGAGTTTGAACCTTTTGCCGATAATTCTCGCGTTAGTAAAAATTTTTCTAATCTCCTTTGGAGACGCGTTGGTGGCTACGTCGAAGTCTTTGGGCGTTTTGCCGAGCAGATAGTCGCGAATAGCGCCCCCTACGATATACGCTTCAAATCCGAATTTTCTCAATCTATAAACGACTTTTAGGGCGTTGAATTCGATAGAACTTTTTTTTATTTTTGCTCCGAACTTTCAATTATTATCGGAACCGGTTTTCCGCTTTTTTTATTGAAAAGAGCGTCGAAAAATTTATTTTTAAAGAACCCCATACAAATAATCCTTAATCTATTTAATTGGTATAATATACATATCTTTATAACCGGCGCTAAGCGTAAAATAGTTAGTTATCAATATCGCGTTATTATGTAAAATTTCAATATCGAACGGATATTGAAAAAAACTTATTCCCTGATCAAAACCGAAGCTTAATTGGAGTTTAAAACTCTTTTTTTGCTCGACGTTTTTATACCAGTAAAAACCGGATCTTTTATTTCCCAGCGGATCGATAATGTTGCCGATTAGTTTTGAGTCGGCGATAGCGCTCCAGCTTTCGCCTTTATCGGCGGATTTTTCTATAACGACCGGAAAGCCGTTTGTGGGATCGCGAGCCGGATCAAAAAACTCAATATCGCCGCTGTTTTTCAAAAAAGGATTTATATTATTGATCCTGATCTGATGTTCTATCGAATATTTTACGAACGAATCCCAATATTTATCATCAGGTCTGATTCGGTAATAGTCCCCGGACTCGTCCCTTGATATTATAACCGGAGCGCCGGTCTGAGCTCCGGTCCAGAGTTTGAACATACGGTAAGGATCGTATTCGTAAAAGAAGTTTTCCGTTTTTTTGGAGTAATATAAATTTTTATCGGCCTGAATATAGTCGAGATTTTGAAGGAGGGATAGCCCTATGTAAATATTATCGAAGTCCGTCTCTTCAAATATCTCCGGTTTATCGTCGGGAAGTCTGAATCTTAATATCCTATTATTGGTTTTTGGTATCAACGACAACCCGTCGGCGTTGGAGGCGAGAAAAAAATCAAGATACTCGTTGTGAGTTTTTAACATTTTTTTGAATTCGGCTTTTTTATAAAAGTTTGAATTTTTAAAATCCTCCGAAAAAGCGCCTCTGTATAACGAAGTAGGATAGATAGACGCTCCGTAAATTTGTCCGTTATTTTTCCACAATACGACCGGAACGTTAATAGCGGTTTTTGTCCAGTTTGCGCCGAAATCTTTGGTATAATAGACGCCGCCGGTATTCTTAATATCCGAGCCGTTGTAGAAATATTCGTATGAATTTTTAGACAGTTCGGCGTCCGTCTCCTCTTTATGTATAAAGGAGGCAAATATCGCGTCGTTTGACTCGTCGTATAAGCCCGCTATATATTTAATGCTGAAAATATTGAAACCGCCGATTTTTATGTATGAAGTTTTCCATTTTTTACCAAAATCGGTAGAAAACGACACCTTATTTTCCGAAAAAACTACAATCGTATCGTTTTTTGGTATCAAAACGTCGATAACTCTGGATTTATCGGTATCGTAGAAAATTCTTTTCGACGCCCATTTTTCTCCTCTGTCTTCCGTTATAAAAATATAGTCGCCTAGAGAGACTATAATTCTGTCAAGATTGTCGGGGGATTGGAAGAATTTTACCGTTAATCTGTTATTAATTTGCGTAAAGGCGTTGCCGGCGTTTTCGTTTTTTTCTTCCGAACTGTAACCGAAATGTCTATCTATCGAGGATATTCTAAAGAAATTTGACGTAAAGGTCTCTCCGTTATCCGTAGTTTTTAATATGCCGATTTTGGGGAAACTTATGAAAATGAACTGCGTCGCGCCGTCCGGATGCGCCCAAAATCCTTCGACGACGCTCTTTTCCCCTTTTATAAGAAAACCCATAATCCTGTATTGGTAATTTAAGTTATACTCTCGAATCCCTTCGGATTTTTTTTCTTCAAACATATTCGACTTGACGCCAAACTCAAAAGTAGAGCAGGACAGCGCCAAGAAAAACGCGGTAAACAAAACTACTTTTTTCATAACGGCATTATAACTAAATTAAATAAAAATATAAAGATTTTTTTTTTAAATCTTTATATTTACCAAAATAAATGGTATAGTCGCCTTATGTCAAAATATAGTATAAAAATCTTTCTTTGTATTCTGCTCGCGCTCTTATTAACGAATTGCGGATCGGAAAAGAGGTACGTAAAAGCCAAAATAAATAATAAAATATATAAATTTGAATTGGCTCTGACCGAAGAAGAAAAAGGGACGGGGCTGATGTTTCGTAAAAAACTTGATCCCGACGGCGGAATGCTTTTTGTCTACAGCTATATGACTATAATGGACTTTTATATGAAGAATACTCTTATACCTCTCGATATAGCGTTTATCGACGGCGGTTTTAAGATTGTCGATATTCAATCTATGAACCCTCTCGACGAGACCACCGTCAGATCAAAGAAGAGATGTATGTACGCTCTCGAAGTAAACAGAGGGTTTTTTGAAAGAATTGGGGTAAAAGAGGGCGATACTATCGAGTTTATTACCCCCATCCCTTACGTTACGGAGCTATAAGTTTATATGATAAATATTGATATTTCGCATATCGGTCGTCTGATTTTTATAAACCTTTTTTAACTCCGTCTTATAGCCGTTTTTCTGAATAGTTTGAAGATATTCGTAGCAATATTCTCGACCGGGATCCGATAAGAGGAATAGAGCGCCGCCGTCTAAAAATCTCTTGGCGGTATTCTTAAGAGGCGTTAGAAATCTCTGTTCGTAAAAGACGTCCGAAGCGATCAAAAAGTCGATCTTTACGTCGAGCGCCGGAAAATCCCGCCAATCCCCTTTTATCGTCTTAAATTCGTTTAAACCGTTAAGTTTGCAGTTGAGGTCTATTATTTTCAGAGCGTCTTCCTCGTAATCCGAAAATATTACCTTGCCGCCAAGGAGTAGTATCGCTATGCCGACTATTCCCGATCCTCCGCCGAGCTCGAGAAACCGTTTCCCTTCGATTTGGGATATAGGCGTCTCTTCCAACAGATATTTAGCTAAATAGTAGCCGGAGTCCCACACCCTTATAAAAAACGGGAATCTTTCGTCTCTATTATACTCTTCGTTAGATATGCGGTCGAGGAATTCGTCCACATTTTCAGTCTGATATAATAAAATATCTCTGTCTCTAAAAGAATACTTTTTAATCTCAAGTCTGTATTTTTCTATTACATTCATAATGTTAGAATAGACGGGATACTCGTTCTATCTATTTTTTTCTATCAAAGCGACGCCGCGATTATAGATATTCTCTTCGGTAAATCCAAAAAATTTACCTACCTCTTCGGCTTTGCCGGATATGCCGAATTTACTAACTCCGATAACGTCCCCGTCGAGACCGACGTATTTATACCAATAATCCGGGATTCCCGCTTCGATCGCTATCCTGTTTCTAACTCTCTTAGGAAAAACGCTCTCTTTATATTCGCCGCTCTGTCTGTCGAAAAGATACGTTGAGAACATATTAACGACTCTGACGGAGTATCCCTCTTTTTCAAGCCGGGCGGCGGCTTCAAGCGTAATCGATACTTCCGAGCCGCTTGAGATGAGAATTATATCTATTGTCTCATTTTTCTCTTTTTTTATAATAAATCCGCCGCGTTTTGCGTTATCTATGCTGAAATCAACGTCCAAAACCGGGACTTTCTGTCTGGTCGTAATGATAATATTCGGATGGTTTGTCAGCTCAAGCGCTATTTGCCAAGCCGTAATTGTTTCGTTAGCGTCGGCGGGGCGCATCAGATTCACATTCGGCATAAAACGAAGAGAAGATATGTGTTCAACCGGTTGATGGGTAGGACCGTCCTCTCCTACGTATATCGAGTCGTGCGAAAAAAGGTAGATCGTAGGGATACGCATTATCGCCGCCATTCTTATAGAGGGAAGCATATAGTTCACAAACGATAAAAAAGTTCCGACTACCGGAAGAACGCCGCCGTAAAGATACATACCGGTTGCAATCGATCCCATAGCGTGTTCTCTTATACCGTATTGAACGTTATATTTTGAATAGTCGTCGCTTGTTATCTCTTTACCGTCTTTTATGATAGTCATTGTCGAACTGCCCAAATCGGCGCTTCCCGACGCTATAAAATCGAGGTCTTTACAAACGCCGTTTAATACCGCTTGCGACGCGTTTCTGGTCGGTATAGAGTCCCCCTTTTTGAATTTCGGAATATTTTGAAAAGCATCCGGCGGTATATAAAGGGAAAAATTATCGTCGTAAAGTTTTCTCAGTTCGGGAAATTTCTTAGACCATTCTGAAAACAGATCGACCCATTCGTTATATATCTTCTCTTGCTCTATTTTTTTAGAGTTAAAATAGGCGACCGCCTCGGGATCTACGAAAAAGTCCTCTTTGATGTCGAGTATATTTTTGCAGAGTTCCGATTCGTCTTTGCCAAGCGGCGCCCCGTGGCATTTGTTGGTAGCTTGCTTATTCGGAGAGCCTTTTCCGATTATCGTATCCGCAATGATTATAACCGGCTTATTTTCGGCGATCCTGTCGTACTCCGCTTGTTCAAAACCGCGTCGGATATTTTCCCAGTCGTGTCCGTTCATTTTTATAACAGTCCAGTCCTGAGATCTGAATCTCTTCTCAATATTTTCTGTAAAAGTCAGATCGACGCTTCCCTCTATAGTGATCTTATTGCTATCGTATATTAAAATAAGGTTGTTTAATTTGAGATGTCCGGCAAGAGACGCCGCTTCGTACGACAATCCCTCCATCAGATCGCCGTCGCTCGCCAATACGAATATCCTGTTGTCAAAAATCGTATAGCCATTCATATTGAATTTTTGAGCGTTTCGTTTTCCCATCAAAGCCATACCGACGGCGTTGGCGACTCCCTGTCCCAGAGGACCTGTAGAGGTTTCGACGCCTTCCGTCCAGCCGTACTCCGGATGCCCCGGGGTTTTGGATTTGAGCTGTCTGAAATTTTTTATATCGTCAAGAGTAACGTTATACCCCGAAAGGAATAATAAAGAGTAGAGCAACATAGAGCCGTGTCCGGCCGACAGTATAAAGCGATCCCTATTCGCCCATTTGGGAACTTTAGGATAATATTTCAGCGTCTCTCCAAAGAGAAACGCTCCGATCTCGGCGCATCCCATCGGTAATCCCGGATGTCCCGAATTAGCCTTTTCGATTGCGTCTATAGTCAAAGATCTTATCGTCTTAGCGGTTGCCGTTAATCCTCTGTTAATCATAATAACTCCAAACTACTTGGGAATAATTTTGATAAATAATTCTTTTTTGAGATAAGAAACTATAACAAATTTTATATAAATTATCAAATGAATTTAGATTTTTTTGGAAATAGCGATAGGGCGTTTGTTATGTTGGAAATATTTGCGCCATATGCGTCGAATTTTTATACGATAATTGTCGCGCCCCGATAAAAGCGGGAATTCCCGTTTTGAATATGCTAAAATGCTAAATAGCGTTCATGCCGGGACTTTATCGGGGAGCGGCGCGGCGCATATGTGTCAAATTTTCATCGAAGATCGGCCGCGGCGGTATGTGTCAATTTTTTATCAGGGAGCGACGCGGCGGTATGTGTCGCATATGTGTCAATTTTATTCTTAACGCCATATGTGTCAATCTGCTCTCGCCAAAAAGACCTACGAGGGTAAAAAAAAGAGCGTAACGTTTAAAATTTCCGAGCTTTAAAATATAATAACATAGCTATTGCGACAATTCCCATAAATCCGCCGATATAGATACCCGCCGGTTTGAGATCGGCAAAAGGCAACTCTATATTCATACCGTAAAAACCGGTAATTAGCGACAACGGGAGCATTATGACGGATATCATCGTCAAGGTTTTCATGATACTATTAGTTCTATAAGTAAGCATTGTATCAATAGAGGAGTATATACCTTCGATTAACTCCTGATAATCTTCGGCCATATCTAATATTTTACCGATAAAATCGGCAATATCTCCCCAATGAATATCTTTTTCCGGATCTTCTTCGGATTCCACGATATTCTCAAGGTTTCTAAATATCGCTCTGGCGGGTTTTAACGAGGTTTGCAAAAATATAATATTCCTTCGAAGCGCCGACATTCGTTCGACGATTTTCGACGGTTTGAGTTTCTCAAAACTTGAGTCTAACAAGTCGATCTCTTTGCTTATCTGGTTCATCTGAGGAAATATCATCATAACCAATTCGTAAGTTATTCTATACAACAAAAAGTCCGTCCCTTGCGATAAATATTTTTGTTTTTTACTTTCGTCGTTTTTAACGTAATTGAAAAGATTTTGAATTTTTGTCAATTTGTTGGATTGAATAGTAATCAAAAATTTATCGTTCCATATTATATCCAACTCTTCCATTATTAGTCGATAGCTTTTAATCGGAAATACGGGGTAATGAAGCACCATAAATTTGAAATTATCATAATCTTCGTATTTGGGTCTCTGAACTTTCGAAAGAATATCGTCCGGTTCAATGTCGGTAAGATCATAAGTTTTTATAACATTATCAAAATCGATCTTCGTCGGATTTGATATGTTGACCCAAATTATCCCGTTATAATCAATTTTATCCGTCATTTTTAATCCCCCTTTGATTGTTTATAGTATACGGCTCCCGATAGCGGCGGAACTACAAAGTCCCCTTTAACGATATTTTTATGCAGAAAATATTCGTCGCCGACCAGCAACTTACGCCAACCGCCCTCATTTAAAGTAATAATAACCTCCTTCGGATAGGGGTTGATTACAATAAAAAATTTATCGAAACTATCCCCGATTTTTGGAGAATTTTGCAAAGTATAACCGATACAATGCGATACGTCGCAAGGAAATATTTCTCGATGAAATTCTATCGCTTCTCTCAGATCCGCCTCGTTATCTATTCGGAATATCGGATGCCCTTTTCTCAGTTCAATTAGGTTTTTATAATAACTGAATACGTCGAAATATTTTAATTTTCTGCTCCAATCGATTTTGTTGATTTTATCGCCTGAGTTATAACTGTTTTCTACGCCAAACTTCGTTCTCATAAAATCCTGCCCCAGATGAAGTATCGGTATCCCTTGACTTGTCAATAGTATAAACGCGGCTAATTTGTGATACTTCGTAATCTCGTCCAGCGTCGCCTGATCGGGCTCTTTATACTCGCGGTTTTCGGTTATAGAAAAATATAACTTATCGAAAAGCGCGTTATTGTCGTGTATTTCGACGTAATTGATACTCTCTTGCGGACGAGCGCTAAAAGTATTAATACTGCCAAGAATCCCCTGTATTACTCTATCGGTATAATATTGCCCTTTAGTCTGGATATACCCTTTATCAACAGGATTGAATACGCCCCCTTTTATCGCGTCTCTAAAATCGTCGTTAAATACCGAGAACCCCAAATTTTTCTGCGCCCCTTTATAGGTCGGGCTTATCGGAGTTACTCCTCCCGTCCAGGGTTCGCCGTAAATAAAGATATCCTTTTTGATCTTCGCCAGCTCTTCGATCAATATCTTTATAGTATCGAGGTCGATAAGTCCCATCAAATCAAAGCGATATCCGTCAAATCCGTAGAATCTAGTCCAGTATTTCAAACTGTCGAGTATGAATTTTCGTCCCATAGGGGCTTCGGATCTAAATTCGTTGCCGCAACCGGAGCCGTTTGATATATGACCGCTATGAGCGAACCGGTAATAGTAAAAAGGGACGAAGCCGTTAAACGAATGAACCTCTTCTCCAATAAATCCCTCGGCGGTATGATTGTAAACTACGTCTAGCGTAACATTAAAACCGCTATTATGCAACGAGTTTATCGCTTCTTTTAGTTCAAAAATCTTTGTATCGTCTCTCCAGTTAGAAGAGTAGCCGCCGTAAGGGGTATTAAAAAAATTGGGCATATACCCCCACCAATTGCCGTTTTCGGGCGACTCGTTATTATCAAACTCGGAAAGCGGCATTATCTGTATCGTCGTAACGCCCAGTTCTTTAAAATGATCGGTTATCGTCGTTATCTTTTGAATCGAGTTTGCATATCTCGTTCCCTCTTCCGCTAGAGCTTTATACAGCCCGGAATTTAACGACGTTCCCGACGTTTGATCTATCGAGACGTCCCTAACGTGTATCTCGTAAATAATATGTTCGTTAATATTTATATTTGATTTTGACTCTATCGCCTTCGGATATCTTGTCTCGTCGATTATCATAGCTCTTCGCGAGTTTCTTATAACGCATTTAGCGTAAGGATCGACAAGCTCTCTATTTATATCAAAAGAAGCCGAAGCCCCTCCGCAGTTGTAGGAATAGAATTTTCCGAGCAAGTCGCCGTTTATTTTGCCCCGCCAAACTCCTCCCGGTCCTTCAACGAGTTCGTAAGACTTCTTATCCCCGCTCTCCGGCGTATCGTAAATATTTAATACGACCTTGTTAGCGGTAGGCGCGTAAACTTTGAATATCGACGAATCTTTTGAGTAAGTTACTCCAAGATCGTCGCCTCCGTATACGAACTCGTCGCTATCCAGTATTCCGTAAGGTATCGCCTCTATTTTCTCAGAGTCAAACTTGACGTAATAAATTTTCTTGACGTCGAGTTCTTCAGTATGCAAAATCGCTCTATTGTCCGAAACTGTTTTGACGGTAAAATTTGATAAACGCCCGGCTGAATAAAATGAAATCTTCTCGGCTATACGGCAATCGATAGGAGTCGTAAAATATACCGATATATGACGACAATCGTCTATCAAAGCCCTGAGCAGTCCCGTCTTATCGCAGTCGGCCATATAACTCTCCCATAGTTGAATATAAGAGTAAAATATTTGATTTTCAATTATTTTGCAATTGTTTTCTTAATATTTTTTATACCTCGTCGGTTTCTTGGGGACGAGAAATAAATTGACGCATATGGGCTACATAGCCGCCGCGGCTCTCCCTGATAAAAGCGGGAATTCCCGTTTCGAATATACTAAAACACTAAAACGCCCTTCATACCGGGACCTTATCGGGGCTCGCGTCGCTCCCTGATAAAAAATTGACGCATATGGAACAGATATTTCTAATCGCTAAATTATTTGTTATTTATCGCCTCTGTCCAAAAGTTTAATTTTTGCTTCGTCGGAAATTTGAACGCTATAGTCGACGCTTTTTATAAATTTAAGTATTTGAATAATATTGGTCTGTAAAATTGGTTGTAAACGATTGATAAATAGGGCTCGTCTAATGGGAATTCCCGTTTTTTACCATCCATTATCAAACGTCCAAGCTTATTTATCTGTTTTTCTTCCATAATTTTCCAGACGTCGTACTGCTTCTTTTTTATTTCAATGTTTTTCTTAACGTTGTTTTTCTTAACGTTGAGAGAATTCAACCAGACTAAAAAGGAGTCTAAATTTTCAAATGATTGAATTTTATGCATGAAGAATTCAATCATTCTTCTGATTATATAGGCGATACTATATCCGTTTGTATCGTCGCGAATTTTTTTGAATAGAAGATAGAGTTTATAGTCGATTTTAACATGAATTTTCTCATTCCATTGTATTTTCTCATAAACGGGGATATAATCGTTAGAAAATGAGTGGTAATTTTTTATATAGGGATATAGATATTGAAGAACTTTTGAAATTATTGACGATACTCTTTTTTTATTAAAATACTCTCCGATTTGAATAATATCGCTTTTCATCTGTTTATTTATGACCATTGAAAAATCATATTTCATATTATTTGCCTCCAAATAAAATTAATTTGTTATTATAAATAACAATTTATTAATGATTATGATTTACAAAATAAAAAAATAATTTAAAAAATTTATAAAAAACGGGAATTCCCGTTTTTACAAAACTTGCTTTTTATTACCGTTCAGATGAATTTACATATAGAAAAGGGCTCGGATAGCGGACGTTTCAAAATCTTAAAAAGTATCCCGTCAGTTTTTTGGGGAATAAAAAATATTTTTCTCATATGTGTCAATTTTTTTGAGACAGACTCGCGTTATCCATTTCCTTACCCCAAAAAACTGACGGATTACTCCTAAAAATAAAATATTCTTTGCCTTTTCGGGCAATAAATATTATAATGCTCGATATTTTAAAAATTATTACTGGAGCTTCAATATGGAGAGATTAGTTATAATAGGAAGCGGTATGGCCGGCGGAAAGCTGGTTGAAGAAATTTTAGAAAAAGGTAAAGATATATACGATATAACGGTAATTGGAGACGAACCGTATGGTAATTACGATAGGATCAAACTTATTTCGGTATTAAAAGGGGAAGAGCCGGAGAAATTTTGGTTGAATTCCGAATCGTGGTATCGGGATAACGACATTCGCGCTATTTTGGGCGACGCGGCGTTAACGGTAGATACTCTCGGTAAAATTGTAACGACCGTGGGCGGGGAAAGGGTTTCTTACGATAAGTTGGTTATCGCGACGGGCTCTAAGGCTCTTATTCCGAAAATGAAAGGAAGCGATCTTGACGGCGTATTTAAGATCAGAAATTTAAACGATATAGAAAATATTAAGAATTTTATAAAAGATAAACAAGAGGTTATGGTTATCGGCGGCGGACTTTTGGGGCTCGAGCTTGCCTACGCCTTGTATGAAATGGGCAAGTCGGTTACGGTATCTCATTTAAAAGAGAACTTGATGGAGGTTCAATTAAACAAGGAAGCCGCGGGGTATTTGTTAAAGAGTTTGAAAGCCGTCGGGATAAATTTTATAATGGATAATTATATAACCGAGTTGACAAAAACTTCGGACGGCAAAATAAAAGCGCTGTTTAAAGACGGGTTTATTTCGGAATCTCAGGCGGTTATAGTAAACTGCGGCATATCCCCGAATAAAGAGCTTGCCGAAAAGTCGGGATTAAGGACGGGGAGAGGAGTAATTGTCGATAATAAGTTGCAAACTTCGGCCGACTCGGTTTACGCGGTAGGGGAGTGTATAGAATATAACGGTAAATTATACGGGATAATCGCTCCGATATACGAGCAGGTTAGGACTCTTGTTAAAATTCTTCTTGGCGAAGAGAGCGTTTATCCTGATTCGACCATTCCGCCTGTTAAACTCAAAAGCGAGGTTTCTGCAATCGCTATGGGTAAGATTGAAGCCGAAGAGGGCGACGAGGAGATCTTATACAACAATCCCAAATCTTGTATTTATAAAAAATTAATTATTAGGGACAACGTTATTCAAGGGGCTCATCTTGTCGGCGAGGATCTAAATTCCGACGCTATCGGAGTTTATTATACGTCTAAACTTCCTATTCCGAACAGGATCGAGCAGTTGTTATTTCCCGGCGTCCACAAACCGGGCGGCGCCTCTTTGCCGGTTTATTGGCCCAATTCGGTAGTAATTTGCGACTGCAACGGCGTAACTTGCGAGACGTTAAGAAGCGCTATTAGAGATTATGGCTCCGACGTAGATACGATAATGAAGGTTACTAAAGCCGCTACAAGTTGCGGGAGTTGTAAAAATCGAATCCAATCGGTTATTGACAATACTTACGACGCTATTATAGTAGGAGCCGGGCTTGGCGGGCTTTCCGCCGCGGCAAAATTGGCTAAGAGCGGCAAAAGAGTAATAGTTATTGAAAAGCACGATAAGGCGGGCGGTTATGCGACTTCATTTTCGAGAGAGGGGTATAAATTCGACGTATCTCTGCATAATATCGGTCCTATGAACGGTTCGTTAAAAAAAATATTCGACGAACTTGGGTTGACGGAGAGACTAAAATACATACCGTACGAAAGTTTTCAGCGTATCATTTTTCCCGACTACAATATTAAGATACCGACGGGCGAGAATAAATTTGCGGAAGAGTTATGCAGATTGTTTCCCGACGAAAAGGACGGAATATTGCAATTATTCGACGAGGTTCGTTATATAAGGAAAGGATTCGACGAATTTGAGGAACTTTCTATGAGCGGGGATCCGGAACAGATGAATAACCCGATGATGGCTATTAAATATCCGCAATTCATCGAACTTGCCGAGAAAACTTACGGGGAGTTTTTAAGCAGATATATAAAAGATGAAAAGTTAAAAAGCGTATTGTCTAACTTTTGGTGGTACGGCGGACTGCCGCCGGATAGATTGGCTTCGTTGATTTATATAGTAACGAGTATAAATTATTTTGAGAACGCCGGCGGGTATATCGAGGGGTCTTCTCAGGAGTTATCAAACGCCTTAGCGGATATCGTAGTAGGGGCTTGCGGACGGATTTTACTAGATACGGAAGTGAAAAAAATACTTATAGCGGACGGAAAAGTCAACGGGGTTTTAACCGATCAGGGGGAGATATTTTATTCCGATATGGTTATATCTAACTCTAACGCTCCGGATACGTTCGTAAAATTAATTGACGAGGATCAGGTTAAAAAGAGGATTAGGAGAAAAGTCGAAGAGCTCGAATACTCTTTATCGGCTATACAACTCTATTTGGGATTGGATTGCGATCCTGCGGAGTTGTCTTTTACAGATCATAGTTTTGCCGTTTTTCCGGAATACGACCATGAAAAGAACTATCAAAATATATTAAACGGAGATTATGATAACTGTTTTTTGAGTTGTTCAAATTATACCAAGATTGATCCGCAATCTACTCCCGAAGGGAAAGGGATTATTACGATCATAAGTCTGGATCATTTTAAGAATTGGGAGAATTTGAGCGCATACGAGTATCAGAAGAGGAAAAACAGAGTAATTGAGACTTTTATAAAAAGGGTTGAAAAATATTTACCGGATTTGAGCAAACATATAGTCGTTAAAGAGTTGGGGACGCCCAAAACCATGAATCGATATACTTTCAATCCTCAAGGCTCTATATACGGTCCAAGTCACATTATCGATCAGTCGGGTATGAGGCGGCTTCCCGCTTTTACCTCTATTAAGGGGCTGTTTATTGTCGGATCTACTATATACCCCGGGGGCGGTTATCCTTCCGTTATCGGTTCGGGATATAAGACGGCTAATACGATAATTTTTGCGGAGAACAAAAAAAACGATTGAAATTTATTGACTAAACAGGAAAAAATGTTACAATATCGCTTCTGAAAAGATTTGATAGGAGACAGTATGAAAAAGTATTTAACATATAATGTTAAACCTAAAGACGTTGAAAAAAAATGGTTTATCATAGACGCGGCCGGACAGACGTTAGGGAAGGTAGCGGTAAAAGCCGCGATGATTCTTAGAGGAAAGAACAAGCCGATTTACACCCCGTATTTGGACACGGGCGATAACGTTATTATTATAAATTCCGAAAAGATTGTAGTTACCGGAAATAAAGGGGAGGGAAAGATGTATTACACCCATTCCGGATATTTAGGAAGTCTTAAGGCGAATAGTTTTAACGTTTTACAGGGAAAGTTCCCGACCAGACCTCTTGAGCTGGCTATTAAGGGGATGTTGCCGAAAGGACCTTTAGGTAGAAAGTTGTTTAGAAATCTGAGAGTATATAAAGACGATAAACACGGTCAAATTTCGCAGAAACCGGAACCGGTTCAGGTATAATTGGATAATTAGGAGAAGATATGTCGGAAGCTAAAAAAATTAATAACGTTATATTTGCTACGGGTAGAAGAAAGACTTCGGTTGCAAGAGTTAGAATTATGAAGGGAAGCGGAAAGATAATTGTAAACGGGAAAGACGTGAACGAGTATTTTCCGGCGGGAAATTACGTTATGATTATCAGGCAGCCTTTAGAGGCTATAAATTTTAAGAACGATCAGGATTTGTTAATTAATGTTCGCGGCGGAGGTTTGTCGGGACAAGCGGGAGCTATAAGACACGGTATTGCGAGAGGTTTTGATTTGCTTGACGAGTCCAATCACTCCGCGTTGAAGGCGAACAAATTTTTAACAAGAGATCCCCGTATGGTTGAAAGAAAGAAGTATGGTCAGAAAAAAGCTCGAAAGAGATTTCAGTTTTCAAAGAGATAGTCTATGTTTATATATTGGAAAGAGCCGCTTTGACGGCTCTTTTTTAACGACTTAAAGTTTAATTTATTTTTATTAGTTCAACTTCAAATATTAATGTGGCTTTTGGCGGGATAACTCCCGGGTAACCCCTTTCGCCGTAAGCGAGGTTGTACGGGATAATAAGGACTCGTTTTTCGCCGACTTTCATATCTAGGAGGGCTATATCCCAGCCGGGGATAACGTTTTGGACTCCGACGGGGAACTCTATCGGTTGTTTTCTATCGTAAGAACTGTCAAATTTGGATCCGTTTGTTAAGTATCCGGTATAATGCGCAGAAACTTTATTGCCGACTTGCGGTTTTTCGCCGGAGCCTTCTCTAACGACGTAGTATTGCAGACCGGACTTATCGGTAACGATTTTAGATTCTTTAACGTTCAGTTTTTTTAGGAAATTTGTAAGCTGCTTTTTTTTGTTTTTTTCGATATTTTTAAATTCTTCGGCCGGATTAAATTTTATAGCGTCGTCCCCTTTTCGTGTAATAGAGATTTTGTTAATCACGACGGGATTATACGGCTTGTTGGAGGAAGAGTCCGTCGAAACGTCTCCTATCGTCATAACGACGTCCATACCGTCTACGACTTCGCCAAATACCGAATGTCGTCCGTCAAGATGCGGAGTAGGAGCAAGAGTTATAAAAAACTGACTGCCGTTAGTATTTGGCCCCGAATTGGCCATTGATAAAATTCCGGCCGAGTCGTGCTTGAGAGAGGGATCGAACTGATCTTCTACGCTATATCCCGGTCCGCCGTACCCCATTCCCAACGGGCATCCGCCCTGTATCATAAACCCTTTAATGATTCTGTGAAAAATCAATCCGTCGTAAAACGGCTTTTTTTGTTTTTCATTGGTTTTGGCGTCGGTAAATTCCAGCGAACCTTCCGCGAGACCGATAAAATTCCCAGCAATCAAAGGGACTTTATCGTAGAAAATTTTACATGTAAAGCTACCGTAGTTTGTGTCGAATAAAGCCAAAATTTCATTCTCTTGATTTTCAACTTTTTTACATGAAACGATTGATAAAATTGTGAGAAACATAACAAACATCCTTTTCATAATTATTTCCTTTCCAAGTTTAAATGTTAATATATTACGTTTATTATAGGACTACTACATCAGACGCCGAGCGAAAAATGCATAAACTTAATCCCAATAGATAAGCGAATAAGTATATTAGTTATAAAATTTTTATTGGGTTATGTCAATAATTCCATCGACATATTTTTGCGTCCGCCTCGTCGGTTTTTTTTGGGGCGGGGAAAACAAATTGACACATATGCGACGCAATGTTCTTTGATGAAAAAATTGACACATATGGAATAAAAATATTTTTATTCCCCCAAAAACCGACGGGATACGCATATTTAAACAAATTGGGCTGTTAAGTTCTAAAGCGGTTAAAATCCAAAATCTCAAATATAACCGCAATCGCAATAGCGGGAACGGCGATAAAGTATAAAACGCTTAATTTATAAAAATAAGTAAACTCGTAGAAAGAGCGCAGAGCCGATAGAGTTACAAGCGCCGCGCCCGCCCATAAATATTTTTCGACGGAATCAAAAGACTCTGAAAACTTCATATAAAAAAATCCAAACGATATAGATACGAGCAAGCAGGTAAATAACGACGGTATATAAGAGAGAAGCGTTTCAGGGTAATTGTTATTGGTAGAGTTAAAAATATTTGAAACTGAAATAATACCGGAGTAAAAACTGAATACCAAAATTGACTGCATCGACCAGCCGGCTGACGAAGAAAAATCGGCGAAAAGTTCGTAAATTAGATGAAATACCGTAATCATAATGAACGTATATAATAATCCGTCAAAAACAATCGTTTTAAATAGTATTAAACCTACGTTTGCTTTCAGATAGAAAAATGAATTTATAATAGAAAAAACTAAGTTTAAAACAATCCCCAAAACAATCCCGAATCCAAAGAATTTATAAGTTTCGGAAAAACTGCCTTTATCTAACCATTTTTGTAAGATAATAGTTACAGTAAAAAAGAATAAAGGATAAACAACCATATTAAAAAGAAACATAAATCCTCCGAAAACGTAATAGCGTTTTTTCATAACGGAACTCTGTCCCCAAAATAGACCGCAAACTTGTTTAAAGCTTGCCCTCAATTTCGTATAGGCATTGTCCGCTTTTTTGACGCATTTGTCAATGCAAGATACAGTATTTTATAAATAGATTTGTCCGTTGGAAAGGCAGACCGTTTTTGCGTAATTTTCCTTAAACTTGAATTAAGAAACGCATATGTGTCAAAATAAATTTGACACATATGTATGCGACGCTTTTTTTTTTGCTCGCCTATTGCTTTTTATTTATAAAATTTTAAACTTCAGTTCCTCGTTTTCAATATTCAGTTCAAGTTCGCTTTTTTCAACAATATTTCCGGCGATGATCTCTTTTGCGATATTGTTCTCGATATAGGTCTGTATAGCTCTTCTTATAGGACGCGCGCCGAAATGTTGATCGTATCCGACGTTTGCTATAAAATCGACGAGGTCGTTTGAGAAATTAAGAGTTATCTCTTTTTCTTTGAGTCTCTCCGCCAACTCCTTTAATTGAAGTTTTATAATATCTTTGATATGATCTTTGTTTAGTTTATGGAAAACTATTATATCGTCGATTCTGTTAAGAAATTCCGGACGGAATACTTTTCGGATTTCGCCTTGAATAAGGTTTTTTATATCGGTATCTATAGAGGAGGAGTCCGGTATAAGATGAGAGCCGACGTTGCTTGTCATTATGATTATAGTATTTGTGAAATCTACGGTTCTTCCTTGATTGTCCGTTAGTCTTCCGTCGTCGAGAATCTGTAAAAGTATGTTGAATACGTCCGGGTGCGCTTTTTCTATTTCGTCGAGAAGTATAACCGAGTAGGGGCGTCTTCTGATAGCTTCGGTCAGTTGTCCCCCTTCGTCGTAGCCGACGTATCCGGGCGGCGCTCCTATCAGGCGCGATACGCTATGTTTTTCCATATATTCCGACATGTCTATTCGGGTCAGCGCTCTGACGTCGTCAAAGAGGAATTTTGCGAGCGCTTTAGATAATTCGGTTTTACCGACGCCCGTGGGTCCGGCAAATATGTATGAACCGATCGGCCTGTTTTCGTTTGAAATGCCCGCTTTGTTTCTTCGGATAGCGTTGCTAACCGCGACTATCGCTTCGTCCTGACCTACGATAGACAACTTGAGATGCTCTTCGAGTTTTAATAGTTTTTCTCTTTCGCTTTCGAGCATTTTCTTTATCGGGATTCCGCTCCACAACGAGACTATATACGCTATATCCTCGTCCGTTACCTCTTGTCTCAAAAGACTTGTCGTTTTGTGAAGTTCGTCGAGTTTTTCCGTTAATTCTTTTAATTTTGCCTCCAGAGCGATCTTTTCTCCGTATTTGATCTTACTCGCTTCGGTAAGATTGCCTTGTCTTATATACTCTTCCTCTTTAGATTTAAGATTTTCCAGTTCTTCTTTTGCTTTTGCGATCTCCTCTATGACTTTCTTTTCGTTGTTCCATTGAGTTTTTAGTACGCTAGATTTTTCTTTCAAATCTCTCAGTTCGTCTTCAAGTTTGACAAGCCTTTCTTTGGAAACGTCGTCTTCCTCTCTCGATAAGGCTCTTTTCTCCATCTCAAGTTGTAAGATTTTCCTCTCTATTACGTCAATTTCTTCCGGCTGGCTTTCAATTTGCATTTTCAATCTGCTCGCCGCTTCGTCGATGAGATCTATCGCTTTATCCGGAAGAAATCTGTTTGATATATAGCGGTTTGATAGTACCGCGGCGCTTATTATGGCGCTATCTTGAATACGGGCTTTGTGATGAACTTCGTATCTCTCTTTCAGCCCTCTGAGTATCGCTATGGTATCCTCTACGGTCGGTTCTTTGACGTATACCGTCTGGAATCTTCTCTCCAGCGCCGCGTCTTTTTCTATATGTTTCCTATATTCGTCGAGGGTTGTCGCGCCGATACAACGCAGATCGCCTCGAGCAAGCGACGGTTTTAAAATATTTGAAGCGTCCATCGACCCCTCTGCGGAACCGGCGCCTACCAACGTATGCAGTTCGTCTATGAAAAGAATTATTTCTCCTTCGGATTTTTCGATTTCATGAATAACCGATTTTAAACGCTCTTCGAATTCTCCCCTGAATTTTGCTCCGGCGACAAGCTGAGCCAGATCAAGCGATAGGAGTTTCTTATTTTTTAAACTTTGCGGAACGTCCCCTTCAAAAATTCTTCGGGCGAGCCCCTCGATTATAGCGGTTTTACCGACTCCGGGTTCGCCTATCAATACGGGATTATTTTTTGTTCGTCTTGAAAGAACCTGCATTACTCTACGGATCTCTTCGTCGCGCCCGATAACCGGATCAAGTTTGTTTTGACGCGCCAACGCGGTAAGGTTGCGGGTGTATTTGTCGAGCGACATATATTTTGATTCGGGGTCTTGATCGGTAATTCTCTGATTGCCCCTTATCTGTTTTAGCGCCGAAAGAATATTATCTTCATTTATGCCGAATTTTTTGAATAAATCGGATAGTTTATTATTCATTTTCAACGACGCTAAAATTATATGTTCCGCGGCTATATATTCGTCGTTGAGTTTGTTCATCTCCTTTTCGGCGTTAATAAAAAGTTTGCCCATATTAACCGAAAGCGTCGGATTCCTGTTTGGTTCGCCAACCAGGCTGGCTTTGCTTTTTATTAGCTGACCAATCTCATTTTTGATTTGCAAAGCATTAATCCCGATAAGTTCAAATAACGGAGATACTATGCCCTCTTTCTGTTCAAGCAAAGCGGTAATCATATGTTCGACGTCGACTTCGCTATTGTTATTTTTAATAGCCAGCGTCGCCGCCTGTTGGATCGCCTGTTGGACGAGTATAGTCATCTTGTCGTAATTCATAATTGCCCCCTATAGCGCGATATATTGCGCCTAATATTCGTTAGTTTTGCATAAGATAATAACAAACATTGTCAAAGACAATAAAAAATGCGAAATATTTACATTCGCGAGAAAGCGCCCGTCGGTCTTTTTTGGGAGAAATATATTGACACATATGGTTAAAAACAAAAATGACACATATGAAACATTTTTTTTTGAGTAGTAAAATATTTATCATTTTCTAAAAATTTATGCAAATTTTTGTAAAGAGTTTTCTACTTTTAGTTGTTATATATATAAAAAGAAAAAAGGAGAAAATTTTATGAAAAACAAAAAGCATCTATTTCATTTTATAGTATCCGAATCTATGAATAACAACGTCATAGATTTTTTACTAAAAGAGTTCAAAATTAATACGTTCAGCGAGTTATTTGAAACTATGTTTCGTCTCGTTGACAAAAAAATTCCAAAAATGAAGAGAGTAATCGGAAATTGCCGCTCCGAATACGCCGTTATAGATAGCTCCGATGATAAGAGGTTGGATAAATACCTTAGAATCAGCGAAGCGGACTATATGCAACTTAAAAGATGGCATTATTTTTACAACGAATTCTGCATGGCTTCGACGGTTCGCGACATTATCTTGTTTTTCTATAACGGCGTTATGAAATACGGGTTGGAAGGATTTCTTGAGATTGTTGGTAAGAAATTGAGGATTGATAAATTGAAAAACGACTTTTTGGGTAAAATGACACAACTGTTAAATATCGCCGCTCAAAAACAGCTGTTATACGCGCTCGTAATCGAAAATTATCCCAAATACGTCTACTCTACGTAAGATTATTACCATTCCACAAAAAATCGACGGGTTACAAATTCCTTTTTTCTAAATAAAATAATTATTTATTGGAATTTAAAAAATAATATACTATTATAGTTTAAGAGATAAAATATCGAGAATATTTATAACGTTGTTTATTTCGGAGATGAGACAATTGGCGTCCAGAGTTAAATTTTATTTAAGCGCTTTTGTCGTTTTTATTTTGGCGAGTATTTTTATATCTTTATTTTTCTTTGAGATATACGATTTTTCGTTTTTTTTAAAAGCGCCCGGCGGCGATACGGTTATATCGGAGAAGGACGACGTTCATAGATCTAACGTTATAGTAAGTCTGGATGCGTCGATTTCGGCGGATACTTTTTTGCAATTTTTGAAATTTCTCTCGGACTGTTCCGCCGATTTTATCGCTCTGGATATGGATATCGATAATTTCTCGGATATTACCGAAATAGATAAACTTAAAGAGTTTATCCGAAAAAATAATAAGATATACGGCGTCTTAAATATCGAGGCGAAAAAAAGTTTGTTAAAGAGGAGCGGCGTCAATAACGAAGCGCTTAAGTTTTTTAGATACATAAAGACGGACGCCGATTTTCTTTTTGCCGGGGCGAGCGAGTTTGCCGTTTTTAGCAACAAATTAGATATAATTGCCGATAGAATCGGTTTTGCGTCAAACAATAATTTTACCGGTTATAATCTTGAAAATTTCGACGCGTTAGTTCGGCTCGAAAACAAATATCTATTGTCGGCTCCATTTTTATTACGGAATCAATCCGCAAATATTCCTATGGACAGGATAGAATTTGGTTTTACCGCCGCTACTTACGACGGCAAAGTTATAGTCGGTTACGATCAGAAAGGAAGAGCGACTTTTGCGCATAAAATGAAGCCGAATAAGAATATTTTTATCGAAAACTTTTCACACATTGACGACGCTTTCTTGGCGAGAAAGGAGTGTCTTAATCTGATAAAAGACCTTGAATTAGAAGAGCTTAAATTTTCCGACGCTGAGACGCAGACCGACGGAGATTACGGAGAAGAAGAGAAGGTTATAGATTTTGTATATCAAGCGCCCGATCAGAAAAACGCCGAATTGAACGCAAAGATAGCGGTTGTGAAAGAGGCCGCTATGAAATGGAAAAGTTACAAAGCGTCGGCTCGTTCTATCAGCGAGGCGAAAGGATTGATAGTAGTCGATAAAAAAAATCTGAATACCGCTATAAATTTGGATTATCAACTGAGAGTAATAGATCGGGGGAAAAATTTAAAAAGAATCCCGCTTGAATTTATTTTGTTGATAAATCTTGCTATTTTAGCGTTATTTACGCTTATATCGTTAAAAGCGAGGAATTTTATACCGGTTATTTTAGTTTTTATCCCGTTATTTATCTTTTCATTAGCGGTTTTTTACATATTAAGAAAATATTTAGCGTATGATTTTCCCGTAGAGTCGATATTGGCGTTATTGTTATTTTGCTTGGCGTATTCGGGCGGGCTATTTACTTTGAAAGGAGTTTTGAAAAATAGAGAGCTCGAGTCTATCTATAAAGGAGCCGCTTCCGATAAATTGTTGAAACAAATCGCCGGTATGGAAAGGAATAAAAATTGGACGTTTGAATCAAAACCGTATTTGGCTACTTTCTTGTCCGTCGACGTCGCTCCGTTTATTGCTAAAGATTCCGACGACGAACAGATCGACGAGATTGAAGATAAAATTTTGCAAATAGAGAATATAATAAAGTCTAACTACGGAGTCGTTAGTTGTTCGAATAATTCGCTTATAGTCGGATATTTCGGCGCGCCGGAAACTAAAAGTTATTCGTATAAAAACTTCATAAACTCTGCTTATAAAATCTCAGAGATACCTACGGATAAGGATAATTCAAAAGAAAATAAGGTTACTACCGCCGTTTTAACAAAATACGAATGGTTCAAATTTATCAAAAATGGCGGCAAGAGGTCGTGGATTCATATTGGCAATTCTTTTAAAATTTTGAGAGCTATGGATAAAATAGCTAAAAAGTTTGACGCGGCTATAGTTATTTCGGAAAACAGCTTTAAACTAGCTAATTTTGAGATACCCGTCAGAATGTTGGACAGAATCAGAATTAATAACGTCGAATCGACTATTAGGATTTTCGAACTGCTCGATCAGAATCAAGTCGATAATAGCGGCGATTTATACGATTATTTTCACGCCGGACTAAAATTATTTGAATCCGGCAAGTTTGAGGCGGCTTCCGCCTATTTCAGACAATGTTTAAAGATTAAATCGACGGACGTTCCGAGTAAAATATATTTTGAAAGATGCAAGAATTTTATCGCAACTCCTCCCGACGAAGAATGGGACTTTGTTTACGACGTAGATTAAACCGATATAAAGGTAATAACTCTATCTTCGTCTATTTTATAAAATATTCTTACGTCTCCGATTCGATATCTGTATAATCCTTCAAAATCGCCTTTTAACTTTTTTATATTCTTTCCAAAATATGGATTTGTTTTTAAGATAGAATAAACTATATTTTTAATTTTATGATAAAATCTTTGAAATTCCTGTTTGTTTATTTTTTCCTTGTAGAAATTAGTTTCCGCAATCTTAAAATTATTCAACAATCGTATAATTACCTTTAGCTATATCGTCTAACCCTTTTTTTAAATCTTCGGAAAATTTGTTAATTTCATTCATTTCATTATCAGAGACATAATTTTCTGTCGTAAGATAATTTAACGCGGCGTATTCGATAAAATTAGAAATTGTTCTTCTTTCGCCGTTTGCCGCTTTTTTAAGTAGTTCATAAGTCGAATCGTCGACTCTTATAGTTATAGTTTTAGACATATAAACCATCCTTTTGTATTCAAAAATATTCATTTTTATTCAAATAGTCAAGATTTTTTATAAAAAATACTTTGTATTTACAATATCTCTCTAACTTAAATTTGTAAATATATTTTTGTAATAGTAAAATATTTGATATAATGCGGTATTCTAGTTTTTCAACAGGATATGGTATGGAAAAAATTGTCGTGTTAGATTTTGGCGGTCAATATTCGCATCTTATAGCAAAAAGAGCTCGCTATTTGGGGTATTATTCTGAGATAGCTTTGCCTTCAATATCAAAAAACGACCCGAAGATGAGGGACGTCGCGGGAGTCGTTTTATCGGGAGGTCCTTCGTCGGTTTACGATAAGGATATTCCCGAATTTAACTCCGATATATTGAATCTCGACGTTCCGATATTGGGGCTTTGTTACGGGCATCAGCTTTTGTCTAAAGAGTACCGCGGAGTTGTCCGGAGGGCGGCCGTTGGAGAATTTGGCGTCGTCGAACTGTCGAGCGTCGCTAAGTCGCCGTTGTTCGATGGGGTAACGTTTCCGACGCAGGTATGGACGAGCAACAACGACGAAGTAACGGAACTTCCGCCGGGATTTGAGATAATCGGCTCGACAAAGAATTGCCGTATCGCCGCGATACAGAACTTAGAGAAAAAGAGATTTGGGATACAATTTCACGCGGAAGTAAGGGATACTCTTGAAGGAGATAAAATTCTCGGTAATTTTATAAAATTTTGCGGAATGAAAAAAAATTGGGATACCGCTAAAATCAAAGAGATTATTCTCGAAGATATAAAGAGAGACGCCGGCGACAAAAAGGCGTTGCTGTTTTTATCCGGCGGAGTCGATTCTACAGTCGCTTTTGCTCTGCTAAACGCCGCGCTTGATAAGGACAGAGTATTGGGGCTTCATATCGACAACGGGTTTATGCGAATGAATGAAAGCGCGACTATCGACGAAAGATATAAGAAATTCGGATTTACTAATTATATCATAGAGGACGCTAGCGAAGAATTTTTGAAGGCGGTTAAAAATATTACCGATCCTCAAGAAAAACGGAAAAGGGTCGGGGAAACTTATATTAAAGTCAGAAACAGAGTCGTCGATAGACTAAAACTGCCGTTTGACGATTGGTTATTGGCGCAAGGGACGCTCTATCCCGACATCATTGAGTCCGGAGGAACAAAACATTCCAAAACTATAAAGACTCATCACAATAGAGTCGACGGTATCCAGAAACTTATCGACGCCGGACTCGTTATCGAACCGTTGAAAGATCTGTATAAAGACGAAGTCAGAGCGGTCGGAAGGGCTTTGGGTTTATCCGAGGAACTTGTCGGACGACACCCTTTTCCGGGACCGGGATTGTCTATAAACGTCCTCTGTTCCGACGGCGTCATAAAAGAGGTCGAACTTTATGAAAAAACAAATAAACTTCTAAAAGAACTCAATATTGCTTCTATATCTAAAGAAATTAAAGATATATACGCTATTCCAGTCAAATCCGTAGGAGTTTATGGAGATATTAGGACGTACGCCTATCCCGCCGCGCTAGATATGGGGGAGTTTTATAAAAAAGCGATAGATTGGGACGAAATCGAAAAAATTTCTTTTTTTATTACAAATAAAGTAAAAGAAGTTAATAGAACTATCCTAAAAATATATGAAAAACAGGGGTTGTCGTTGATAGAGGGTTATTGCGATAAAAAGCGGCTTGATATGACGAGAATCGCCGACGAGATAGTATTAAACGCTCTTAAGAAATACGGGTGGTATAATAAAATATTTCAACATCTAACGATCAATCTTCCCTATGCGACAAAGCGCGACAATTGTAGCGTCGTATTGAGACCCGTAGTATCCGAAGACGTTATGACGGCGAAGTTCGCTCGGCTGGACCAAAAGATTCTAAGCGCGATTGTCGACGAACTTAGAAAAATTGATTTTATCGACGCGGTTTATTACGACGCGACTAACAAACCGCCGGCTACTTTTGGTTGGGAATAATTCAAACCAAACATACCGGAGGAGTCGTGAATAGTTACGGATTGAAACTTTGGTCTACAAATAAAGGATTGATAAAGGAAGCTGTAGAGTTGCATCGCGAGAAGTATTGCGATTATATAGAGTTGTACGCTCTAAATGACACATATGAGACTATTGTTAATCATTGGAAGAGACTCGATATTCCTTTTACTATTCACGCCCCGCATTTCGGGAACGGGCTTAATCTGTCAAAAAAGGAGTCGAGCGTTTCAAATAGAAAAATATTGGACGAGTCCAAAAGGTGCGCCGACGCCTTAGACGCGGACTTTATCATAATACACCCAGGCGTAGAGGGGGACGTTGACGAAACCGTCCGTCAAATCAAGGAGAATTACGATAGCAGAATGATAATAGAAAACAAGCCGTATTTAGGGCTTTTAAACGATATGGTTTGCGTCGGTAAAACCGTAGAGGAGATAGATATGATAATGAAAAACTGCGGCGTCGGCTTTTGTCTCGATATAGGGCACGCTATATGTTCGGCAAATTATCAAAAGAGAGACTATCTGGAATACCTCAAAGAATTTATAGCGTTGTCGCCGACTATGTATCATCTTACCGACGGAGACTTTAAAAGTTATTACGATAGTCATCTTCATTACGGAGAGGGAAGTTATCCGCTCGATAAAATCGCGTCGATAATCCCCAAAAACAGCAAGATTACAAACGAAGCGAGAAAGAATTCTACAAAAGAGCTGAACGACTTCAGAAAAGATATGACGATTATCAAAAAGATATTTGAGCGGGATACTAATTATTTTGTAAATTAGTTGTCTTTTTTATCAAAAAAGGTTAATTTCATATAATCTATAAAAAACGATTAATAGATAATCGGTATATATCAGGAGAACAAATTGAGCGACGGCAACGATAAGAAAAAGATAGATCCAAAATTACCGCAAGATCGGCAACCTCAGGGGGGACCGGGCAGAATGGCTTTGGTCGGCATCGCTTTGGCGGCTATTATTTTAATGTATTTTTTTTACACTCAGTATCAAACTACAAATACCATAACATATAACGAATTTATATCTTTGATAAAAGAGGAAGACGGCAGGATTATTTCGGATATAGGAAAGCCTCTGCTTATCATGGAAAACGGTAAAATATCGGGGGTATATAGAAAAGGGGCTTCGGCCGATATAGAATTCACCACTATGATACCGCCTATCTGGGATAACGGCGAACTTTACAGACTTCTTAACGAAAATAATATTATATTTAAGACCGAATCCGACCAGAATCCTTTTTTTACTATGTTTTTGTTCAATATCCTTCCTATAATTGTTTTAGTGTTTGTTATATGGATGATGTTTCGTCAATTTCAGGGGCAGGGCAATAGGGCTTTTTCTTTCGGCAAATCCAAAGCTAAGAAGTACGATTCCAAAGAGAAATTTACGTTTAACGACGTCGCCGGAGTGGACGAGGCGAAAATGGAGCTGGCCGAAGTAATAGAGTTTTTGAAAGATCCGCATAGATTTACCAGAATCGGCGCAAAGATACCAAAAGGAGTTTTGCTCGTAGGTCCTCCCGGGACGGGAAAAACTTTGTTGGCTCGAGCCGTCGCCGGAGAAGCGGGAGTTCCGTTTTTTTATATGAGCGGTTCGGACTTCCTTGAGATGTTTGTCGGCGTCGGAGCTTCGAGAGTCCGCGATCTGTTTGATCAAGGGCGAAAGAACGCGCCGTGCATACTGTTTATCGACGAGCTTGACGCCGTCGGAAGAACCAGAGGAGCCGGATACGGCGGCGGGCACGACGAAAGGGAACAAACTCTCAATCAACTTCTTGTCGAGATGGACGGATTTGATCCGACGATTGGGGTTATACTTGTAGCGGCGACCAATAGACCGGACGTTTTAGACCCGGCGTTGCTGAGACCGGGGAGGTTTGACAGACAGGTTGTCGTCGACAATCCTGACGTCAAAGGGCGCGAGGAGATATTTAAGATTCACACCAAAAAGGTCGCGTTGTCAAAGAGAGTCGATTTGAAGAGATTAGCGCGGTCTACTCCCGGATTTTCCGGAGCGGACATAGCTAACATGGTAAACGAGGCGGCTCTACTCGCCGCGAGGTTGGGAAAAAGCAAAGTGTCCATGGAGGAGTTTGAAGAATCCAGAGATAAAGCGTTGATGGGGGTAGCCAGAAAGTCCAAACTTATTCCGCCGAAAGATAAAAGGATAACAAGTTATCACGAAGCGGGGCATACTATTGTAGGAATGTTTGTCGACAACGCGGATCCTATACATAAAGTTTCTATTATACCCAGAGGTATGGCGTTGGGGGTTACGTCGATGCTTCCCGATAGCGACGAGTTTCATCTTTCTAAACTCAAAATATTGGATAACATCTGTATATTAATGGGGGGGAGAGTAGCCGAAGAGATAATTATCGGAGATATCTGCACCGGAGCGATGAACGATATTAGCCGGGCGTCGGAATTAGCCAGAAAGATGGTAACTCAATGGGGTATGAACGATAAGTTGGGGCCTATATCTTACGGACAGAAAGACGAGCCGATATTTATCGGCAAGGAGATAGCGACGCATAAAGATTATTCCGAAAAGACCGCCGAGATTATCGACTCCGAGATAAAACTTATTATTACCGAACAGTATAACAGGGCTAAAGATATTCTTAATCAAAATAAAGATAATCTTATCAAACTTGCCGAGAAGTTGTTTGAAAAAGAGACGCTCGACGCCGAAGAGATTTACAGCTTTTTGGGTATAACTCCCAAGCATAATATAAATTCTACCACGATTTTGGATAAAAACGGCTCTGACGGCGCTAAATCTTCCAAAGATGAAGAAGATGATAACGAAAAAGCCGAAGAGTTAAAAGAAAACGTAGAAAACGGTAAAGAAGATTAGTTGCATATAATTTGAGTTAAGTCTAAATATAATGGAGCTCGCCTATGTCGTTAAAAGCGTCAATATCCGGTATAAGAGGGATTGTAGGGGATTCGTTGACTCCGCAAATATTGACCGACTATCTATCGGCTTTTTCTATGATATTGCCGGAAGGGGCGATACTGATCGGACGGGATTCGAGAGTAACGGGCGATATGATTACCGATATAGTTTGCGGCGTTATGAATTTTTGCGGCAGAGACGTCGTCGATATCGGGATAGTTCCTACTCCGGTAGTTCTTTTTGGCGTAGCCGATAATAATTACGCCGGCGGCATAGTAGTTACGGCAAGCCACAATCCTTTAGAGTGGAACGCTCTAAAACTCGTAAATAGTAAAGGTAAGTTTATATCGCCGGCGGAGTTTGCCAAATTATCCGAACTATATAATAAAAAAGAGTTTAAATACGCCGGTTACGATAAAATTGGAAAGCGTCGGGCGGGCGCCGATATTCCTAATATTCATATAAAAAAAGTTTCCAATATGGTAGACAAAGAAAAGGTAAAAAAGAAGAGGTTGAGAGTCGCTCTGGATACGGTAAACGGAGCCGGCGGCGAGCATACGATAAAACTTCTTAAGGAATTTGGATGTCAGATAGAGGCGATTAATATCGAGCCGACCGGATACTTTTCGCATCCGCCCGAACCGACGCCGGCAAATCTTGTCGCCTTTACCGATTTTATTAAGACGAAGAGCGTCGATATAGGGTTCGCGCTCGATCCCGACGGCGACAGGCTGGTTTTAGCCGATTCCGACGGGACGATACTTTCCGAAGAGTACACGCTGGCGTTAGCGGTATCTCAATATTTTAAACGCGGGGGAAAAACCGACGTAGTTATAAATACCAGCACATCAAGAATGGTCGAGGAGGTCGTTAAAAAATACGGAGGACGGACGTTTAGAGTCCCGACCGGCGAGATAAACGTAACGGAGAAGATGGAGGAGATCGGCTCGAAGATAGGCGGCGAGGGCAACGGCGGAGTAATATTCCCGGAAGTCAATAAATGCCGGGACGCCTCGGTAGGTATCGCGCTGATTCTCGAAGCGTTGTCTATGGAGAATAAGGGAATTAAAGATTTAGCGTCGGAAATACCGAAATATACTTTTGTGAAGGAAAAATATTCGGCGAGCGGCGTGGATATCAAAGCCCTTGAAGAGAAACTTCGAGCCAGATACAAAGAAGGAATTTTTGATACGCAGGACGGTATCAGGATTGATTTTAAGAGTAGTTGGGCGTTGATCAGACTTAGCAACACGGAGCCGATCGCAAGGGTATTTGTCGAGGCGGAAGACGGGAATTTCGCCGAAGAGTTGATAAGGGAAATTAGCGTTTTATGCGGTTTTAAATGAAGAGAGCGTTAGGATTAATTTTATTTTTATTTGCCGTTAATTTATTCTCCTCGGAAATAGATATAGCCAAACTGAAGATACGTAGAGCTTACGACAGTTATAGAGCCGGCAAAAACGCTTTGGCTGAAGATGTTTTGAAGGGCGCGAATGAATTTGCGTTAAATATCCCCGAATATTTTTATCTGAAAAACGAGCTTTTAGGCGACTCAAGAGACGTTCTCTATATAAAAATGGAGAATTCGCGAAATATTATTAAAAATATAAAAAATAACTATTTCCTATCGGCATACGAAATTCTAAATCACGTCAAAGATATCTCTTTGAAAACTCGAGATTACGACTATGCAAAAAAAGTTTATAAAGAAATACTCTCTATTCCGAATATTGATCTGCTAAACGACTATATCGGCTATATTGAGACCGTTTTTTTATCAAAAGATCTTTCGAATATAGAGAATATTCTAAAAGAAGCCCGTAATCGATATAATTCGATAGAATTTGAATATTTTGACCTAAAATCAAAAATTATTTTGAATAAAATCGATTCTAACGAATTTCAGAGAAAAATTTCGGTCTTAAACGCTAACGGGTATTCAAAAAGCAAAATTCTTCTGTTATCGGTTTTGCGCTCTCCGGCAAACGGTATAAAAAAATGTTTGGACGACTACTTTTCCTTGAAAGCCTCTAAGTCGTTAGACGGATATTATCAAAGAGAGATACTATATAACCTAATAATGAAATCTTCGAGTTTGAAAACGCCCGACGTTTTGTCCGCCCTTCAGGAATGGAGCGAGATAAACGGGCAGCGTTATGCCGAAACTTTTGATATTCTTAAAAACAGAAATTTATATTCGATAATATCCAAAAACGCCGCTTTAAACGAAAATATCTTAAAATATAGCGGAGAAAGGATAGAAGACGCCGATAACGACGGAAATTGGGAGGAGTTATACGTTATAACGTCGGGCGACGTAAGATCCCGCGTTGTCGATAAAAATCAGGACGGAGCGTACGAGTACAAATATACCTATTTTGAGGACGGAAAAATCGAGACGTTTACCGTTTACGAAGGAAGAAACTCCGATTATAAAGAAGCGCGTTTTAATCCTTACGATTCGTCGGTCGTAACGATCGATATATACAATTCGGGCAAACTAACTGAGAAAATTACCGCGGTCAAGTCTGCTCTCTATCTGAACGTCGATATTCTCAAAAATATCGACGAAAAAATTTATCGCAACTATATAGATAAAAAGGAGACATTTGGCGATTTTTATTCGATATCGAGATATACCGACGGTCAAATTAACCGGAGAGATATAGATTTGGACTACGACGGCGCGATAGAAGAGAAAGAATTTTATAAAAACGGCGTAATCTATGAAAAATTGAAAGATGCCGATAAGGACGGGAGTTTTGAGATTATCGAGAGATATACTAACGGTAAATTGAAAACCGTTTTTTGTAAAGAGAGCGATTTTTCCGACTACTACTATTATAAAGAAGATATAGAACCGAACTATTCCGTCAAAAACTGGGATACAAATTTGGACGGGATATACGAGTCTTCGGTAACGGAATATCCGAACGGAACGTCTTACAATAAATTAGATATTAATTACGACGGCGTTTACGATTATCAAGTCGAACTAAAAAATGGAGAGCCGGTAAGATTGTCGAAAATCGCGTCCGGAAAGTTGATTAATATCAAAACATTCTCGAGTAAAGAGGAGATTAAAAAGAATAATTGGTATATTGTTTCTTACAGGGATATTAAAAAAGTGAACGTACCGGATAAAATTGTTTTTACCGACGGTAAAAAAACGTCGGGTTATTTTTTAGACAAAAACGAGAAATATTATTTTGAAAATTCTGATATAATAAACGATAATTTAAATTTTAAACTGTTTGTTATCGATAGCGAAATATATCTTATTGATAACCGTGAATAAATAAATATTCGCGTGAAAATGGAGAGATTATGAATAGGGCGGTTAGCGCTTGCATTTTGATTGTTACGATATTTTTGCTTTTCAGTTGTAAATCGTCGTCGAAAGGCGAAGGGAACGAGCCGCATTTTGCTTACGGTATTGAAAATATCAAACACAATCTCGATAAAAAAAAGATCGATATTTTTGAAGCTTACGTTTTATCGAATAAAATTTTGTCGAAAAATGGGTCTAAAGATTCGGCGGACGAGGTCGGCAAATACGTCGAGGATTTGAAAGGTATAATACAAGCGGAAATAAAGAGAAATTACGACGAAAAAAAATACGACGACGCTCTTCGATACGCTTTGAGTCTTAATACGCTTAATACCGAGCCGGAGATTGAAATCGGGGATATTTACCGCGAATTGATGAATAGATACGATCTTTCGGCGGATTTTTTCAACCAAATGAATCTTAAATACGAGATGGCCGACAAAAAATTGTTGCCGGTAGAAAAAGTTTACGAAATCTTAAAATACAGTTATGAGAAAAAAAGCAAAGGTTTTTTTGCCGCAGACTTTGAAAAATATTCGACTCTATATCCGAAACTTCTTACCAAATACCCCGAACTTTTAAGTTATAAATCCGAGTTGTTATCTCTAAACGAGCTGAATTTTGAAAAGATATTGGGATCGGTCGTAGAAGTGTTGCTCGATAAAGGGATGAACGTCAAAGACGGGATGGGATTTATCGATAAATCTATCGGGACGGGGTTTTTTATCAGCGCCGACGGCTATATATTGACTAATCATCACGTTATAGCGGATCACGTCGATCCCAAATACGAAGGATACAGCGCCGTTTACGTCGTAACCAAAGAGGATCCGGATTTGGAGATTCCGGCGACGGTCGTCGGCTACGATAAAGTTTTTGATATTGCGCTTTTAAAAATCTCAAGAAATAACGCGCCGACCTTAACTCTCGGCAGATCTCTCGACGTAAATCTCGGCGATAAAATTTACGCCATCGGCAATCCTATCGGGATAAAAAACACCGTTACCTCCGGCATAATCAGCAACAAAGAGATATCTTTCTTTCAACTTGGGCGGGCTTTTCAGATCGACGCCGCGGTCAATCCGGGAAATTCCGGCGGACCGCTAATCGATAGCGCCGGACAGGTAATCGGGATAGTATTCGCCGGCGTTCCTCAATACGCGGGGATAAGTTTTGCTATACCTTTTCAGTGGGTATCCAAAGCGATCCCGCGCCTTTTCAACGGCGGCGAGGTAAAGCGATGCTGGATAGGCGCGGGGATATTAAATGAAAATAACAGAGTAAAAGTTTACTACGTGATGCCTAACGGATCCGCCGAAAAAGCGGGCTTTGCGCCGGGCGAAGTTATAAGATCGATCGACGGCGTAAAAGTCTCTACGGTCGAAGACGCGCAGGAGCAGTTGGCGTGGAAACGGTATCCGATGTTAATCAACATTGAAACCGAGCTAAACGGCGTCGTTAATAACAGGATTGCGAGACTCGAAGAGCGGCCGTATTTGCCCGTTATAACCGCCTTTGAAAACGACGTTCAAAGAAAATTGGTAACTCTGATTTACGGAGTGGAACTTGAATATTACGATAAAAATATCTTTTCAAGGAAATACAAAGTGCAAAAAGTCTACAAAGGTTCGATAGGAGCTCAAGCCGGTATCCTTGAAGATACGCCGATAGTAATTTACGATCTAAAATATGTTGAAAAACAGAAATATATCGCCTTAACGGCTAGTTATAAAAGTAAAGACTCCTCCTTGATAGAGAGAGTTGTAACTATTCCGGCCTACGTCGAAATAAACAACATATTGTAAATGAAAACCGGAATATATCGAATATGGTATAATATTAGAGGACTTCTATTTTTCTTAGCCGTTTTGGTTATACCCGCTCTGTTTTTGTTTATTACCAAAGTCGTTTCCGATCGCTACGCTACCGGGCGGCTAAACGTCTTTATCAGAGAGCCTCTGTTTTTAATAACTTTAAACTACCTTTTGATATTTGGCGTATATTTTATTCTAAAGAAGATATTTACCATACAAATCTGTTTGTTTAGCGCTGAAAATTGGTTTGTTACGATGGGAAAAGCGTTTAGACCCGCGCTAATCTCTTTTTTCGTCGGTTTTGTGTCATTAATAGCGATAATACAAATATTTGAGATTCTCCCGCTGCCTGAAAGCGTCAAAAGCTGGATGAAGATCCCCAATCAAGGCTATCTTGAACTATTCGACGGAATAAACGACAAAAACGCTTTGAAAATAATGATATGGTTTTGTTATATAATAGTCGTAGCGCCCGTAGCGGAAGAGATAATTTTTCGAGGTTTTTTACAGGATTCGCTGGGGAAATTTTTAAACAAATTTAACGCCGACCTTATCATAACCTCCCTAATATTTTCGTTGTTTCACATAAATTCGCTTTCAAACGCGCTGTATTCGTTTATAATCGGTATATTTTTATCGCTTGAAAGAAAAAAATCCGGTTATATCAACGTCTCCGTCTGGGTTCACGTTATGATAAATTTTACCGGCTTATTCTACGGCATTTTAGTAAATTATCTGTCTAACAATTGAATTAGTCGTGTCCGCCAAATTAGCTCGGGTTAAGCGCGACGCGGATTATTCGTCGAATATGTCGGCGTCGGGACAGTATCCCGTCAGTTTTTTGGGAGGGGAAATGACACATATGCGACGCAAGCGCTCCTCGATGAAAAAATTGACGCATATGAAGCCAAAATTTTTTATTCCCCAAAAAACTGACGGATTGCCTAATTTTCTATATTTTGCCGGACATACAAAATGATACATCAAAACTGATACGTTATGGCTTTTATGTTTATAGCTACTTTCTATTACTCCTTTTTATCATATTTATAATAGCAAAGCAAGTATTTGGAAATTAAACTTGTAGAGATTAAGTTTTCCATGGGACGTTCGGTAGAAAAAGATGATTGTTGTTTTTTAGCTTCTTTTTTTGATAGATTGTTTTTTTTAAACTTTTTATTTATCTCAGAAGCGTTTCTCATATCATATTTTTTTAATGATTCTTTCAATTCGTCAATTTTTTCTTTTAACGTCACAGAAATAGATTTAGTATTTTCAATTACTGAAACTAACTTTTCAGTACTTAACGTTTCATCATTGACAAAACAATCTTCTATTGCTTCAATAATCACAGACTCAATATCTGCCCCGCTATAACCTTTTGTTAATGGTAGCAATTTGATAATGTCGATATCGCGATTATACCTTTTTCTTTTTTTCAAATGAATTTCAAATATCTGCTTTCTCTCGTCGTCGTTCGGTAAATCGACAAAAAACAATTCGTCAAATCTACCTTTCCTTAAAAACTCCGGCGGTAATTTTGAAATATCGTTAGACGTAGCGACGACATAAACAGTGCTTTCCTTTTCTTGTAGCCATGTTAAAAAGTGGCCAAATAGACGAGTTGTAACGTCGCTCGCCCCGCTTGATCCTCCTATTCCTGCAAAAGCTTTTTCAATTTCGTCAATCCATAAAATACAGGGACTTACGGCTTCTGCAGTTTTTATCGCTCTTCTTAAATTATCTTCACTTTCGCCAACATATTTACCCATTAATTTTCCGACGTCTAGTCTTAACAATGGAACATTAAATAATGTGGCAGTTGCTTTTGCTGTAACAGATTTACCGCAACCCGGCATACCTACTATCAAAATACCTTTTGGCAGATCGACTCCAAACTCTTTTGCCTTGCCGAGATTGTTGAAAACATAAGATTTGGAGTGGAGATAATCTTTCAGCCCCTCAAGACCGCCAATCTCGTCAATTGTTTCTGAATAATTGATTATCTCTAAAATTTCTGATTTTTTAATTGTTTGTTCTTTTTCTTTAAGAATTAATACCTTATCTGTTATGTCAAGCCTTCCATTATTTTGATAGGCTAAGTTTAAAATCTGTCTTATCTCAAATTCGCTTAACCCTTTAAAAGACACAGCAAGTTCATTCATTGTATCGTCTGAAATTTTAATTGAAAATCCGTCGGCATAGTCTAAAATTATCTCTTTAATTTCTGAATATTCCGGATATGGAATATCAAAAACGGTAATCATTTTTTCCAATTCGACCGGCATTATGAATTTTGTTGATACGATAAATACTGTAACATTGTACCCTTCCAAATTCATCGTTTTTAACGCTATGTGTTTTAATAACGATAATATTTCAGGGTCGTTTAAATAGTTGTGTATATCCTTAAGAATAATAAATGACGTAGAACTTAAATCGTATGCCGTTTCAAGAAAGCTTTTTAATGACATCCCGATTTTTGTTTGCTTAGTTTTAAAGTCGATATCGTTTTTGCCGTTCGTCCACTCATAAACTTTCGCATCTTTGGAAATATCGCTGATAATTGAATCAACTCGATCGAAGTCAAAGTAATTTATGTAAATAATCGGTCTCAATGCATCAACATAAGATGCCAATTTTTCTGATACGGTATATTTCATCTTCTAGATCTCCATGTAAATAAGTTTATGATTTTCATTATTGCTCATATAATTAATGCCGTTTAATATTGGGAAATTGTTATTGACTTCTTTTGCCCCGAGTTGTTCCGAGGTATTACCAAAATTCCTTACAAAATTTCCCTCCTCAATGTCTATAATCATAAATTCTTTTCCTTTATCTTCAAGATCAATCCAATATTGATTAGTAGCTTTGCCTTTTATTTTAATAATATTCAATAAATAAAGTATCTCAATTACTTCTTTTTCGGTTTTATAGACTTCTTCTTTATTGAGATTGACTCCTAAGAATTCTTTAACTAGTTGTAGTAGTTTTTCTTCGTTTTGTTTTTGTTGCCATTCCGTTTCAGCATTATCATCAATTTGTTTTATTCTTTCTAATAACCTTAGTATCTCGATTAATTTTAATCTGTATTTTGATAAATCCTTATTAATCAAATCATTTTCTAGAAAATATTTTCTCATGTTTTTGTTTGCCAACACCGCCAAAATAACTAATGGACAATCATACATATAAACAAAGTAAAAATCTCTTACATGATATTCAAATATTCCAAGATATTCATCGTGAATTTTTGATATTGTTGTTTTTAAGAACGAATAATCTTCTTTTCGCTCTTTAAGGAGACTCAACAATTCTTTATAGTCCGAGTGATAATTCTCAATAATTTGCTTATGTGAATATTTTTTTTCCTCAAATATTTTTAAATCGTCTTTTTTCTTCTTTTCATAAATAATAGGATAAACGGATTCTTTTATTTTCTCTTTTACTGCGGATACACCTTCTGCTCCATAAAATATTTTCACAAGTTCTTCAGCGATAATTAAATCATCATCTGTTTTAATAGCATCGATTTTGACAATATAATCGTTTAGATTTCTGACAGAAAGCCATCGTCTTAATATCCCATTCCTAAAATAATCAATCAAGTCGGAAAAATTAAAATTTTCCCGCAATTCTTCAATTGTCCGAACAGGTTTGTTGTCCATAAATAAGTTAAATTTGATTTGTTTTATCATTTTGTTTGTTCTCCTTTTGAAACTCTGATATTATTTTTTTCAATTTATCTGTAATATCTTTATTAAATTTCTTCTTACCTCTAGATGCAGGATGAGGAATACCTGAAATTATATTTACCTCATGAGTTTTTCCATTACATCTAATTTTAAAATCAGATTTTTTAATTTCTTCACCGTTAATTTGATTGTTTTTATCATCAATTATTAAACCAAGAAAAAATCTTGCAACTTTACCGCATGGTATTAATAAAACATTTTTATCCTTTACCTCATTCACTTTTTCACATAATCTATATGCAAAATCTTCTTTAATATCATTAATTAATTTCTTTTTTTCTTCATTCTTTAAACAATCTAAACAAGATTTACTTACTTTTGAGTTTGATTGTATGTTTTTTTTAAAACAATCAAGGATACAAATGATAAGTTTTATATCTGTACAGGCATAAGCATTTTTATCCATGGGAATGTTACATACATTTAAAATACCAAATCTCGTCAATCGATCATGCTTTGGATATTTTTTTATTAAATATCCAAGTGGGGGATAACGCTTATTATTAAATTTCTTAAAAATTAAATTACTTAATATACTACCTGTTGCCCCTGCTGCGGGGTGTTTATGTATTACTTCTTTTTTATGAGGAGACTCTAAAATAAAAATAATGGAACAGTCATCCCCAAAAATATCATTGACCAAATATTTATTATACTTATTATCCAAACCGATACGATCTATAATATTTTTACCGCTATCCAAATAAAAACCTCCCTACAAAATTACGAATTTTGTTCGCGACATTATTAATACCTCGTATCGCAGTTTTAGCCAAACCGCCAATTTTTTCTATTCCTTTTGAGATAAATGCGCCAACGCCTTTACCAGCTACCCTGCCCACAACGGCTCCTACAGTTGAACCAACGGCAATTCCTCCCGGACCGAATATACTTCCAATTGTTCCTCCTATTGTCCTCCCCGTTGCCGTTCCAACTTCAACGCACTTTTGAGATATTACTGTAGATACTGTTGCAGTAGTCCTATCAATCATAAATTCTATAGCGTCAATTGGCTCAAACTCTCCGCTAGCTACTTTATAGGCTATTTTTGCCTTTGTCATTGTATTGTCAACAATATTGGCAATATCGCTTGGAGTTTTATTTTCCCAATATTTGCCGGAAACAATCCCCTTTTCTTTAGCAATTACTGTTGCCGTTGTAACAACTTTTTTTACATCTTTATCAACATCGGAATCAAAACTGCTTTTGAAATAATCATTTAAAGCCTTTACTTCTTCGTGTTCCTTGTCTATTCTTAACTTAAATCCTTCTTCAAAACTAATTGCCCCAAATATCGTGCTTTCTCTTATGTCATCTCCAATTTCTTTAACTAATGCTTTTCTGTTAAATTCATCTGTCATGTCATATTTCGAATCAACTTCAATTATCTCGTTACTCATAAACCTTAATCTCCTTTAACTTATTCAAAATATCCGAGAGCTCTGCTTTATTCTTTTTTAAAGCATCATCAACTTGTTTGATAATTATTGATTTTTGATTATCATCAAATTTTGACAAAGCTACATTAAGTTCTTTTTCAAGCCATTCCTCTCTTGATTTTCCTTGTTTTTTAAATTCTTGTAAATCATTGAATTTTGTAGCAATCATATCAACTGTTGATGAAATTTCATCCACAATATCTTTAGCTTCATTATTATCCCTATTAATACCGGAAGATTTTATTTCTTTTTCCAAAAAATCATTTAATTTGGTTTTGTCTTCTAAGTCGTCATAAGCGTTTAACATATCTTCAAGTAAATTTGAAAAGCCATCATAATCTTTTTTATCCATTGTTTGATTCTCCTTAAATAGTATCCCGTCAGTTTTTTGGGAGGGGAAATGACACATATGCGACGCAAGCGCTCCTCGATGAAAAAATTGACACATATGGAGCCAAAATTTTTTATTCTCCAAAAAACTGACGGATTATCCTTAAATATACTTTTTTCCTTGGCAAGGGACGCCAAAGAAATTAATGCCTAAAATCTTACGCAGTCGCGCCTCTCGACTAAATATCAATATCTTAGGGTAAGGGAGTCGTAAAGGTATATACGTTTTCGACCGTTTCCGAATCAGTCCAACCGGCGAGTTTTGAATAGGCTTTTACCGTCGTTGTCGAATTTATTAATATAGGCGACTCGTATAATGCGCCGGATATTTTAGGATCGTCGCCGTTTATAGTATAGTAAGTTTTCGCTCCCAACACGGGTTGAGATATGGTCAGCAATACCGATTTAGAAATCTCGCTTCCCCCTTCGGGATTGAATACCGGATCCGGAAGTTTAAACGTTATATTTCTCTCTATGGTCTCCGACGGGGTCCAGCCCTTTCGGAAGGCTTTTACTCTCAGGTCTACCGCGCCGGACGAGCCGGATATGGAAATAAGTCCGTCAACGATGTAAGACGATGCGTCCGGTTCGGTTCCGTCGGTCGTATATCTGATTACGGAGTAGGTTGTATCGCAGGCTATATCGATTGTAATTGCGGATTGGTATTCGTCAAATTCCGACTCCTCCGGTTGTATAAACAGCGTAGGCTCGGCGACCGTTCCGGTAATAGTAAACGTCGCCGTTTTTACTTCGGATTGAATCATACCGTCGCGGTACGATACAGCTTTGATTGTAGTAGTTTTGTCTACGTATATCATCGAATCGCCTTCGTAAATTTTGCCCGTTTCGCTAGTCGGCGCCGTTCCGTCGATAGAGTATCGTATATAATACCCTTCGTTCGCGTAATCGTTAAGAAACTCTATCTCTATAGAATTTTCGTATGTTCCGGACGGCTCGGAAAACTCCGGAGCCGGCGGCGCGATAGTTCCGTCTACTATAAAGTATTTTTGCGAAACGATATTCGAATTTTCAAAACCGCTTTTTAAAGCGATAGCTTTTATCTGCGTATCCGTCGTATCTACGGTTATCGCTCCGGTATATAGAGCGGAATCTGCCGTCGGATCGGTTCCGTCTGTCGTATATCTTATCTCCGCGTCGCTAGTTTTGCAGAATATCGTTATCGTTTGAGAAGCGCCGTAAGTCCCGCCGGCGGGTTCGATTACGGGAGCGGCCGTTTTCAATACATAATTCGCTATATTAACATTGGAAGTTTCCATACCTTCCCTGATGGCTACAGTTTTGATCGTTTTTGACGAGGTTATCGGAACGGGCGCGGTAAATTTAGTCTTCGTCGCGTCGGGCGTCGAGTCGTCGTTTGTAAAATAAACCCCGCTCCCTACTATTTTTGGGGATATAATTATGTCGAACGTAGAATCGTATACGCCGCCGGTCGGGTAGAAATGCGGCGAATCGGGTTGGAATGAAAAATTAGCCGTGATTTCTTCGGAATAAGACCAGCCGTAATGGTACGCTATCGCCTTGATCGTTACCGGTTTTGATATGGTCAGCGGCGTAACGTATAGACTCGAAGACGACGACGGCGAACTTCCGTCCGTCGTATAATAGATTTTGGAAAAATTCGTACTGTTTGTTATAGAAACTATCTGATCGAGACCGTATTTGCCGGTCGCGGGCGTAAACAGAGGCGAGGAGACTTTAAAAGAGAACGCCGCTCTTCCGATATCCGACGTAAAAGTTTCGTTAAACGCGACGGCTTTTAGTACGGTAAATGAAGAAACCATGAAGGATCCGGTATAAAGGTAACCGTTTTTGATAACGCCGTTTTCTACGACGGGATTAGTTCCGTCTTTTGTATATGCGATTTTGTAGGACGAACTTGACGACGAATCTTTCGGAGTATAATACATTTCTACTTTTTGATCTTCGGTAAACTCGCCGCTTAAGGGGGAAAACGTCGGAGCGTCGGCTTTTTCTCTTTGAACGTATATATATTCGTCCCTATCTACGTATATGCAACCGGAAGTAGCTAAAAATGTAGATAATTGAAAAATCAACAATAAAACCGATGCCAAACAAACTAAGTTTTTTCTAGACATTTGAATTCCTCGTCGTAATTATTTTAAAAAATAAACATCCAAAAACGGCCGACAATCTTCATCTCTTTTAAAAAGTATACAAGCCGTTTTGTAAAGAGAATCTAAATCCGTACCGCCTGTATTATACACTCTATAAAGAAATAAACAAATATTTTTTTTATTTTTTTTTATTTTTTAAATTTATTTGAAAAAAAAATAGAAATGATGTATAAATGGCGTATAATGTTAAAATATTAACAAGCGTAGAGGGTGATGTTATGAGAAAAATTATTGTATCTGCAATAGTAGCGGCGGTATATGCGGTTGTTTTTTTGTCGTGTCAAGTAGAACGGATAAATTATCTGATAAATTATATAGAAGTAGATAGCGACAGTTCCACGGTCGCCGAATTCTGGGGATTGCCCGGTATAAGATTCGTCAATTGGAGACCGGATATTCAGATAAAAGCTTCGACGGATAACGGGAATTTGACAGGAAGAGTTTGGGATGGGACGTCCGATATAAATCCGGATACTTGGAGTATGTTTGAGTATTCTCAGATTGTTTACTACGATTCAGATTTTTACAGTAATAATATACAGCCTGCCGAAGACGCGACGGTGGACAATAACATTATTATGCCTCTGGCGTTTGAACAAAAAATATATAAAAGGGTCGAGGATACGACGATAGAACCGAATAAGTTCGACGTTACCTGGGACGGAATTAATAAAGCGGTAGTAGTCCAATTAAATACCGTTAATTCTAACTACTTGGTATTAAAGCCCGGCGCGAGAATAGCGATATTCGCCACGCAAAGACCGAAGCAGTGGGGCGCGACGAACGATTACTCGATAGTGGATAGTTTGCCGAAGGGAAATTGTTTGGCGACCTTTGGCGCGGCGAAAAAACAGGATACTACGGACGACAGATATGAAACGCGACAATTGTCGTATTTTACTTACGACGGCGGGACGATGATCTATCCGGACAACAGCGCCGATTACGCTTCGGATTGGTTTAAATGCGTAAAGGTAGAGCAGGAAAAGATTACAATATATATGCCGTATATGTCTAACGGCGACGACGCTAAGGGTTATTGGGATAGCGCGGACGTTGTTCCTATAGCTCCGTTTATGTTATTCTGGATCGCGATACAGCAGTAGCGCGCGTCCGGCCGGTTTTTTGGGGAATAAAAATATTTGTTCCATATGTGTCAATTGCGTCGAATTTTTATGCGACAATTGTCGCGCGTTATCTACGCGGCGCATATGCGTCGTTTTCCCATCCCGAAAAACCGACGGGATACCGGTAGCGTTATGCAATGGTAATAAAACTATACAAGCGCCGCGCTTGCTAAAAGGGGCGTATATGAGAAGAGCGTTAATTCTACTATTTTTCGTCGTCGGCTCGCTTAATTCTCAAGATTTCTATTACAATTTTTCCGAAGGCAAGGCTTACTCTATCGCTATACGGTCTGATTATAGGATGTATAAGAATAAAAAATACGCCGGTCTGACCTCTAAAGAGTATAAAGTTATATTTCATGCGAATAATTTAGAAAACAGCTATAAAATAGACGGAAGGATATACAAAATGGAGAAAACTCTCCGTAATCAAGTTTTATCCGGCTATTTGGTAGACGAAGATTGCAGCGTGTCGTATTTTATGAACAGAAGCGGCGAAGTGAAAAGCGTAAAAGAGACGGAGTATCCGTTTTTGAGGGGAGCGCCGAATTTTCCGGAGAAAACTTTATCAATCGGAGAGTCTTATTTCGGATACGGAACCGCGGTGTTAGATATAGAACGGAAATACGTTTTACCGATCGCGACTCAAACGGTATATTTGGGGAAAAAAATGTTATTTGGCTCGGAGAGGGACTATTTTGAAATAAGATATTCTTATACGAGAAATCACGGCGTAAAAGAGATAACCAAGACGCTCGCTATGCATAACGTAAAGTTGTATTACGACAACGAAGCGAAACTGCCGAGTTATATCGAAGATCATTTTAAGGAGGAAATTCATCATTCCGGCGACGTTTACAGAATGGAAGGTTTCACGCTATACTTTTATAATATTACCGACGCGATGAATAAAGAAGAGGTTGTCCGCGACCTTAGCGACGATCTCGATTTTGGGGAGGACGACGGCGTTGTTGTGGAAAAAGGGGAGGAAGGGGTGGTTTTGCGGCTGGAAGATCTCAAATTCAAGCCGAATACTACCGATTTGCTGGATATCGAGTACGATAAACTTGACAAGATATACAATTCGCTTGCTAAAATAAAAGGCAAAACCTTCTTAGTGGAGGGGCATACGGCGTTTGCCGGAACGGAGAGAGAGCGGTATGAGTTGTCGCTTGAAAGAGCCAAAACTATCGCATACTACCTGATAAGCAAAGGGCTTGATTCAAAAAGGGTGTTATATCGAGGAAGGGGAGCGGACGAGCCGATAGCTCCAAACGATACCGAAGAGAATATGCGCAAAAACAGAAGAGTAGAGATTACAATTCTCGACGGCTGAAAAATTCAAATTTTATCGCCCAATGTAAAATCTTGGTCGCAAAGAGCTTTGCGCTCCATAATTTGTTTTGCGGAACTAACATAGATACTAATTTTTCGGCTTGATCCGACAGAATGTTGTGAAATTTATATAAATAATGGAGTTTTTTGTTTTTTTTTATATTTTGATAAAAAAAAAAGCTCTTTTCGGTTGACTTTTTAAAATTTAGAGTTATATATATAGTATAGGGGTTATTATTTATTGAGGCTACCTCAAAAGGTTTTGTAAGTGAGGCGGTTGATAAGTTTTTGTCTTACATCTCTATTAGCGTCTCTATTGCTTTCCGCGTCTATTATCTGCGGCGGGTGTTCCTTTTTGAATTCCGACGACGTTTCCGCCGAACTGCCTAAAAAATCTATAAGCGTTAAAATAGAATCGGCTTATCGTAATACGGTAGTTTCTTCATATACTATTACCGCGACAAAGTCCGGAGAGGACGACGTTGTCGTAAATACGTCGAATACGACAACTTCGTTGACTTTGACTTACGGCGAGTGGAATATATCCGTCGTCGGCAAGAACTCAAGTTCGGTCGTCGTCTGCGACGGCAATAAGAGCGTAACGGTAAACTCCGGGACAAGCTCCGTGGTTATCGGGGTCGCGTATAAGACGGGCGGGATCAAATGTAATTACAGTTACGACATCGCGGGTATAGTCTCTAAAATAAAAATAACCGCGACCCGTAGCGGATATACTACTATCTCCAATCAAATCTCGGTCGATACCTCGAGTTTGAGCGGCGCGGTATATCTTTTCGACGCTCTGCCCGGTTCGTGGAACGTTTTGGTAGAAGCTATGAACGCTTCAAACGCGGTATACTACTCAAAAAGTTTTACCGCTACGGTAGCCGAGTCCGGTCTTTTTACGAACAGTTCGGCTTTAGATCAAAAGATAGCGACCGCGCCGGTATTTTCGGTAGCGGGCGGAACTTATACTTCCGATCAGTCGATCTCGCTTAGTACGACGACGTCGGGCGCGTCTATATATTACACTACTAACGGAAACAATCCGACGTCGGGCTCTGCTCTATATACGGCGCCGATAAGCGTCGCGGGCTCCGGGACGAGCATGACGATCAAGGCGATAACTATCAAATCTGGGCTAACTAGCAGTTCGATCGTTACAAACGCCTATACGATAAACTACCCCGACTGCGCCGCGCCGACGTTCTCTCCGAACTCGGGCAGTTTTACCAGCGCGACTAACGTAACTATAACGTCCGCTACGGCCGGCGCGACGATCCATTATACGACGAACGGCTTTACTCCGACGACCGGTTCTCCCTCTATATCGAACGGTTCGAGTATAACGCTGTCTGCAAACGGAACGTATACGGTAAAAGCGATAGCGGTCAAGTCCGGCTACGATAACAGCGCGGTCGGTTCGAGCGGCTCGATAACGATAAATTATCCCGACTGCGCTACTCCGACGTTCTCTCCGAACTCGGGCAGTTTTACCAGCGCGACTAACGTAACTATAACGTCCGCTACGGCCGGCGCGACGATCCATTATACGACGAACGGCTTTACTCCGACGACCGGTTCTCCCTCTATATCGAACGGTTCGAGTATAACGCTGTCTGCAAACGGAACGTATACGGTAAAAGCGATAGCGGTCAAGTCCGGCTACGATAACAGCGCGGTCGGCTCAAGCGGCTCGATAGTTATAAATATATCGTTACCAAACTGCGTCGCTCCGGTTATAACTTCGTATTCTACTCTTACCGGTAACAATACTGAAAGTCAACCCGACAGTATATCGATAACGATAACTTCCGAGACGTCGGGAGCAACTATTTACTATACGACGGACGGATTGGCGCCGACGACTTCTTCAACGCAGTATAGCGCGCCGTTTGATATAAGCGGCAATACTACTATCAAAGCGATAGCGGTTAAGTCCGGTTACAATAACAGCGGCGTAACGACGAAGATATATAAGAAGACCGTAGTTCAGACGACTTACGATGCCGGATACGGTAATTATTTATTGATAAAAGGGGCGGGCGGTCCTTTAGGAAGTTGGGATTCTCAGTATATTATGAAATGGACTACGGGCAACGTTTGGTATTGGGTAACGTGGGAAGATTTTGGCTCTTCGACTTTTACGTTTAAATGTTTTACTAATTATGGAACTTGGATGCCCGATCCTAATAGAACGGGGAACGTTGGAGAGACGAACTATAGCGCGTGGTAAAATACGGCAATAACTATTTGTGGAAAATAAGAGATTTTTATAGATATTTTTATTTTTTATAGGAGGTATGAATGTTTAGGAAAATTGGTATTTTAGTTATGATTATTACGGCGTTAGTTACGTTGGGTTGTTCTAATGGTAATCTCGTGGTAATCGATAAAGGCGCCGAAACCGACGTTTTGGCGGTTGAGGAAAAATTCGGTTCGTTAAGTCTCGACTTGATCGCTAATATTTCAAGAACCGGTATGACGCCGAATTCGTATTATGTAAAAGCGACTAGAGACGGGTATGCGACCGTCGATCAAACCGTCGATACAACCTCGGCAAATTTAACGCTTCAAATCGGGACTTGGCTCATTGAAGTTACCGCTAAAAACGCGAGCGGTCTGGAAGTATATTACGGATATAAAAGCGTAACGGTAGTAGAAGGCGCAAATTCGGCTACGATCGGTCTATCGGCCAAAACGGGAGCCGCGAAACTGCCGATGAGTTGGGGGGTCGCCGGCTTTGTAACAAAAATGAAAGCTACCGCTGCGAGAACCGGTTTTACAAATAGAACCGTTACGGTAGAGATCGCTTCTACCGAAACCTCCGGGACGGTATATCTCTTTGATCTATTGGAAGGAAATTGGAACGTAACGTTGCAAGGTCTGGATAGTTCGAATGACGTATATTATTCGAAGACTCTTTCGGCTCAAACGATCGTTAATTCGCAACTGTTGAGCGTAGCTTCGACCTCTTTAGACGAAAAAAAAGTATTAGACGTTGCTTTCTCGCCGGCGGGCGGCAATTACAGCTCCGATCAAACGGTAACTCTTAGTACTCAGACGGTCGGCGCAAGTATCAAGTATACGACTAACGGATCCGATCCTATTGCCAGTGGAACCGTTTATTCGGCTCCTTTTAGCGTATCCGGCAACGGAACTCATACGATAAAAGCTTATGCGTATAAATCCGGGCTTTCTAACAGTAGAGTAACTACTTCGGTCTATAACATTACCTACGGGAGCATGACCGTCAATATAACTCCGGCAGCCGGTACTTACAACGTCAATAAAACGGTAACGATAACGTGCAGCGAAGGCGGGGCGACCATTTACTATACGACTAACGGAGACGATCCTACGGGCTCTTCTTCGGTATATACCGCGCCGTTTACCGTTACAAAGGGAACTACGACCGTTAAGGCTTTTGCCAGAAAGAGCGGTTTTAACGATACTTCCATTGTTTCGAGGACGTACGTCATAGATTATCCGGATTGCGCTACTCCTACTTTCAGTCCGAACGGAGGAACTTACAATAGCGCTCAAACTGTAACTATATCTTCAACCGCCGGTTCGACTATATACTATACGACTAACGGAGATACTCCGACTACGAGTTCGTTGTCTATAACAAGCGGCGGTACTATATCGCTTTCGACCGACGGCAATTATACCATCAAGGCGTTCGCGGTTAAGGCGGGCTACGACGATTCGTCGGTAGCGACAAGTTCGCAATATGTCATAGCCATAGCCAAAACGGTTGGGGTAAATTTTGCTAAACTAGCTAAGAACGTCGTAATATCGGCGGGGTTCCAGACCGTTAGCTTCTCGAACGAATCCGAAAAGTGGCTCGCATTCCAGGGCGAAGAGGGCAAGATGATATACCTCGAATGGGCTGATAACGGAACTCTTGGGACTACCGCAAACGTAAAAGTAACTCTATACGAGAACGATACGACGACGGTGTCAAATTCTATTAACGCTGTCGACGTCGGTTACGGTACAGATAGAAAAGCGCTTACTTTAGGTAACGCAAGATACTTTATAAAAGTAACAAGCTCGACAGGGGCGGCTATAACGGGTAATTGTCTGCTCAGAGTAGGGTATAAGACTGTGTTCAAATATCATACAGACGTTGGATCTGGAAATTCAGTATACATAGTGGGAGATACTCTTCCATTAAGATGGGACGTTGGACATGAAGCTTCTTGGACGGATGGAAACGTCTGGGTATGTGAAATCTACGATCTTGATCAGAGTTTTGAGTTTAAAGCGACAAAGGGACCGGCAAATCAAACTAACGGAAATATATGGGAAAGCGGAGCAGACAATCATTCTCATACGCCGGGCTATGAATGGGTACAGAATCCTGTTGTATGGCAGTAAAAGAAATTCTATAATGAAACAAGGGGCTTCGGTCCCTTGTTTCTGTTGTTTATGTTAATTACTGAACAAGGGGTTTCGCCCCCTTGTTTTTGTTGTTTATGAGTTATTATTGAACAAGGGGTTTTGCCCCCTTGTTGTTGAGTATTACGACAATTACCGAACGGCGAGTTGAAGCCCGTCGTTATTGGATGTAATGATTTTTTTTGAGGAGAATGTAATGGCTAATTTAATAAGAAGGTCGTTTTTGGTCGCGCTTGCGCTTTTAGCGCTATGCGCATGTTCGGGGATAAGCGGCTTTTTTTCCGGTTCTTCCGAAGAAGAATTGAGAACGGATAACGACGGATACGGAACTTTAATCGTATCAATACCGACTTATAGAGGTTGGAATATTGAAAATTATACCATAACAGCTACAAAGTCCGGAGAGACTCCGGTAGTAGTTGAAACTTCCAGTACCGAAGTAAATATTCGTCTGAAAATCGGAACATGGAATATTAATGTTGAAGGAACGGACAGCTACGACAACGTTATTTATCAAGGCGCTTCCACGGCGACCGTTACCGAAACGACGACTAGTATGACCGTCGGACTTTTAAAAAGAGCCGGTAATTATAAGATCAACATTTCGAATTTTACCGGATATAACGTTTTAAGCGGAAGCCCCGGTTATATTGAGAAAATTACCGTTACAGCCTCAAGAAACGACGGATTTCCTTCCGTCATACAGGAAGTCGATAATTTTGCAAGCGCAGTCGTATTTACGGGGCTCGCTCAAGGCAATTGGAACTTCTTAGTCGAGGGAAAAAGCTCGAAGCTAAATAGCGATTATACGACTATTTCGGGGCAATACGATACTTACGTTTCGGGAAACTTTGTCGGAGAAGTTTTAGCCAGCAGATACGTTACTTCGGCTTATACTATTTCAAGTCAGGCGAAAGCTACTCCGGTAAAATTTAGTCATTCGACCGGCTCGTATTCTTCTTCCTTTTCGCTATCGTTAAGTTGCGATACTTCGGCGGCAACGATAAGATATACTACAAACGGCGTAGACCCTACGGCTACGACCGGAACGGTTTATTCCGAGCCGATTACTATAGACGCCGGAAAAACCGTTAAAGCCGTTGCAATTAAAACCGGTATGGCTAACAGCGTCGTCGGGGCGAGAACTTATACTATAAACGCTTCCGCAACGTCTACGCCGCAATTCTCGCCTACCGGCGGATCGTTTTCATCCGGCTTTGGCGTAACGATAACATGCGCGGACTCCGGCGCCGTTATATACTATACGACTAACGGCTCGACTCCGACTACGTCTTCGTCTGTATATTCGGCTCCGATAGCCGTTAGCGGCGACGGTACGGTCAAAACTATCAAAGCCATGGCGAAAGCTAGCGGTAAAAGCGCGTCGGATATTGTTACTCAAGTTTATACGATAACGTATCCTCAAGCGGCGGCTCCGGTTATTACTCCGACGTCCGGTACATACGATACCGACGCGCTGTTTTCGCTTGAATCGGGGACGTCGGGAGCTTCAATCTACTACACGATCGACGGTTCGACGCCTACGACCTCCTCTACTCTTTATACGGGACCTTTCTCGTTAACCGAGGGGGCTAAAACGGTTAAAGCGCTCGCGACCGCAGTCGGATATAGAAATTCCTTAGTAACTACGGCTACTTTTACTATTAATCCGATAGACGCCGACAATTCAATAGCGTTTAGGACGACCGAGCTTATAATCATAACCGAACAATCCGACGATATTTGGACTACTAAAGACCTTGAAGCGGGAATTAGCTGGTTTGGTTTTGCAAACGGTATCGCGGGCGATAACGTATTTACAATAGAGCGCTCTTCAGGTTTTGTCGGGACCGTCGAATTGTATGAGAATGATATGAAAACGGCTATATCTGCGCCGGGAAGCGGAAATTATAAAACGGCGACTTTAACGGGCAACGCGGATCTGCCGGTAAATTACTTTATAAAAGTAAATTCAAGTTATATTCATACGGGATTTAAAATAAGAGTTTATCAAGGCGGCGCGGCTCCGACTACCACCACGACGACAATACCGACGTCGACTACTACTACGACAAACGGCGGAACCGGCTGGGCTATACCTCAAAATCTTAACAGAACAAATTATCCTTATACTAACGAAGTGATATTACAGGGATTTTATTGGTATATAGGCGATCCGGGGAGCGCGTATCAAGAACCCGAATCAAACTTGTATCAGCTTTATAAGACTAACGCCGCTCAATATCGCAACGACGGATTTACGGCGATATGGATGCCGCCGTCCGGAAAAGCTTTTAGTCCGGGCGCCGATTTTAACGTCGGCTACGCAGTTTACGATCATTACGACCTCGGCGAGTTTGATCAAGAGGGGGGCGTAAGGACTAAGTACGGGACGAGAGGGGAGTTGATCGAAGCGATAGACGCTTTTCATGCCAACGGGATAAAAGCGATCGCGGATATTGTTATGAACCACATGCTCGGCGCGGCGAGTTCGACGACGGTAAGCGTTAGCCAGTCGATTCCACCAGGGATTACGTCGGTTGAAGCGTATGTTAATTTTAATTTTATGAGACCGGGCGACGCCAATCCGAGAGGAACGACCTACTCAAGTTTTGTCTGGGGACCTCAACATTTCGACGGAATGGAAAGTTACGGGAAATACTATTTGTTTAGCGGGCATACGCTTGATAACGTAAATATTTTTGCGGGAGAAAATCATTTTCAATCGGACATAATACTTGGAGCGGACTTAGACCTTCAAAATGCGGAAGTTAAAGCTGAAATGATAACCTGGTCAAAATGGCTTACCGACGTTCTCAATCTTGACGGTTATAGAGTCGACGCTATTAGGCACATGGACAATACTTTTGTTCGCGACTGGGCTGTTGAGATGAAAAATTACGTTACAGCTAAAAGCGGAAGAGCGCCGTTAATATTCGGCGAGAACTGGGACGGCTGGTCCGCCAGATTGAACGCTTACGCTTATTCGGCTCCGACCGGCGGAAGTCAAACATATACGAGCGGAAGCCAATATAACGGTATAGAGAATTCTATGCAGTTGTTCGACGTTCCGCTGCATTATACCTTCCAAAAAATAGCCGGCGAAAATTCAGACCCCGGCGATATGACTATGCTTCTCGACGCTAATCTGGCGGATAACGCTCTATTAGGTTGTAAACCGGAATACGCTATAACATTCGTCGATAATCACGACACAGTTCCGAGTCAAGCGCTCGCTTCTTATATACCGTTCAATTTTAAACTTCAAGCGTATACGTTTATATTATTACACATGAGCGGAACGCCTTGCGTTTATTACAGAGATATATACAAAGGCAACTACGTTACGGAATATACGAACAATCATTTCACCGAGCTGAATACCGGAATCAAACAGTTGATAGATATCAGGCATAAATACGGACACGGAGCGGGGCATACTCCGACAAGCGCCCAGCCCAATAATGCAAATATTCTAACTTACGCTAGAGAGGGCGCTACAACCGGAGATTACGCGGGAAAGAGTATGGTTTTTGTTATTGCCAAACCGGGCGTAACGGGGTCTCAATGGATCGATACTTACCAAGCGAGCGGGACTTTTGTTCAGATAGCCGGAGATAACGTAGGAGCTACTACGACTACTCAAGCTAATAAATGGGGCGAATTTAGCGTAGGAGCTAAAGGCTATTCGGTTTGGGTTGAACAATAGAGATGTTTTTATGCAAGGGGGCGGCGCTCCCTTGTTATTGATAGAGAAAAAAAATGTTTTTATTAAGAACATTTTATTAATAAATGGATTTATATTTTGAGGAGGTATATTGTGATTCTGAAAAAAATCAAGGAATATTCAAAGACGTTTACGTTTGCGATTATAATCGTAGCGTTGGTTGTAAGTTTTGGATGTTCGAATCATAGTTCGTTAAAATACGATAACGAAGATCAAGACTTCGCTTATGAGAAGGGATACGGTTTATTGGAGGTAAATATTCCAACCGTCAGGGGGTGGACTGTCGCGCAATACGACGTTGTAGCGACTAAATCGGGGGAGACTTCTGTTACGGCGTCTACCGCTTCTACCAGCGTCTCGTTGCGTCTTAAAATCGGAACGTGGACGATAAGCGTCGTCGGTAAAGACTCGTATGCAAATACGATATATCAGGGAGTAGCGTCGGCGAACGTTACCGAATCCGGCAATAGCGTTACGATAGGTCTTCTTAAAAAAGCCGGAAATTATAAATTGACTTTAAATTCTACCTATCCGGTAGTATCCGGTCAACCCGGGTATATAGAAAAAATTGTAGTAACGGCGTCGCGCGGTCAGGGATTCGCGGACGTCGTAGCGGAATCAAACGCCTTTTCAAACTCGTTTATATTTTCGGGACTTGCTCAGGGGAATTGGACTTTTACCGCCAGAGGATACGCGGCGGGTCTGGATAGCGACTATCAGCCGACCGGAACTGAAGTTTTGTTTTTGGAAGACAGCTATACTTTGAATGTCGTAGCGTCGAAAATAACCTCTTCTACGCAAAATCTTAATACTCAAAAAAAGGCAACCCCCGTTAAGTTTAGTCATTTAGCGGGGACCTATTCGGGGACTATTAATGTCTCTTTGTCTTGCGATACGGCCGGAGCGACTATTTATTATACGACCGACGGGAGCAATCCTACGACTTCCGGTACAAAAAAAACATATTCTACTTCGGTAGCTATATCCGCTACGACTACCTTAAAAGTAGCGGCGGTTAAGTCCGGGCTGACAAGCAGTATAGTTGGATCTCGCCTTTATACTATCGACGCCGGCGTTACCTCTACGCCTCAGATGAATCCTACTGGGGGGACGTATAACTCGGATCAGAACGTCGTTCTCAGTTGCGCGGACGCGGGCGCGATAATCTACTATACTACCGACGGATCTACTCCGACTACAAGTTCGACGCAATATTTGGCTCCGATTGCCGTATCGGGCAACGGTACTACTAAGGTTATCAGAGCGATCGCAAAAGCCGGCGCAAAAAGCGTTTCGGGCGCAGCGAGTCAATCTTATACGATATCTTATTTGGCCTCTTCTGCGCCGACGTTCACGCCGGCGTCGGGAAATCTTACTACAAACGATAATATAACTATTGAGTGCGGTACGTCCGGAGCTTCTATCTATTATACCACGGACGGATCAGATCCAAAGATTTCGGGAACTCGAACGCCTTATACTTCGCCATTTAGCTTGGCGGTTGGGACTTATACCGTTAAAGCCTATTCGACTGCGTCGGGATATGCCGATTCTACCGTTACTTCCGGAGAATTTAACGTTACCCAACCTCAACAGGATAATTCAATAATATTTGCGACCGCTGAAACTATTATTTCGGGCGAAGAGTGGAATCCCTCTTCGTTAGCCGCAGGAATAAATTTGTTTGGCGTAGATATTTTTGATACGGGAACATTTAAGTTGGAGTGGTCGGAGACATATTCCGGCTCGGTAACTATGTATGAAAACGATTTAACTACTCCATTGTCGCTTACCGGAACGGGCCCCTCAAGAACCGTTAGCTTGGTTAGCGGAGAGCGATATTTTATAAATTTTAATTCCACTTACGAGATGGCAAATTTCTCCGTACGAATTTATTTGGGAGCGTCCGGGGGAGGAGGCGCTCTTGGTTCGAATTACCCTTCGTCCGGAAGTTACTCCCCCGTTAATATGGCAGACTGGGGAACTGCGACTTGGGAACTTGGCGCAAACTATGTTTCAGGACCGCCGAGCAATCTTCGAATCGGAGTATTTGCGGCAAACGCTACTAAGGTGTTGTTAGAAATTTATTCTCAAAAAACGGGACAGACCGCTCAATACGATTATTGGATGGCTAAGGGAAGCGACGGCGTATGGAGAGCGGAGTTAAATAGCGTTCCAAACTACGCGTTATACGCGTTTAGAGCTTGGGGACCAAATTGGAGTTTTGATTCCAATTGGACGAGAGGCAATAGCGCGTCGGGATTTACGAGCGACGTAGACGCCGCCGGCAACAGGTATAATCCCAATAAAGTATTGTACGATCCGTATGCAAAAGAGATATCGCACGATAAAGAGACTCCCGAGATGGCCGCGGCGGGCGAAAACGGCGGTATGTACGGTACCGGCGGGCTAACAGACTTGACGCCGCACGACTATAAAGGACCTTGCACGAACAATGTAAATATAGACAGAAGAAACGTCGATACGGGCAAATGGGCTCCAAAATCGGTCGCCGTATATAATACTACAAGTTTTGGTACAAAACCGAATATAGCCGAGAAAGACGGCATCATATACGAAGCGCACGTTAGGGGCTTGACGCAACATAGTTCGTCTATATCGTTGCCTTCTATACTTAGCGGAGTAGGTATCAATACTTCCTCATGGGGGACCTGGTTTACCGACGCGGAGAGAGGGACTTACAAAGCCGCCGGTAAGATGGCGAAATACTTAAAAGCTCTGGGCTATACTACGATAGAGTTGTTGCCCGTTCACGAGACGGCTAACGATATTAATCCTGCAGATAGTCCCGGAGGCAATTACTGGGGCTATATGACTTACGGTTATTTTGCTCCGGATAGAAGATACTCGTACGACAAAACTTTCGGCGGACCTACGAAAGAGTTTAAAGAGATGTGCGCCGCTTTCCACGCGGAAGGGCTTGAAGTATATCTCGACGTGGTTTACAATCATACCGGCGAAGGCGGCAACTGGGATCCTTCTCATATAGAGTCCCCCGTCGGAAGCGGAAACTGGATAGAAAATCCGGATTTTACTACGAAATGTAAGGAGATAACGAGCTTTGCAGGATTGGATAACGCCAATTACTACGCGCTTGTATCGACCGATAAGGGAAGATACTGGGAGACGACCGGTTGCGGAAACAATATGGACGTTTCCAAAGCCGTAGTGAGAGATCTTATTAAGGACTCTTTAAAATACTGGATAACCAAAATGGGAGTCGACGGATTTAGATTCGACCTTGCTCCCGTTCTGGGTAGAGACGCCGCGCCGAATTACCATTTCAATCCTAACGGTCAGTTGTTGACGGAAATTGCCGCGATGGGCGCTACTTATAACGTAGAGATGATCGCAGAGGCGTGGGATTGCCAATGGCCGGGCGGTTATCAAGTCTCTAATTTCCCCGCGGGATGGGGAGAGTGGAACGGTTTTTATAGAGACTCCGTTAGAAAATTTATTAAAGGCGGCGGCAATAAAACGAGCGGATATCCCTCCTTTACGGATGTGTTCAATGGCTCGTACGGACCTTTGGATAGAAGTTCGGGCAATACTCATACCGGATTTAACGATCAGGGCGGACCTCACAAATCCGTCAACTTTGTAGTCGCTCACGACGGATTTACGATGATGGACTTAGTAAGTTACGGTTCAAAGCAAAATACGGCGTTGAGCTGGCCGTTCGGACCTTCGGACGGCGGTTCAAACGACAACGACTCTTGGGACTGCGGCGGCGATCAAGCGCTTAGAAGACAGCAACTGAGAAACCTCTGGACGATATTGATGTTCTCAAGAGGAGTGCCGATGACGGTGTGGGGAGACGAATTTGCCAGAACTCAGAACGGCAACAACAATCCGTATAACGTCGATAGTATATGTACGTACAATAACTATAATATGATCGCAAGCGATAGTCCGAATACCGTTTCCACAGGATATGCGGCGGCGTACCATAATAATTTTGGAACCGATACTAACGCCGATAACGCAAATACTATATTTAAGTTTGCGAGAAACGTAATTCAATTACGAAAGAATAGCTCGGCTTTGAAACATAGCAGTTACGATATGACTTATACTTATAAGAAGGAAGACGGAGTAAGCGATCTTCAAGACGACAACCGATGCGTATGGATAAGAATAGACGGAAGCTCCGTCGCCGGCGGAAGCGACTATCTGCTATTGATAAATACTTATACAAATCTGGTTAACTATACCGTTCCGGCGGCAGACGCCGGTAAAAAATGGGTAAGAATTATCGATACGGCAAGTTGGGCGGAAACTAACGACAACTATTGGCCCTCTGCGTCTGGAGCGACGATAACTAGCTCTTATGGAGTTAATCCGTATTCGATTGTGGTATTGCAAGAGGTCGCTCAATAGTAAAAATTTAAAAATTAACGGCGGGGCGTAACCCGCCCGCCGTTAATTTTGATATACTGCGTAAAAAGGAGAAATAAATGACTAAGAGAATATTATCGCTAATTGTTGTATTTGTATCCCTATTTGTAATTATAGCGTTAAACTGTTCGGGCGAAGCGACTTACGACGACGGAGGGGGAGGGGGTTCGGATACTGCGACAACGACTACTACGGTTGGAATATCAGATTTAGCGGCTCCAACGGGTTTAACTACCTCTTCTATAACTTCGGAAAGTATAACTGTTAGTTGGAATGCGGTAACCGGAGCGGTAAGTTATAATATTTATCGATCTACTGATGCTGAAAGCTATACAAAAGTGGGGGCAAGCGATTCGGTAAGTTTTACAGACGCGGGGCTTGCGGCTGATACTATGTATTTTTATAAAATAAAGTCTGTAGATAATAAAGCGCGGGAAAGCGAATTTAGCGCGCCTACTTTTGCGAAAACTTCAACTTCTACTACAATTCCAACTAAATCGGTTGTTTTTAACCTAGTCATAACTTTAGATCAAAGTATAGATCAAGTTAAAGGGAAGACGTTTGACGATATTGGTTCTATTAAACTTACCAGCGGTACCGGGGTTTTTGACGGCGAAACTAATAACGTTTCGGATTATTTCAAAATTTATCAAAAAACCGCAGGGGGACCTATAACTTTTAACGTATCCGGCGACGTTTGCGAAGCGCAAATCAGCGCTCAAACGCCTTACGACGGCGCGAGGTGGGTCTATTTCGAAGCGTATTATACCGACGGTAAAACGACTTTAAGCGAACAAAAATACCCGGATAATTTTACTATAAACTCTGATACGACTACGTTAACCGCCGATACGACGCTTGATAGCGTTTACGGCGACATAGGTATAAATCTAGAAACGAACAACTGATATTTCAGAACTTTAAAAAACGACCGTTCTAAAAGAATCGGTCGTTTTTTTTATATTATAGAGCTTTAAGATCTTAGTAATTTGATATTATCTTCAATTTTTACCATTTTGCTTTTGAACTCTTCCAGTTTGGCTTTTTCTTTCTCGATAACTTCCGCCGGAGCGTTTTTTATAAAGTTGTCGTTATTAAGTTTCGCAAAAGTTTTATCAAAATCGACTTTTATTTTTTTATACTCTTTATCGAATTTTTCCAGTTCCTTTTGTTTGTCTATAAGACCTTCGAGAGGTATATAGATTTCGCAAAATTCGTTAGATCCGGCGGACGAGCCCGTAGGTTTGTCCATATTTTCTGAAATATTAATCTCTTCCCCTTTTATCAAAGATAAAATTTGTTTGTTATAATTATCGCAAAAATATTTTATATCGCGATCGGCGGATTTGACAAATATTTTAACTTTTTTCTCGGGAGGAATAGAGTTTTCGGCTCTAATTCTTCTGATTAACCTTAATAAGTCAAAAAATTTAACCGCTTTTTTCTTATCCTTAGAAGAAGATTTCCCGGTATATTGCGGATAACTAACGATAGAGATAGAAAGTTCGGGATTTGGCAGTTTTTGATATATCTCTTCGGTAATAAAAGGCATAATCGGATGAAGAAGTTTGAGAAATTCTCTCAAAATATAGATTAATATAGAAAGAGTTTCGTTTTTAACCGTTTGATTATCCCCGAATATTTTACCCTTGCTAATCTCAATATACCAATCGCAAAATTTGTCCCAAAAAAACTGATGCAACTCTCTAGCGGCGTCGTTAAACCTCGCTTTGTCAAGAGAAGAGCCGACGTTTCTACATAGCTGATTTAACTCGTTAAGTATCCAATTATCAAAAACGTCGCGGTTTTTTATATTCTCAACCGGAATCTCTTTAAAACCTTCCGATATACTCGACAAAATAAACCTCGACGCGTTCCATATCTTATTTGCAAACTTACCGCCTATTTCAAAAGAATCTACGGCGTTTTTATCCCCCTCTTTTGGAAAACCAAGTTTGAGATTTTGATTTGGACTAACGACGGCGACCATCGTGTATCTTAGGGCGTCGGCTCCATGACGTTCGATAACCTCAAACGGATCTATACCGTTGCCGAGGGACTTTGACATTTTTCTGCCCTGAATGTCCATAACCATTCCGGTAAAAAACACCCTGTCAAAAGGAATATCTTTCATAAAATAGAGCCCCGCCATTATCATACGGGCTACCCAGAAAAATATAATATCCGGTCCGGTAACGAGCGTCGAGGTCGGATAAAATCTTTTCAAATCCTCGGTATCGTTCGGCCAGCCGAGCGTCGAAAAGGGCCAGAGCCACGACGAAAACCATGTGTCGAGAACGTCGGAATCTTGACTAAACTCAATACCTCCGCAATCGGGACATCTATCCGGCGTATCGTAAGCGGCGGCAGTCCAACCGCAACTTTTACAGTAATATACCGGAATGCGGTGCCCCCACCAAAGCTGACGGGATATGCACCAATCTTTGATGTTGTTAAGCCAGTTATAGTAAACCTTGATCCAGCGTTTCGGAATAAAGTCGATCTTACCGGACTTCACAGCGTCGAGCGCCGGTTCGGCGAGTTTTTTCATTCTTACAAACCACTGGTCGGAAAATCTTGGCTCCACGACGGTTTTACATCGATAACACTCGCCGACGTTGTGTTTGCGGTTGTCGGTCTTTACAAGAAGCCCCAGACTTTCAAGATCTTCAACGACGGCTTTGCGGCATTCGTATCTGTCCATACCTCTGTATTTTTCGGGGACGTTTTCGTTCATCTTTGCGTCTTCCGTTAATATATTTATGAATTGAAGATTATGTCTTTTACCCATATCAAAATCGTTGGGATCGTGCGCGGGGGTTACCTTGACCGCTCCCGTTCCAAATTCGGGATCAACGTAGCCGTCGAATATCGCTTTTATTTCGCGGTTAGCCAAAGGGAGAATAAAACTTTTATCTCTTAAATGAAAATACCTTTTGTCTTTGTCGTTGAATGCGACCGCCGTATCTCCGAGCATAGTTTCCGGACGGGTTGTAGCGACGACGATGAAATCTTTTGTATCCTTTATCGGATATTTGATATGCCATAGTTTGCCCATTTTATCGGTATGATCTACTTCGTCGTCGGCAAGCGCCGTGCCGCAACGAGGGCACCAATTGACAATATATTTTGATTTGTAAATCATGTCGTCGTTGAACAGAGTTATAAATACTTTTTTAACGGCGTCGCTTCGTTTTTCGTCAAAAGTAAACGCTAACCTATCCCAGTCGCAACTGCACCCCATTTTTTTGAGCTGCTCGATGATGGATTTCTGATGACGAAGCGCCGTTACCCAAACTCTTTCAACGAACTCCTCCCGCGTAAAATCCGTTCGTTTTTTTCCTTCCTTGGCAAGCTCTTTCTCGACGACGTTTTGCGTCGCTATGCCCGCATGGTCTGTGCCGGGAACCCACAAAGTATCGTAGCCGGACATTCTCTTATAGCGGATAAGTATATCCTGAATGGAGTTGTTGAGTCCGTGCCCCATGTGGAGAATACTCGTAACGTTCGGCGGCGGAATGACTATGCTAAAATGACCCTTGTCGCCTTTGCGGGGCGAAAAAACTTTGTTATCCAACCAATATTGATACCATTTATCTTCAAATTCTTTTGGATTGTAAGATTTGCTTAATTCGTTTGACATACGACTTTCCTTAGATCTAGACGATTTAAAATAAATCTAAAATACAAAAAATATCAAATTTTGTCAATTTATTTAAGACCTCTGTTTAACCCGTCGGTTTTTTGGGGAGATATAGAAAAACATATGTGTCAATTTGTTTCCCACCCCAAAAAACCGACGGGGCGGCCTCTGTTTAATAAGCAAATTTGGTATAAAATAATCAAAACGGGAATTCCCGTTTTGAATATACTAATAGGCTAAAACGAGTTCTATCTTCGATTGTTGTTAAGAAACGGCATATTTTACGTCATACAGATTGACAAATGCGCAAAAAAAATTTATTACTGTTTATACGGAGGAGTAATGAGTATATTTTCGCTTTTTTCGCAATCTTTAATAAAAGAGGATTATGTATTTTTTGATCTCGAAACGACCGGTTTGTTTCCTCTCGACGGAGACAGAGTCGTCGAGTTGGCGATGATCAAAACTAAAAAGGGAGAGGTTGTAGATAAGCTTGAGTTTTTGTTTAATCCCGGTATGCCGATTCCCGTCGAGACGAGCTCAATTAATAAGATTACAAACGATATGGTTAAGGATTCTCCGTTATTTTCGAGAGAGATAGGGGAACGGATAATCGAATTTATCGATAAATCAATTCTTGTCGCGCACAACGCCCCTTTTGATCTATCGTTTTTGTCAAGCGAAATGGCAAGAGTCGGCGTTACTTACGAAGGGTGGTCTGCGATAGATACGTTAAAGATGTCTAAAGAGTTGCTCCGGCTCCCCAAATACAAACTTGATAATATTGTAAAATATTACGATTTGTCTTCAGACGGCGAATACCACAGAGCGCTATACGATACCGAGTGTCTTATGAAAATATATTTTAGTCTTGTCGACGAAGAGAGCCTCGACGGGAAAAATCTGGAATATTTAATAAGGAAATACGGTTATACCGGAAACGCAATTTACAGGTTTATTCGGGCAAATATCAGAGAAGCGATGATTGATAAGAGCGAGATATTCGGTAAATATAAGAAAAGGGACGGCTCTTTTATCGATTTGAGAGTAGTTCCTTTAGCGCCGGTATGGGTTAAAAATTATTGGTATTTCCTCGGCGAAGAAGCCGGAAGTAAAAAAATATTGTCGTTAAAAAGCGATAGTTTTGTAGAATTTTATTAAAATTTGTTATTCTTTATTAAAATATAGTTTTACAGCCGCTCCATAATTTTTAAGATTCTCAATCTCTATTTTTCCGTTATGAGCGTTCATGATAATATTAACGGCGGATAGTCCTACGCTTATGTTATATCCGTCGTATTTTGGATTGTTAAAATTGAACAATTCGTAGGGGTTTTCCAACGCCTCTTCGGGAAATCCAACGCCCTTGTTTTTGACTATGATAACGTAATAATCGCCGCTTTCGGCAAGGTCTATATCTATAGTACCGCGCTCGTCTGAAAAATCGACGGCGTTATCGATAATTATTTCTAAAGATTTATAAAACAACTCCCGATCGACTTTTATTTTTAAATCGCGCGAAGTAATGTTATTTCTTATAGTAACTCTCTTTTTTCTTAATTGCGAATTATATTTTTCAAGCGTATTTGTAATAAGGTCTAAAACAGAATTATAAGTTAGCCTTATGTCGTATTCGTCGACGTTTAACGTCGTTATAAAAAGCGAAAGCTCCGACATTTTTAGCAATTTGTTAGTTAAGTTTTTAAGATGCTCAAGATATTCTCTCTGCTCTTCGTTCAGTTCGGTCGTTTCAAACAACGCCGTAAATCCGACGATGCCGTTTAAAGGGGTCCTGATTTCGTGGCTGATTAACGATAAAAAGTCGTTTTTTGCTTTCTCAAGAGTGGACAATTTTTTATTAGCGGCGTTGAGCTCTAAAGTTTTCTCTTCTACTCGAACTTGAAGAACGTCGTTCATAGACATAAGCAGTTTTTTCTTGGCGGACAGATCCAGCTGGGTTTTTATTCTGGCTATAAGTTCCACCCCTTTAAACGGCTTGGTAATATAATCCTGAGCTCCAATCTCAAATCCTTTAATAACGCTATCGGAGTCGTCTCTTCCCGTTAGGAATATTACCGGAATATCGGAGGTGGCGGGATCATTTTTAATCAACGAACAAATATCAAAGCCGTTCATATCGGGAATCATTACGTCCAGTATTATCAGATCGTATTTATTATTCCTGATAAGTTCGACTCCTTTTTTTCCCTCTAATTCCGAATCGATATCGTAACCGTCGTCTTCAAGATATCCTTTAAGCGCTTCCTGTTCTATTCTATCGTCGTCAATAATTAATATTTTAGCCGGTCTGTCCATGTATATAGAATACAACTAATGAACGTTTTTGTAAAGTCTATTTTCTTTTTTTTCGAAAAATAATTATTAACTAAAAGATTATTATTTTAAGACAATAATATGCTAATTAAGCTCTTTTTCTTTTATAATATTTTACAAAATTCTGAAGATATGTCAAAAGATTTAAGTTCTTCTTCGACGTTATACATTACCGCTTTTTCGTAGTCGGTTATCTGTTCTTCAAAATAGGCGTCGCCCGTTTTATAATCGATTATTTTTATTTGACGGGAATTCCCGTTTATCATTAACCGGTCGATACGGTACAGTTTGCCTTCAAATAGGAGTTCAATTTCGGTAAATACTTTGTCCCATTTTCTATCAAATATCCAAAGATTTTGTTTTATAAATATTTCAACTCTTGAGATAATCTCGTCGATATCCGGCTTTGTTATGATATTTCCATATTTTGAGTATAAACTTTTTTGGGCGTTTTTTTTATCTTCGGCGTCGTTGTAGATGATTTGAGAGAGATAATAATGCGCGGCGATTCCTTTTAACCGCGATCTTTTTTCGTAAAGATTTTTCATTCTATTGATTTTATCGTTATCCATAGATTGATATATTTTATTTTCATTTTTAGTCCAGATATCGTAGTTCAGATAATTTTTATAGTCGGGCAGTCGAGATTGGTCGGTCGTTTTTGTTTCGTCGTCGCTTATTGCGGAGGAGATTTTGCCGGCGGTATATCTAAGTTTGTAGCTCGCCTTCTCTTCGGCGGCAAATTTGTCTCTGAAAGTATTATAAATTACCGATAAAACCCCTTTATAACCGGCTTCCTTATAATTAAAATTGTCTATTCCGGTTAGATCTTTTTTTTCAATAACGTTATAGAGGATCAAGTTTGATTTTGCGCGGGTCAGAGCGACGTAAAAATTGTTTATCTCTCCAACGAGCTCCTTTGATTTGTTTTGGTTAAAAAGGTATATGTAATCTTTAAACTCTTTATATTTATCGGAAGCGCCGTTTTCGGCAATACGAGCGTCTGACTCCGTCAAAACCGACGCGGACGAAGCGAACGACCTGGAGGTAAATCCGGTTATCGTATATTTTTCTATCATACTGTAATTTTTTTTATCGTAAGAAGTATAAAATTCTACGATATTATCCGTTAGCGGCTTTCTGGACGAGAAATCGTTGAAAACAAACGTATTTTCGTATTCAAGACCTTTTGATTTGTGAATTGTGGTTAATATTATGGCGTTTAGATTTTCTATTCCTTCCTGATAGTATGTTTCGTTTTTGATATTGTCGTCGATAAACGCTAAAAATCCCGATAGCGATTTGGTCCAATCGACTTCGCCGCTATCAAACTCTAAAGCTATTTCAAAGAATTTGTTAAGGTTTTTTAGATCAAGGTCGTTTTCGTAAATTTGAGCGACATTGAACCTCTCCGCGATTTTTTTTGTCAGATAAAATATAGAATTTTCTTTACGCGAAATTTCCGATAGATCTATTATGTTAGAAAAAAAATCGTATTTGTCTGAAAAATAGTTTAGGTCGATAAACTTGTTATCTCTATAATGCGTTAGTATCTCTTTCAAAATTGTTTCGTCTATAAAAACATAGTCCGATCGTAAAAAATTTAAAAGTTCAAGCGTAGAGCCGTAACATAAATATTTAAGTAAAAAGACGATTGGTTTTACTATTTTGTGGTTGAATATCGACATAGTAGACTCGTAAAGGTAATTGACGTTAAAATGCGAGAGTATTTTGGCGATTTCAGATAAATCCTTGTTATTTCTGGCGATAATAGCGCTTTTGTCGAGTCTCATTTTTGCGGGATTGCCGTCTATCGGAAGGAGGTAGGGGAGTACGATATCGGTTACAAAGTTTTCCAAAACGGCAAATCGGCTTTTTGCGTCCTCTTCAGATTTTGCCGAAAAGTTTTCTATATATAGATCGATAAACCCCGGGTCGTTGGGGCTTTTTATAGCCGCGTTGACCGGGGAGTAATTCCATTCGGTATCGGCAAGCCCGGAGGAGTTAATAGAGTCGGATACGTTAGCAAATAGTTCGTTGACGAAGGATATGATATTCGGCTTGCTCCTATACGAGTCGTTGAGCGAACGGGTCTCAACATTATACGACGAAAGAATGTTTTTAAGAGCGCCTAAAAGTTCTTTTTCCCCCCCGCGCCATTCAAAAATAGACTGCTTTTCGTCGCCGACCGCCGCTATGACGGCGTTATCGTATATATCGATAACTTTTTTTACGACTAGCGCTAAAATGTTCCATTGAAGGACGTTGGTATCTTGAAACTCGTCGATAAGAATATGCCGTATTTCCTGCGGCAGGTATTCCATAAATAAATCCGAGACCTTTTCTCCGTCGGCGTCCGTAAGACCGAACTTTTTATTTTTTAGCGCCGTCGTAGTTAAGTTGAGAATATCGCTAAATGAAAAAGTTTTACTTTTATAAATCAAATCGTCGTAAAAATTATATATGGTATTTAGAAAATTGATATATTTTTCTTCGTCGGCGATAATTACCTTATAGAAGTAGTAAATCGAAAGATTAATTTTTACTTTTTCTGAAGCCGATTCGACGTCGCGTTTCAAATCTTCAAACGCTTTCCCTCTAAATACTTTATTTCCATTCCAAAAATTTTTCTTAACGTCGGATAGCAAACTCATATTTTTTTCTATAAAATCCAAATCTTTAATTTTATCTTTCGCAAGTATTGCAAATTCTTTGACGTCGTTACTATTTAATATATCTGAAAACAGTTTTTGAAAATCCGAATTTATAAAAAAAGCGACTCCGTTTGTTAAAAGTTGCTCCTGTTTGTTAGCGCTGATAAATTCTGCAAATTGTTCAAGAATAAAGCCGAATAGACTTGCCGATTCGGATATGATCTCCGTTAAAAATTGATTATTAAAGTTGGTCTTTATAGCGCCGTAATCTTTGGGGATAAAATCTACAAGATCAATCCATCTGTTTTTGATAATATTTTTAAGAATTATCTCAAAATTTTTTATATCTTTTAATCTGTATATGTTGTAATCTTTTTTAAAAATATCTTCGAATTCGTCGTATTTTTTTTCGAAAATCCGGAAGAGTAATTTTTCATATACCGAATCGTCTTGTTCGTTGACAATATTATAGTCGGTTAAATATAAAAAATTTGAGATAATATTGCCGAAAACGCCATTAATAAAACTGTCTATTGTTCTAATATTCAATTTATGTTGATTAACTAAAGCGTCGCGATAGTTGAGCCGCAAATAGCTTACGTCGTCTTCCGAAATTTTCCGCCCGTTTAAAATGTTTTTTGTCAAATTTTCGGATAACTCAAAAAACTCTTTTGAGCCCCCGCAATCGCTTAGGATCTTTAAATGAGATAATAACCTCTCTTGTATTTCAGCCGTAGCTTTTTTTGTGAATGTAACTACGAGTATTTTATCGTAAATCAATTCGTTCTTTTGTAAAAGAAAACTATTTTTAACGATTATTCCGATTATTTCTAAAGACAACCTGTAAGTTTTACCCGTTCCCGCGCTGGCTCCGATAATTTTAACCGTGTTGTTATTCATTTTTACCTCCGCAATTATACTGTTTTTATTCCTCCAAAAAATTCAAAGAAGAGATCATAAATTATTTAATAATATCATTTTTACTTGAATTTATAGTAAAAATTTAATATAGTAAAGAGTCGTTTTAAATTTTTTGGAGGCGCGATGAAAAAGATTGTTTTACTTTTGGCGGTATCTCTGCTATTTACGCAGTTGTTTGGAGTAAAGAGAGACGATAAAAAAAACGACGCCAAATTAAAAATTGTAGCTTCTTCTAAAATTGATAAAAAAACAAGCTCTAAAAAGAGTAGCGTTAAAACAAGGAGTATTACTTTCAAATATATCTCTTTTGTTCCGTCGTCAAAAATTATAGAGGAGACTAAGACGAAATTGGATACGAGGACTCGCGAACTTCTTATAAGATACAAGTCCGGAGCAAAATTTAAAATCGAAGAGGGAGAAGTTACGCTTTTAAGCGACGAATCTTTGTCTTTCAAAGACTATAAAAAATCCGGCGTTAAAATGGAACGGCTGAAAATCGGCGATAAAGAAATTTTATTAGAGAAAGGACGGGTAACCGTCAAATCTGAGGCGGTAGCTAATCCTGCATTTGCCGTCAAATCTTCGGCGGAAGCCGGGGGGTACGATTTGTCGATGGTATTTAATAAGATGCTGGCAAACGCCGTAAGGAACGCTGATTTAGGCGGGGCGAATAGCGGTTTGATATTTCCTACGGGCAAACTGAGTTATAGGTTTGTCGCAAATAGAGGGGTGGTATTGAAAGAAAAATTTGTTATATATTTAAAATAAAAATGAATTTAAGCAAAAAGGAATTTGATATAAAAAAACATTTGCCCAAAATATTGTATCTAGCTATAGCCGCGGCGTTGATTGCGCTTTTTTACATTTTCAGGCTAAACAGGTTTTTTACTTACGAGAATATTGCCGCCGTCAGGGACGTTATTTTAAAGTTTTCTTTTTTTGGACCGCTGGCAATATTTTTTCTTTATATTTTATTTAATATCCTATGCCTTCCGACGCTTTTTTTTAATTTTTTATCCGGTTATCTTTACGAGCCCATTACGGGATTTTTTGTGGCTTGGATAGGTATGAGCTTAGGATTGCTCTCTTCATTTTTTAACGTAAGATACCTTTTTAGGAAGGATTTTCAAAACAAGTTTAAGGATAATAAAATAGTAGCGGAGGTCGATAAGGCGGCAAGCAAATATGGAGGATGGTCGGCGCTGTTTTTTCGCATATTTTTTATTATTCCGTACAATGTTCAGAATGTTGCTTACGGATTATCCGGCATCAGCGCAAAAGGATATTTTTGGGGCTCGGTTATCGGCATATTGCCGACGACTATTATGCACGTAGCTATAGGACGTCTTATATATAACAATACTTTGGGGACGACCGATTTGAAGAATATTTTTATGTATATCGGAATATTTATTGGAATATTCGGCGCTATTTTCTTTACAAGTTACTTTATAAAAAGGAAAATTAGGTTAAGGGAAGATAATTCATAAATAATTTATTACGGTGAACTATGGAAAAATCAGAATTTGACAAATTATCAAAGCAACTCGACGAAAAAGAGCGGCAAGAACTATTATCAAAGATCTCGGAAAAATCAGGCAAAAAGAAGGTTGAGGAGAACCCGGCTTTTAAAAAAGTTAACGCAAACCTAAATAAGACCCAACAATTAAGTATCGCTAGGAAAGAATTTGATAATAAATCTTTTATTGACAAGCTGATGATAATGCTAAAAGCCGTTTTTTCAGGTAGAAAAAAAGAGGACGTTATAATTAACGAGAAATTATCAAAAATAAAAAGAGAGATTCAAAATAAATATTACCATCTGATAAATTTAGAGACCAACGTTTTATCATACAGATTTTTAAACTTAATCCTCGAACTCGTCGACGCGACGCAAAAAGTTATCCCTATCGTGAAATTGTACTTTGAAGATGAAAAGTATTATAATAGTTTTTTAGCTTACGTTCTGGAATCTCAGTTCAACGCCGCTACCAATAGTTCTTACGAGGAGGCTAAACCTCAGAGTCTAAAGATCGACGCTAACTCAATATTTGACCGTAATATTTACCTAAAAGAAAAAGAGAGACGCATAAAGAATTTTTTTTCCAATATTGAGAAAAGCGTTTTTGAGAATTTTATAAACGGCGTTTATTCTTTTGATAAACTTATAAGATTGATAAATTATAATTATTTAGATTTGATACGCGATTTTTCGATGACAAATCCAAAAGATAAAGTTACGCCTAACAATACGGCGCTTTTTAAATCTGTCGATTTCAAACTCGAACAGTTATACATTCTTGTTAACGATATAAATTTTACCGAAGACAGCGTTATTTTCCTAAACGATTTTATCGAATACTCTAAAAAAAATCCGATTTCAGAGTCGATCGCAATTTTAAAGCAGAATTTCGTCGCGGACGACGTTGATAAATTTTATAACGTCATAGACGCCGCCAACGATTTTTTGAAAAAGGTCCCCCTTCAGAAAATATTTCAATATTATAGAAAAGATATATTGTATCAGCCGCGATCTTTTGTATATACTAAGAATTTCCTCGAAATATATAAGGGGATAAAAAAGGCCGAGCTTGACGAGTTGTGGGAAACCTACTATATGGAGTTGAGAAAGCAAAATTTGGCTAAATTAGTATCGGAAGCGTATCCCGATTTTAATTTTGACTCTTTGGAAAATTTTAGCGTCAAATTGTATAATCAATTTGAAAAATTTTTTAATAAAAAAGCTCCGTCGATATATTATCTGAATTTATTCAACTATTTTCTAACAAACCTTTATAAAAACGGTTTGGAGTCGGCTCTAAATAAAATAATTATAGAAGGGAATTTTATAGAAGAACAGGTGAAATTTCATCTTTCCGGAGCTTATCATTCGTTTAATAATAATTACCAAAAAATTAACGAATTTGATACAAAACTTAGTTATGAGAATGAATACGGTAAAAAAATAATGTATTATATCGCTAAATTGTCTCGCGACGAAGACGCGGATATGAGAAAGCAAGCCTCTATCTTAATAGACGATATAATTAATCAATCAAACAACATAGTAAAAGATATGAACAACTCTCTAAATCATATCAAAAACTTTTTTTACAGCATAACCGACCCCAAAGGCGGAAAACAGATAACTAATATAGATAGTATAAAACTTGGAGCCCCAAACGTAATCCAATACGTAGAAAAAATTAACGATTATATGAATAAGTTCTACAAAATTTACAGGCGTATTGAGAGCGTGTACTGATTTTTTATTGTCGAATAATATGCTTTACATATTCAAAACGGGAATTCCCGTTTTGAATATACTAATATAACTGTGGCGGCGCAAAAAAACTCGCAACCCGCAGTCATACGGTCAAAATATTACTTAAGAGATAAATCGTAAGAGTCTCTGGCTATTCTCTCTTCCTCGTTCGTTGGAACTACCAATATAGTTACCGGCGAGAAATCGGCAGAAACGATTCCGAGATGATTGCCGACAAGTTTATTTCTATCGGGATCTAAGTGTATGCCGATACTTTGCAGATTCCTGCAAATCCTCTCTCTCATGATTACGCTGTTTTCTCCGATACCCCCGGTAAATACCAGAATGTCGCATTTAACCATTACGGCGCAATACGAGCCGATATATTTTTTTACTCTGTAAGCGAAGGCGTCTATCGCTATTTGGCATCGTTTGTTTCCCTCTTTTGCGCCTTTCTCAATATCTCTTAAGTCGTTGGATACGCCGGAAATACCGAGCATACCGCTTTTTTTGTTAAGAATGTCTATTATATCTTTGATTTCATAACCTTTGTCGACTAAATATCCGATTATTGCCGGGTCTAAGTCGCCGGATCTGGTTCCCATTATAAGTCCTTCTAGAGGGGTAAGCCCCATTGAGGTATCGATCGATCTTCCGGCGACTATGGAAGTAATCGAGCAGCCGTTTCCCAAATGACACGTTATTAAATTTGTGTTTTCTTTTGCTCTTTTACAAAAATCAAGCGCTTTGGACATAACGTATCTATGGCTGGTTCCGTGAAAACCGTATCGTCGTATCTTGAATTTTTCATATAGTTCGTATGGAAGAGCGTACATATACGCGTACTCCGGCAAGGTCTGATGAAAAGAGGTGTCGAAGGTAGCGGTATGTATTGCGTTGGGAAACGTCTCCATAGCGGATTTGATCCCCTCTATATTGGGAGGATTGTGTAAAGGAGCAAGATCCGAACACTCGTCAATATCTTTTATAACTGTTTTGTCTATTACGACGGAAGCGCTATATTTCTCGCCTCCGTGAACTATTCTGTGACCTACCGCGTTAATCTCTTCAATACTGTTTAAAAGTCCGTATTCTTTATCGAGAATAGCTTGAACTACATGTTTGAAAGCGGCTTTATGGTCTTTGATTTCGGTTTTTTTCTCAAACTTTTTTCCGTCTTTAACCTCTTGTTTGATAACCGAGTCTTTAGCTCCTATTTTTTCAATAATTCCTTTAACGAGGTCTAATCCTTCCGGCATTAAAAAAAGCTGGTATTTTAACGACGAAGAGCCGCAATTAATAACTAAGATTTTTTTGTTTGTCATATTTTCCTTCCGTTATGATTATAAGATCGTTTATTTAGATAATTTTAAATACCTACGCTACGCAGAGGAGAAAAGGAAAAATCCGATTTTTGAGCAAAATATTTAAATTTATCTAAAACGTTATCTGAAATTCAGGGTCATTATATCAAAATAAATAATTTTGTCTATCAAAAAATCAAATTATCGATTTCTTGTAATATTATTCTTTTGACAAATGTTCTCAAGTCCGCACTTTGAACAAAACGGGGAGACGGGAACGCAAACGGTCTGACCGTAACTTACTAAATAGTCGTTAATTACTCTCCAAAAACGCTCCGGCAATAACTTCATAAGGGCAAACTCCGTTTCTTCCGGCGTTTTTGCGTTCACCCAACCGAGTCTGTTTGAGATTTTGTGGACGTGAGTATCGACGCAAATGCCGGATTTTTGATAGCCGAGTATCAAAGTCAAATTTGCAGTTTTTCTTCCGACTCCCGGGAGTTTTAGCAGTTCGTCCATAGTATCCGGGATAATGCCGCCGTTGTTTTCAACGAGAATTTTGGCGATAGATTTCAGATTGCGGGCTTTTGTCTTATAAAATCCGGCGGGGTAAATAATTTGCTCAATATCGTCGACGTTCATACTATTCAAAGCGAAAATATCCGGCGCTTTTTCAAATAATCTTTGAGACGCTTTGAGGGTAACTTGATCCTTTGTGCGAAGACTTATAATTGTCGAAATCAAAATATTATAAGGTTTTTTCAGCGTATTAGAAATTAACGTTACCGAAGGGGCGGTAGTTCTATCGAAGTTAGTCTTAAGTATGTCTATGATTCCTTCAAAGTCGTATAGGGATTCGGCCATTCAATTCTCGATTATCGAAAGTATTTTTCTGAATTTTTCGGGGATAGGGGCGAGCTTTTTTGTAGCCAAATCTATTGATACCATTTCAATATCCGCTATATTTGCCGTTAAATTGTCTTTTTTTATACAATAATGCAGATCAAATTTGTATTTATCTATATTTTTAGCGGTTAGTTCGATATTAATCTTATCGAGAAAAAACAGTTGACGTTTGAACTGAATATTAATGTTGCGTAAAACTATCCCGAAAGGTAAATTTGTTATATCGACATTATTATCAAGAAAAAAATGAACTCTGGCGCGCTCAAAATAGTAGAGAATTTTGGGATGATGAATTATCCCGTAACTATCTATATCTTCAAATTCAACCGTAAGAGGATAAACGTACATGTTATCGACCTCTCGTTCCATAGAGGAATTTGGGCTTCCAGTATTTATCGGCTACGTTGTCAATCATGACTTTTCCGTAATAGGAATTTGCATTTATAAATTTATAATCGCCCAGATATATCCCTACGTGAGTTATAAAATTGCTGGTGGGATAAGTGTTTATGAAAAAGAGCAAATCTCCTTTTTTTAATTCGTCTATAGTTGGGATTATAACGCCGTATCTTCCCTGCTCGTTAGCGCTTCTTGAAATTTCAATTTTGAATTCTTCCATAACAAGTTTAGTAAGTCCGGAGCAATCCACTCCATTCCAGCCGCAACTTCCGCTAACGTAAGGAATTCCCCGATATTTTAGCGAACTGTCCGCTATCGTTTCAGGCGGGTATCCGTTTAAAACAAGCGGTTTTTCGATCCCCATTACAATGTATCTGTTAAATTTTTCAAGGGTTTTTGAATCCTTTATCGTATTTATTAGAGCGTCTAGCCCGGATATAGGACCGGTAGTCTCGTTTGACTTATTATCGGTTTCTACAATATAATCGTCCTCTTTATAACCCTCCTCTTTGTCGTTAACATCTTCAACAATAGAGTTATCTTTGTCGCCCCGCCAGTCGCTTTCCGTCTTGTTATTATCGAATGAATCTTTATTTTCATTATTGTTTGTAGAATAATCTTCTAATTTTGATTGCCAGTTACTTTTTTTACCTTTATTAGACTTATTTTCTGCAAAATTCTCTTTTTTTTCGTTTTTTACGTTTTTATTATTTTTCTTATCATTTTTCGCTTCTATTTTGCCGTCGTTGGCTTTTTTTTGGTAGTCGATTTTATACCAAGGCGTATAGTAGTAATAAATATCGTTAACATAGTCGTATAACCCGTGAGATATTCTAAAAACGGGGGCGTTTATTACACTTGTAGGTAGCGAAAATTCAACATATTTACCTGTAATAGCTTTAAATTCCGGAACGTCCTTTGAATATTTGTACTTTTTAGAGTTATAATCAAAAATATATCCTTTTTTAGAATATCTTGCGTTTATTGACATGTCGGCTTTAGAATCGTTATTTGTATCAAAAAGGACGTAATATATAACGTTGTCTCTGTTTTCAACCGGCAAAGTATTGGTAAGAAAATAAAAGACGTTATCTTTTTTATAATAATAAGCGCTGTCGTCTTTTAAAGATTTATATTTGACGCCTCCCCAGTCTTCGATCGAACCGTCTACAATAATTGTCGAATTTGCCGTTTTTACGTTATTTCCGGTAAAATTTTTAATCGCTACGTTGATATTTTTTTTCTCGTCCTTTTTATTTTTATTGTAGTTTAAAAAACTCCACATAGAACTCTCAAGAATCTCAAAATTTTTTGAGTCCCATATTCCAAATGAAATTTTAAACGTCTCTTTTATGATTGATTTGGGAATCCGAAATTCGACAACCTCGCCAATTGAAGCGCGCGCCCCTTTTGCTTTTATTTCAGAAACAATATTTCCAAATTCGTCTACTTTCGAAATAATTAGTTTATTATTCGTATTAATACTTATATTAATATCGGCAATTTCGTTAAAATCCGTATCAATGTTCACATAGTACGATAAATTCTCTCTTTTCGACGCTTTGTCGACGCATTTTATCATAAAGTAGAGGTAGTTTTCGTCTTTTTTCCAGAATACGCTTTTTATATCTAACGATTTATCCTGTAAACCGACCGAGTCTTCGATTGTAAAATATTCCGTAAAATCCCAATCTAACGACAAGCCGTCGATATCGATATCGAAACTATAAGACGAGAATAATAAAATAATAGTAGAAGATATAATTATCAGCAATTTTTTAATAGACATAAATTCCTCCAAAGATTTCCGGCGTAAAAAGGCGCGTTTTTCAATTAAGAAAAACGGAAAAATAATAGTCCGCTTTCAAAAAATATTATATCCCGTTATCTATAATTCATCAATAGTTTTTATTGTTTTTTTGAATTAATTATTTCAATCAAATAATCTTCTATATCGACGTCGTCCTTTACTTTCATAGATTTGATAACGGAGTTTCCGTTTTTATCCAGAGCAATAACTACGTACGGCGTTAAATCCTGAAATTCAATATTTGACATTTTATCTGCCTCTAAGGCGAGCTCCTCCTGAAGATAATATTGGTTGGAACTGAACGATAATCCCAAATCTTCGTCGCGCGAGTAAAAAGAATTAATTCGCGCTTTTATGAACAAAACCTCCTCTTCGGGTTTAGATAATAATACGTCTTTGATAACGTGAAATTTCTCTTTTTTTTCAAGAAGACAATACGCCTCTTTAAATATATGTTTCTTAATAATATCGGAGGATACCTCTTTCAACGTCTCCATATCGGATATTTTTACAGATTCGATAGCAAAACTTAGCCGTATATATCTCCCTTTAAACGGATCGTAAGGATCGTAAGGTCTGCACTCAAGATATACTATCCTATTTTCCGCCTCGGCTTCCTTAACGACCTTTTTAGCGTTGGCGATCATCGATATTAGTACGGATAATTGACCGATAGATAAAAATATAACTAAAATAAGCGCAACTTTTTTTTTCATTTTATTTCTTCCTGTTTCTTTTTATTTCTTTTTGAAAGTACGATATTTAATATCAAAATAAATATTCCGCAAAAAGTAAAAACTAATCCTCTGGAGAGAATATCCATAGATTCGTCGAAAAATCTTGATAAAATTGCGATTGTAAGAAAAATCGCCGAACTGTTTGCTATAAGAATCGAATTCGCTTTAAACGATAAGTAAAAAGAAAATAAGCAAAATACAAGGATATAGAGATTCATTATCCATTTGAGCGCTTTAGGCGCTATACTTCCGGCTCCCGTTATATTCAAGTAGTAAATTATTATTATAATAATCGGAAACGCCGGCGCTATATAATGAAAAAGTTTTTTTTGCTTAATAAAAAATACGTATGGAGAAAAAGAGAGCGCGATAAAGAGAATCAAAGAAATTTGTTCCAGTATTACGTCCGGTAAAGAAACTGAACCGAATCCTTTAAAATCAAATTTTCCGACGGCGCCTGAAAAGGTAGCGGCATACGCTAAGATGGAAATTCCGAGAATTCCCGTTTTTTTAATAATGCCAAATCTTTTTAGCGGATTTTCGTCTTCATAAAGTTTTCCCAAAGAGTATAATGAAGAAAATAGAAGCGTCTGAGATAAAAAGATTATGCCGGAGCGGTCGCCTGAATCCATCCCCGATTTTATAAAATTTACCGCGACGGGTAGGAGTAAAAAAAATATCAAAGAATTCTGTAAAACGCTAGATTTGCTTCCTTCTCTCCATCCGACGTAAAAATATCCCGCCGTAACGATCAATAATATAAGCGATACTATCCGGCTTACGGTTACGGCGGCTAGAATATTAAACGAGCCTAAGAGGTAGAGAAACGTAACGGCAAGCGCCGATGCGGAAAAAAAGAATATATTGGGAGTAATTTTTTTTGGACGATAGAATTTCTTAATAAATACATATACGTTAAGCGTTACTAAAATAACGGCGGCGCCGTAATCAAATATCGAGGCGTATTCGTTAAATCCGCCGCCGGCTCGATAGAAATTCCAGCCGATATTTTTCCAGAAATTAGGATTGATCAGTAAAAAGACCATTACATATAAGCCGACTGTTCCGGCTATCTTAAACGGAGAATAAAAAATATTTTCTTCCCTGTTTTCCAAGAAACTTCCAACCAAAAAAAACAGAACAAATAAGTTAAAATAGACGGGAATCCATATTCCGGGTACGGCTTTCTCCAGCGCTACGCCGAGAGTAGAGACTAAAGCAGCCGTAAGAAGATATTTTATGTAAAGCGCTCGATGAACGTTTTTTTCTATCTCCTCCATTACGTAAAATGGAATAATAGAAAGAAATAGGGGGTAAAATAGTATTCCGACCCCTTCCGTCGATTGCGAATAGATAGTATGAACTACGATCATTACAAGAAATAGAGTAAATGACGAGAGCGATCTGAATATATATGAGATTAAAAGGGTAGATAACGCCCAAATTAGCATAAAATTGCCAAAATTAGACGGCAACTTATAAATCTGACCGATAAACGCGACCATTCCGCCAAATATAACCGCCCATAACAACCCAAGCCCTTCAGATAAGCCCTTAGTTATTCGCTCTTTTCGTAGAGAGGTAAAATACAAAGATAAAATCTGCAGCGCTAGTAAAATCAGAAATGCAAAAAAAGTTTTTACGCTTCTCGGTATTGCGCGCCAATTGTAAGCGACTAATAAGATTACGCCTCCGGATGTAAAAATTGATGAAATTATACTTAAAATAACAATAACCGCTCTAAATCCTCTGTTTTTGTTTTTTTCATCATTTTGCTTTTTAATTATATCTATTTGCCGGCGGTAATATTCTGTAATTCTATTCTCCGTAGCGTCGTCGATAATATTATTTTCTTTTAACGTCGGCAATTGGTCTAAAAACCAATATATCTTGCCTAAAACTCTTTTCATATAATCCTCCAAAGCGCGCAAAACTATTAAAATCAATAATTATATGCGATAAATTTCTTTGTAATTAAAACCGCTTTCGATTATTTGATTGTTTATACATTTTAAAACAATTTTATTAGCGTTTATTAAACCGGTATTATATTCGACCTTTCCATAAAAGATCGTTACTCCGCTAAATAAAGTATATTCGACAATGACGTATCTATTGTTTGCCGGATAAAGAAGGTTTTTGGCTTCTTGAAGTTCCCTTTCCATATTTTCTATATCGTCTTTATATCTTTCAACAATTATGATAATTTTATTAAGTTTTTCAACATTTTCTTTACTATTCCAACTTGACTTTAAATCTTTCTCGGTTTCATTTTTTGTCTCGTTTAACTTTATAAGCGTATCCTTTTTTTCAGCTAATTCGCTCTTAAGCTTGTCGATAAGACGGAATTTTATGGGATCTATGCCGATAATCACTTCGGTTTTTAACTCCGTAGAACTTCCCAGTTTTTTAAGGCGCAAACTACCGCCCAAAACCGTCTTGCCGCCGATTAATTCCGCCCTTTTTCCGACAAGAATTATATTGTTTTTCACCTGCAAATGAGAATTCATTATAGACTCCTCTACGAGAAGATTAGAACCGGATATGATATTGGAACTTTCGATGAATCTTGAATATAAATCCCCCTCGCACTCAATACTCCCTTCGTTCGAACCGTTAATTCCCGCTTTTAATATCACGTCGGCTCCGGAGATTAATTTAATCTTACCAATCCTCTCTCCAACCTGTATAGAACCGCGAGCTTTTACCGTAAAACCGTCGGAAATAGTTCCCGATATGACGACGCTTCCGTCAAAATCAATATTTCCCGTCGAATAATCGACATTTCTAAAAGAAGCGATAGGAGATACGGTTATAATGCCGGATCTTAACGTTACATGCCCGTCGATCAACGAAATTATAGTCTTATTAGACTCGTCGTATTCCGCATTTTCGCCGACTAAAATTTTCGATTTTTCCGCCTGAACGAACGGAATCGGCTCTCCGAAAATATTAATACCGTCCCGTCCCGCCTGAGAGTCTTTAACCTCCGCAAGAACGTCCCCTTTTTTAACGTTTTGGATAAAATTAAGCTCTTTTAAATTTATTCTATCGTATTCATCCAGTAAAAACGGCTTGCCGGGATTCGGATCAAAGTTATAAATCAAATTTTCAGGCTTAGGATTTATAGGCTCGATTCCGCGTACGACGACAAACTCGCTGTTATACTCTCTGTTTTTAATAATATTTTTTATCGCCTCCTCGTCTATACCGAATACTATATTTCTCTCTTTTAACGAAGAAAAGACGTCCCCCTCCTTGATCTCGTATCCCCCCTTTTTAGGCGGAATAATAGAGATAGACGCGCTCATTTTATCGTCGCCGATCTTTACGACAATTGTTGCGCGGAAATCGGCGCCTTCAGGCCAATCTGTTAATTTTTCGGGAATTCCCGTCGCTCTGTCGATAATATCTTTAATGTATAAATTTGATATCCACTTAATATTAAGAAGTTTCATTCTATTTAAAACTTCCTCGCTGTATACGGGCTTACCCGAGCCTTTTGGCGGATAAACGGTAAGATAAGCGGCCCCGTCTATATAATTAATCTTGAAATAGCCGTCAATATTTTCTAATAAAGAGAACTTATCAGACTCTGGAGTTTTTTTTAAAAAAAATTTTACCTTGATAAAGTCTTGAGAACTCTCTAAAATTTTGTAAGTCAAAAGAGATTTGTCGATTTTTAAGAAAGTACTGCCCTTAATAATAGCTTCGTCTAAGCTTGGCGCGACAATTATTACTTCCTTCTTGTTATTCATGAACTGCCTTTGTTTATATAAAGAATACAATTATTCTAATAGAATTATAAAAAAAGTCAAATTATTATTAACAAAAACGCGCAATTTCAATAGCGTAAAAATTCGATTGGGCGGAAGAACTCGTTGTATTTTACTGCGATATATGGTCGGTTTAGAGGGAATTCCCGTTTTTCATTATTAAATATCAACCGTCCCATTTTTTTCAACCCATTGGTTTTCATTATTTCCCATACGTCGCATTGTTTTAATTTTGTTTTATGCGCTTTAGATTTACGCTTTGTATCTAAATATGAAATAAAACTGGTTATATCCTTATATTTATCGATGTTTTCAACAAAATAGTCTATAATTCTTCTGATTATATAGGCCATGCTATAACCGTTTGAGTCGTCGTATATTTTTTTTAATAAAAGATAAACCTTATAATCTATACAAATGTGTATTTTTTTATCCCATGATATTTTTTCATATACGGGAATAGCGTCTTTAATCATTGAATAATAATTTTTTAAGTATGGATACATAAGATTTAGAATCCTAGCGATAATTGTGGACGTTCTCTTGGAATTAAAGTATTTTTGGCACAACTCCGCTTTTTCTTTGATGTTTTTTCCAATTACTATAGAAAAATCGTATTTCATAATTTACCTCGTTATTTTTTTTTCTTTATATATAATTAACAATTTATTTTTGATTTTGATTTACAAAAAAATAATAATTTTTAAAATATTTTCTCGAACTAAAAACGGGAATTCCCGTTTTTTAATAAATTGAATTCCTTAAATAAATATGATAGAATACGCGCGGGGGAGTGTGAAATGATTGAAATTATTATAAAGATTAGACGGGAGTTGTCCGAGAGCGCTTTAGAAAGCGTCAGGGAGAGTAGTAGGCGGTTTTTTAAAGAAAATATTAAAAGTTATGGCGTAAAGGCCGCGAAAGTTAAGAAAATAGGTTCTGAAAATTTTAAACTGCTCAAAAATCTTGAAAAAATTGAAATATTCAAATTATGCGAGGAGATGTGGCGTTCGGGCTTTTTGGAAGAAACGTTTATAGCAAGCGAGTGGAGTTATAGATTGAGGAGGGATTATAGACCTGAAGATTTTAAAACATTTGAGACGTGGGTAGGCGCTTATATTAATAATTGGGCTTCTTGCGATACTTTTTGCAATCATTCTATTGGGGCTTTTATCGAGTCGTATCCTGCATATTTGAGCGAATTAAAAAAATGGGCTACTTCGAGCAATCGTTGGGTAAGGAGAGCTTCGGCGGTATCTTTAATAGTTCCGGCTAAAAAGGGAATGTTTTTGAATGAAATACTAGAAATATCAGATATATTGTTATTGGATAATGAAGATATGGTTCAGAAAGGGTACGGTTGGATGTTGAAAGTAGCTTCTGCGACTCATGAACAAGACGTTTTCAACTATGTTTTAAAAAACAAATCGAGGATGCCGAGAACAGCCCTAAGATATGCCATAGAAAAGATGCCGAAAGAGTTAAAAATTAAAGCTATGGAGAGATAGGATAGTTTTTTAACCAAAACAAGGCTTTTTCAGGATCAAACTCTTTCATACCCTTTCTAAAAAGCAGATCGGATTTTTCAAAATTTGGGTCGAGAGGCTGAGTAGTTAAATAAGGGACGCTAATGCATAGCATACCCGCCGATTTAGCGGATATAACGCCGTACTTTGAGTCTTCGACAGCGCAGCATTTTGACGGATCGACTTTTAATCGTTTAGCTGCTTCTAGAAATATGTCGGGAGCCGGTTTCCCTTTAGGCGCGTCTTCGCTTGATACGACAATTTCAAAATATTTTGCTAATCCGGTAGAACTTAATAATTCTTTTAAAATATTTGGAGACGATCCCGACGCGACGGCGACTTTATATTTTAGTTCGATTACGCCTTTAAGAAAATCTAACATTTTTGGGTAAACCTTTGTGTTGTTAAGCGCAATTTTTAAATAAATATCATTTTTTTCTTGCGTTAGTTCTTCGGCGGATTTATCTATGCCGTATTTTAATCTTATTTTTTTCATCATTTCATAATTACCGGTTCCAATAAATTCTTTCTTCATAGCCTGGGTAAACTTAATACCGTATTTTAAAAGGAGTTTCTTATCGGCTAAATAGTAGTTTTCTTCGCTATCGACTAGCGTGCCGTCAAAATCAAAAATTACAGCGTTTATATTCATAAAAAATCCATAAAAATAAACAGAGTATATTTTATTTATTTGAAGATTTCAATAAAATATTTGGATTATTGAAATATGAAGGAAAAAAAACGGGAATTCCCGTTTTGAATATGCTAATTATCAAAACCGAGATATAGCTTCGCATTGCGTCCGGTTACTTTATTGTATCCCGTCAGTTTTTTTTGGGAAATAACAAATAATTTACCGATTAGAATATTTGTTTCATATGCGTCATTTTCTATTTCCCAAGAATTCATATGCATCATATGCGTCAATTTATTTTTAACGCCATATGCGTCATTTTTCAAAAACGCCGAGTTACAAATTTGGTAAATTTATTTGACAAGTAATATATTTAGAGTAATAATGCGCCTGTCGCGTCTAAAAGATCGCGTTTACAATGTTTTTTATAGAGGTTATTCTATGGCGTTTACCGAAGAGTTTATAAATAGTTTAGCTATAAATCAGGAAGACATTATCAATAAAATTTCAACCGAATTAAATATTCCGGCTTTTAAAGTAAGACCTACCGTTAAGTTGTCAAAAGAGGGGAGCACTATTCCGTTTATATCGCGATATAGAAAGGAGGCGACGGGCAATTTGGACGAGGTTGAGGTTAGGGATATTTTTCACAAGATGATAAGTCTTGAAAATATTGAAACCAGAAGAATAGAGATAATAAAGGCGCTTTTTACTCAGGGGAAACTTACCGACGAGCTTTACTTCAATATTCAAAAGAGCGAAACTTATATGGAGCTTGAGGACCTGTACGCGCCGTATAAAAAGAAGAGGAAGACCAGAGGAATGATCGCTATCGAGCGGGGGCTTGAAGAGTTGGCAAATCTAATGGAAAAAGAGAGCGACGTTGAAAAATTTGCCGCCGGCTATATATCCGCCGAAAAGGAGGTTAATAGCGCGGAAGAGGCTCTGCAAGGCGCTATGGATATTATCGCCGAAAAGATAGCCCGCGATGTAGAAAACAGAAAATTGGTAAAGCTTTTTATTTATGAAAACGGGTTTTTAGTCGTTAAAGGAAAAAAAGAGGAAGAGTCCAGCGTGTATAAAATGTATTACGACTATAAAGAGCCGCTTAAAACGGTAAAGCCGCATAGAGTTTTGGCTATAAATAGAGGCGAAAAGGAGGAGGAGTTAGACGTAGCCGTAGATTACGATTTGGACGCCGTGAATGAAACTCTCCTTAGAAATATCAAAACGGCGAACGATTATCACAAAAGAGCGGTTTTGGACGGATTGAAGCGGCTTTTAGTCCCGGCGGTTTTGCGGGAAATCAGAACGGATTTTTCAGAGAGCGCCGATAAACACGGTATTTCGATATTCGCCGAGAATTTACGAAATCTTCTTATGCAACCCCCGATAAAGAAGACCAGAGTTATGGGGATAGATCCGGGAGTCAGAACCGGTACAAAAATAGTTTGCATATCTGAAACAGGTAAATTTCTAGAGTATTTTATGATACGTCAGGATAGGGTAGCCGAATCAAAGAAGCTCATCGCGGAATACGCTAAGAAACATAGCGTAGAACTGATAGCCGTCGGCAACGGTACGGGTTCGCATGAAGTCCAGCAAGTTGTAGCGGAGGCGATTAGCGATTATTCCCTACCCGTTCAGTACACGATAGTAAGCGAGGATGGGGCGTCGGTATATTCGGCTTCGGACGTCGCCCGCGACGAATTTCCCGATCTTGATTTGACCATTAGAGGAGCTATATCTATCGGGAGAAGGCTTCAAGATCCTTTATCCGAACTTGTCAAGATAGATCCAAAATCGATCGGCGTCGGTTTGTATCAACACGACGTTAATCAGACGGCGCTTTCAAACAGTTTGGACGAGGTGGTGGAGTCTGTAGTAAACAACGTAGGGGTTAATATCAATACGGCGTCGTATTCGTTGCTCAGATATGTTTCGGGTATAACGACGTCTGTCGCGAAGAATATTATTGAATACAGAGACGATAGGGGAATTATCAAAACCAGAGACGAACTAAAAAAGGTAGCCGGCATAGGGGAGAAAGTTTTTGAGCAGGCGGCGGGATTCATAAAAATTCCGGAAAGCGATAATCCGCTGGACAATACTTGGGTGCACCCCGAAAACTATGAAATTGCGACAGAAATTTACAATTTATTAAAGACCGGTAAGGAGTTAACAAGTCGGGTTATTTTGGATTTGGAAAGGAAATACGACGTCGGAGAATCTACCGTAAGGGATATTGTCGACGAGATAAAGAAGCCGAACAGAGATCCGAGAGAAGATTTCCCGCCGCCGATATTGCAAAAAGGGGTAGTAAAATTTGAGGATCTGAAAAGCGGTATGAAAGTTACCGGCAAGGTTAAGAATGTCGTCGATTTTGGGGCGTTTATCGACATCGGGATCAAAGAGACCGCGTTGATACACGTATCTCAAATGAGCTCAAAATTTATCAAGAATCCTCAGGAAGTTTTGAAAGTGGGCGACGTAAAGGAATTTTCGATTATAGAGATAGATAATGTTAGAAAAAGAATTTCTCTTTCGTTAAAGGAGAATTTTATACAGAAAAAGAAATTTAATTATAGGGATTATATAGTATAGAATGAAAAATAGTAAAATTTTAAAAAAGTATTTGCCTATTTGACAAAATTTTATTAATTTCTCTATATTAAAATAATTCATATTTTAAAAAAATCAATAAATTAAAAAAGAGGTAAGGAATATGGCAAAGAAGATTTTGTATTCGACAGATGCGAGGAACGCTCTGAAAAAAGGGGTCGACGCCGTTGCGGATGCGGTTAAGGTAACTTTGGGACCGCGAGGAAGAAACGTAGTTCTCGATAAGAAATTTGGAGCGCCTACCGTAACAAACGACGGCGTTACTATTGCAAAGGAGATCGAATTATCAGATCCGTTTGAGAATATGGGAGCTCAGTTGGTAAAGGAAGTTTCAACAAAGACTAACGACGTGGCGGGCGACGGCACTACGACGGCTACCATTTTGGCTCAGGCTTTGATTTCAGAGGGATTGAAAAATGTAACGGCAGGCGCAAACCCTATGTCTTTAAAGAGAGGTATGCAGAAAGCTTGCGATTTGGTCGTCGGGGAGATTGAGAAAAACGCTGTAAAGGTTAAGGACGAACAGATATCAAAAGTAGCGACGATAAGCGCCAATAACGACGAGGTTATTGGTAATTTAATCGCAAACGCTATGAAAGAGGTAGGTCACGAAGGGGTAATAACCGTCGAGGAGTCAAAGACTATCGAAAATAGCACGACTGTCGTAAAGGGAATGCAATTTGACAGAGGTTACATATCCCCTTATTTTGCTCTTAGGTCTGAGAGCGGAACGGTAGATTTTGAAGACGCTATGATATTAATTCATGAGAAGAAAATCTCGGCGATTAAGCCGCTTATTCCGCTTTTGGAAAAGGTACTGCAAACTCAGAAACCTTTGGTTATTATCGCAGAGGATGTAGAGGGAGAAGCGTTGACCGCTTTGGTTGTTAATCTTATCCAGACGGGGTTGAAGGTATGCGCCGTTAAGGCTCCGGGATTTGGCGATAGAAGAAAGGCTATGTTGGAAGATATTGCGATATTGACGGGCGGAACCGTTATATCGGACGAACTTGGCATGCAGTTGGAAAAGGTAGAACTTAAGGACCTTGGAAAGGCTAAGAAAGTTACGGTCGATAAGGAGAATACGACAATCGTCGAGGGGCTTGGCGATGAAAAACAGAGACAGGCGCGAATTAATCTCATTAAGAGACAAATTCAGGATACGACGTCGGATTATGATAAAGAGAAACTTCAGGAGAGACTTGCAAAACTTGCCAGCGGCGTAGCCGTTATAAAAATAGGCGCGGCTACGGAGGTTGAACTTAAAGAGAAAAAAGCTCGAGTAGAAGACGCGTTGGCGGCGACAAGAGCGGCTAAAGAAGAGGGAATTGTCCCCGGCGGCGGTATAACTTTAATGCACTGCGCGGAGATAATTAAAAATTATAAGTCGAACGATCCCGACGAAGTTTTGGGCGCAAAGATTGTTTCACACGCAAGCTCGGCTCCGCTTCAATTTATTGTCGAGAACGCGGGTATAGACGGCGCCGTTATTCTGTATAAACTTGAAAAAGAAGAGTTTGGAGCCGGATTCGACGCGGCTACTCTTGAAGTAACTAATATGATGGACGCGGGAATTATCGATCCCGCAAAGGTTGTACGTTGCGCTCTGCAGAATGCGGTTAGTATAGCTTCTTTAGTTATCACGACCGAGACTTTGATTGCCGATGAAAAAGAGGATAAAGCCGCGGCGGCTCCCGCGATGAATCCGGGCATGGGCGGTATGGGCGGCATGTACTAGTCTAGAGTTTTGGTTTATGAGAAAGGCTTCGCTTTTTGCGAAGTCTTTTTTTTAGCGTAGAAATAAATCGGCGCATATGCGGCTAAAAATAAATTTGACACATATGGAGCTATACTCGCCGCGTCGCTCCCTGAGAGAAATTGACACATCTATGGTAAAAGTCAACGATAATCTTTGTTTTTTTTTTAACATTTTAATCTATCGTCTATAAATACAGCCTCATAAATTTCCTT